>Ga0268262_10002881_pt1 | contig 19328 bp, 17 predicted proteins | sample TergutNc150P3_FD_190354 | JGI IMG/M metagenome (GOLD analysis project Ga0268262, IMG submission 190354) | Nasutitermes corniger P3 segment gut microbial community from laboratory colony in Florida, USA - Nc150 P3 (SPAdes) (version 2) | ecosystem: Host-associated > Arthropoda: Insects >...
CAAAGCGATTACCGCAGAATAACCACCAGCATTAAAGACGCTTCGGGGAAACGCGCGGTAGATACCTTTCTGGGATCGGGAAGCAAGGCATATCCGAGCGTTCGGGAAGGAAAAGAATATATCGGAAACGCGGTTATTCTGGGTAAAAATTACCTCGCCGCATATTATCCGTTATATCAACCAAATACCAAAGATGTCATAGGCATTTTATTTATCGGCACGGAAATGTCATCTATAGAAAAAACTATTTCACAGAACAGCAATATGGCGATAAAAAGAATCCTTTTAATCGCGGCGGGTCTTATATTTATTTCAATTCTGTTAACTTCATTGGTCAGTAAGTTTATTATTGTAAACCCAATTATTAAAGTAGCCCGCGTTATTAAAATTGTCGCCAAAGGCGATTTGACGTATCATGCGGATGTCAATACAAATGACGAAATAGGCGATCTTGTTGATGACTTTAATTTTATGGTAACAAAAATGAGGGAACTTATAGGGACAATGAAGCATAAAATTGACGCGCTGACCAATACCGGACATGAACTATCATCAAATATGGCAAAAACTTCCGAATCGGTTGACCAGATTTCATTTAATTTTGACGGCATGAAAAGCAAGATGGGCAAACAGGAAAAAAGCGCCGCCGAAGCGGATAAAGCGGTTAAAAATATAAAAGGCAACATTGACAACATGAACAGGCTGATAGATGAACAGTCTGCCAGTATCAATACCTCATCTTCCGCAGTTGAGGAAATGACCGCTAACATTCATTCTGTAACCAAAACTCTGATAGAAAATAGCAAGAGAGTTAACGAATTGACAGAAGCGTCCGAGAACGGAAAAGCCGGAGTTCAAACAGTGGCGGATAAAATACAGGAGATAGCGCGTCAATCCGAAGGACTTTTGGAAATAAACTCGGTAATGGAAAACATAGCCGCTCAGACCAACTTGCTTTCAATGAACGCCGCCATTGAGGCGGCGCACGCCGGAGAAGTAGGGAAAGGGTTTGCCGTTGTCGCCAATGAAATCCGAAAACTTGCCGAATCGTCAAGCGCTCAGTCAAAGTCAACTACGGATATGTTAAAAAAAATAAAAGCGTCCATAGACGGAATAACCGCGTCTTCCAACGATGTTCTTTCACGTTTCTCGGTTATTGACAACGGGGTAAAAACAGTATCAACGCAGGAAATGAATATCCTTAACGCGATGGAAGAACAGGAAGCAGGCGGGAAGCAAATACTGGATTCCATGAGCCGTATGAAAGAAATTAGCGTAACGGTAAAAAAAGGCGCGGTTGAAATGCTTGAATCAGGCGATAACTTGAACCGGCAGACCAGTGATTTTATAAATATAAGCAATGAGTCCATGAGCGGCATGAACGACATAGTAAACGGGGCGATGAAGGAAATAAAATCAGCGGTAACTGTTGTAGACGAAATGAGCGCCGAGAACAACAGGAACTTTGAGGACCTTAAAAAGGAATCAATAAAATTCAAAGTGGAATCGGACAACGATAAGAAAAAGGTCATTGTGGTTGATGATGAAGAAGCCGTCCTTACTTTTACAAAAAAATCGCTGGAAGATAATTATGATGTTACCACAGTCAATTCAGGAAAGGCGGCTTTGAACTTGTTCTTCCAGGGATATGTCCCTAATTTGGTGTTATTGGATTTGATGATGCCTGAAATGGGCGGTTGGGATACATTTATCAAGATACGAGACCTCAGCAAACTGCACAAAACCCCGATAGCGATATACACGACATCTGAAGACCCAAAAGACAAGGTAAAAGCGCAGGAACTTGGCGCGGTTGATTATATACGCAAGCCTATCAATAAAAAGGAAATGCTTGAAAGAGTGGCAAAATTAGTGAGTTAAAAAAAAGTCAGTTACCGCCGAAACAGTAACTGACGCTTTCTTCTCTTTATTATCTGTTATTTGTTACCTGTTATCTGCTCTCACTCCACCTTAAAGCGTGAAACTTCTTTTAACAAATCAGCAATGGCTTCGCGGTTTTTGACGGTCATCTCATTGACATTGTTTACCGCCACGTTAATCTGATCCGCGCCCGACGCCATTTCGTTCATACCGCCGGTTATTTCCTGCGTTACCTTTTCAAGGTTCTGGCTCTCCTTCATTACTTCCTGACTGCCGTCGAGCATTTCCTCGCTGCCGGTCTTTACCTGCAAGGTGGTCTCCTTCAAACCGCCCGCGCTTTGCAGGAGTTGCTTGCTCCCCTGCCCCTGCTCCTCCATCGCGTTGCGGATGTTTTCTTCCTGCTGTGAAACGGTCTTAACGCCGCCGTCAATCGCCTCGAACCTGTGCAGTACGTTGTCGGTGGAACTGGTAATCTTTTTGATTGATTCCGCTATCTTCTTCAGTACCGTGCCGATCGTCTTGGACTGCTCGCTGGAGCTTTCAGCCAGTTTGCGGATTTCGTCGGCGACTACCGCGAAGCCCTTGCCCGCCTCGCCGGCGTGTGCCGCCTCAATGGCGGCGTTCATCGAAAGCAGGTTGGTCTGGCTGGCGATGTTCTCCATTACCGAGTTGATTTCCAGCAATCCCTCCGATTCGCGTGATATTTCCTGGATGTCGGTCGCCACTTCCTGCAATCCGACGCGTCCCACTTCGGAGGCTTCTTTTAATTGGTTTACGTTGGTCGCGTTGCTGACCAGGGTGTTGGTTACGGAGCCGATATTCGCCACCATTTCCTCGATGGCGGACGACGCCTGGGAAATATTCCTGCTCTGGGTTTCGACATGGCCGTTGAGTTTGTTGATGTTGGTGATGACCTGTTCCATGGTCGCGTTTGTTTCGGTTACGCTGGCGGATTGGTTGATGACGCGCCCCTTGATGCTCTGGATGTTGGCGGTAATCTGGTTTATCGCGGCGGCGGTCTCGGTCATGTTGCTGGACAGCTGGGTGCCTATGTCCTGCAATACGCCCGCCTGCTTTTTAATGAGAAGCACCAGGTTTTTGATTTTTTGAATGGTATTGTTAAAATATAGGGCAAGGTCGCCTACCTCGTCCTTGGAGCCGACCGGTATGCTTCGTGTCAGGTCGCCTTCGCCTTCGGAGATGTCCTTCAGGGTCTCAGACACTTTGACGATAGGAGCGGTAGTTCTGTCCAGAACAATGTAGATAATTACCACCGCCACTATAATGGCTATAGCCGCCAAAATAATGACGAAATTTCTTAAGGCGTTGACTTCCTTCATGATGTAAGGCTGGGTAGAACCGACCATTACCGACCATGTCGTGGGAGAAACCCCTATCGGGATATTGGCTATCGCCATTACCATGTTCATTTTCAGTTCGGGGTCGAAAGCAATACCTTCCCATTCTTTCGCGTCTTGAATAGTCTTTTTAACTTCGTTTAAGTATTTTTCGTATTGCGTTTCATCGTCGATTTTCTTTCCAATAAATTCAGGCAGGTAATTTGCCAGAATAAATCCGTTGTCGGAGTAAATTACCATACTTGTAACTTCGTCGTATTTTTTAATGGTCTCCATTACAATTGGTTGTATCATGGCGATATCAAACTGACCGATAACGGCTCCAACTGATTCATTGAGACGCTTATTGACAATGGGGCATACGATTCTGACGGCGTAGGTATCTTTTCCCAGATTCTTCATAGGGCCGGGGTCGTTCATGCCGACTACTTTAGCGTTGGGTCCCGTAATCCAGTCCATTGTAGACTGAGTGTTACTGCCCGCCGAAGCCACTATTTCTCCGGTTTCTCTTGACAGGGTAAAAGCAAATTGTCCTGTGGGGGTTGAGCCAACACGGCCTATATTTCCGGCGTCATTGCCGTCGATGGCGTTCGGCTTCCATGTGGTAGCTAACCGTACAAAATCGGGCGAGTCTTCAAAAACAGACCGTAACGTATCCTCATATGTCTGCCGCCGCGTGTTTGCCGGTAAGCTTTCGTAAAAATTCATTATATACGATAGCGTTTGCAATACCTCAATATAACCACACATACGGCCGTCCCAGTACTCGGCTTGCTGGCGCGCCAGATACATGGTTTTTTGTTCGGCAAGAGCCATAGTTATATTGGATGATTTTGCCAACTCAATTATGGCAATACCGCCCGCCACGATCACTACAATGGCGATCATCATAATGCTCAGTTTGATTTTAATTTTCATTTTTTTACCCCCTTTTTTTCAGTAAAAATTTGTTACTACCTATGGTGAATTTTTAAATTTTTCAGTTCTTTACCTCTTTATGTAGTTTATTATATTTTTATTTTTTTGTCAAACGGTCAAATCGCTCCCGCTATTATTTTTCGCTCCCTGAAACCTCATTCCACCTTTGCCGAATCGCGGTTATAGTTTGCAGGGCGGTGCGGTTACTTTCAAAAAAAAGCCGCAGTTCTTCCAAAAAAATAGTTTCGTATTTCCACGCGTCGGGTTTTCCGGAAAAACCTTCCGCGATTACTGACGCTTCAAAAATATCCCATGCTTTGGAATAGAAAAGATCGTCTCTTACATAATCACCGGGAATAATACTGGAAACCATGCCGGGAACGGCGTTTAGCGTCGAGCAAAGAAGAGGGCTTTTTTCCGCAAGATAGGCAAGAAAACTCCACGCTTTATCCGGTTGAGCGGTGTTGGCGGAAATACCGGCGTAAATAGAGGAAATGCCTATGCTGTACTTTCCTCCGCTTCCGGAATCGGGAATTGTTGTTACACCAAATGCATTGTCTCCCATTTTCGCTCTCAGATACGGAATTGTACGGGTAGAGGCGATCATCATTGCCGTCTTTCCCTTGATAAACGAGTCAAGACGTTGATCGCCTGTTGTCTCAAAAACATCCGGCGCTAAAACTCCCTCGCGGTTGAGAATGCCAAAGAATGAAATATCATTGGTCATCGCCCTTGTTAATGTCGGAGTGATTCCCTCCTCCGGCCAGAAACTGCCGCCTGCCGCCCATATCCATGAAAAAATATCCCTGGACATAGATTGACGGTCATTTTGACTCAAACTTAACGCGTATCCCGCCGCGCCGGAATTGCCGCGCGAGACCTTTCTTGCATAAGCGATAAATTCGTCCCTGTTCTTCGGCGGGTGGTCAAAACCGGCGGCGGTAAGAATATTGATATTATAAAAAAACATATCCATAAAGGAGACAAGGGGGATTGCCATTTGACGCTTGCCGGACTCGTAGTTGGTAAATGAATTTAATTCCGTCAAAGCGTCCGCGGCGATAAGGGAGCTGTAATCACCTTCGATAAAAAAAAGAACGTCCGGCTCGGTATCGGTATCGCTATTTGCAAAAAGAAGCCGTATATCGGGATTCTTTTCTTCAAATTCCGATATCAACGTTTCCATTAATTCTTTTCCAAACAGTTCTTCGCCGTTTACAGACATATAAATATTTACCTGTTTGGATTCGGCTTCCTTTTTAACGGGCAGTTTAATGATAAATGCGGTTATAGTCAAAATTAACAAAGCTAAGATGATAATTATATCTATACGGTTTATCTGACATATCGACTTTTTTAGGTTTTTAAGGTACATCTTAATTATGCTTACTTTTTCCAAAAGGCTCATTTACACGCTCTCCAATAAAATCCGGCAAATAAATCCGGGATATATTAACGCGGACGGCGTCACTTCCGAAGGTAAGTTGATAATAGATTTTGCCAAAACAAAAAAACCTCCTTTTGATATTAAATCAGAATCTTCATATAATTCCTACCTGTCGGAGGGTTCTCTTACGCTCGGCCTGAAAAAGGCAAATTGTATCGCATGGATAGATATGCCCGATTATGAATTTCAAGATCACATAATAGAAGCAAAAATCCGGTTGGACAATCTTGGCGGGTACTCGGCCGCCGGGATAATTTTTCGTATTATGGATGAGGATTCATATTATCTGGCGCTTGTTTCCAGTAAGGGGTATTTACGTCTTGACGTTGTAAAAAATAACGCGCCAAAAACCCTTATCGCGTGGACCGAAATATCGGATTTTGACGGTATAAATTTTACCATGAATATAATCACCTGCGGAACATGTTTGATTATTCTTGTAAACGGCAAATGGATAGGAGAAACTACTGATAGCTCCATCGATTATGGCAAGCTTGGTTTCGCGTCGGCTTCCTATGAATCTGTCGAAGAATCAAATGAGTATGTTTGTAAGGCGATGCTTGATTATCTCTCTGTTGATACGCGGATAAAATCCATAGAAGAATATTATAAAAAATGGACCGACGATTCCAATATCAATGCCGAGGGGCGTTTAAGGCTTGCCGAGACTTTCGCCGTAATGGACGAACCTGTAAAGGCTCTGGATCAAATTAACAGGGCGTGGAAGCGCAGGGATGAAGTTATCAGTACTGTTTCCAACAAGTCGGAAGTGAGGACAAAGAGAGAATTGCTTCTTGCGGCAAGAATGTCATTCCGCATTAGGGAATACAAAGCGGCGGAAGAATTTATAAACATGATTCTTGATCAATGGTCGGACTCAGCCGAAGGAAAATTAGCGTATACTGAAAAAATAAAGATATTATATGAATTAAATAAATTCGCTGAATTAAAAGAATTTGTAATAAAGCATCCGCATAATATAAATAAAGATATTGATTATTACACATTATTCGCAAGATGCCTTTGGGAGCTTAAGGATTACGCCGACTCGGCCGAAGCGTGGGACAAGGCGTTTGAAATGAATCCGGAAAACGGCATATATGCCACTAACGCGGCTAACGCGCATGAAATGGCAGGAAATAAAAAAGAGGCGCTATCGCGTTATGTCAGCGCCGGGAAAATTTTCCTTAATCAGGACAATATGCCCGAACTTACCGCCCTTATACCGAAATTATCCCTCCTTGGAACACAAGACTGGGAAGCCCGCGCGCTTGCCGGAAAATGGGCGTACAGTATAGAAAACTACGACAGAAGCGAGAAAGAATTTGAAGCTTCAAACAAACTCAGGTGCGCCATCAAGCCGCGCCCGAAAGCGGATCCGGCTCTTTTTTATTTATGGGGACTTGTTTATTACGTTAAAGGAAATATTAAATCAGCAATCCGTCTTGTAAAAAGGGCGGTAAGGCTTGCCCCTGACTATGAGCTTTTTCGCGCCAAACTGAAAGAACTCATGTTGATTAATGACAATACCGATGATGAAAATAATTGAATGGCGGCGATTTTTAGAGGACGGATTTTCACATAACGGGAAATCTTCTTCTATGACTGTCGGCATTTTTGACGGCGTACATTTGGGTCATCAGGCGCTGTTAAAACGGATTATTTCGCATGACGCGGGCAAAATGCCTGTAGACGGAACGTCTGTAGACCAAACGCCTGTTGTTGTCACCTTTAAGCAAAACCATAAAATTGAAAGCGGAAATATTTTAACTTTTAATCAAAGACTGGATATATTTAAAAACATGGGAATACAGATAACGGTTGTTATTGACTTTACCGAAGAGTTTAAAAAGATGCCGGGAATTGAATTCTTAAAAATTTTATTAAAATGCGGCAATGTCGGTTTTTTCGCGGTTGGAAGCGGCTTCCGGTGCGGTTATCAACAGGACACTGACGCGGAAATGATTCGGAATTTTTTCACTTCGCATAAAATTCCCGTGGAAATTATACCGAAAGTTATGGAAGGGTCTTTGCCTGTCAGCTCAAGCCGTATCCGGGGCGCGATAAGCGCGGGAGACATTGAATTGGCGCGAAAGATGCTGGGAAGAGAATACCCGTGAAATTATAAAAAGCGTATCAGGGAACCGGACTGTAATTCCATGCGCCGCCGGTAAGGGTATAAAGTCCTTTTTTCCTGTCGTTATTATTATAGGCTCTCTCAAAATCGTCGCCAAAAGACAAATCGCCAAGCGTTACATTTTCCCCGATTGTAATCTTGGTTATCTGGTTGTTAAAGAACGCGTGAACGCCGATACTTCTAACGCTGTCAGGGATTGTAATTTCGCCCAGTTTATTGTACTCAAACGCGCTATTTCCAATAGATACGGCTTTTTTAGAAATAGTGACATCGATTAATTTGTTATTAAAGAACGTATTAGCCCCGATAATTTCAACTTCATCGGGAATGATTATTTTAATCAGATTGTTGTTTGCGAACGCGCTGCTTCCAATAGTGGTTACGCTTTTGGGAATAGTAACATTGGACAGTTGGTTGTAAGAAAAAGCGTTTTCTCCGATTTGCCTAACACCCTCCGAAATAATAATATTTTTTAATTGGTTATATGCAAACGCGATATTTCCGATAGAGGTAACATTTTCCGGTATAATAACGCCTGACAACTGGTTGTATGTAAACGCTCCCGTGCCGATAGAGGTAACATTTTCCGGTATAGTAACGCCTGACAACTGATTATACGCGAATACGCCGTTTCCGATAGATGTAATATTTTCGGGAATAACAAAAGCGGACAGTCGGTTATTAAAAAACGCGTTGTCCCCGATGTATGTAACATTCCCGGAAATAGTGATATTCGCGATTTGATTATAGGCAAACGCGGCATTTCCGATTACGGTAACGCTTTCAGGAATTTCAACTATGGTCAGCTGATTATAGGCAAACGCGTTATTCCTGATAGCGGTAATACTTTCCGGAATAGTAACCGCGGTCAGTTGTTTATTATTAAACGCGTCAGCCTCAATTGAAGTGACGGGTACTCCGGCTATTGAGGACGGTATTTCTAACAAACCGTTCGATATATTTTTCCCCGTAATTGATAATTCTGAAGTTCCGATAAAGTGCCAATCCGCGTATACATTCGCTGTTTTTGCGTCCCAGCCGGTAAACCCCCGATACGGATCAAGACCTACCCTAATCAAGCCTGTCTTTCCTGATGTTATTTGAAGCTCATAAATCATCGCGTCTGTCTTTGTTAAAGAACCTTTTATCACGGTAAAAGCGGTGTTTATTTTAATGTCATCGGCGGTAAGAGCAAGGTTGTCATCGTTAACTGAAATGAGCAGTATGGTTGTCGGATCGTTTGTGGAACCGTCAGCGGAAAGCGAAACAATAGCGTAATTATTATCGCCGGATGTTTCATCGTCCTCACATGCGATAATAAAAATCAACGCGGAGACCGCAATAGCAAAAAATTTAAGAAAAACTCTTTTCTTCATCTTGAGTCTGCCGCCAATTTTATAGCGTAATCAAGCTGTTCGTCACCCGTTGTATTCGGCGTATTTACCCTTATGTGTTCTTCATTAGGTGATATTCCAATTCCTTCATAATATACTCCGTTCATATCCGTCACTCTTTCCGGTGAAATCGAATAATACCACCCGTTTATCATAGGACGATCTATTCGCGAAGATAAAGCCCCGCATGTCGGCGTTCCCGTATGCGTTACATGGCTCTGGGTACGCAAGGCAAAAGTAAACCATTCCGCCGCGGATACTGAATTTCTATTTGTTAACAGTACAATGGGTTTTGTATAACTATACATGTCATCAGAAACTATTGAAAAAGGTTTTATTGTGTAAATTTTAGGGGCTGATAAGTCATTCGGTCCGGGGCCGTTTTTGATTCTTGTCTTTATATAGTCTTTTTGTTCCGATATAAAACGGGTCGCGATATATTCCATCGCTAATATCTGTCCCCCTCTGTTACCGCGAACATCCAAAACAATAGCATTGGTATTTGCAAGGTCGTTTATAATATTATCAATCGCCCTTCCCCAATCATTGTCATCCTGTTCCGAATCTCCATCGGTAAATAACGCGATATGAATATAACCTATGTCGGGTTCTGTTGAAAATTTGCCGTATAAAAAATTTCTATAAACGTTATTTCCATTATCGATCAAATAACTTTTTACCGTGGAAAGGCTAAAATCTTCACGGTAACTGTCATAATAACTACCGACAAATTTACCCGGGGCATATAAACCGACATGGGGATCATTTAGTTCCTTTAACATATTGGCGCATACGTTAAATAACGATTCCTCGGACATATTGGAAGTTATTTTAAGCGCGTATCCGTTATGTTCATTATAGTATACATCGTACCAACTGTTATACTTGGTGTTACTGCACATTCTAAAATCTAAATTCGCGTGTATATTATTAAAATCATTCCAGAGGCTTTTTAATACTTCTTCGGGGCTGGTATCGGGGTCTTGTCCTAAAAATAACTCACATGTGGACAGTAATAAAAATAACGGTAATATTAAAAATTTGAAATTTATTTTCAATTCCTTCTCCTAAAAGGAAAACGCGATTCCCGTATTCACGCGGAACAACGCGTCTTTTCTCGGCTGTGGAAAGGTAATGTGGGAAAATTCAAAACCAAGCCCCAGATAAAAGGAAAATAAGCCGCATATTTGATAATGGTATTTTAAATCGCCAAAAACCGCCCTGTAATTGTGGAGGCTTGTTATTTCCTGCTCCATATCAAGCGGCGCATAAAGTAATCCAAAATAAGGGGGTCTGAATCCGTAACCGAAAACAGGAAAACTTACCGCAAAAATCATTTTATTTTTTTCGTTAATGATCCATTTTTGAGTTACATGGATATTGAGCGATAATAACATTGTTAAACTGTAATAATTTGACTGTTGTAAAACAGAGTAATAAATATCGCCCCTTATCGCGCAGCCGAGATATCCGGGAAGAACACGGTTTCCCCACAGCTTGTAATCAAGCGCGTTTTCCAAATATGATCTTATAAAAATAGATTCTCTCTGGTAGTATGTAAAAAAATTTTCACTGTTATTTATTTCTACCGCTTCATTTTCACCTGATAAAAACCCAAAATTAAGTGAATAATAAAAATTATTTTTTTCATAAATACAATTTATATTAAAATTTAGAGCGTTAATATATCTATTAATAGGCAAATCCGTTTCTTCCCGGTATCCGGTGTATGTATAACCCAGACCTGCCCCTATCTTAAAAGGTTTTTCCGTTTGCGCCGCGGTTTGTCCAATATTGACCAAAATAAAAAAAATAAACGCAAAATTGAGTTTTATTAATCGCATCTGTAATAAATAATGGTTTTCTTTCTTTATAATGTCAATGGTACATGACAAATGTCTTTACTCATATTATAATAAATTATTCTTTAAAGGAGATCGGCATGGATAAAGAAACTGAAAATTATCTAAAAACGCAGGCAAAGGAAATCCGTAAGATGACAATCGAAGAAATCGGAAATCTTGGGACAGGCCATATAGGGGGAGCAATGTCAATTGTTGACCTTTTAGCCCTATTATATTTTCATCGTATGAAAGTTGATCCGCAGAACCCTCGCTGGGAAGAAAGGGATCAACTGGTGGTTTCAAAGGGACATTCGGGTCCCGCCGTTTACGCCACTTTGGCGCTCAAGGGATTTTTCCCCAAAGATTGGCTTACTACCTTGAACAAGGGCGGAACAAGCCTCCCCAGCCATTGCGACCGCAACAAGACCCCCGGCATCGACATGACAACAGGCTCTCTCGGGCAGGGTTTTTCAGCCGCAATCGGCATCGCCCTCGGCTTAAAGATGGATAAAAAAACATCGACCGTATACGCGATTATCGGTGACGGCGAATCCAACGAAGGGCAGATTTGGGAAGGCGCGTTATTTGCGGGCTTTCAAAAACTTCCCAACTTAATCGCTTTTACCGATTACAACAAACAACAGCTAGACGGCTTTACCAAAGATATTTTGGACATGGGAAACATCGCCGCAAAGTGGGAACAATTCGGCTGGTTCACCCAGGAAGTTGACGGACACGACATTGCCGCTTTGGACGCGGCGATTGAAAAAGCTCTCGCGGAAAAAGAAAGAGCTTCTATGATCGTTATGAACACAATCAAGGGAAAGGGCTGTTCCTTTGCGGAAGGCGTGGAAAAAAATCACAGCATGGCTTTTGACATGGAAAAGGCTAAAGAAGCGATAGCCGCATTGGATAAGGAGTAAATCATGGCAGAACAACAAAAAGAAATGCGCATGGCGTATGTAGATACGGTAATGGAGTTAGCTGAAAAAAATAAAAATATCGTCGTACTGGAAGCGGATTTAATGAGCTGTACAAACACGGGTATTTTTAAAAAAACATATCCCGACCGTTTTTTCAACTGCGGTATCGCCGAAGCCAATATGGTCGGCATCGCCGCAGGTCTTTCCACCCTGGGCAAAATCCCGTTTGCGTCGGGCTTCGGTTGTTTTACATCAAGGCGCGTATACGATCAATTTTTTCTTTCCGCCAACTACGCGAAATTAAACGTTAAATTAATCGGCACGGATCCGGGCGTAACCGCCGCATTTAACGGCGGGACCCACATGCCCTTTGAAGAGCTTGCCCTAATGAGGGTTGTTCCGAAACTTACAATGATTGAACCGTCAGACCCCGTATCCTGCGCCGCCTTTGTCCGCCTGATGGCTCAAGAATACGGCTGTCATTATCTGCGTATTCCCCGCAAACCCGTACCTTATCTGTACCCGGAAAATGAAACCTTCAAGTTCGGGCAGGCAAAAGTTTTAAAAGAAGGAAAGGACATTTGCTTTGTAGCGCTTGGCAGTCTCATGGTAAACCAATCGCTGAAAGCGCGCGAGAAACTTGCCGCGGAGGGAATCAGCGCCGGCGTGCTTGACATACTCACCTTAAAACCGATTGACCGTGATGCGATATTGAACCAAGCCGGCAAAGTACGCGCCGTTATCAGCGCGGAGAACGCCCAAATAATGAGCGGACTCGGCAGTGCGGTAGCGGAAATACTCGCCGAAGAAGGCTGTCGTTGCAAGTTCGCGCGCATCGGCATTAACGACGAATTCGGCGAAGTGGGAACGCAGGACTACCTTGTAAACCGCTACGGTTTAGACGTTGACAGCTTTGTGAAGAAAGCGAAAGAGTTGTTGAAGTAAGTTATTTAGGAGCGGAAGGACACGGGGGTTGACTCTGTGTCCTTTTTTTAATTATCACATATCCCATGAAAATACCGCATCGGTTACAATAACTTCATCTCCATTTTGAATTACAAAATCATCAATCTTTACGGTTTCCCTATAACCGGCAGGGATATCTATATCAAAATGAAATTGATAGACAGATGTGTTTGTTCTAACTATTTTACCATCAACACTCCTTAATGTTGAAACACGAGCATTATTTAAAATGATAATCTCATCAGGTACATTTGTAGATATTGATACATCTGCAATACCGTCAAATATATAACAGGAAGCAAACAGAAAGACAATACAAACAATTACAGCCAATTTTTTCATTCTAATTATTCTCCAAAAAACCTATATTATTATAATATCGTAAAAAAATAGTTTTTCAGTATTCTTATTAAAAAATTAATTATTTTTTCTGTCCTCATTCCCGGTTTTTCCGCAGTTAGTACGAGAAACATCCTTCCTAAACATCCCCATTTTAAGCAATACGCGTTATTTTTCCATTAATAGTTAATTCAAAAGATTCGATTTTTCTATTATGTTTAATATTTTCTTTTAATTTTGGCCAATGCTTTATAAGTCTCCATGCTATCTCCCAAAAATCATAATTCATCCATGACTTCGGAAGGAAAACGACAGGAATATGGGAGTCTTGCCACGCTCTTCTTTCATTGGATCTTTTTCTTATTTGATTATCCCTTGTTATTACAAACCAGCCACCTTCTTTTGATAATTTTGTTATCCATTCAATATCAGGAGTATTTGGAAGAAATTTTTCATTTAAATGATCTACAATTATGCCATCATCCCCTTCCAGAAATTTTAAGGTTTTAGCGAGCTTGGGCGGCATATTATTATCAAAAAGACATTTCATGCAACCATGTCCTTTTCAAAGTTAATAGCCGCATTTATTGAATCTTTATCTAATTCATACCATTCACTGATTTCATTAATACTGTGTTTTGACTTATAAAGTTCATAGATTAATTCGGTTCTGACATTGTATTTATTTAGAATTGGTTGACCCATATTCCTTGATGGATCCAAAACAATATTCTCTTTCTTTCCCAAAGGCCACCATTTTTCGGCATAATCATGTTTATCAAAATCTATACGTTTGTATAACAACGGTTCAATTATTTTTTCAAATTGATATTGTTTATTTATTAAATCCAGGAGGGACGAATCTTTTTCTTTTTGAGCTATTTCTGCAAATATAGATTTACCATCAGTAAACATTTTTCTTATAGCAAAAGGGTGAGAAGTTTTGAGCAAGCTGGACGCGGTAATAGCGGCTTTTCTTATTTTTTGAAGGCTGATATAATCTTCGATAAAGGTATTAATAAAAAGCAGTTCTGTCAGATCAAGAAAACTGATATTTACGTCATTAGGATCGTACTCAAATTCGGTTTTAAAAAGAGGTTTGCTGGAACGACACTCCCTGTTTTTATAATAGGTATAACCTTTAATCCATCGGCGCATTTTATTAGGATTCATTCTAAGGATTTTTGCGGCGGCTGAAAGAGTGTAAATACCTTTTCCGAAGTAAGTCATAACGGCCTCCTATATTCAATTATAGAAAACATTGAATTATTTAGCAACTATAAGACTATTTTTACCCACATTGACAAAATCCACCTGAGAAAGTATTTCCACAAACCTAGCTATTCTAGTATGATCAAACCAAACAGTTCTATTTCTTTTCACTTTCATTCCCTGTTTTCCCGCAATTTGTACGGGAGCCGTCTTTCCTATGGTACTCCTGACAAGCCTTACAATTCCCATGCCTTGCGCAACCATAGGGACATTTACATTCATTGTTTTTTTCCGGCATATTTCCTCCTACTCGACTCCCGTCTTACACTTTTATCTATCTTTATCCAAACCTTCGGCCGACGGGGAACAAAGCCTGCGCCCCGTCAAGAGGCGTAGATGAATAAACCCCAAACGTTCCGGCGCCGAACAACTCTCCCCAGATGAACAAAATGAGGCGAGATTTATCTCGCCGTTTGCGCCGCGGGCAAAGCGAGGTACGCAGCAACCGCAAAGTCTGTAGTAAAATACTCCCACCAATTCCTCGACTCCCGTCTTACACTTTTTAAAAAATTATCAAAAACTAAAAACTTGTAACAGTTTTTATCCAATTTATCTAAAAGCGGCCGACGGGGAACAAAGCCTGCGCCCCGTCAAGGGGCGTAGATGAATAAACCCCAAACGTTCCGGCGCCGAACAACTCTCCCCAGATGAACAAAATGAGGCGAGATTTATCTCGCCGTTCGCGCCGCGGGCAAAGCGAGGTATGCAGCAACCGCAAAGTCTGTAGTAAAATACTCCTACCAATTCCTCGACTCCCGTCTTACACTTTTTAATAAAATTATCAAAAACTAAAAACAACTTTCAATTTTTAATAATCTATTCAAAAAGCGGCCGACGGGAGTCGAACCCGCGTCACGAGCTTGGGAAGCTAGGGTAATACCGTTATACGACGGCCGCAATTTACGAAAAAGCCTCAGGCTACCAATGGTGCAGTTTTGCGCTCGCGCAAAACTGCTAAGCTAGACCACATAAACGAAGTTTATGTGGTCTAGCCATGATCCAGGGCTGACTCGAACAGCCGACCTGCCGCTTAGGAGGCGGCCGCTCTATCCCCTGAGCTACTGGACCTGTATAACCAGATTATCACCCTGTATAGGGGTTGTCAACGAGCCGTATCCGGTCTGTAAACCGCTTGCAATAAACCTTGATTTTAACTAATATAATAGATAAAATTGTTTGCAGAGGTTTATTTTGATAAAACGAGGGATTTTCCTGTTTTTTATATTGATATCTTGTTTTGATCATCTTTTTGGACAGGAGATAATTACTGCGGAAAAATACCTGGAAATGGTATCGGAAAATTACGCTTCAGTAAGGGATTATGAGGCGGTTATAACAATACGCTCGGGAAACGCCGATATGAGCGGAAATGCGAGCTACCTGTCGCCGTCTTTCTTGCGTATTGATTTTACAAGACCGGCGGGGCAGGTTATTGTTTTTAACGGAGACGTATTAATCGTCTACCTGCCGGAATTCAGAGCCGTATTAAATCAGAATATTAACAGAAGACCGGGAACGTCGGGAGCAGGATTGGCAAGCGCCCAGGGACTTTCACTTTTAAGGCGCAATTATGTATCGTCGTTTGTTACAGGTCCCAATCCCGAACCGCTGGACAGCGGATCAGGAGAGAGAGTTGTTAAACTGCGCCTTACAAGGCGTTCCGCATCGGAAGGCTTTAGAGAAATAATTTTAAGTATAAATCCCGAGACAAAATTAATCCGGCGAATCGACGGGCGGACAATCGGCGAGGGTGAACTGCGTTTTGATTTTACGAATATCAGATTAAATGTCGGTATTCCCGAAGCGCGTTTTGCCTATGAAACTCCGCCTTCGGCAAATATGTATGATAATTTTTTATTTAGAGATTCTAATTAGGTCGGAGGCGGATTAATGGAATCTCTGGGAGAAAAATTAAAAACAACCCGTGAAGAAAAGGGACTGACCATTGATCAAATCAGCCGTGAAACAAATATCTCCATTCGTTACCTTGAAGCTTTAGAGACGGAAAATTTCGCCATCTTTCCCGGCGAGCCCTATCTAATCGGTTTTATAAAAAATTATGGTTCGTACCTTGAACTTGATATTCAAAAATTAATTTCGCTTTACAGGGCGCTCCGTATTCAGGAACAACCGATACCCGTAGAACAGCTTTTAAAAAACCCGCCAAGACTGCCGAAGTTTATCATTCCTATATTAATAATATTGGCGATTTTAGGCGGGGGCGGTTGGTTAGTCCGTTCTATAATTTTAAATAAATTGAATAATCCTATTCAAAAAAAACCCGATGGCCAAACATCCGCCGAATACATAATGGAAGGCAATTCCATGAAACGGCGCTTATATAAAAATGACTCTGTTTTAATTACCGTAGATAATGAAACATACAAACTGGAACTGGACAATATTGGTGAAGCGGTAAAAATTCGCACTCCGACGGGTAATGAAATACTGGATTTAAGCCAGGAAATAGCTATCGATCTTAACAATGACGGAATTCCTGAGTTGCGCGTAACGTTAATAGATTTTTCCAAAAATAAAGCCAATATGGGGGCGTTACTCGATTTTTATCTGATGGATGCCGCCGCTTACAAAGGTTCGGAATTGGAACAAAATGTTCAACGTAGGGATAATACGGTAACCGCCACAAGCACTACGATTTTTCCCGCTTCCCCAAGCGCGTATCCTTTCACGTTACAAATCAGTTTCCAGGGGTATTGTATGTTTCGTTGGGAAATTCTTAATGAAAGGGATCGCAAGGGTTCCACCCAGCGTTATTTCCAACGTTCGGAAGTGCTTGATATTCAAGCGCAAAACGGCATCCGTATTTGGGCATCTAACGCTCAGGTAGCGAAATTTCAAGCGATCGGCGGCGGGCGCGCGATCCCTATGGAAATTGGCTCCGCGGGCGAAGTTGTCGTAGCTGAAGTCCGCTGGGTAAGAGACAATGACAACCGTTACCGCCTTGAGCTGATGCGGCTGGAACCATAAGCCGCCGCCGTAAAATAAATGCGCTATTTTCTTGATCCTTTCGGCTGTGTAAAAAATCAGGTTGACGCGGAAAATATGATGGCTCATCTTAATAAAGAGGGATGGGAATGCGTATCCGAAGCGGAAAATGCGGATTTAATTATTATCAATTCCTGCGGATTTATTGAAAGCGCTAAACGCGAATCGATTAACGCCGTCTTTGAATGGCGTAAATTTTACCCCGACAAAAAAATACTCCTTGCGGGCTGTCTTGCCCAGCGTTATGCGAAAGACTTGAGCAAAACCATGCCGGAAGCGGACGGGATTTTCGGAGTGGACAATCTCACGCAAATAACCCAAATAGCGGCAGGCCTTGTAAATGGCGCAAATCGCGCGATTTTATCGCATAATACGGTTCCGCCCGCGGGAGAACGTCCGCTTTTATCCCTGCCCGGTTCGGCTTATGTAAAAATCAGCGAAGGGTGCGACAACCGCTGTTCCTACTGCGCCATTCCGCTCATTCGCGGCGGTCTTGTAAGCCGTAAAATACCCGATATATTAGAGGAATGTAACTCGCTATTGAATCGCGGCATTAGGGAACTGTGTATCATCGGGCAGGACATCGGCGCTTTTGGAACAGACGCCGTTAAAGACTCCGCCGCGGGTGCGGATACCGCCGCAAAATTGCCGGAACTGCTTGAGGCGATTTCTTCACTAAAAGTAAAAGAACATTTTTGGGTGCGTCTTTTGTACATTCACCCCGATCATTTTCCTTTTAAAATACTCGATCTTATGGAAAGAGATATGCGTTTTCTTCCCTACTTTGACATTCCATTCCAACATTCATCGTCCAAAATACTCACCGCCATGAATCGTCACGGTAACGCGGAAACCTATCTTGCGTTACTCAAAACAATCCGCGCAAGACTGCCTAACGCCGTTATCCGCTCAACTTTTCTGCTCGGCTTCCCCGGTGAAACAGAAGAAGATTTCGCCGAGCTACTCGATTTTCAGGAAAAAGCCAATTTAGACTGGCTTGGCTGTTTTACGTATTCAAGGGAGGAAGGCACGACGGCGTACTCTATGAAAAAGCGCGTTCCCGTTAAAACCGCCGAAAAACGCAAACAAATAATTGAAGAGCGGCAAATCCCGATTACGGAAAAAAATATGGAGTACTTTGTCAATCAAAATCTGGATGTGTTAGTTGAAGAAAAAATTGCCGCCTGCGAAACTAACGCCGACTCCGTTTCATCGGATGACGGTGAAACTCTCTGGCTGGGACGGCTGTACTGTCAAGCCCCGGACATCGACGGTGCGGCCGTAATCGTAAAGAGCGGGACGAGTAAATCAAATCCTCAGTTGGGAAATTTTATTAAATGCAAAGTTACGTCACGTAGGGGGTTTGATTTGGAAGTGCGAGTTTAACGGAAAGTTATGTAAAATGCAGGCTAAAATACTATGAAAAATATAAAAACAAGTAAAAACGACTACTTGATAAGAAGAAAATATTTATTATTATTAATTTAAACCAACCCTCCAAACCCCCAACCATTAATCTTGACAAAATCCAAAATTATGTCAAATTGACACCGCAGGCATTATTTGTCCTGACTTGAATATTTTTTTTAAAATAAGATATACTAATAATTGTTAATATAAAAGGAAAATAATTATAATGACGGCATATAAAAATATTTCTGTTAAAATATTGATTTTTATAACGGTTTTTATTATAATAAGTTTGTCTGGGTGCTTTAGCCGTTGGAAAGACGGCGACACTGTTGGAAGTGAGGGATTTTAATTGTGATTGGTAACTTTTCTAAAAACTGTAGAATACCTCGCTATGCCCGCGCCATGATATTATTACCCCCCCCCCCCCCCC
>Ga0268262_10002882_pt1 | contig 19325 bp, 16 predicted proteins | sample TergutNc150P3_FD_190354 | JGI IMG/M metagenome (GOLD analysis project Ga0268262, IMG submission 190354) | Nasutitermes corniger P3 segment gut microbial community from laboratory colony in Florida, USA - Nc150 P3 (SPAdes) (version 2) | ecosystem: Host-associated > Arthropoda: Insects >...
TTTTCCCCTGAACCTTTTTTTCCCGAAACTTCCGCCATACCTCATTTCCTGTCGCTGTTTCGCAGGCCAACCGCAGCGTAATCCGGTACGCCCGGGCAGAGCTCCCTTATTACTGCGGGATAATTATACACCGAGCTTACGGAAACAAAATTCCTTCCTACAACATCATAATCGGAACCTGGTTCAATAAACGTTATATCCTCTCCGGCTTCCAAAAAACAATAACGGCTTTCGTCATAGGATTTTACTATCGAAAACGTATCCTTGTAGGTTTTGGCGGCAGGCCAGGACGGGATGATGCCCATAGGGCTGTCCGAACAATTGGGGATATTCACGTTTACATATGAATCACGCCGCCAGTAAGCAAGCAGCTCTTCAAGATGGCTGACTGTCCAGGAAACCGCCATGTCCCAGTGATAAGGGCCGTTTCCTGCCAGGGACAGGGCCATTGAGGGAATGCCCGCAAGGCTGCCTTGCTTAGCCGCTGCAGCGGTTCCCGAATAGATCAGATCGGTACCTATATTTTCCCCCTGGTTTATGCCCGAAAGAACCAGATCCGGGCATTCCGAAAGCATGCCGTTAATGCCTGCTATTACGCAGTCGGCAGGGTAGCCGGTACAGCTCCAGGTATCTTTTCCAAGGAATGATAGCTTTATTGTATTATTCAGGATTGAAAGGGCGTGTGAAATTCCCGAGCGGTTCACATCCGGGGCTATAATGGACACTTTATGTTTTCCGCCTGAACGCAAGGCTTCCGCAAGCTTTACAATCCCTCCGGAATTAACCCCGTCATCGTTTGTAAGGAGAATATTCATGTTTGTCTTATGGCGCTCCGTTTTGTTACATTTTTTTCAATAGGCCGTGGAACAGCCAGTTTCTTTTCGGCTTTTTCCCTGACACTCCCTGAAACGAGCTTGCAGCCGGAGGCGAGCTTCATCTCGTATATGACAGGGTGAAAGCCGAAAATCCTCTCATAGTCTTCAAGGCGTTTTTTAAACTCGTCCACGGAATCTTCGCGGATAAAGGTATAGGTACAGCCGCCAAAACCCTGGCCGGTCATTCTGGAAGCCAAGACTCCAGGTTGCTCCTGGGCACGTTTGACCAGCCAGTCTATTTCCGGACAGGACACCTCGTAAAGATCCCTAAGGCTTTCGTGCGAATGGCTGATAATTTTAGTGAAAAACGGGAAATCCGCCCTTTTTAGCGATTCATCCGCGTCTTTTACCCTGCGTATTTCCTGGACAATGTGGAGGCTACGCCTTCTAATCTCCTCCGGAAGGTTTCCCATGGATTCCACAATGTCGGTAGCGGCAAAGTCCCGAAAGCTGGAGCCTTGTTTCTTTTGCGAGAGGATATCCAGGGCTTTTTTTATATCCGCCTGACGCTGTTTCAGCTCATCTTCGACCCCCATTCTGGGTACCCGTGAATCCATGATGATTAATTTGTATTTGCCAAGGGGAGATTTTATGCGCTTTACCCTGAAACCTTTCTCATCTACCACAAGGAACTGGTCTTTCCTGGCTGAAAAGGAAATAAGGTAATCCACGGGGCTGAAGCTGACGCCAAAAAACGACTCTTTTGAGGCGCTAAGCCGGAACAAAAGGTCTCTTTCGGCTATATTCGCGTGAAAATACCCCTTTAAGGCGACGACGGATGCAGCTTCTATGGCTGAAGAAGAGGCAAGCCCCACCTGCTGGGGTATATCGCCGATTACGGTGAAATTGAGGCCCTTTACCGGAAAGCCAAGCTCCGCGAACAGATGAATCGCTACTTTTATGTAGTTTGCCCAGCGGTCTTCGCGTTTATATTTTAGATTTACTAGGGTAGCCCTTTTCCGTTCCCCAAGATCGGCGGCATAAAAACGAAGGGAGCTATCCTTTCTGCCGCTGACGGCGACACGGATGTACCTGTCAATCGCTGAAGAAAGGAATAATCCTGCTTTTGGCTCACCGTGCTCCCCCAGATAATGAACCCTGCCTGGCGCTTCGGCTATAATTACAGGTTCTGACCGGTCATTTTCTAGTTCGTATTCAGTCCGGTGGATGGGACCGATATCCATCATCTGTATAAAACCTCGCCGAGAAGTATTCTTGAAAACATCATATCAGAAAATTCCGTTTTATTCAATAAAATGGGTTAAAAAAAATGACTAAAATCAATCAGAAATTTGCATTAAGGTAGATTCAATGAAGCGTAAAATCTGAGTTTTTATCAGGCCGGGGCTTAAATTGCCGTATTCCCCCGGAAATGCCTGTCTGTTCTCATCGTTAAGGAACGATAAATAGCCTTTCCATCTCTCTATAAAGGCGGAAGCATCTTTTCGATCCAGGGGTAAATGCTTGCCTATAAGCATGGATTCAGCGTCTTTTTCCCTATAAATAGCCTGGCTGGAGTATAAAACCCGTATATCGGTAAGAATATCCTTCTGGTTTCTTAAAATTAGCAGAATACAGCCCCCGGGTTTGCTTGCGAGCGAAAAATTGAACTTACGGTACCATGTGAAAGTCCATGGCTCCAAAGGCACACGGATACGCGTAAGGCATTCCTGCCTGGCGAGGCCGGGCGGCCCCGGCTGGGTAGAAAACCTGGAAGCGGAAACCCAACGGGTCGATTGGGAGCTGCGCAACTCGTATTGCGCATCCAGGGCGATCATTGGAGCGGCGGTGTCCAATTTGACTGAAGGGCTGCATATATTTCCGCCGATGGTAGCCTGGCTTCGCAATTGCGGGCTTGCAATATTTTCCAGGCAGTTGGTAAGAACTTCGGGAACTATTTTGCCCAGGTTTATAATCTGGCTCAGTTTTACCATGCTGCCTATTTCCAGGTACCGCTCGCTGCGGCTTATCTTGCGGAGTTCTTCAATTTCATCCAGAGAAATGATGTTTCGCGTAAGTGTTTGGTTAAGTCCGCTTTGGTTTCTGATGTGCTCAGTCCCTCCCGCGCATAAAACGGCGTCAGGATTGCTGTTCCAGCTGGAAAAAAGCTCCTGGAAGCCGGAGGGGAAAAAAACCTTACTTGTGGGAATGGCCATATAGCCTCCGCCTGCGGTATTCGCTTGCCGCCAAGACTCCCTTTACCAGAAGATCCGGCTCCGTACATCGGCAGCGAATCCCGTTAAACGCTAAAAGTATTTCTTCCCTTGACGGAGCTTTATTCCTGCTTAGAAGGGCTTCGGTTGCCAGTATTCTGCCGGTAGTACAAAAACCACAGTCTTCAAAACCTGTTTCGGAAAACCCCTGAATAATGTCCTGGTAGTCAAAGGTTTGCGAGAACCCCTCGATTGTTATTATTTCGCAGCCGCGGATTTTTAAAGCCGGGATTAGGCAGGATTTTAACACTTCTCCGTTAAAAATTATTAAGCAGGTTCCGCATACCCCTATACTGCAGCCGTTTTTGGCTCCCATGAGATTGAAATTATCCCTGAGTATGTCAACCAGCCTTGTTTCAGGATTGGAGTCCGCCGTTACGTCTTCGCCGTTTAAAATGAAAGTCATGGTCATTTTGGAGGCTCCGGATGTTTTTTCTTCCAGGTGTCCCAAATGTCCTTGATGCCAAGGGGAATTTTTTCAAAGTGGTGATCCATCGCCTGGGAAACGGCCTGAGCATAAGCCGCCGGAATACAGCAAAAGGGAAGGTCGCCAATGCCTTTATGAACTGTGGTGCTGCTATGCAAAAAATCTACTGTTATGGGAGGAATATCCTCCGGAGCGGGGACATTGTAATACCGAAAGCACTCAACAGGAATTTTACCTTCTTCATAGCGGAGCTGTTCGCGGCTTGCCCAGCCAAGAGCCTGAATCGCGCTGGTATTCAGAGCGAGCCTTGCCCGGCGTTCGTTGAGGATATTCCCACCTTCGACGGCAAGCCAGATTCCTCTGGTTACAGGATAAAGAGAGACAGGATCAATCTCAATTTCTACCACTGCAGCCGCCCAGCTTGGGAATGCAAAGGATTCCGGAACCAACCGCCTTGCCTGAACAGGTCTGGTCATAGAACCGGGATCTTTATCCGGTTCGGCCTCTTTTTCTGAAACGCTGCTTTGCGTTTTGCCTGGCTTGCCGGATCGCTTTATGGTTATGGGGAGGGGATCGCGAAACCGCTGATTGCGTATTGTCGTAAAGCATTTTTCTATCAGACGGGTTACAGAGCTGATATTTCTTGAGAGGGTCCCTGGCCCGGAATCCGGGGCAATAACCGTATTACCCGTCAGCCTTATCATCGAAGGATCCACCCCAAGGATCGCCTGGGCCAGATTCTTCCATGTATCCTGAAGTATCGCGCTTGATGAGATCATGCTGGTTTTTATTTCAAGGAATCCGTCTTTTTCCAGGGTTACTTCTACCGAATAATTGCCGGTTCCCGGTTCGCTTGCGTTCAAAAAACCGCTGCCCTGATAGGCTGTGGAAATTCCTATACCGCGCAGCGGTATTGAATCGGACTCCCACTTTTCTCCCCTGCGCCTTTTCCTTAAAAGCTCGTAAGATGCCCACTTACGGTAGTAATCGCTCATAAACGCAGCGCCGTCAATTAGTTTTTCAAGGGGAGGCATATCTTTTATTGCAAGATCAAAGATAAGTCTTTGGCTTTTCTTAACGCAATTGTTCTTTCTCCACTCCGCCGGATCCTGGCCTAAAGTATCGGCGATATGGGAAAAGTGGCGTTCCGCCGCGAAAAAACCCTGGGCAAGCCCGAAGCCCGAAAAAGGCCCCTGAGGGGGGATATTGGTCAGTATGCCTGAGCTTTCAATTTCAAAAGCGCCATGATTGCAATTTCCAAGGGAACCCAGGCAGGTGTGGTCCATAATTTCGTTTTCAAAGACGGCGTGCGCTCCCAAATCCAGTTGTACCTGTACGATGGAACTCCTGATTGTTCCTTTTTCATCCAGGGCGCTGCACATTTCAATTTCCGCCCTGTTCCGTTTCGGCGAGTATATAAAGTCTTCTTCGCGCTTAAGCATAATTTTTACAGGGCCGCCGGTTATCCACGCGGCCAATGCCGCATGGCACGATATAAGGGAAGGATACCAAATTTTTCCGTCCAAATGCGGCGTCATCAAAGTCGGCGCTACCGTCACCCTTTGGGGATCCCATCCCAGGAGGGCGGATACGGAAGATTTTATATGATACGGCCATTGAGTAGCTGTGTATATCGTCATAGCCGTTATCTCTTTTTTGCTTAGGCCCATTGGCGCAGCCACCGCGCCGTGGGGTTCCGAATACCAGTGTTCCTGAATTTCCGTAATATATGTTCCGGAAAGAATCAGCCCGCCTTCTTCAAGAGCTTTATGCGGATCCCCAGAAACAATTTCCCTACTAACAATTTCATCTTCCGGGCTGAAAGTTCTGCATGAGAATAAAGGTTTTTCTTCTTCCGCCTGAATTTCAATTTTTGAAGCAAGGTCTTCAAGGACGGATTCTTCTCTTCCCGCAAGAATCGCGACAGGCTGGCCGACATAGGAGAGTTTGCGATCTGCCAATATTGGCACGGGAAAATCCGAAAGGCAGTTTTTTCCCGGTATATTTTTCGCGGTAATAAGGCGGTAAGTTCCTGACAGCTCGGGGCATTTTATTTCCTTTAGGAAACCTCTGGCTACAGGCGAACGAATCGTTATCGCATGAAGCATTCCCGCAACAGAAAGGTCTGAAATAAATTCGGCAGGATCTTTCAACGCTGTCCCTCTTACCCAGTATATTCAGAAGCGACAGATTTGACCATTGTAATCACCCGCTCAATCTGGCTTTCCGTCATGCCGGGCCAGATGGGCAGGGAAATGGTCTGATTGTAAGTTTTCAGCGTTTCGGGGAAATCGCTGTCTTCCAGGGAGTAACGGTTTTTATAATAAGGCATGGTATGAAGGGGAATAAAATGCACCGAAATCCCTATGCCTTTTTCCTGAAGCTTTTCGGCAAATGCGTTGCGCGTAACGGAAAGGTTTTCGGGGCGAAGCCGTAGCGGGTAAAGGTGGCGGGCATCCCCGCTTCCGGTTGGGGGTATTAAGAAATGCCTGTCATCGCGAAAAGCTTCATTGTAAGCTGCCGCGATCTTTTCACGCATGGAAAGGAGATCGTAAGCCCTGCGGAGCTGGGCCCTTCCCAGGGCTGAGAGTATATCCGGGATATTGTATTTATATCCTGGCTCAACCACCTGGTAATACCAGGAAGCTTTAACATCCGTATAGCGATCCCAGACGCTCCTGTCGATGCCGTGGGAACGCATGATTTTTACGCGGTCGGCGATTGTTTTATCCCTTGTTACCACCATGCCGCCTTCCCCGGTGGTAATGGTTTTGGTTGCATAAAAAGAGAAAACCCCCACATCGCCTGCAAGCCCCGCCCAGCGGCCTTTTGCAGTACCGCTTTTGCCTCCGATAGAGTCAACAAACGAAGGGAAGGAATGGGCTGCGTCCTCGATTATTTTAAGGCCGTGCTTTCGCGCTATAGTGATAATGGCATTCATATCGCAGGGAAGCCCGCCGTAATGAACCGGGACGACAGCCTTTACCTTATCTTTTTCTAGCTTGCCCAGCGTTGCTTCAAGTGCGGCGGGATCCATGTGATAGCCGTCTTTCATAACGTCGACAAACACCACTTCTGCCCCGAGATAGCGCACAACCTCGGCGGTGGAAGTGAAGGTCATGGAAGGGATAAGAACCAGGTCCCCGTTTCCAATTCCGGCTGCTTCCATTGCAAGGTGAAGGCCGCTTGTCGCCGAATTAACGGCCATGCAAAAAGGAAGATCAAGGCCGTCGCGGTTTTGCAAAAACTCGCCAAAGTCTTTTTCAAAGGCAAGGGTTTCCCTGCCGGTTGTCAGCCAGCCGGATCGCAGGGCCGCAAGAACGGCTTCTTCCTCTTCCTTTCCGATAAATGGCCTTGCGAAGGGAATTGTTTCCATCTATCTACCTTTTCCCTTATCGATAGCTTTGCTGTTGGTGTAACTTTGCAAGTACTGGCCGAGTATATCTCTTAATAATTTACTGTCACGGTATTTTTCGCTCTGGGAAGGATCGTAGCGGCATATAGGCCGGAGCAGTTCCTTAATCATCATGAAATTTATCTTATATGGCTCGTTGCCGCCAACTTTCAGGATCCTGTCATATTCGGTTGGTTTTGGTATTTCCCAATCCCAAACCAGCTTTTCATCAAGCTTTTCGCCAGGGCGCAGCCCAATATAGTCAATTCCAATATCTTCGACAGGTTCAAGGCCATAAAAACGTATCATCTGCTCCGCGAGATCGCGAATCTTGACAGGTTCGCCCATGTCCAGAAGATAGAGGGCGCCGTTTATGCCTACGCCGCCGGCTTTCAGGACAAGGGAACAGGCTTCGGGTATGGTCATAAACCAGCGGCGCATTTCAGGGTGGGTAATGGTGAGGGGGCCTCCCTTTTCAATCTGTTTCTGAAACAGCGGCATTATTGAACCTCTGGAACCCAGTACATTGGCGAAACGTACTGCCATGAACGATGAAGATGACGAGGCGTTTTCCATAGCCGCGTCCAGAACCAGCCCTTCGCAGAGGAACTTGGAAATCCCGTAAACCGAGGCAGGTTCAACGGCCTTGTCGGTGGTAATGTGAACAAAACGCTTAAGCTTGTGCTTTTTGGCGGCTTCTATCAAATTGTCAGTACCAAAGAAGTTGTTTTCAATTGCCGCTACAGGGTTTTCTTCCATCATTGGCACATGCTTATAGGCCGCAGTGTGGAAGATCACATCCGCCTTCATATGCGCTAATATCCAGTCCATGTAATCCCTGTCTTTAAGATCCCCAATGACAGGCACAAGAACTGCTTTTTCGCCGACCCCTTCCTCCTGCAAGATTCTTAGTTCCCTGTCAATCTGGTAGATGGAGTTTTCGCCGTGGCCGAAGAGGTAAAGCCTTGAGGCTCCAGCCGAAAGAAGCTGCCTGGAAATTTCGCTTCCTATGGAACCGCCTGCGCCTGTAACCATGACCCGTTTGCCCCTTAAGTAATTGAGGCTTTCGCGCAGGTTCACCGCCACCGGTGTACGGCCAAGCAGGTCTTGCGGATCGATTGAGCGGGTCTGTATCAGGTGGGCTTCGCCCTCGATGATCTGAGAAATGCCCGGCAGGATGCGGATACTCTCAAAGCCGGCGCTCTTCAAAATGCCGTAAAGCTCTTTTAAGTATTCCCTTCCCGCGCCAGGTATGGCGATAATCGCTTCATCGCCGCTTTGCAGCCTTAAAAGCCTGGCTACATCCCGTATGGGGCCCAATACCGGGATATTGTCAATACGGCGGCCGATTTTTTCCTTGTCATCGTCCAGGAAAGCCACTACTTCCCCGAAGATACCCTTGGATTTTATTTCATTGGCAAGGGTCTGTCCTGCGAACCCCGCACCAAAAATATACAGGCGGCCAGACTTAAATGTGGTCATCATTTTTTGATTTTACCAGTACTTCAAACGCAAGGTCTATGCAGAAAAAATCGCCGTAAAGATCAAGTTTGATCTTGGCCCTACGTTTTCTTTTATCAACCTTTACAATCCTCCCTTCAAGGCCCGACAGGGGCCCGGAAATAACTGCAATCCGTGAATTTTCGTCAAAAACGACTTTGGAAATTCCCGCCAGAGGGCCCACTTCCCTGATAAAATGAAGAACAAGCGCCAGATCCCTGTTTTGCAAAGGGGTAATATCCTGGTTGGATCTAAGAAAGCGGTAAAAACCTTTAGTCCTGCGAAAAGCCCATTGGTAGTCAAGAATATTTTCGCCTTCGGCTAGTTCCAGGAAAACATAGCCCGGGAAAACCGGCAGCCGGGAAGGCATTATTTTTCCGCCCCTACGCAGATCTAGGCAGCGTTGCGGAAAATGGAGGGGCAGGGTAATCTGAGGGTTCTGAGCCCGGAAAAGGCGAATAAATTGTTCTTCCCCCCTTGTTTTTACCTGAAGGGCATAGTACTCCACAGTTATATCTTAGCAGAAAAATCTGTTGAATGAAACTGTTTTGATTGACCGGGATGTTTTTTTTACCGATAGTATAAAAAGAGGTATGTATGGACTATAAACGCCTTATAAGTATTGCTGTTCTGTTTCTGCTTCCGGGCTTAAAAGCTTCGGCATCTATGGTGAGTTTCCTGGTTGTGGAAACCGGGCTCAGCGAAGAAGCCAATACCCAATACGGAAGCATTTGGGAAGGCGGCCTTATGGAGGTTTTTTTTAACGCCGGCCATATTGTTACAAACTCTCCGATTGCGCGGATAGAAAAAAGGCCGGAAAATGATATAAGCGGGCCCATTGGGAATGATTTTTCTGAAGCGGCAGTAAACGGCGCAGAATACTTTGTCCTCTGCTATTTAGAGTTTCAAAATAAATCCAGGTCTGTCCCCACTACCATGGTCATCAAAATTTACAGCATCAATATGCAAAAACTTATTTATGAGCAGAGTTTTCCCGCCGGTACAGGCAGGAGCCTTGGTGACGAATATCAAAATGCCCTGAATATCGGGCGAACTATAGTGTCCAATATAAAGGATATGTAAGCAATGAAAAAGGTATATTTATTTGCCGCCGTTATAGCTTCGGTTTTTACGCTTATTAGCGCTTCAGAATGGGAGGGGCCAGCTGCCCCAGGGGAGAACCTTACTGATAACGGGCCTTATCTGGTGACAAATTCAGTTCCTGTAAACACAATAGTTGAAGTCGTCAATTTGGAAAACAATAGAACCGCGACCTTAATTGTTTCCGCCCCCCTTGATAATTCGAAGCTTTTGGCCTTGCTTTCCAAAGACGCCGCCGCAGCTATCGGCCTTAGTAAAATAGGCAGAATCCGAATGAAAGAAAAAGACGACCAGATTTTGTATTCCGGCTCTGGGGAACGGGAGTTTTTTTCAGGCGATAGTAATTACACTTTCGATCTGGAAGGTCTTGATCTGGCTTTAGTCCCGGCGGAAACCCGCCCTCCGGAGGATTTCCGGGAGCCGGATCCCGGCAGTTTTATACCGCCAATTCCCAAAGATATCCAAACGCCCGTAATTACTGTCCCGATAATCCCCGTTATTCCTGAACAATCGCCTCCACCGCCTGTTATGCCGAGCGCGGCAACGCCGCGCTTTTCTGTGCGTTTGATTGAAAAATTTGACAGGGGAAGCTACTACATTCAGATTGGCGCTTACGAGAAAACCCAAACAGTGGAATCGGAGATTGCAAAGATTGACAAAAATCTGCCTGTGGCAGTTATGGAAACACTGATGAAAACAGGAAACACAGAGAAACAGGTTTACAGGGTCCTTATCGGGCCTTTAAACTTTGGCGAAAGCGGGCCAATTTTCCAGAAATATAAGGCTATTTACAAAGACGCGTTTTTATGGATTGGGACTTAAAAAGATTTTACTAAGATAAATTTGTTTCAATTTCCAGTTTTTTCTCTATATACTTTAATATAATAAATCTGTTTTCATGCCTGAATATCCATTTACCGTTCCCATCTACAGAAGTTGAAAAATCTATACTGCATTTATTTATGAAATCAATATTCCATTTCCTGAAATCTATTAAGTCCTGTACAAATTTAAATAAATCTTTATCCTGTTTTTTTTCATTCCATACCATCGGACGGCGGTTGTCGTCATTTTTATGCCCTCCTTCCATACCAATTTCAGTACCATAATATATGCATGGAGAGCCGGGAAGCATTAACTGCATGGTTAACGCATTGCGAACCGCCTGTTTATTTCCGTTTGCCGTTGTTAAAATACGTTCTGTATCATGTGAATCAAGTAAATTGAAAGCCCCCCCGGTATGCATTTTGCTGTATCGTGAAATTGAAAGAAACAAACGCCGGTTAAATTCCATAAGCGAAATTTTATTTTTTAGAAAATAATCCTGTATGACAAAACCCAGCGGATAATTCATTACGGAGTCAAAACAATTTGCGTTTATCCATTGTGTGCCGTCATGCCACATTTCGCCTATGATATAAAAATCATTTTTTATTTGCCTTACAGCCGAAGAAAATGTGCGTAAAAAATCAAACGATACTTCGTCAGAGACATCAAGGCGCCAGGCATCAATATTGCATTCTTTTATCCAGTAACAGGCAGCGCCTATAAGGTAGTCCCTTGCGGCTATATTCTCAGTATTCCATTTTGGCATACGCGGTTCAAACGCGAAAGTGTCAAAATTTTTCGCCTTATAATCCGTATAACGCTCAAGTACCGGAAAATTGTGAATGTGGAAGAAATCTTTATACGGAGAATCTTCCTGGTTCAGTAATACATCCTGCCAGAAGGGATGTTTCGATCCTATATGGTTAAACACGATGTCGAGCATAATACGGATACCGTGATTATGGGCTTCTTCTACCAGCGCCTTTAGCGCCTTTTTGCCGCCGAAATGCGGATCTACGTTAAAATAATCCGCTATGTCATATTTATGTGTCGACGGCGAGGTAAATATTGGCGTTAAGTATATTCCCGTTATTCCCAAATTTTTTAGATAGCCAAGCTTTTTGCGAATTCCAATAAGATCGCCTCCGAAAAATTTTCTATGCTTTGGCTGATCGCTTTCCCAATCGCAGTTGTCAAAAGGCGGAGAAATTGAATCGTCTCCCGACATGAATCTTTCGGGGAATATTTGATACCAGACGGTATTCGCGGCCCAGGTTGGAACGCAGGGGCTGTCAATTTCGTGTATGAAAGGAAAGAAAAAATGATTATGCGGATTATTAATATCGCTTTCCGGAAAAGGCACTATCCCGTTTTCAGAAAAATAATATTGCTTTATTTCATTTTGCTCCTTAATGTCTATTTTGAACGCGTATTTCATACGCCTCCATTTTGGTAGTTCCAATTCAGCTTGCCAGAGAATGGTATTTTCAGATATATATTTTTTATCCAGCGCAATTTCGTTACTATGCCAGGTATATTCACCGTTTGAATTTTTAACGTAATCATATGGATCTCCGTAAATTACATTAACATTGATTACGTCAATACCGGCGGAAAGCATAATTTGTATACGTTTTGAATATTTATCGTAATAACACCACGGCAATGATGCGGAATGCTCAATTTTTGTCATAAATTCTCCTTTTGGTTTTATCTGTACAGAACGGTCATTGAAATTGGCGGCAGGGTAACAGAGCCGGAAAATTCTGCAAGCGTTTTTACCCCCGCCCGCCGCGAATCAACTACCTGCTTCCAAACGCCGGAAGAACCGGGAAGCGCGAACTCTTTTGGCGATTTGCTCCCGTTATATGCTACGAAAATGGTATTCCATGAATCACCGACAGTTATTCCCTTTATGGAAAAGGACACGCCTGAATCCTGCGAGGAAATTATTTCCAGGTTATTTTCGATATCTTCCCTTATATTCATGCGGAATGCGCGATGCTCTTTTCTGAGCTGAATCAGGCCAGCGTAGTAATTAAAAATATCGCGGTAACGGGTGGCGTTTTCCCAGCGGATTTTGTTGGTATTATCAGGGCTTGTGTAGCTGTTGTTATCGCCGAATTTACTGCGCAGCATTTCATCGCCTGCCTGGAAAAACGGAATTCCCTGCGATGTGAAGATGATGCCGTTTGCCAGCAAGGTGAATTTTACTTCTTCGCTTTCAAAGATATCATTTTTGCCTTCAAGCATGGAATAAGGCGATGTTTTTAAATTCGCAGCTCCGTTTGTAAACGCGAACTTGTCCCACAGATTAAGGTTATCGTGGGCGGTTACGTAGTTTATGCTCTCGTTTGCCTGCTGGGTAAAATCGTTTATCGAGCCGGTTACGCCAAGAACGATAGCCCTTTCCTTTAAAGCCGCGCCCGAGGCAAAACCTCGGCTTGCGTCGTCGTTGCCGCCTTTTATCGCAGCCCGTATGCGGTCATTAAAAACGGCAAACCCCATTCCCTTTTGCTTTCCGATTACTGTTTGCAGATTTCCTGGCAAAATGGAGCCGCCTGCCTGCCAGGGCTCGCCGTAAATAATAATCGTGGGATCAAAGCGGCGCAGTTCATCAGTTAGCTGCTTCATGGTGGGAGTATCAATAAGCCCCATCAAATCGAACCGGAAGCCGTCAATGCCGTATTCGCTTGCCCAATATTTGCAGGAATCAATTATAAACTTTCGTACCATGGGCCTTTCGGACGCTACTTCGTTTCCGCAGCCGGAGCCGTTCGCGTACTTGCCTGAATCATTTATGCGGTAATAATAACCAGGTACAATCGAATCAAAAGGCCAGCCGCCTGTTTGATAAGTGTGGTTATACACCACATCCATAATTACGCGAATGCCAGCATCATGCAGGCTTTGAACCATAGCCTTGAATTCTCTAATTCTTGTTTCGGGATTTTTGGGGTCTGTTGAATATGAGCCTTCCGGCACATTGTAGTGCATGGGATCGTAGCCCCAGTTAAACCCGCCAGAGGCAAGTTCATTAATTGAAGCAAAATCAAAAGAGGGCAGGAGGTGTACGTGGGTTATGCCAAGCTTTACCAGATGATCCACGCCGGTTGAATCGCCTGCCTGATTTACGGTTCCCCTCTCGGTAAAAGCGAGGAATTTCCCCTTGTTCTTCATTCCGGAATTTTCATCAATGGAAAAATCGCGCACATGAAGCTCGTAAATTACCGCGTCCTGCCACCTGAGCGCGGTAAAGGGCGGCTTGCGTCGCGGCTCCCAACCAGGCGGATTGGTCTTGTCAATGCGGACTATGGCCATGCGCTGGCCGTTAGCCGTAACGGCCTTCGCGTAAGGGTCGGCAGCCCAGACAGAGTTTCCGTCGGCGAACAAAACGCGGTACAGGTAAAACCTGCCTTCAAGGTTTCCATTTATAGTTGCCGACCATACGCCGGTTTTGTCCTTTTGCATCGGATGAAGGTTATCGGTTTCATGGCTGACAACCTTCCCATCCTGATTGTATTCGCCTGGATCGTCGTATAATGCAACAGAAACGGAAACGGCTGTGGGCGCCCATACCTTAAAAACGCTCTCAGTCTCGCGGCAGCTTAATCCCAGATCATCCCCGCCGTAATAAAAACCGTCAAGGATATTGCGCATAACAACATTTCGCTCGGCGTATATCCCGCTGTCGTCGCGGACGGTGTACAGTTTGGAAGGATCGACAATTGGTTCATTAAGGGTAATTATCCCCACGTTTCTATTGCGGGCGTCTTTTTGCGAAACTCCCGACAGCTTACGCCCGCCCTCGTAAACGGCGAAACTTGCGTAATCGGCCGGTTCTGCGGAAAGCGTAAACCTGACAGCGCCAGGCTCGTCCGCTACGGCATATACTACTGAGAATTTCCGTATCTGCGGCTTTTCCGTATAAATTACAGGGTCGCCCTGCACCAGCCAAATTTCCTTTTCGGATGTAAATCTGTCGTCAGTTATATCTTTCTCGGCCCAGTCATTGCCGGTTTCGCTTTTCCTGATAATCACGCCAATCTCCCTTATATTCCGCGAAGTATCATCTTTGTTCTGAAAAAAAACGCGTGCAGTAATAAAGCCTTCTTGTTTATCTTTTTCCTTCGGGTCTTTTTCCGGCTCAAATAAAAAGCTGGTACCGTCGCCTGACGGATCGGACGGCCATGCCCAGACATTCCACCCGGCGTAATCGCCGTTGTAGCGGTAGTAGTGAACTGTTAATGCCGGTTCCGGTTTTTTCGCACAGGACAGAAACAGCAGGCAGGCTGTAAACAACGCGGCCGCAATGCGGCTGTATTTTGAACTTGTCGCTTTCATGGAATTTTAAACTACTCCGCGTTGCGGAGGATGTTGCTCCTTTGAAATATAATAATTATCACTGCCAAACAAAAAACAATAATATGTACCGCAGGCAGAAAAAAACCAAGAACAGACGAAACCAGCGCGGGCAGGGTGGAAGAAAAAAGCGCAAGCGACAGCCTGCTGCGAAAATCCATTGAAAAAGCGTTCATCCGCGCAATACCCAGAAAAAAAGCCGCGCAAAGATAGAAAACTGCAAGAGTGATAAAAATAACAAAGTAGCTCATCCACAGCATTGGCAGTAGCATATTCCTGCCATAACCGCTTTCAATCATTGCCATGTTAAAATCCCCAGTTTCATCCGTTTCAAGCTCAAAGGTTTCGCCGTAAAGCCGTGAGTAGAATTCAGACGGATCGGCACGCGCTATATTGAACGTTACCGGGAAATTCAAGCAGATCGTTATCAGCAGAAAATGAAAAAAAAGAACGCCAACGCCTTCCGCGTGTATATGCGTAAACAGAAGGCGTAAGCGGTTTTCATCTTTCCATGTAAAAGAACCCAGGGTCACTGTTTGAAAATAATGTCTCATCGGCAAACTAAGGGACTACTCTCCTTTATTCGCGCCTGCCATAAGCCCTTCAAGCAGGAATCGCTGGAAAAACATATAGAATGTCGCAATGGGAATGGCGATAAGCACGCATCCCGCGCAGAAGAGGGTAAACTGGTTGGTGTTCCCGCTAATCATATCAAACAGGCCGATCGCCACAGTGCGCTTTTCTGTCTGGTTTATAAGGTAACGGGGCAGCATATAGTCCAGCCACGGTCCCATAAAAGAGCCGATGGAAATAAATAATAAAATCGGCAGCGACAGTGGCAGAATTATCTTATAGAAAAGCTGAAGCTTGCTTGCCCCGTCTATATAAGCCGCCTCGTCAAGCGATCGCGGGATATTCAGCATATACCCTCGGACAAGCCAGATGTTTCCGGGAATGCCTCCTGAAACATAGATAATTATCAGCATATTCAGGTTATTCAGCATCCCGAAGTTAAGGGCTACCATGTAAAGAGCCGTTAACCCCAAAAAACTGGGGAACATCTGCAAAAGCATCACTATTAAAAGCCCAGCCTTGCGGCCTTTGAACTTGAAACGGGCAAACACAAAAGCAGTCATCGAATGGATAATTATCGTAAAAATTGTTGTAACCACCGAGACATACAGCGTGTTCGTGTACCAATTGGCGTACTTTGTTTTGGCAAACAGATCCCTGAAATTGACCAGCGAAGGGTTTGCGGGAAACACTGACGTTCTGGAGATGCTGTTCACCGGGTTAAGCGAGGAACCTAACACCCACAATAGCGGATAAATCACTATTACCGCTACAATGATGAACTCAATATATATAATCGTATGCGTGAGGATTCTTTTTGCCTTATAAAAAACATTCTTTCTGTTTTTGTTCATTTAATCCTCCTTAAACGCTCTTGTACGCATCAGGTTCCAGCCGGAAATTGATGCGACGATCACAAATATAAAGATACTCATTGCAGCCGCGTAATTGTACATCCGCTGATCCAGCGTGAGCTTAAAAATCCAGGAAATTAATATATCGGTAGAACCCGCCATTTGCAGCGTGGAATTGGGAGGCCCGCCGCCTGTCAGGAAATAGATAAGGTTAAAGTTGTTAAAATTAAAAGTAAGGCTCATAAGGATTTGAGGGGCAGTTGATGACAGTATAAAGGGCAGAGTTATCGATCTGAATTGCTGGAACGCGTTCGCGCCATCGATTTGCGCCGCCTCGTACTGCTCTTCGGGAATCGTTGTCATAATTCCGGCGATAAGAGCCATAAAATACGGGAAACCCAGCCACATATTTACCAGAACCAGCACTGTTTTTGCCCAATTTGGATCGGACATAAAAGATATCGCTTCCTTTATCAAGCCAAAATTAAGCAGTATCTGGTTAAGCGCGCCTTCCTTGTTGAACATAACGCGGAATATCATCATGGACACTATACCCGGAACCGCCCACGGAAGGATAAAAATGCCGCGCCAGAATTTTATAAAACGCAATCCCTTTGCGCGTAGCAGCATAGCCTGGAACAAGCCGAAAGTATAGTTTGTAAAGGTTGCAAGAAACGCCCAAATAACAGTCCAGGAAAGAATTTTAAGAAAGGTTGTTCCCCAGATCGGTATTTTAAATACGTTAATGAAAGTCTCAAATCCCCGCCATTGCACCAAATTTCGCGGGGGAATAAAATTCAAATTATAGTTTGTAAACGCGACCAGAATAGAAAATATAATCGGTATGATGGAAATAAAGATCACCAACAAAAAGCCCGGGGTGATCATTATGTATTCAAATGAATTTTCCCATAGAGCTTTAAAATACTGGACACTGCCTATGGGGTGCCCCGCGTTGATCTTTTTCCTGGTCTGCCACGCGTCAATAATGTTCCACACCCAGATAAGGCCAAAAACCAGCAATACCGCAACGGCAATGATGCCGCCCAGCATAAGCATTATAGAATGGTCATACACTTTAACGCTGGAATCGGGGCGGGCGATTGTCCCAAGGGTAACAAGGCCCCAAACCCCCTTAATAAAGAATCCTCCGTTGCGGAAGAACGCATCAGGTTCAGGGCCGGAAAAGCCGCTGGACGTACCAAGCTCAATTCCAACCAGTAAGGCCTGCAATGCAAAGAATACCAGCGCTTTGATCCGCTGTTTATTGATGAGCTGTCCGCTACCCCAGATGACGGCTGAACAAAACGCCGGTATGTATTTCATAATTTTACTCTCAGCGTTTTTTGCCGGCTATGGCGAGGGCAGCATCGTAGTCGGTCATTGCCTTCTGCTGCGCCTGCTGGGCCGTAAGCTGCTTGTCCCAGGTAAATGTAAAGAGGGTCTTTAAGGACTCCCACATAAAGTTTACTTCGGGGATCGTCGGCATGGGATCCGCGTACGGCGATTGATGCTGGATACCGGCCAGATATTGATCATCGCGTAATCCAGGAATCCCGCTGATGTCCTTAAGCGCAGGGAGCTTTCCTGTAACATTGTACTTTATAGCAGCGGCATCGGTGCCGGCAAGGAAATCCAGAAAGGCAAAGGCTGTGTCGAAATTCTTGCTGAAGCTGGAAACCGATGCAATAATATTTCCCGAGAAGCAGCGCGGTTGTTTCCCTTCTATAGTCGGTATCTTGGTTATGCCAAAGTTAACCCCGTTCTTTTGAGCATCGGCAATAGCCCAGGGGCCTGTAAACGTAAAGGGAACCTCGCCCCTCTGGAACGCGGCAACCGTGCTGTCCCATGTAGCGTCCGCTACATTAACATTGAAATACTTTCTCAAACTGTTTTGAAATTCGATGCCTTTGCGGGCAGCGTCGGAGTCGAAACCCGGATTCCGGTAATCATCGCGGTTAGGCCCGAAAACGCTCATGCCATACGCTGAAAGGAAGAAATAATTATGGTAAGCGTCATCAACCTGCCAGCGCAGGGCGTATTTATTCTGCGCCGCATTGTTCCATTTTTCCGCGAAGGCAATTATTTCCTCGAAAGTCTGCGGAACGGGAGTGCTTCCCAGAAGATCCTTGTTGTAGAAGAAAGCGATATTCTCGGTTTCAATAGGCACAGCCCAAAGCTTGCCGTCGGAAGTGCAGGTTTGAATAGCCGCGTCCAATAATGCCGATGAGAATTTCTGCCTGAGATCAGCCGGAACAGGCTCGCACAACCCGTCATTCACGGCGTTCGCGATATGATCATGGGGCATAATGAATACGTCAGGCCCGATACCTGCCGGTCCGTCCAGAGATACCTTGGCGCGTGAATCCGTATTGCCAATAATTTCATAATTGACGGTTACATTCGGGTACTTTTTATTGAATCCCTCGACAACCGCCTTTGCCCAATCCTCGTTATCCATCCAGACAAGAATGGTACCGGATACGCCGCCTGACGACGCGCCGGCCTCCGCTTTTTTCTTGCATCCGAACATGCCGAAAACCAATACGGCGCATACCGCCATTACCAGCCAAAACTGTTTCTTTACCATTATTCTCTCCTTTAATAAAATTTTTCCGTTCCAATAAAAATTAACAGCCCATACGGGCTGCTTTGGACATATTTGAGAAAATAGATATACTGATAGCGACATAAAGAGCATCAATAAGCAAATTGCCCCGTAAATGAGGGGACGATTGATTTTTAACTATGAACAAATCGTTCATAGTTTTATAATACTAAAATTATTGAAAAAATACAAGCTATTGCGTCGGCTCATTGAAAGACGGTAATGGTAACACGGCTGCAGGGCTTGCCCTGCGGTATTAACACCCTTTATTATCATTTTATGAGAAAAGAATTTCTTCCTTACGATATCGTTAGGGATAACGGTATTAAAATGGCCCATAGAATTTACAAGGACGGATTTTATCCGGATGTGATCTATGTATCGCTGCGCGGCGGCGTCTACCTTGGAAATATTATCAGCGAGTACTTCAAGATTTTGCAGCGCAGGGCAAGGCCGGTGTACTATGCCGCCGTTGTAGCGCGTTCCTATACCGGCGTAAAGGAATCCGAAGAAGTGAAGGTAGAAGGCTGGACTTATTCAATCGATGCTCTAAGGACCGGCGACAAGATACTTTTTGTGGATGATATTTT
>Ga0268262_10002883_pt1 | contig 19322 bp, 16 predicted proteins | sample TergutNc150P3_FD_190354 | JGI IMG/M metagenome (GOLD analysis project Ga0268262, IMG submission 190354) | Nasutitermes corniger P3 segment gut microbial community from laboratory colony in Florida, USA - Nc150 P3 (SPAdes) (version 2) | ecosystem: Host-associated > Arthropoda: Insects >...
AATTCCGCCAGCTCTTGTCTCAGCTCTTCGAGTTCCCTCCTCGATGCTTCGAGCCTGCTCTGCAAGTCCCTGGAGCTCTGTCTGGAGTCTTGCAGCTCTTCTCTCAGCCTCTCGTTGAGAGTCGATAGCTGATTTGAGATCTCGATTAACCTGCTCAAAGCGTTCTCTGAGTTCGGCGGAATCTCCCCCGCCTTTCCGGAAGAATCTTGGGCCCAAATTGGTAAGGACAATGCCAAGAACAATACCGGCAATAAAAATAAACAAGAACAAGAGGAACTTTTGCTTACCATTCAATTGAAACTCCTTAAAATCTTAATTTGGTTTCGTTCAGCACCAGCGCCACCCGGCCTTCCCTTAGGAGGCGGCGGTTGTTTTCGCTTGAAAGGATCTTCAAAGCGTCCTCCCTGTCTATTACCGGGTCTGTGGGGTTTAGCCCAAATACTTCCCTCGCGATAATGCGAAGGGGGTTGGGGCCCAGCAGGGCGGCAAGCTCTCCTTCAAGGCCCGAAGGGCTTGGCCGGAAAATGCTTTCCCTTGCGATGTAGCGTACCATGCGGTTTCCCGTTTGGCCTTCGACTCCAAGCATATTTCGCTCAAAGACCAGATTCATATCAGTATCCCATATTTTGGGGAAAATGCAAGGTTCTACAAGGGCCTGTCCCCTCCTGCCGTGAACGGGAAGCTCGCTATCCGCGATAATGATAATCCCCGTGTAATCTGCCGTCTGGGCGCGAATAAGGGGCCTGGGCGGTTCAATTGCCTGCCTGTGCCGGGTAAAAAGGGCGCTGATCCTGTCCATGGGCATCGTGTACCTGCCTGTCATGCGCTTTAAATCCGGCGATAAACTGGGAGGGACTTTTTCAGCTTCCAGGCAAATGGAATCCAGCAGGGCAAGCGGCAATTCACCCCGTTCTGCCAGGTTCGCTACCGTGGTATTGGAGTCCAGTCTGAGCGAAAGCAGGTTGGGCCGCAATAGTTCGGGGTATGCGTCCTTTAAGATTTCCTCGGCGAGGAATCTGCCTGTCGGGAGCCTGACTCCGGCCTGGGCCAGGTCAAAGCTCACCTCGGAGTATAGTTCTCCCTTTATCCAGTCCACAGAAGAAGAGACGTTGAACGAGGCCTGTTGGCCCCAGGCCGAAGACACGGCGAGTATCAGGAAGCAGAGGGCAATGGACTTTTTATTCATCTTATATACTTACTTATCGGCGTTTATCGGTTTAAAATTTCTCCCCGTAGTAAATCCCCGCCCATTCCCAGCGGCCGTGTATTTCAGGGTCAAGAGGAAAATAGATTTTTCTGAAATACAGATACCAGGTGGAGATGTACTGCGACCATCCCCAGGTTCGCAGATACGCTTCATTGGCGGTGGAGCTTATGTCCAGAGTTTCAGCGTAGCGTATGCGGTTTCCACGCATAAAATCCGAAAGGTCAAAATCGACATGTCCGGCCACTCCCACTTCACCGGCGTCTTCCTGCTCCCAGGTTCTTGTAAAAAAATTTACCTTGGCATGGTACTGCCATAGCCTGTTTGAGAAACCATTGTCCATCGCATCCTTTACGGCGTTTACCAGGTTATTTAAGTTCTCAAAAGTCCAGTCCTTGGCGGAATTGTTAAAATCCACCAGTTGCTTTGCGTAATTGTCGGCATTGGGAAAGCCAGGGACATTGGAACCAGTATAGGGAAGGTATTGGGCGTAGGCCTTGATAGCGTTATTCCAGTTTCCGGTACCCTCACAAGCCTGGCCAAGCATGAAATAGGAAGGACCCGGATCAATCTGGTCCAAAAACCTGGAAATTAGTTCTTCGTAATACCATTCTCTCTGAAGTGGGTTGTCAACCAAAATGATAAGCTGATTTAAACATGCCAGATGAATGGACTTGCCCATTACAGTCAAATCATGGTAGTTCTTTACGACCATGTCAAAATACAACGCCGCCATTGGATAGGCTTCTATCTGCTGATAGGCATAGGCGATCATAAAAAGATAGTAGGGTGCGTAAAAATCTTCCTGGTTCTGATGAACCCTTGAGCTGAGAAAATTGATCAGTTTGCTGTATTCCTTCATGCGGACATAGGAGTTGGCGATTTCCCTGACAACAGTAAATTGTTCCCGGCTACCGCAGACCTCCGGTCTGACGGTTCTTAGGCCTTCAGTTCTTGGGCTTCCGGCTTCGGAGGCAAGGAGGGTAAAATACGTCCTGAGCTTATCCTGTTCCTCTTTTGTTCCGGATATAAAGTACGGATCCTCCGCCTTTGTCTGATCCGCAGAAAAGAATAATCTTTTGGCCTTTGCGCATGAGAAAAGGCCAATTAAAAGAAACGCTGTAATGATAATTGTCCTTATTTTCACATTTTAATTTTACCGGCAGTAACATCCATTGGCAAGGCAGGGGGAAAGGCTTATATTTTCGTCATGAGGGCTGAAGCGGCAATAATTGTTGCCTTACTGCTTTTTTCTTTTTCGTGCAAGGGAAATCCCATACCAAAGGAAATCGTACTGCCCACTGAAGCTCCCGCAGTAACTGAGGCTTCTATACCAGTCCCGGCGGTGAACAGGGGAGGCGGGGGAATTGTTGATGAAATTTGTTCCTCCGCCGAGATTGGTACTCCGTCAGCGCTGTTTGACACCCTGGAAATTATCCATAGGGAAGGCCTTGATTCTACGGAATTTGGCAGGTCTTTGGCAAACGTCTGTCTGACCCTGCTTAAAACGCTTTATCCCGCGGTTGCTTCCGATCTTCCTCCGCCGGACCCTCCGCTTACACACTTTTACTCCCGGATTATACGGGAGGCCGAAAGGGGATTTTATATTCCGCCCCGAAGAAATTCGCCGGACTATCTGGAACATATTTTGCCTTTCTTAAGCATTTACCCCGGCGAAAAGCCAGTTTCATCTGAAAAATACCTTTCGGCCCTGCCGGATTTGAAAAGAGCCGCAGGACTGAACAGCGAATCTGTTCTGGCGCCTTTTTTTACTGGTATTGCCCTTGAATGTCTCAATTCGACTGAAAAAGCTTTTGAGCAGTATACAGATGTTTGGAAAGCATTTCCCGAATGTTACCCAGCCGCCCTTGGCCTTGCGCGGGTAATGGAAGCCCAGGGCAGCTATATTCAGGCCGAGCGCTTGCTTTCGGATCTGGCGAGCCGTTTCCCGGATAATATGCAGGTAAAGCGTCAATTGGCCCTCTCTTATTATCACTCAGGCAACTGGCTGCGAGCGCAGGCCGCGGTGGACGAGATTTTGCAGAAATACCCAAGAGACGGTGAATTTGTTTTAATGAAAGCCCATATCCTTGTAGAGCAGGGGCAGCTTCTTCAGGCCCAGGCGCCTCTGGAATTATACGCGGGAATAAACCCCAACAACCGGTTTGCTCTTTTTCTCCGTGCCAGGGTTCAATCGGAAGCTTACAACAACAGGGAAGGGGCATTGAATTATCTGAGATCTATAATCAGAAGCTCCTCTCCGGAGGATGATTACTATAATGAAGCTGCGATATATGCGGCCAGGCTTTTGATGGAGTCTAACCGGCCGCAGGATCAAATTGAGGGAAGGAGTTTGCTGATTAGGCTTATGTCTGTTCCCAATCCCTCTCTTGAAGCTGTAAGCCTTGTAATGTGGGACGCTATCCGGCGGGAGGCCTGGATAGACGCAAGGTACTACCTTGCCAGGCTTCTTGATGAACGTCGCTCAACCCAGGATCTTCTGGCGGCGTACACAGTAGAGAAAGAACAGGGAAACGCCGCCGCGGCTCTTTCTTTTGCGCGGGAGCTGTATCAGCTGGATCGTTCAAACGATGAGGGAATAATCGCCTATATTTCAGCGTTGATTGAGACGGGCCGCAAAGACGAGGCGTCTGGAATGGTTGAAAGCAGGATTGAAAGCGTGTCAGGTGGCGCGCTTAAAAGCATGTATTATTACCTCCGCAGCCAGACGAGGGTCAGCGAGGAATTGCAGATGAACGATCTCCGCTCCAGCCTTTTTGAAGATTCCCGCAATTTAAATTCCCTTATTGCGTTGTTCGAGCTCTACCTGCGCCGCAATGACGAGAGGCGGGCAATTTCCTACCTGAGACAGGCCCTTGCCCTGGCTCCGGACAATATGCAGCTTAAACGCTACGAAGCCGAATACGCCGCCGCCTTAAGGGGCAGCTATTAACCATCGGTATGCCACAGGGCAACAGCATAAACTTTATGACAGTATAAATCCGATCGGAGGGGGCGCTGCGGTCTGCGGAAACGCTTGTAGAATCCGGCTATGAAGCCGCCCAACACTTAAAAAATAGCAATAAGACCTAAAAGCGATTTTTCACTTTAAGTGTTGGGCATTTACTCCACTTTATGACGAGCGTTTTCTCCCTCGTCTTCCTAGACCGGGGAATTCCAAATGTTTCCGCGCCCCCTTCGATCGGCATTCGCCGTCATAAGGCAACAGCATTTACCCTGTGGCATGCTTATAGAACGAATAAGGCGTCATCGAACCTTCGGTTCGCGGGGACAGTGCGGGGCTACCAAAAAATTATGGGGTTTTCCGGCGGAGTATTAATCCCTGCTGGTCTAAACTTGACCACAATTTTTCGAAATAGGCTTGCAAAGGGAGGGCAGCGGGACGCAAAAAATTTCTGGAGTTCTCTGTCGAAACAGACCAGGGAAAAAAGCAAAAACTTAAAGTGTAATAATGGCGTCCGGCATTACAAACATGAGGATGGTTTTAGCCTTCGAAGTTTGAAAACGCCTAGATGTTGAAAAAAAGGCCGGACGGGGCTGTTGAGACAGGTTCCTCCAGCTTTTTTGCCGTACCGCTGCCCTACCTTCGGTTCTGTAGCCCTTTGCCGGATTTTTACAAATTTGTGGGTCTAGTTTAGCGTGCCATTACCACGTTTGGAAGCGGGCTGCGGGCTTTAATCGACAAATACTTGAAAGGATGGATGTCCAGAGCGTTTGGATACCAGCCTTCGATTTCGTTGGTGTCAATAATATTGATGGCGGGACTATACGATATTGGCAGGACGTTTCCCCTTGACAAAAGCAGCGCTTCGGCTTCCGCAAGGGTTTCCATGCGTTTTCTCCCCTCTTCGTTCATGGATTTATCTATCAGCGCTTCGTAGTCGCTGTCACTATGCAGAGCGTCGTTCAGGTTGGAATCCCTGCACCACATCTGCAAAAAAGTGTAGGGGTCGGCAAAGTCGCCAATCCAGGTGGTGTATCCCACATCGTAATCGTTTTGTTTTACGGATTGATAATACTGCCTGAACGGGACTACGTCAATTTTTACGCGGATGTTTAAAGTTTCATACCATGCCATAGCCATCAGATGGGCAATGCGTTCGGCTTCCTGAGACGGGGTAATGCGGATTACCAGCTCCGGCAATCCGGCTCCTTTTGCATGGTTTGCTTCGGCCATGAGCCTCAATGCCTCTTCGATGTTGGCTTCATCAAGCCCGTCGATTTTCGGGTATTCCGAAAGCGGATGGATCAGGGTTTTTGCGGGCAGAGAATGGCCCTGCCGGATTTCCCGCCACGGCAGCACCAGCGAAAGTGCCCGTCTAAGGCGGTAGTCGTTCCAGGGCTCCCTTGCGGAGCGGATATAATAATAGTACGTCGCAAACATGGCGTTCACTTCGATACCGCTGCGATCTGTCAGGGCGTCATAATTCACGTCCCCCTGTATCCACCGTCCGTCACCGGAATTCCACATTGCCGCGGCTTCGTCTCCGTCTTCCGAGTATTTAATGATAAGTGTCTTGAGGGAAACCCGTCCGGCATCCCAGTAATTTGGATTTTTTGAAAAGACAATTCTGTTCTCATTTATTTCTTGTATGCAAAAAGGGCCGTTGGAAACCGTATTAACCCATTTCTTTTCTTTCAGTAGGGATGGGTGTATGGGGCTGAATGAATGATGGCAGAGCATACTGGGGAAAAATGAAGCCGGAGAATTAAGCTGTACCACAAGGGTTTTTTCACTTGGGGCAGAAATGCCCACTGCCTCCTGACGGATTTTGCCCAGCCTGTAATCCCTGGCTCCTTTAATAATATCAAAGAGAGAAGAGTAAGGCGAATCCCGGCCCGGTTCAAGAAGAGAAAGCCAGGCGGCCCTGAAATCTTCGGCCCTGAGAGGATCGCCGTTTTGGAATTTGGCGCTTTCCCTTATGGTGAAGGTCCACTCCTTTTTGTCTTCTGATATTTTATAACTGCTTGCGGAGGCAAGTATCGGTTCCATGGTCAGCGGATGGTAAGAAAAAAGCCCTTCGTAAATGGCGGTATAAAGCTGGGCTTCGCTTGCGAAATAAGATTTACGGAAATCCAGTTCCAGTTCGGCTTTGGAGAACACCGCCACAAGCTCATCCCTTGTTGGGGATCGCGGCCTTGTTTCGGCGTAATCCGCGTCTTCGGCCTGAACATGGAAGCAGCCGAGGCGAATCAAGACAATTGTGAGAATTAAAAATTTATAAAAGAATTTCATTTTTTTACCCCTGAAATTATGAATAACAGGACTTCTTCGCTAAGTTCCGGAATTCACTCCCAGGCGCTTAAGCTGTTCCTCTTCTTCCTTTTGGGCGCTGAATTCATGGCGTTTTGAATTGGCCCTGAGAATGGCGTTTTTTAAGGTTCCCAGTTCCGGTTTTATGCCTCTAATTTTGTCCCTGTCTTCCTTGTCAACTTCCGCCTTGAAAAACTCGTCAAGGGCGGTTAAGGTCTTGTGCATTGATTGAATTTCTCTGACATTCCTTTCAAGGAAACCAATGAGCTGTTCTTCCTGCATGTTCTCGAGTTTGGACGTGGCTCCTCCCCTGGCTGCCATGGGAGCCAGGGTACGAATTTTGCGATCCAAATCGCCACGGAATGCGCTGAAATTGATCCTTTCCTGTACTTTTATGGCTTTGACCGGATCCATATATTCCACATCATAAACTACCGGCTCCGGCTCTTTGTTCAGCATCTGATGCACAATTTTTTTTATTTTTTGAAAGAAACTTTTCTTTTTATTTTCCAGAATAGTTTCGTTCTCGTCCAGTTTGCCGGCGATATCGGTAAAGGTTTGCGCGGTACCGCCCAGTGTCTGAATGCCTTCTATCAGGATGCTTTTAAAAGAAACCTGGACTTTTACCGCTTTGGGTTTGCTGTCCGCTACTCTTAGCTTTTTTAAAACATCTTCCCTAAGGGTAGGACCTTCACTCGAAGTATCTTCTTTGATAACTTCTTCCGCGAGATCGGGATAAAATGGAGTTCCCGGCTTGGCCTGCAAAAACGCTTTCTTAATCTGGGCAGGGTTTGCGGCGTCAGATTTAGACATGCCGCCTGTCACATCCCTTAACTCAAACTTGAACAATTCCTTTCGATAATCAGTTAAGGTTTTAAGGTGGTTCATAACCGGCGTATATGACTTGCTAAGGTGAACCAGAGATTCGCTGATAACGCTCATGGTCAGGGGCTCGGTGCCAAGCTTAATCTGATTGGTCATTTCCGCTACAGCCCTGGTTACTGGGTTCTGTGAATCAGGGCTAAGGTTAGCCCAGTCAATATACCTTACTAGGCCAAGAATGCGTTTTATCCTGTCCAGGTTAAGGTAATCAGGATTGAAGGGATAAAAATTAACAAGAAAATCCAGCTGGTTGTCGTAATTCGCAAGCCTTTGGGTTAACTGTTCCATTCTTTCCGCATCTGAGAATCCGGCGGAACTGGGCACTTCCAGCTCCGCGATTTTGGCTTCCTGCTTATAGGGATCTTCGTGAATTAGCCCTTTTTTTAGATATAAATTGTAAAGGGAAGCAAACCCTGTATGGTAAAGGCGGAGTTCTTCCTTTAGTTTTGGAAGCTCCGTCTTTTCCAGCCATTCAGCCCTCTCCTTGAGAACCTCGTCAAGGTTTTTAAGATAGTCATCTTCTTCTGCCATTATTCAATTATGCAATAATTATTAAAAATATGCAATGAAGTTGTTTAGGAATCGAAGCATTTCACATCCCGGTGCAGTAGCAGGTACATGAAATACAGGTTTTTTGCCGGTTTTTTGCTCTTATTGTCGGCTTTGCTGTCTTTGCTGGCAGGCTGCGAAGATGTACAGCAGATTCGTTCTTCTTACAAGCCGGTTCTTCCGGCGCTGCCAGACGGTTGGAGTGATGTTCTGGGGGAGGCTCACTGGCGTGTTGAATGGGTTGGAGAAGAAGGAACCTGGCATGGATGGGAAGGAAAGCAGGGCGCTGAAGTTCCTTCTCTTTATTTAATCCAGACTTGGACTACTCCGGTGTTGGCTTGGCCTTTTTGGCCGGAGTTGGGCTTAAATTCCGGGATTATGCGGCCCTGTGGCGCTTTGTTTCCCTGGGATACATATGGAAAAGACCTGGTTTTAAGCTGGGAAGGCGGGGTAGACGCTGTTTTCTGGAAAGAACTGGCCGCCGTAAAAAGGCAGAATGGCTCAGCCAAGGCTGAACTCGCCAAAGACGAGAGGTTTCCCTGGCTGTTTGATTGGCCAAGATTCAGGGAAATTATGGCTGGACAGGACATCGGTGACACTGTCAAGCAGGATCCCTGGGTGGTGGACTGGAAAGAGGTTGGCAGAAAAACGGTCGAGTCCGGCTTTGACCGCCGCCGTATCAAAACAATGAAATTTACCGAGGTTGAAATTCCTCTTCCGGCAGGCCGCTGGTTAAGCAATTCTCCCTTTGCGCCTGTTTTGGAAATAACTCCTGAGAAGCCTATTACCCTGGAAGTTACAGACGCTGTGGGCGTCTGGGTTTCTTCCGGAGGAATTTTAAAGGTCTCAACTTCAGGCTGGATATTCCGCCCCTGGTGATACGCAGTATATACTTTCCAAAATATATTTTTTTAAACGGAAATCAACAACCTCGCCCTGAAGGGCGAGGTATGTTGGTTCTGATAAGAATGGATTTTACGCGGGTTTAATACCCTCACAAACAATTCACAGTGAAGTAACTTTTTACGCCCTAAAGGACGGGGTATTAAACCCGCCTGCGAATAAACATGAAAGATACGCTTGACTTACTAATTACCTAAAACCCCTTGAGCCTTGGCGTCTTTGCGAGAGTTTATTTTCTCAATAATATTGGATTGTGATTAAAGCTTTGCCATTGTTGCTTTTGATACCTCTTTTGGCAGCTGCCTGCTCCGGAAAAGGCGATAACAGGGACAACAGTGCTGACACTGCCGAAGCAGTAGCAGACGGCGGGCGGGAATATGCAAACTTCCCCTGGCCTGCTTTAGCGAGGCTTAAAACCGGGGGAAATCCCATCTGGTTTGAATTTGGGCAAGAGGGCCTGAGCTTAATTGAGTCGGCGTCCGCCGCGTCATTAATACCATACGCCCCGTGGCCCCACGCAAAGTATGTTACCGCAATGGCGATATGGAACGGCTTTCTTGTAATGGCAGTGAACAGGGATGGCTTTCTTATCCTTGGACCGGTCTGGAAGTCATCCCAATCTGAAACAACAGAACTGATTTTATACCGCTCAGCCGCCGGTAACTTCTGGGATAAATATACAACGGAATCATTTTTTATCTGGGAAGGCAAGCCGGCGGTTCTTCTTTACAGGAATGATTTTTTCGGCGAGCTTACGGCGCAAACTCCTAACCCGCGGGTTTTTACCCTTGATCTTCTCAGCGCGATTCCTGTGGGCGCAAATGTTCCCGCTCTGGAGATTTTCCCTCCGGACGGAAGCTGGGAAACAGAGGTGCTGCACCGGGGGCCGGACAGCCTATGGTATTATCGCATGAAGGAAAAGGGGCAGGCCAGGACCGCGACCGCTTATTTTCGTACCGCCGATCTCAATGTAGAAGGCAAAAGGATTTCTTTTGGCGAATGGATGAATTCATACCGCGGCGAAACTTCGGGAAATATCCCAGGCAATCTGGCCCTTGCGCTTGAGCGCGCTTCGGAATTCTCTCCCGGAACAACAGGTCTTTTAAAAACGGTATCGCCTGACTTTGAGGGGCAGCGTATTTTCAGTTTAGCTTCCAGCCCCGCCGGTGAGAATTTTGCGGTCTTATCAGGGTACTGTCAAATGTCGCCGGAATCCCTGGCTCTTGTTATTCTTCCGGATGGCCGGGGATTTCTTTCTTATGGAGAGGATAGCGAGCCTAGATCCTTTTCGCTTTCAGCCCTTGGCGAAGGTTTTGTTTATACAGGCGTGGCGGTCATTGGAAATGTCATCGTAGCCTCATGGGAGGAACAGCAGGAAGCGGGGGTGGGTGCCGCAGGCTTCATGGTCGTTAATTTTTTAGGCCCATAATTATCGAAAGTTGATAGGCAAATGATTTTTTTGTATTCTGTCAGTTAAAGGAGAATGACATGAAAGCAGTGCAGACAAATGCCGCTCCCGCGGCAATCGGGCCTTATTCTCAGGCGATGATTACAGGAAACCTGGTATTTACTTCGGGGCAAATTCCTTTGTCGCCGGAGACCGGCGAGATAACCGGTACGGCAATAACCGCTCAGACTGAACAGGTCTGCAAAAACTTAAAAGCGCTTCTGGAGGCCTCAGGCTCGTCCATTACGAAAGCCGTAAAAACCATTTGCTTCCTTGCGGATATGAACGATTTTGCAGCTTTTAACGCGGAATACGAAAAGCATTTTATCGGAAAGCCGGCCCGCTCCACTGTGGCGGTAAAACAGCTCCCCAGAAATGTGCTGGTTGAAATTGAGGTTATCGCGGAGATTGATATGGATGGGAACCGTTAAGTCTTACCGCTCTCCCGCATACTAAACGCTGCCTTTACAAGCCCCAGAAAAAGCGGATGCGGTTTATTTGGACGGCTCTTGAATTCGGGATGAAATTGAACACCGGTAAAAAAGCGATGGTTCGGCAGTTCTATCGCTTCGACAAGGCTGCCGTCAGGAGATGTGCCTGAGATAACCAGGCCCTTGTTTGTCAGGGTTTCCAAGTAGTTATTGTTAAATTCAAAGCGGTGACGATGCCTTTCGCTTATTTCCTCCGTATTGTAAAGACCGCTTAACAGCGTGCCTTTTGTGATCCGACAGGGATAAGCGCCCAGACGCATAGTGCCGCCTGAGCCCAGCATACCGGTTTGGTCCGGCATGAGATCAATTACGGGATGAGGCGAAGTCTCATCAAACTCGCTTGAATTTGCGCGCTCAAGGCCGCAGACGTTGCGCGCGAATTCAATCACGGCAATCTGCATACCAAGGCAAATCCCCAGGTACGGTATGTTATTTTCCCTTGCGTAACGGCAGGCATTGATCTTCCCCTCAATTCCCCTGTCGCCAAAACCGCCGGGAATGATCATGCCGTCTGTCCCGCCTAAGAGCCCTACCGCGCTTTCAGCGGTTACCTCGGCGCTGTCAATCCATGAAATGTTTACCCTTACGCCAACTTCAAAACCGGCGTGATTCAAGCTTTCGATGATGGACAAATACGCGTCGTGCAATTGAATGTATTTTCCGACTATCGAAATGTTTACTTCCTGTTTTCTCTCGGCGATTTTTTGTACCATCTTCCGCCATTCGCATAAATCAGGTTCTGCGGCGTCAAGGGCCAGTTCCCGACAAACTACTTTGTCCAGGCCGTTTTGATGGAGCATGAGCGGCGCTTCGTACAAAGACTGAATAGTGATGTTCTCTATAACGCAATCGATCTTTACATTGCAAAAGAGCGATATTTTTTCCTTGATGCCGCCGCTTAACGGTTCGTCTGCCCGCGCGATTATAACATTTGGGGAAATACCCATTGAACGCAGTTCCTTAACAGAATGCTGCGTTGGTTTTGATTTATGCTCACCGGAGCATTTTAAGAATGGGATCAGGGTAACATGAATAAACAGGCAGTTTTCACGGCCCTTTTCAAGAGAAATCTGGCGGATGGCCTCCAAAAACGGCTGGCTCTCGATATCGCCTGTCGTGCCGCCGATCTCGGTGATGATCACATCGGCGTGCTTATTTTCAGCTCCGGCATAAATAAACCTTTTTATTTCCTCTGTAACATGAGGTATAACCTGCACTGTGCCGCCAAGATAGCCGCCCGCGCGTTCACGGCCAAGAACGTTCCAGTACACCTGGCCTGATGTCAGATTGCTCAGTTTTGTCAGGTTTTCGTCAATGAAACGCTCGTAATGCCCCAGGTCAAGATCGGTTTCCGCGCCGTCATCGGTAACAAAAACCTCGCCGTGCTGAAACGGGCTCATGGTTCCAGGATCTATGTTCATGTACGGATCGAGCTTTTGCGCCGCGACCTTTAGCCCACGCTGCTTGAGCAGTCTGCCCAAAGACGCGGCGGTGATTCCCTTTCCAAGCCCGGATACAACTCCGCCTGTCACAAACACGTACTTGGTCATATTCTTCCCTCCCTATTCGAATACACTTTTTTTTGCACGCTCGGATTCGCCGTTGCCCGTAAAGCAGGCCGTACAAAAACTTAGGGCGCATCCGTCGCAGGCCCGCTTTAAACCCTCTATGCTGATGTACCCAAGGCTGTCGGCTCCGATTTTAGCCCTGATTTCATCCAGGCTCATCTTGTTTGCTATCAGGTTTTCCTCGCTGTCAATATCGGTTCCGTAATGGCAGGTGTGGCGAAACGGCGGCGAAGAGACCCTCATGTGTACCTCTTTCGCTCCTGAGTTTTTAAGGCTCCTGACAATTTTTTCGCTTGTTGTGCCGCGCACGATGGAATCATCTATAAGCACGATCTTCTTTCCGCGGATGCCGGCCGCCAGAGGATTGAGCTTGAGCTTGACGGCGTTGTCCCGCTGGGTCTGCGTGGGATAGATGAAACTGCGGCCTATGTACCTGTTTTTAACAAAGCCGGCGGCCAGAGGTATCCCGCTTTTTTCACTGTATCCGCCCGCGGCGTCCAGGCCGGAATCCGGCACTCCGCAGACCAGGTCGGCGTCTACCGGGTGTTCTTCCGCCAGTATTAGCCCCATGTCGCGCCGCGTTTTATAAACAGAAAGCCCGTCGATTACCGAATCCGGCCTCGCAAAATAAACATATTCAAAAATACAGAGTCCCCTGTCTTTCTCTTTGCTTTTGAGCTTTATTCCCTCGCTTTTTATTACTCCGTTCTCTATTACAACTACCTCGCCTGGCTTCACATCCCTGACGAACTTGAAATCGCAGGCGTCAAGGGCACAACTCTCGGAAACTACTGCGAATCCAAGTTCGTTTTGCCCGATGCAAAGAGGGCGGAAACCGTTTGGGTCGCGTATGGCAATCAGCTTGTCGTCGTTGCAGACTATCGCAAGCGAAAACGCGCCCCTCATCATATCCGCGGCTTTTATTATGCCTGACAACGGATTTTCGTCCTTTACCATGTAGTATGCCATTAGCGATGAGATAACCTCGCTGTCGCTGGTCGCGCCGAAGCGCAACCCCTGGCACTTTAAATTTTCGCGTATTACAAGTGCGTTTGTTACGTTGCCGTTGTGGGCTACCGCGATTCTTCCGGTAAGATAGTCCGTTACAAACGGCCCCACGTTTTCTCTTTTATTTACGCCGGTTGTTGAATACCGCGTATGCCCGACGGCGATTTTCCCTTTGGGCAGTTTTTCAAGCTCAGTAGTGGAAAAAACTTCGCTGACAAGCCCTGTATCTTTGTAGCAAAAAATATGGCCGTCGTTTACAACAGCGATACCCGCGCCTTCCTGGCCGCGGTGCTGAAGCGACAACAGGCCGTTGTAGGTTAGTCCGGCGGCTTCGTCAATCGTCAGGCTTACGGCAAAAACAGCGCATTCTTCGTTCAGCTTTCTAGTAATTTTCATAAAGCTTTAGTATTCCTTCAGCAACAATTCTTTTTGTTGAACGAATGTCCATCGCCTGTTTTTCTATATATTTGTGGGCTTCCTGTTCATTCATTTTCATGATGGATATTAATATACATTTTGCGCGGTCTATAATGCGTATATCTTCAATTTTTTGTTTTAACTGCGCGTTTTCATTCATTATCCGCTTTATCCTGCTTTGGGCTGATTTGGCCAAAGACAATGCGTACAAAAAAACTGTTTTTTCAACCGGTTTTGAAATTACGAACACTCCGTTGTCCTCACATGCCGGGGAAACAGTATCAAAGTACTCGTTTTTTACCAGGAGGATAACTTGTGATATTCCCCTGGAAGCGATGTACCTGGAAAAATTCTCGCCAGATTCGTCACGCAACGGCGCATTGACAATCACCAGATCAAAGTCCTCTTGCAAAATAAGCTTCTGCGCGTTATCGACAGACTTTATGGAAACAACGTGATGAATGGAAGCCGCGCTTAACAGCTCTGTAAAGAAAGCCGTTTCTTTTTCTGCATTTGAAACAACTAAAGCGCTTTCCATAACAACCTCAATTAGCCGTATATAGCTGTTTGTACGGGTTTTTTGTATTGGGCTTTAACAAATAAAAATTGTCTTTTAAAAGCGAATCTGTACCCATTCCAAAATAACTCGCGAATTCCGCAAGGTATGGCTTAATTTCGTTTAAGTCTTCCGCCGTAGCGTTTGATAAGGCAACCTGCGCCGGCAGGCTCAGGAGTTCTTTGGTCGTCCGTATAAAGATTTTCCCGCCATGCATGCCGGTCCCTGTAAAATAATAAACAGGAGATTCTTCCGAACCAATGCCAAGTACGACAATCACCCCCCCGGCCAGGTATTCACCCAGGAAGCTGCCCACTTTACCGCCGATGACGATTACCGGTTTTTTCTCCTTGTATTCCTTCATGTGGATGCCGCTTCTGTACCCGGCATTGCCCCTGACAAAAATACTGCCGCCCCTCATCGCGTAGCCAAGCGCGTCGCCCGCGTTGCCGTGTATGATGATCTTGCCGTCATTCATTGTATCGCCGACAGCGTCCTGCGCGTTGCCGTTTACCGTAATGGTTCCGCCGTTAAAATAAGCGCCCATCGCGTTTCCGGGAGTTCCGTTTATCGTTATATTTTTGCCGCCCATGCCGCTCCCGATAAACCTCTGCCCAAAACAATCATTTATGCAGACATCTTCCGCAGCGGTTCTAATCAGTTTGTTAAGTTCCTTGTGGTTTAAATCTCTCGCCGATATGTTAGTCATGACGCGCCTCCCAATTTTACCATTCTTTCTTCTTTCCTGAACGCCATTAGCCCCGGTTTTTCGCAAACGAGGGCGAAGTCGATTGTGTCAAGCGGCGTTCGCTCACGGATAAGGCTTGTATATATACCGGCTTTTTCCACGTTGCCGATAAGGATATACCCGTTAAGTTTGTTATCGCTGTAAAACAAGCGCCTGTAATTGCCTTTGCCGTTCTCGGCGTGTACATCTCCCGCATAGCTGCCGGCTGTGATAATGTGAAGGCCGAAAAACCCGACTGCGTTCATGGGGATTGCCTTATCGAAGCACTTTTCGCCTCCCGCCATATTAATTCCAGCGCACTCGCCCTGCATGTAAGCGTTAGGCAAGAGCGCCATGATTTTGTTTTGCCCGCTTGATATATCAAGCGCCTGCGTGCAATCGCCTGCGGCGTAAATGCCAGGGGCAGAGGTTTCTGATTTTTCGTTTACGGCGATGCCGCGCTCAATCTTTGCGATGCCGTTCAAAAGCGCGGTGTTGGGCCGCACGCCGACGGCAAGGACGAGGATATCAAAATCTATTGTTTCGCCGCTTTGCAGGGTAGCGGTATTAGGCTTGAAGTTTTTGATGTTGGCGGAAAGCCTGAACTCCACGCCTTTGCTTTCCAGATGGTTTTGAACCAGCTTTGCGCCTTCATCGTCGAGAATGCTGGATAAAATCTTTGGGGCAAGGTCAAGCACCATGATGTGCTTAACTCGCTCGTGAATGCCCTCGGCGCATTTCAGGCCTATAAGCCCCGCGCCGACAATCAGTACGCGCTTGTCCAGTTTCAGCGCCGCGTCCAGTTTCAGCGCGTCGTCAAGGCTCATGAAAGTGAATTTGTTTTTTACCGTATCCAGACCCTCAAAGGGCGGTACAAACGGCGAAGAGCCTGTCGCGACAAGCAGTTTGTCATAGGTTATTTTTTTGCCATTTTTTAAAACCACGTTCTTTGCAGCGGCGTCAATTTTTTCCGCGATGGTATCCGCCAACACGGTACAGTTATTGTCCCGATAAAAATTATCGCCACGGTATCTCATGCTCTCTTCTGTAACCTTGCCAAGCAAAAGGTAGGAAATTAGCGGGCGTGAATATGTGTGGTGGCTTTCGTCCGTGATAATTGTGATCTCGCCTTGCCTATCTATTGATCTTATGCCTTCTACCGCGCCAATGCCTGCCGCGGAATTGCCGATGATAACGTATTTCAAAGCATTTACCCTCTCTCTTCAAAAACAATAGCGTTGTTTGGACAGCCCTTTACGCAAGCCGGCGTTCCCGAAGCGGTACTTACGCACAGCTCGCATTTCTGTACCGCGCCGTCTTCCGAAGGGGCTACAGCGCCGTAAGGACAACTCATAATGCAGGTAAAGCAACTGACGCATTTATCCTTGTTAATCGTAATTACGCCGTCGGCAATGGTTAAAGCGCCGGTAATGCAGCCCTTGACGCAGTACGGTTCCTTGCAGTGTCGGCAGGAAACAGCGAAACTGATGTCGTCTTTTTTCTCGATGTGAATTCTCGGGCGTATCTTTATGCCTTTAAGCGCCCGTGCCATGTCGCTTTCAGTTGTTCCCGCGAAAGCGCAGTAGTATTCGCACAAATGACAGCCCAGGCACCATTTTTCGTTTACATAAACCCTTTTCACTTATTCACTTCTCCTTGCTACCTGCGGTTCTTAGACCCTGCGGCTTTGTTTATCCGGTTATTTTCGTTAGACATTCCGCGTAGATCTCTGACGTTTTTCGTAAAACATCATCGCTAACATTGTCAAATTGCATCTCGCCGTTAATTTTATTGTTTTGGAGCCAGTCCCTTACCAATTGCTTGTCGTAGCTCTTGGGCGAGATCCCCACTTTATAATCAGAAAGGCTCCAGAACCTGCTTGAGTCCGGCGTAAGTATTTCATCCGCGACAAAAAGATTATTGTTTTCGTCAAGGCCAAATTCAAACTTTGTATCGGCTATAATAATGTTTTTGTTATAAGCGTAATCGTAGCAGGTGTTGTAAAGCTCAAGGCTGATTTTTTTTATTCTGTCAGCCAGCTCCGCGCCAATCTTATCGGCAACGTATTGAACAGAGATATACTCGTCATGTCCGACACGCGCTTTTGTAGAAGGGGTAAAAAGCGGGGAGGTGAGTTTTTCGGCCAGCTTATAATCGCCTTCTATTTTTTGACCGCAGAATTTTTCGCCTTTGGAATAAGCCCCCCACATATTGCCGAACATATATCCTCTGACGATAAATTCAAACGGAAGCATTTTTAATTTTTTTACCAAGACTGTGCGGCCTTCGAATTCGTTATTTTGGAAAAACTCTGGCATTTCTTTTAGATCGCTAGAAATGATATGATTGGGGATAATGCCTTTCGTGAAGTTAAACCAAAACAGGGAGACGGCGTTTAAAACCTTTCCCTTATTTGCTACAGGCTTTGGCAAAATCACATCAAAAGCGGAGATTCTGTCCGTTGTAACAATCACCAGAGCGTCGTCTGAAACTTCGTATACTTCCCGAACCTTTCCGCTGATGATTTTTTTCACGTTTCCTCCATTATAAAACAGCATTTTTGCCGAACTTTAGTTCGCGGGCTTCTAGCCCGAAAAAATGCAAAACTTGGAACAAGTTCATTCTCCCGCGTGTTTAATTCCCAGAATTTCAAGCTCTTTTTCGTTAAGCCCCACGCCGCGGAGCATGAGCCGGTTCCCCTTCAGGCCCTCAATTGAATTGATGCCCATGCCGCCCATCATCTCCATGATTTCATGCTGCCACGCGGACAACAGATTGATGAGGCGCTTGTACCCGATGTCGGGGTTGAGCCGTTTGGTGAGTTCAGGAACCTGAGTTGCGATACCCCAGTTGCATTTGCCGGTATGGCAGCTCCTGCAAAGGTGGCAGCCGAGCCCAATAAGCGCCGCCGTTGCGACGTATACGCAGTCCGCGCCCAGCGCGACAGCTTTCACGATGTCGGCGCTGGAACGAATGCTGCCGCCTGCGATTATGGAAACGCTGTCACGAATTCCTTCGTCCCTGAGGCGCTTGTCAACGCCCGCAAGAGCAAGCTCTATGGGAATGCCGACATGGTCGCGTATGCGCGTCGGCGCTGCGCCTGTTCCGCCGCGAAAGCCGTCGATGGCTATCATGTCCGCGCCGCTTCTCGCTATGCCGCTTGCAATGGCGGTAACGTTGTGGACTGCGGCAATCTTGACAATTACCGGCTTTTGATAATTCGTAGCTTCCTTTAAAGAAAAGACAAGCTGCCGCAGATCTTCTATTGAATATATGTCGTGGTGCGGCGCGGGAGAAATAGCGTCGGTGCCTTCAGGAATCATTCTTGTACGCGAGATGTCGCCGACGATTTTCATGCCAGGAAGATGCCCGCCGATACCGGGCTTGGCACCCTGGCCAATTTTTATTTCAATTGCCGCGCCCGCGTTCAGGTAATCGGGATGGACGCCGAAACGTCCCGACGCGACTTGTACGACGGTGTTTTTGCCGTAACGGTAAAAATCCTGATGCAGGCCGCCTTCGCCCGTGTTGTAAAATATGCCGAATTCTTCCGAGGCTCGCGCTAAACTTTCATGCGCGTTGTAGCTTATGGAGCCGTAACTCATGGCCGAGAACATTAACGGCATGGACAGTTTAAGCTGCGGCGTCAGATTGTTTCTAATCCGGCCATTCGCATCGCGTTCTATTGTTTTTGGCCTTGCGCCCAGATATACCTTTGTTTCCATAGGCTCGCGCAAAGGGTCTATGGACGGGTTTGTAACCTGCGAAGCGTTTATGATTATTTTATCAAAGTATACCGGATAATCTTCAGGATTACCCATGCTTGACAAAAGTACGCCGCCTGAATCCGCCTGCTTGTAAATTTCGTCGATGGTCTTGGCGTTCCAGTTTGAATTGTGCTTATATGTGTTGCCGCTTCTTACAACCTTCAGGGCGCGGGTGGGACAGAGCGTAACGCAGCGGTGGCAGTTTACGCATTTTGTTTCGTTGGTGGCCATTTTGTCCATTTCCGCCAGATATTCATGCGCCTCGTTTGCGCACTGGCGTTCACAGGCGCGGCAGGTGATACACCTGTCGCCGTTCCTTATAACTTCATATTCAGGATATATAAAATTCAATGCCATTCTTCACCTCTGTATACGGCTGGTCCGGAATCTGGAACACGCCCATTCATAAAGATGATCACAGGCTGGCCGCCTCTGGGCGCCCAGATTGTGTCAAGGTTCGGTTCAATGACGCGGATAGCCGCTTCTTCGCTTGCGATGTAAACCAGATCGTCCTTTTCACCGACTACC
>Ga0268262_10002884_pt1 | contig 19313 bp, 17 predicted proteins | sample TergutNc150P3_FD_190354 | JGI IMG/M metagenome (GOLD analysis project Ga0268262, IMG submission 190354) | Nasutitermes corniger P3 segment gut microbial community from laboratory colony in Florida, USA - Nc150 P3 (SPAdes) (version 2) | ecosystem: Host-associated > Arthropoda: Insects >...
TCCAGAATAACCTCTTTGAATAATTCAAGCCCGCTGAGTATCCGGCGCGCTTGTGAGCGGGACATTAGATCGTCGCTGTTTGCTAAACACACCGGTACAACTGTTTTGTCAAAATCGCCGGGTATTTCGGTTGAAAACTCATCAAAAACATCTCTTAATTGTTTATTGCTGTTATTTGCCAAACGCATATAAACCAAAGTAGAAGTTTTTGATCTTATCAGATTACTTATCTTCGGGTTTGAACCAAAAATTATCCCGTCGGAAACAATCATAAAATCATCAAAAACTTTTGATACGAAAAATATGCCCTGACCAGAATGTCGCGCTTTATCGGTTGTACGTTTACCCTTGGCCAGTTCAAGCAGCGCGTCTTTTTCTTCAGGCAAATTTAACTTTGCTTTGATATTCTTGAATATACCAATTCCATCATCAGAGATTGCCATTGCGGTAAATACCCTGTTTTCGTCAATAACTACGCGGATTTTCTCCCCTTGCGAATGTTCTATAGCATTATTGCATATTTCCAAAAACCCGTAAGTCCAGTTACGCTTGATATTTTCGGAAAGGCCCAAAAAATGCTTTTTTATGTCTTTTTCCCAAATGCTGTCTTCTAGTAAGGAACCGTCATTCCTGTAAAAATATTTGTGCCGCGCAGATTGTAAAGCAAACTGCCCTGATTGTTTGGCCAGGAGGTTTTCTGACACTAACCTGTCTATATGTTTATATACTGCCGGTAAAGTAATGCCAAACCGCTCCGCAGTTAACGCGGCGATATTTTTATTTTGAGTTACATTTTGCAAAATAAAACCGCGAATTTCTTCGCCGCGTTTGCGAAGGCCAGGCATGATTTCCCCAATTAACCTTATTATTGTTTATAATAAACCTTATAATGAATTATATCAACGGCTTCGCCGTTGTCTCTTTCAAGGAATGTATTTACTGCCCGCTAGCGCGGGCTGCGGGTCAAGCCTTATGTGCAAGCAATTCCACGACAAACGCATCGAATATTCGAGCTAACGAATATGGTGACAGTCACTGTGTGTAAGGCAGCTAGATGGCGCTAATTGCTTTTAATGAATGGTTTACCGCAGTATTTATGTCATGTACCAGTTTAGCGGTGATTTCCGTTATGCCGTGGGAAGCATTATTTTCAGGTTTTAGCAGGATATACGCATTAACATCCAGCCCAAGCGCAATCCCAGCCAAAGTAGAAGGCCGCGGCCATTTTTCACCGCGTTCTATTGCCCCCAAAAAGGGCAGTGAAATTCCGGCTTTTTCGGCAAGCGTTTCCTGCGAGTACCCGGCGGCCTCTCTTAACCGCTTTACATTTTGGCTTAAAAGTATCTTGAGCGCTTCCCCGTTTTCAGTATTCATATCCATCCAATAAAACAGTATGGAAACGCCTTGCTTATTCTTCTATTATCGTTTAGTATTATGTTTAATTCTTAACGAATTATTATGGATGTATTTGCTGACTACTCCGTTCTTAAGTCGCCTTTAGCGAAGTTTTATTTGCAGTAAGTTAATAAATCTGGTAGTATATTATCTTATACAGGAGTTTTTATGAGCAACTTTAGGAAACTAACCCGAACTATTCCCGCGATACTGCTGGCGTTTGCGCTGGCGCTCGCGCTTGTAAATGCAACCTCGTGCGACATCGGCGGGATTGGATACGAGCCTGAAACGCAAGGTACCGAGCCAGGCGCTCCGCAGGGTAATAACGATAATAATGAACAAGGCAATCAGCAGGGCAATTATAAAAACCATTACTCCGAGTATGCCAATTTTAACCCTGCAGATTATCCTATATTAAATGAAAGCGGCAAGCTGGATTCCGAAGTCGCGGAATTGAAAGACTGGTTTTGGCTTATGTACGCGGAGAATGAAAACGTCGGAGAATGGACTGCTAATTACATCAAGTCAAACAAAATCAAAACCATCCTGTCGAACGAGTCGGGTGCCGGTGGATGGATACATCCCGATCAACTTGACAGGCTTTATTTGAATGAGGAAATGTACAGTTATTTTCTGGAAGCTAATAATAATAAAGATGAAGGATTCAATTACGACGATTATACTAAGGCTCGCGGACGTAAAAACATGTTTAGAACTTTTACGCATGAAACGATGCATATTGTTCAATATAAAAGCAGCGGCTGGATTGACCTAATGAAAGGAATGCGCCCCGATATATGCGCGGCTATCTATATGCTGATGGAATTCCTTCCATGGTTCTATACCACTTATCGCGATGACAGCGCCTATGTGTATGCGGATATGAAGAATGCGGTAGAAACGCAGTCAAAATATATGATAATAGAAACGGATATGTTGAAATACCAGGATCCGCCTAAGCACTACGAAGATATGCGCGCCAAAGATCCTTCTCTTCCGCCTTTCATTATTGGAGCGGGATGGTCCTTTAGCCCCTACGCGCAGGCTGCCATGTCAACAGGAACGGTCTGGGGAAGCGCCATGACGACACCTCTGATCAAGACAAGCAAGGAAGACGTGCTTAAGATAGCGCGCGCTCTGCTTGCCTGCCGCGATCCCAAGACGGCTGGCGTAACTGACGAGGCACTGTGGACAGCCTTTGACTTTATGCGCGGAAGTGTCGAGACCGGCGAACATCTTGCTCTTGTCGATGGGGGCAGCATATTTGGGTGCAGCCAGGAATCGTTTGATCAATTCCAGGAACTCATCGCCAGATGGGATACGGAGTTTGCGAAACAATAGGCGACAGTCATAACATAATCAGCTTTAATCGAATAGCCAGTTATTGTTATGCGGCCGGCGTCTACGCCCAAATTGACGGTATGCTTGAAAACGGCGAACAGGCGATTGCGGTAGAAGTAAAAACAACATTAAGGCAATCGGACATAGACGACCAGCTTGTACGCATGGAAAAAATACAAAATTACGCCGATGAACACGGCGACAAAAGACAATTCATGGGCGCTATGGCGGCTTTCAATACAGACGAAACCACCAAAAATTACGCCTTAAATAAAGGGCTTTTTGTCATAGAACCAAGAGGCGAAGATGTCAAAGTTACAAAACCGAAGGGTGAAGTGAAGGTTTGTTAAGGTAAAGCGCTATACATTTCCGTTGTCGAGGGCGGGCAGTACCGCGCCCTTAATTTCTACAACCGCCGCGCCAATCTTGTTTGCTTCCAGGCAGGCTTCTTCGAGGCCCATTCCCTTTTTAAGGCAGGCAATAAGTGCGCCGCAGTGGGCGTCGCCTGCGCCTACGGTGTCGATCACTTTAGCGGGAAAACCCTGAACGTAGCGCCCTTCCTGCCAGGTTTTTTCAAGGCAGTAACAGCCGTGTTCTCCAAGGGTTATTACTACTCTGTTTCCGGTTTTTGCCGCAAGAAACTTCGCCGCCTCGTCCAATGTGCGTTTGCCCGTAAAACGAAAAGCCTCGGTTTGGTTTAGATGAATTAGAGGCCCGTTGTTACTGCTGTCCCGCCGGTTAAAAATGCGTTCCATTTTTTTCTTTGGAATGAGTTTTATCCTAGGCCCCGGGGCGAAGAAAAGTTCAAGCTCAGGGTGTTCATAGACAAAATCAATAATTTCATTTCCTGTGGATTCTTCAACTTCCAGTCCACAAATAAATACGCTTCCTGTTTGCGAATAGTCTATGTTTTTCATCCATGAGCGGTAAAAACGGTATTCAGCCCCATGGAGGGATAAAAAGCTACGCTCCCCGTCAGGCTCTACAAGGCAGTAGCAGCAGCCGTTTTCTTCTTCTATGCTTGCGAAGGCTTCAATGCCTTCTTCTTCAAAATGCTTTTTTACCATATCTCCGAAAACACCACGACCTACCGGGGAACAAAGCAGGGCCGGGCTTTTAAATAGCTGCAAGGTTTTGAACACATTATACGCACAGCCGCCGATTCTGTATTCTCTGGCTGTGATGTTTACGTCATCCCCGCGCCGTGGAACAGCCGGGACGTTTAAGAGAACATCGACTACTGTTGAACCGAGTACCAGAGTCTGCTTCATACTTCTATTGTTGCTTAATTTTCATTGTTTGGGTAGATTGGCAGCATGGCTGTATTTATAGAACCCAGAATTTTAAAAGGCTTTCGCGATTTTTTGCCTTCTCAGGAAATCGCGAGGCGGAACCTTTTGGAAAAGATCGAAAGCTCTTTTCGCCTATACGGATTTCTGCCCATTGACACACCGGCGCTTGAATACTCCGAGATTCTGCTTGGCAAAGGCGGGGGCGAAACAGAAAAACAAATTTACCGTTTTAAGGATCACGGTGACAGGGACGTTGCCCTGCGTTTTGACCTGACTGTTCCCTTTGCGCGTTTTCTTGCTGAACACAGGGAGGCGCTGGTCTTCCCTTTCAAGCGCTACCACATTGCCAAAGTCTGGCGGGGGGAAAACACCCAGCGCGGACGCTACCGGGAATTTACACAATGCGATTTTGATACCATAGGCAGCGACAGCGCCGATGCGGATTTTGAGATACTTTATATGATGCGTAATACTTTGTTTGCAATTTCAGGCGGGGACGTTATTATCCACCTTAACCACAGGGGCATTTTCAATCGTTTTCTTTCCCGCCTGGGTATCCTGGACAAGTCCGTTGACATACTCAGAGCCGTTGATAAGCTCGCCAAGATCGGCAGAGACGCGGAGCGCGAGCTGCTTTCCGAGTCGGTAGGGGAGAGCAATGCGCGTGAAATCTTAAACTATATTGAAATATCCGGAAGCTTTAATGAAAAACTTTCGGTAATGACAGATGCGGCGGGTCAAAGTTCTGAATCCGAAAGGTTTAAGCAAATTGGCAAGTTTATTCAGGACACGGGAATAGAGGATTCGGTTGTCCTTGATCCCTCAATTACCCGCGGACTTGATTACTATACAGGGGTGGTTTTTGAATCCTTTCTTGCGGATCTGCCGGGCATTGGCTCGGTCTGTTCTGGCGGTCGCTACGACAACCTTGTAGGGCTTTATTCAGCCGACCAACGGGCGACGCTATGCGGGGTAGGCGCAAGCATAGGCATAGACCGGCTCATAGCCGGCCTTGAAGCCCTGGGCCGCCTGAAAGAAGAAAAATCCTACGCCAAAACCGCCGTCGCATGGGTTTCGCCCGACTCTGGAGGCGCCTGCCAGGCCATTGCTGATAAGCTTCGTAACAAAGGCGTTCCCTGTGAGGTGTTTCTTGACGAGGAAAAACTTACCAAGCAGTTTCAGCTTGCGGAAAAAAAAGGCCTGTCCTGGCTCATCATTCCCAATAGCGAAAAACCGCTGGAAAGCCCCATCACGTTGAGGGATTTATCAAAAAGGGAAAATCGGGAAGGGCTGAACATTGAGGAAGTTATTGGAGTTATAAAGGAAGAAGCATAGTTTGGAAACCAAGAGTCTTCCTCTGCGTTCCCCGCGAGCTCTGCGTGATGATCTTCTTGAATTTTTTTCACGCAGAGGCGCGGAGCTCGCAAAGTTGTTATTAGTTAAATTATCGTTATACTTTCAAGATTTTCATATTAAACTAAATATCTTGAATAACGAAAATCAATCGAACAGGAACTTGGCGTTCTTTGCGCCTTTGCGAGAGAAAATTTGAAAAGTTCTACTCCCCAGTCCCTATTTCTATTTCCAGTTCTCCATTGCCTTTTTGATGGCTTCGCCTGAGGCTTTGATGATCTTTTCGTCAACGCAGTAGGCAAAGCGCAGCCAGCCGGGCTTTCCGAAGCCGGAGCCAGGCACGCCAAGAACCAGATACTTTTTCAGGTGATCGACAAAAGCCAGATCATCGGCGTTTTCTCTTCCGGGTATTTTGCAAAACAGATAAAAAGCGCCCTGGGGCTTTGCGTACTCAATTCCCGCTTCGTCAAGGATTTTTGTAAACGCCGCCCTACGCCTTGCGTAAACATCCACATCCACCTTGGCAGAAGTTAGCTCGGCGACAATGCGCTGCATAAGGGCTGGGGCGTTAACAAAACCGAGAATCCGCGTGGCGTAAGAAAAAGCGCCCAGAAGATTTTGCTTGTCCTCAATGTACTTTCCGACGGCAATATAGCCTATACGCTCCCCAGGCAGGGAAAGGCTTTTTGAGTAGGAGCTGACAACGATAGATTCGGAATAGCGGCAAAGTACAGGCGGGACTTCAATGCCGTCGTAGGCCAGCTCCCTGTAAGGCTCATCGGAGATAAGATAAGGCTTTCTGCCGCATTTTTTGCCGTGCTCTTCCAGAGCGTCCGCAAGCTCGGCTATTGTTTCTTCCGGATAAATGCAGCCAGTTGGATTGTGGGGGGAATTGATAAGCACCGCTGCGGTTTGGGGAGAGAGTTTTGCCTTTATTCCATGGATATCCAGATTAAAATCCGGAAGGGCATCGACCTCGACTATTTTTCCGCCATGGTTTGCAGTATAGGGGCGGTATTCCATAAAGTAAGGTCTGGAAACGATAACTTCGTCCCCGGGGTTCAGTATCGACTTAAAAACCACGTTAAGCCCTCCGGCAGCGCCGCAGGACATAACTATATGCGAACCGTCTATGTCTTCGCCATGCTCTTTGGATGCTTTTCGGGCTAAAGCCTCCCGCACATCCGGAAAACCGGCGTTGTTCATATAACCGTGGGAACCCTTTTTGTCTTCACCGGCCAGCTTCAGAAAAACCCTGTGAAAAGCCGGAGGCGGCTCAAGATCGGGATTTCCAAGGGAAAAATCGAACACTTTTTCTTCGCCATGCTGTTTTTTAAGCATGGCGCCTTCTTCAAACATTTTTCGTATCATTGACTGGGAACCCAGGGTTTCCCGAATAGCGTTTGCGACCGACATACAACCTCCAAAATATGATTATCATTGACTAAATTGTAAAATTCCTGTATATTGTAGCATGAACCTAAGGTGCTCATTCAAGATATCTATTTTTCATGTAAAAACATTTATTGAATCATTTAAGATGAATTATTCAAGATAAGCCCAAAAACACCAATTAAAATCACGATTTATTAAAGAATTTTCCGCAAAAAATAGAATTCTAGAATAAAGGGGATATCATATTAATAGAGTTTTGTTACTTAAACGAGGAGCGGAAATGACAACAGCAATAGAAAATAATTACAATGACGTAGATCAGCTTTTTGTTTTAGGTATTCCTGTGCTTGATACCCAGAATGCCAATTTGGCGCGCATTTGCGGTAATTTGCGTATGGCTTGCAATAAAGGCGTGGAGACCAAAAACGGCCGTTTTCAGAGGGCTATTCATGAAGCGGTGGAATATGCGCGGTACCATTTCAGTACCGAGGAAAAGCTGATGTCTATTTTGGAATACCATGCCTTTGATGACCATAAAAGAGAACATGGAAATTTCATTTGGGAAGTTTCAAGCCGTTTAAAGCAATTTCAGAATGGAGCAGAACTTCTACCTGAAAATTTGGTCTACTTTCTCAGTGAATGGATAAAGAACCATATTGGGGTTTATGACAGGGAGTTTGCCGATTATTTTCTTTCAATGAAGCACCACGGCAAACTAAAGCTGATCCTTAGCGGGCGGCCGTTTCTGTCAACGAATTCTGCTATAGTAATGCAATGAACGAGGATGCCGATCAAAGGCATTATTTTGATTGGGCCGCTACGGCTATTCCGGAGAAAAGTTCTCCCGGTCTGTTTCCAATAGAAGGATTACCTTTCGGTAATCCTTCTTCCGCTCATGCGGAAGGCCGCTTGGCGAAAAAGGCACTTGAGGATGCCCGCTTTCGCTGTTCGCGGGTTTTGGGAGTAGAGCCTGAAAAGCTCTATTTTACTTCCGGGGGAACGGAGTCAAACGCCCTTGTAATCCACTCTTTACTGCTTCGGAAGGGGCAGGGCAGGCTTCTTTACTCGGGAGTTGAACATCCGTCGGTACGGGAAAACTGCCAGGCGCTGGAAAGCCTGGGACTGCCTGTAAGCGTCATTGGGGTTGAAAAAGACGGCAGGGTTAGCGCTGATACCTTGTCCGCAATGCTTCAGAAATACCCTGACAGCCGTTTTGCGGCAATAATGGGCGTAAATAACGAAACCGGCGCTCAAATGGAAATTGACAGCCTTGTTTCAACGGTTAGAAAAAACCAGGAGAAAAATGGGCTCCCTGTTCATTTTCACTGCGATCTGGTCCAGGCTCTGGGTAAGGTTCCCGTCAATATTGGCGATGTGGATTCGGCTTCGTTCAGCGCCCACAAGCTGGGCGGCATGGGGGGCGTTGGGCTTTTATACCTCAAAAAAAAAATGAAATGCCTTTATGCCGGGGGGCATCAGGAAGGGGGCGTAAGGCCGGGGACGGAAAACACCCAGGGTGCTTTGGCCCTGGCGGAAATTCTTGAGCTAAGGGCCAAACCTGAGACTTTGAGAAAGGAAAACGAAGAGGCAAGGAAGCGGTTCAAGTACCTTATTGAAAGATTAAGAAAAATAAGCCGCTTTTCTCTTATCCCTGAAGGCAGAGAAGACGACGACCCCCGTTTTTCACCCTGGATTCTCCAGCTAAGGTTTCGTGACGTGCCAGGGCCTGTAATGGTCAGGGCGCTGGATAAAGAAGGGATCGCGGTTTCTACCGGGTCGGCCTGTTCTTCAAATTCCCCTGAAAGGCCGGTGCTTCAGGCAATGGGCCTGGATGGGAAGGCCAGGCTCGAGGGCATAAGAGTTTCGCAGGGCTGGTCCACAAACATGGCCGATTTGGACGCGCTTTTGGCGGGGATCGAAAAAGCGCTTTCTTTTCTGTAAAATTACAGCTTAATGACGACTTATCTCTTAAAACCGGGAGAGCTTATCCTAAAGGGGGGCAACCGGAAATTCTTTGAAAAAATTCTCCGAAATAACCTTGCTTCTCTTCTTAAAGGATCGGGGGCAAAAATCGTTGCAGGCAACGGCCGTCTTTTTGTGAACTGCCCTGAGGGCATGGAGGATAAAGCCGAAGACTCGCTTGACAGACTGATGGGAATTTCCGGCTGGGCAAAAGCAAGAATCGTGGAAAAAATCCCTGAAAAAGTAGTTTCCGCCTGTGTTGAGGAAGGCAGGCTGCTTTGTGAAAAGGGAAAAAAGACTTTTAAGATCGAAGCGCGCAGGACGGACAAAAGCTTTTCTCTTGATTCCTACCGGATCCGCTGCCTTGCCGGGGAGGCGGTTCAGAAAGAAGTCCCGGGTTTAAAGGTCAACGTCCATAAGCCGGATGCCGTAATCGAGGTGGAAATCAGGGAGAAGGCGTATGTTTTCGCGATGTCCCATAAGGGAAGGCGGGGGCTTCCTGTGGGAACAGCAGGCCGCGGTCTTCTTCTTCTGTCGGGGGGCATTGATTCTCCCGTAGCCGGCTATCTGATGGCGTCCAGAGGCATGGCGATTGACGCGGTGTATTTTCACGCTTTTCCCTATACCTCTGAAAAGGCGCTGGAAAAAACCATAAAACTTGCGGAAATACTGGGGCGCTATACCCAGGGCATTCGCCTCTTTGTTATTGGCTTTACGCCGATCCAGGTAAGAATAAAAGAAAAAGCCCCGGAAGCATGGAGGACAATCCTTCTTAGAATGGCGATGATGGAATGCGCCGAAAAATTGGCAATAAGTGAAAGGGACAAATGCCTTATTAGCGGAGAGAGCCTTTCGCAGGTGGCAAGCCAAACAATAGAAAATATCACCTGTGTCCAGCACAGGCTTAAACTGCCGGTTCTGCGGCCCCTGATAGGAACCAACAAGGAAGACATTATCGCCATGGGAGAAAGCATTGGGACTTATAAAACATCAATTCTTCCATACGAAGACTGCTGCGTTCTTTTCAGCCCGCCTCACCCGGTACTCAGGGGAGACCCGATAGAAGCAGGAAAACTTTACGAGGATTTGAACGCGGAGCAGCTGATCGAAGAAGCCCTTAAAAACGCGGAAATTGTTAAATGTTCCTTTCCGTCAACTATTCGATAGGCGGAAAGTAACCGGTACTGTCCCTGCCCGATCTTTCCATAAGGTACACTTCCGCTTCAATAGGCAGGTATGCCCGCCCGAAATCCGTTGGCAGCCGGGATCTGTAACTGAGGACATAGTAGCCGGACGGCCTCTCGCGCAGGCTGCGGATTTCAGGCGTGACGCCTTCACTTCGGAACAGTGAAAGAACCTTGCCGCCTGTTTGCTCGCAAAGGAAGCGCACATCTGCGCCGGCAGATCCGCCGCCGGCAATTACAGCGTAGAAAACCACATTGTTATTGGAAAGGTATGCGGCAAGCTCTGAAAGGCTGTATTGATCGAAGGAACCAAGACTACCTGACGCGCCCGAAGCAACACCCGCTCCTACAAAGACTACCGCCCGCTTCTTTTCGCCAGGCAAGAGATCGGTGGCTGCCAGGCGCAGGCCAAGATCGAAACGCCAACGGGCGGAGTAAGATGCCGCTGTCCCCCTGGCCACTGACGCCAGCTTTGCTTCAGGTGTAGCGCCGGCTGCGGAAGCCGGGTTCTCTTTAACGGGCTGTTCCCCGGCTGAAATTATCGAGACGACCCTTCCTGCGGCGTTGATATCGCGAAGGGCGGCGGCAAAGTCATCTCTAAGGGGGAGGGTAGCGGGAGATCGTTCAATAAGAACCGACAGATCCAAATTGGTCGAATTAAAAAAAGAAGAGATAAAGCTCTGTTCGCTGACGGCATAGCCCCCTTCACTGAGCAGGAAATTCCTCTGATCCAGGCCGGCTACCGGGCGGCGGAGCCGGTCGGTAACTTCCATTTCCAAGGTTACTTTGGGAAACTCATCGCTTATGATCCTGGTAATTTCAACAAAAAGGCCCGATGCCATATCGTCAATGCGGGTCATGACGGCTACTTCCCCTGTTTTGAAATCTGCCAGCAGCACATTGCCGTTTATGTCCATTTCCGCCCCGGTGATCCTCACGCTGGAAGTATTGCGAAAAACGCCAAGCTCCCTGATAATTGCCGTGTCGGGATCAATCAAAATAACGCGGTTTGAATCTGCTACGAGCAGCTTCCCGTCAGAAAGAAAACGAAGGCTTTCGGGAGAATGAAGGCCCTCCTGAATTAAAGGGCCCAGGTAAGTTCCGTTACGGTCGAAAATAAAGACCTGCTTCAAAAGGCTGTCGGCGGCGTATATCCTGCCATTGCGGGCCGCGATGCCAGTGGGAGAAATAAAACCCTGAAACCCCTCTTTCTTTGCGCCAAAGGACAGAATAAAGGCCCCGGAAGGATCGAATTTGCAAATCCGCCTGTTTCCGTAATCAACTACGTAAAGATAGCCCTCTTCGTCAACGGTAAGATTCTGGGGCCCTACAAACTGGCCCGAACCCTGGCCCCTGGAACCTATGTAATACAGCCAGTCCCCGGATGGGGAAAGAACAGAAACCCTATCGCCCCTGAATTCGGAAAGGTAAAGGTTCCCATCCGGGCCCTTGACCAGATCGTAAGGCCTGTCAAAACCGTTAATTGATCCCCGCTTTCTTTCGCGTATGATGCCGTTTGGATCGATGCGGAGAATTTCGTTGCTTCCGTAAGCCACTACCCAGGCTGAACCGTCGTTCAGGGCAAGTACCGAAGTCGGCTGGCGAAAATAAACGAGATCGTTGTTTTTGCCGGGGTACCTGCCTGACTCGACGTAGCGCACTTCGTCGTCGGCTACCGGAAGCAGGATCCGGCGGTTTCGCAGTGTCTCCATCCGGCTGGAGATTAACATTCCCTGACCGGACGAGAAACCGTACGCGTCAACCGCAGCCTGCCAGACCCTGAAAGCGGTGTTTTCAATTCCGGATCGATAGTAGGCCTTTCCGAGCCAGTCAAGGATCAAAGGCTCACCTGGCCGGAACGAAAGGGCCCTTTCAAAAGAACGGATAGCCTCGTTATACGAAAAGCGATAGTAGGCTTGTACACCTATGCGGAATTCTTCTCTGGCGTGGACGGTATCCAGGTCTGTGCCGTCAAAACCCTGAGCGTGGAGCAAAGCGCTTTTTGGTAATTGAGAAAAAATCAGTATGAAAAAGACAAAGAATAAACCCCTTGCGGGAATCTTTTTCATTTTTCCTCCGAGACGGTTAGGAAATGCTCCTTAATTTCTGCTCTCCCGGGGGCGGCATCCATAGCCCTGCGCAGCCAGGTTCTGGCCTCAAGGAGTTCGCCGTTTTTATAATAAGCCCAGCCCAAAGAGTCAAGATATGCCGCGTTCTGGGGCTTAAGGTCTACCGCTTTTTTACAGCATCTTAACCCCCTCAGCACGTCCATATCTGTGTCTACAAGAATAAAGCCAAGGCCGTTTAGGGCGGTTGTGTTATCTCCGTCCAGGTCAAGGGCTTTTTCATAATAATCAATTGCTTGCTTATAATGCTTCTGGGCCCATGAAGCATAAGCCAAAGTAGTGTAGAGCTGAGCCGATTCAAAGCCGTTATGGGCCAGACGCCTGAGTTCAAACTCGGCCATTTTTGTACGCTTTGTAACTACATAAATATAAGCAAGCGCCATCCTGCACTGGTAGGATCTCAGAAGATCTTTTCCGGATGTTACCACCTGCTCCAAATATAGAAGGGCGTCGTCGTATCGTTGCAGTTTGGTATAGCAAAGGCCCAAATAATAAGCCAGTTCCCCGCTTTCCTCAGGGCTAAAGCGATCGGCATTTACCGAAAGCAGCTCCGCCAGGGCAAGATCCCAGCGCTTAAGGCGGTAAAGCCTGATTCCCTCATTAAGCGTGCCGTCGTTTCTGGACTGTTTCTTCCCCCCGGAACCTTTGGTTCCCGAAACTTCCGCCATTTTTTATTTCCTTTTAATGCTTCGCAGACCTACCGCCGCATAATCCGGTACACCGGGACAAAGCTCCCTGACGACGGCCGGATAATTATAAATTGAGCTTACAGAAACGAAATTTCTGGATACCACATCGCAGTCGGATCCCGGTTCAGCAAATGAGGTATCTTCTCCGGCTTCAAAAAAGCAGTAACGGCTGCCATCACCGGCGGCAACTATCGAAAGCGAATCCTTGTAAGTTTTGGCGGCAGGCCATGACGGAATAACGCCCTCAGGGCCTGCCGGACAATTTGGAATATTTACGTTGACGTATGTGTTCTCACGCCAGTAAGACAGCAGTTCTTCCAGATGTCCGGCAATCCAGGAAACTGCCATGTCCCAGTAATATGGGCCGTTTCCCGCCAGGGACAGGGCTATCGAGGGAATGCCCACAAGGCCGCCCTGCCGCGCCGCCGCGGCGGTCCCGGAATAAATTATGTCGGTTCCCAAATTTTCACCGTTGTTTATTCCCGAAAGAATCAAATCCGGACGTTCAGAGAGCATACCGTTAATACCGGCAATGATGCAGTCGGCAGGGTAGCCTGTACAGCTCCAGGTATCTTTTCCAAGGCAGGTAAGTTTTACGGCGTTGTTAAATATGGAGAGGGCGTGAGAAACTCCTGAGCGGTTCACATCCGGGGCTACCACAGAAACCTTATGCTTTCCTTTTGAACGCAAGGCTTCCGCAAGTTTCAAAATTCCGTCGGAATTTATCCCGTCATCATTTGTCAGGAGAATATTCATGGCTATCTTACGGCGCTCCGTTTTGCAACAGTTTTCTCCATTGGCCGGTGAACAGTCCGCTTCTTTTCGGATTTTTCCCGAACGCTTCCGGAAACGAGCTTACAGCCGGAGGCAAGCTTCATCTCGTAAATGACGGGATGGAATCCGAAAATTCTCTCGTAGTCTTCAAGGCGCTTTTTAAACTCTTCCACGGAATCTTCGCGGATAAAAGTATAGGTACAGCCGCCGAAACCCTGGCCGGTCATTCTGGAAGCTAAAACGCCCTGCTGTTCCTGTGCGCGCTTAACCAGCCAGTCAATTTCCGGACAGGATACTTCGTAAAGATCCCGAAGGCTCTCGTGGGAATGGCTTATTATTTTGGTGAAAATGGGAAAATCCGCCCTTTTAAGGGAATCTTCGGCGTCTTTTACCCTGCGTATTTCCTGGACAACATGCAGGCTCCGCCTTCTTATCTCCTCCGGGAGGTTTCCCATGGATTCCACAAGGTCGGTAGCGGCAAAATCCCGAAAACTTGTCCCTTGTTTCTTCTGCGAAAGCAGATCCAGCCCCTTTTTAATGTCGTCCTGGCGCTGTTTTAACTCTTCTTCAACCCCCATTCTTGGTACTCGCGAGTCCATAATGATTAATTTGTATTTGCCAAAAGGAGATTTAATGCGCTTTACCTTTAAACCTTTTTCATCTACCACAAGGAACTGGTCTTTTTTAGCGGAAAAGGAGATAAGGTAATCCACAGGACTAACACCAGCGCCAAAGAATGATGCCTTTGAAGCGGTAAGCCGGAACAAAAGATCCCTCTCGGCTATATTTGCATGAAAATACTCTTTTAAAGCAATAACGGAGGCCATTTCCATTGCTGAAGAAGAGGCGAGTCCAATTTGTTGAGGAATATCGCCGGCCACTGTAAAATTTAAGCCTTTTACCGGAAACCCAAGCTCCGCAAACAGGTGAATTGCTACTTTTATGTAGTTTGCCCAACGATCTTCCCGTTTGTATTTTAAATTTACCAGTGTGGCTCTTTTCCGCTCTCCCAGATCGGCGGCATAAAAACGCAGGGAACTATCCTTTCTGCCGCTGACGGCGACGCGAATATATCTGTCTATCGCTGAGGAAAGAAATAATCCTGAATTTGACTCCCCGTGTTCGCCCAGATAATGAACCCTACCCGGCGCCTCGGCTATGACAACAGGTTCTGACCGGTCATTTTCTAGCTCGTATTCAGCCCTGTGGATGGGACCGATATCCATCATCTATATAAAACCTCGCCGAGAAGTATTCGATACAGAATATCATACATGAAAATTTCGTTTTGTTCAATAAAAAGGGAAAAAAAATTGACTAAAATTAATCAGAAATGTGCGATAAAGTAGATTCAATGAAACGTAAAATCTGGGTTTTTATCAGGCCGGGGCTTAAATTGCCGTATTCTCCGGAAAATTCAGTGGGTTCATCTTCCTGCATTGAAGACAAATAGCCCTTCCAGGCGTTAACGAAGGCTGAAGTGTCCTTGCGATCAAGGGGTAAATGCTTACCTATGAGCATTGATTCGCCGTCTTTTTCCCTAAAAATGGCCTGGCTCGAGTAGAGAACCCGTATGTCGGTAAGAATATCCTTCTGATTTCTTAATATTAGCAGAATACAGCCTCCGGGCCTGCTTGCAAGCGAGAAATTGAGCTTACGGTACCAGGTGAAAGTCCATGGTTCCAAAGGCACGCGGATACGGGTAAGGCATTCCTGGTTCCCAAGGTTGAGCGGGCCCGGCTGAGTGGAAAATCTGGAAGCCGAAACCCAGCGGACCAATTGGGCGCTGCGTAATTCATATTGGGCGTCCAGAGCAATCATGGGGGCGAAAGTGTCCAGCCTTGCCATTGAGCTGCAGATATTCCCGCCAATTGTGGCCTGGCTGCGTATTTGCGGGCCTGCTATATTTTCCAGACAACGGATAAGAACTTCGGGGACAATTTTACCCAAATGGATAATTTGGTTTAATTTTACCATGGAGCCAATTTCGAGGTAGCGCTCTGTACGGCTAATTTTGCGGAGCTCCTCTATCTTTTCAAGCGAAATTATATTTCGTGGAAGCGTTGGGGTTTGGCTGTTCTGATTTCTGATGTGTTCGATTCCTCCAGCGCACAATACCGCGTTGGGATTGCTGTTCCAGCTGGAAAAAAGTTCCTGGAAGCCGGTTGGAAAAAAGACCTTACTTTGAGGAATGGCCATACAGCCTCCATCTGCGGTAGTTGCTTGCCGCTAAAACTCCCTGTACCATAAGATCGGGATCCATACAGCGGCAGCGTATTCCTTTAAAAGCCGAAAGAATTTCTTCCCTTGACGGCGCTTTATTCCGGCCCAGAAGGGATTCGGTTGCCAATATTCTGCCGGTATTGCAAAAACCGCAGTCTTCTAATTTTGCCTCGGAAAAGCCAAGGATAATATCCTGATAATCAATGGTTTGTGAAAATCCCTCGATGGTTATTATTTCGCAGTCGCGGATCTTTAACGCCGGAATAAGGCAGGATTTTACAACATCTCCGTTAAAGATAATTAAGCAGGTTCCGCACATTCCTATATTACAGCCTGCTTTGGCTCCAAGAAGATTGAAATTGTCCCGGAGTATGTCAACCAGAGCGCTTTCAGGGTTACAGTTCACCGTTACATCTTCACCGTTCAGGATAAATCCCATTGTCATTTTGGCATCTCCGTATGTTTATTCTTCCAGGTGTCCCAAATATCCTTCACGCCCAGGGGAATTTTTTTAAAATGGTGATCCATTGCCTGGGATACGGCCTGAACATAAGCGGCAGGAATACAGCAGAAGGGAAGGTCGCCTATGCCTTTGTGAACCGCAGTGTTAGTCCAAATAAAATCCACCGTTATGGGAGGGATCTCCTCCGGGGGCGGTATGTCGTATTCCCGGTAACATTCAACCGGGATTTTTCCCTTTTGGTAGCAGAGCTGTTCACGGCTTGCCCAGCCTAGAGCCTGAATAACGCCGGTTTTCAATGTAAGCCGTGAGCGGCGTTCGTTGAGAATCTTTCCCCCGTCAACCGCAAGCCAGATTCCCTTTGTTACCGGATGGAAAGATACAGGATCGATTTCTATTTCCACTACGGCCGCCGCCCAGCCGGGATAAGCAAAAGCTTCGGAATTGGTCTTTTTTTCCGAAACTTTAGCTTTGACGCTTCTTTCTGCCCGCTTTACAGTTATGGGAAGGGGATCACGGAAGCGTTGATTGCGTATGGCCGCGAAGCATTTTTCAGTCAGCCTGGTTACCGAGCTGATGTTTCTTGAAAGTGTTCCCGGCCCCGCGTCCGGCGCGTCCATGGTATTGCCGGTAAGTCTTATCTTTGAGGGATCCACCCCAAGGATCTCCTGAGCCAGACTTTGCCATGTGTCCGGAATTTTTGCGCCGGAAGAGATCATGCTGGTTTTAATTTCCAGAAGGCCGTTTTTTTCAAGGGTTACTTCCACAGCACAATTGCCGGTTCCCAATTCGCCTGCGTTCAGAAAGCCGCTGCCCTGATAGGCTGTGGAAATTCCTATGCCACGCAGCGATATTGAATCGGACTCCCATTTTTCTCCTCTGCGCCGTTTTCTTAAAAGCTCGTAGCATGCCCACTTACGGTAGTAATCGCTCATAAAGGCCGCAGCGTCAATTAGTTTTAAAAGCGGCGGCGTATCTTTCAAAGTAAACCAGGGGGCGAGGTTTTGGTTCTTCTTAACGCAATTGTTTTTTCTCCATTCTGCCGGATCCTGGCCTATGGTATCTGCGATGTAGGAAAAGTGACGTTCCGCAGCAAAAAAACCCTGGGCAAGCCCAAAGCCCGCAAATGGCCCCTGCGGGGGTATATTGGTTCGAACGCCTGAGCCGCTGACTTTATATGTGTCGTGGTTGCAGTTTCCAAGAGAGCCCAAACAAGTATGGTCAATTATTTCACTTTCAAAGACAGCGTGCGCTCCCAAATCCAGGTGCACCTGTATAATAGAGCTGCTTATCGATCCGTTTTTATTCAGCGCGCTGCACATTTCAATTTGCGTCCTGTTACGTTTGGGCGAAAATATAAAGTCTTCTTCGCGTTTAAGCATAATTTTAACGGGATTTCCGGTTATCCATGCAGCCAATGCCGCATGGCATGCAACAAGGGAAGGATACCAAATTTTCCCGTCCAGATGCGGCGTCATCAAAGTTGGCGCAACTGTTACATTTTGAGGATCTAACCCTAGAACTCCGGATACCGAGAGCCTGACATGATACGGCCATTGAGTGGCTGTGTAGATCGTCAGGGCAGCCAGTACCTTTTTGCCCTTGTCGGAAGGCGTAGCCTCCGGCGACGCTGTTGGCGCCACTAAAGCCAGCGCCAATGCTCCGTGGGGCTCCGAATACCAGTGTTCCTGAATTTCAGTAGCATAAGTGCAGGAAAGAATTACCTCGCCTTCACCAAGGGCTTTGTCCGGATCTCCCGATACAATATCCCTCTTTACAAGTTCATTCGCAGGATCATTGGTGTCGCACGAAAACGAAGGCTCTTCTTCTTCCGCATCTATTTCGATTTTTGAGGCAAGGTCTTCAAGAACGGATTTCTCTCTTCCAACAAGAATAGCGACAGGCTGGCCGATGTAGGACAGTTTATGTTCAGCCAATACCGGGACGGAAAAATTCGAAAGGCTGTTTTTCCCCGGAATATTTTCCGCCGTAATGAGACGGTAAGCTTTTGGAAGCTTTGGGCACTTTATTTCTTTTAGGGAACCCAGCGCTACAGGTGAACGAATTGTTATGGCACGAAGCATACCGATAACAGACATATCTGTAATAAACTCACCTGGATCTCTCAACGCTATTCCTCTTACCTAGTATATTCAGACGCAAGGGATTTTACCATTGTTATTACCCTGTTTATCTGGCCTTCGGTCATGCCGGGCCAAATTGGCAATGAAATTGTGCGGTTAAAAGTTTTAAGCGTTTCGGGGAAATCGTTGTCTTCCAGGGAGTAGCGTTTTTTATAATAAGGCATGGTATGAAGGGGAATAAAGTGTACCGAAATCCCAATGCCCCGTTCCTGCAGCTTTTCGGCAAATTCGTTGCGGGTTAGCGAAAGATTTTCAAGGCGCAGACGCAAGGGGTAAAGGTGGCGGGCATCACCGCTTCCGGTCGGGGGTATTAGAAAATGCCTGTCATCGCGAAAAGCCTCATTGTAAACTGCCGCGATCTTTTCACGCATGGAAAGGAGATCGTAAGCCCTGCGAAGCTGGGCCCTTCCCAGGGCTGAAAGTATATCCGGGATATTGTACTTGTAACCGGGTTCTATTACCTGGTAGTACCAGGAAGCTTTTACATTTGAATAGCGATCCCAGACGTTCCTGTCAATACCGTGGGAGCGCATGATTTTTACACGATCAGCGATTGCTTTGTCCCTTGTAACGACCATGCCGCCCTCTCCGGTGGTAATGGTTTTGGTGGCGTAAAAAGAAAAAACTCCCACATCGCCTGTAAGTCCTGCCCAGCGGCCTTTAGCCGTATCGCTTTTGTCTCCAATAGACTCAACAAACGAAGGAAAGGAATGGGCAGCGTCTTCGATTATTTTTAGGCCGTACTTTCGTGCTATCGGGACTATGGCGTCCATGTCGCAGGGAAGGCCGCCGTAGTGAACAGGCGCAACAGCCTTTGCCTTGTCTTTTTCGAGCTTCTCCAGGGTACATTCGAGCGCGGCGGGATCCATGTGGTAGCCGTCTTTTACAACGTCAATAAACACCACTTCTGCCCCAAGGTAGCGCACAACCTCGGCGGTGGAAGTAAAGGTCATGGAAGGGACAAGTACAAGGTCT
>Ga0268262_10002886_pt1 | contig 19286 bp, 14 predicted proteins | sample TergutNc150P3_FD_190354 | JGI IMG/M metagenome (GOLD analysis project Ga0268262, IMG submission 190354) | Nasutitermes corniger P3 segment gut microbial community from laboratory colony in Florida, USA - Nc150 P3 (SPAdes) (version 2) | ecosystem: Host-associated > Arthropoda: Insects >...
CGTCATGGTACGCGCTTAACAAAGCCCAGCATAACGATACCGTCGGGATACAGGCGGGAGTAACCGGCTTTAATATCATCGCGCAAACATGGCTGCCCAACCGGAAAATGGCCGTTACGCTCAGGGCCGGGGCCGCCCTTGCTTTCCAGGTCGGCGAGGTAAACACCGGACAGCGCCTGTACTCAATGGGCAGCCTGATCCCCCAAATCAATCTGGAGGCGTCCTTCCTGTGGCTGGCCCTGCGACAATTTTACGGGGAAGCCGGCCTCGGTTTTAATCACTTAATGAATCAGAACAACAATTCCGGCTGTCTGCGCCCCTGGCTCGGCGTCGGTTGGCGGTTTTAGCTATTTTATGGAGGAAAAAGATGAGTAGGAAACCCACATTCAAAAGCGCCGCGGCGGTTATTCTTGCCGCGTTATTTTTAGCAACGGCTGGCTGCGGCCCCGATCCGTTTTTTATACCGGTAGCGTCCATTAACGGCGTACCCGAGACCGGCACGGCGGGAACTCCTCTCATCCTCACCGGAATGGTCAGTCCCGGTTTTGCCAGCAACAACGCCATTATTTGGCTGGTCAGGGATGCCGGAACCACCGGGGCTGTTATAAACGGAAATATTCTTAATACTCAGGCGGACGGGACCGTTGTAATAAGGGCGGTAATCATAAACGGCATAGCGGAAGGAGCAAACTATTCGCAGGATTTTTCCATTAATATAGGCGGCGGCGCTGCCGGAGCAGGGTCTATCACTTCCGCCGCCATTAACGTATGGCCTCCGGCCAAAAACGATATCCCGAATCACGGCGCGGACTCAGGCGGAGGAAGCGTGAATTACACCATCGGAGATGTTTCATGGTCGCCTGCTGATAACCCGTTCAAGGGCGAAACCGTATACACGGCGACGGTTACGCTTACCGCGAATGAAGGGTATAAATTCCCGAATACGTTTACCGCAAAAATCAACGGTAACAACGCAACGGTAATCAAAAACACCGGGACAACGGTTACAATCTCGTACACATTCGCAAGAACTCTTGGAAAGGTAATTACCGGAATAACGGTTAAATCACCTCCGACAAAAATGACCTACATCAGCGGGGAAGCGCTTAATCTTTCCGGTCTGGTGGTAACGCTCAACTTTGACGAAGGCCTGCCGGAAGACGTGGCGTACGGTAATTTTGGTAATTACAATATAACGACATCTCCGGTGCACGATACGCCGCTTGCTTCAGTGCATAACGGACAGCCTGTTACGGTAACCGCAAGCGGCAAAACCGATTTTACCGGTAATTTAAAAGTGATAGAACCTATCATCTCCGCCGCCGTTACCGTAACCCCTCCGGCTAAAAACGGTATCCCGAATACTGCCGCGGCAGGTAGCGCCGAAGGCGGTGGTCATTTTACCGTTGGCGCGGTTTCATGGTCGCCTGATGATAATCCGTTCAAGAGCGACACCGCGTACACGGCAACGGTTACGCTTACGGCAAATACCGATTATATGTTCACGGGACTGTCCTCCGCGACCATCAACGGCGGCGGCGCAAACATCAGCAACAACACCGGAACAACGGTTACCCTGTCGCACACATTCGCAAAAACACTTGTAAAGGAGATCACCGGAATAACGGTTAAATCATCGCCGACAAAAATGACATACACTAACGGAGAGGCGCTTAATCTTGCCGGTCTTGTGATAACGCTGAGCTTTGATAACGGCTCGACAGAAGACGTAACGTACAGTAATTTCGATTCCTTCAATATAACGACAGCTCCGGAACAGGGAGAGCATCTTACTTTAGCGCATAACGGACAGCCCATTACGGTAACCGCAAGCGGTCATAGCGCAAATACCGGTAATTTGACAATCAACAAGGCAGGCGCGTCCGCCGTCACCTTCCCCACAGCGACGGCAATCACCTACGGCGCGGCTCTTTCTACATCAACCTGGAGCGGCGGCACTACGGGGCGGGGCACATTCGTGTGGGTTAACGGAACGACAGTTCCCTCCGCCGGTACGCACAGCTATGATGTTGAGTTTACCCCGAATGACACAAGCTCTTACGATTATTCCGGCATAAGCGGCTGGGACAGCGGCACGAATAAAGTTATACGGCCTGTTTCCATTACCGTCAACAAAGCCGCAGGTTCAACGGTAACAGTGCCCACCGTAAGCGGTTCGCCCACAGACAGCAGTATTACCGTCGGCGCGGTAACTTTGGTGACGGCTACCGGGCAAAGCATACAATACGCAATCAGTACGGCGAGTAATGGAACAGGTTTGTCCGCATATCAGAGCGGTACTACATTTACCGGACTGAAAGCGGGAACAACGTACTATGTCTACGCTCACTCAGTGTCCAATGACAATTACAATGAAGGCACGTATAGTGTCAGCGCGGGGATTGCTACCTCAGCCTTACCCAACGAAGCGAAAATTCTTTCAACAAATACCGAGTACGCCACTCTTACTGAGGCAATTGATAAAGCCGACAACGGCTCGGCAAACGCCCCCACGGAAATAATCATTTTGAGAAATATTACCGCTGTCCAGAATGGTACTAATAATTATGCATATGACATACCTGCCAACAAAAACATCAAGTTGAATGTTGAAGCGGGGAAGAACATCACCATAACCGCAGAGGCCGGAAATTTCAGTCTGTTCAGAGTTAGTAATACCGGATCATCCCTTACATTGGGCCCGACTGCGGGTGACGGAACCCTTACCCTGAGCGGGGGCAAAGCGGCAGCCCAAACTTTTCGCAGGGGCGTTAATGTAAGAAGTACGACTTTACTATTGAATGACGGCGTTACCATTACCGGTTTTAATTCCGGTTCACAAGGCGGCGGCGTGTATATGATAAACGGCACATTCATCATGAACGGCGGTGAGATAAGCGGCAATACGGTAAACGGTGCCGGTGCCGGCGGCGGCGTGTATGTCTCTAGCGGCACATTCAGAGTTGGGAAAACGGCTGTTATAAGTGAGAACATAAAAACAGGCGATTCAAGCGCCAACAACGTGTATCTTGCAAATAGCCGATATATCACGCTTGGCACCGGCGCTAACGCCCCCGCAACGGAAATGGAAATCCATGTGCAAACCGCAAGCGCGAACGGCGTAATTGTGTCAAGCGGGGGGACGGAAGCGAATAAGGGTTATTTTGTGGCGGATGAAGCAGGAAAAACGGTGATGAACTATATCGACGGCAAGCTTGTTATTGTACTTGCGCCATTAGCCGATTTTGCGGCATGGTTAGCCGCCCAACCAACCAACACCGCCGCAACAGCGTATACCTTTAAACTGAATGTGGACAATCTTAACTCATACATCACTCCAGGAAATATACTAACACAAAATCCCGGTAAATACGTCAACCTTGACCTCTCCGGCAATACCTTTACCGGCGGCATTTCTAGTTTTTCCAATTGCAAAAACCTTGCCAGCGTAACCATACCTGACGGCGTTACCAGCATTGGAGATTACGCTTTTTATGGTTGCACCAACCTTACCAGCATAACCATACCAAACATAAGGAAAACTGCACGTTTTACCTAATTACAGAATATACAGTTTCCGTAAATGCTTATCCCATAAAGAATTAGCGTTGCTAGTGAAGTATGCTAAATTTATGGGAATTCGGTGTAATCAATAATGACATCATTTTCCCAGAAAGAAGGCGTTATGAAGATTCATAATGATTTTACCTTGTATTTTCGGGTTACCCCTTCGGGCAAACGGGTCGTGTATTTCTACGCTTATGACGAAAACGGCAGGCGGACACAGGGCAGGTCTACGGGGCAGACTACAAAAACGGCGGCAAGGGTGCTGGTGAACAGGCTTTTGAAAGAAGGGGCTTTGCTGCCGAAAAAAGACGATGTGCCTACTTTCGGCGAATACGCCGTGAACTGGTGGGATTGGGAAAAATGCGAATACCTGAAAAAACGGCGGAAGCGGGCTAATTTAACCCAGAGTTATTCCGACCACATGAAGCGGAATTTGGACAAAGTTGTTTTGCCGTATTTTAAAAATATGAAAATGGACGCCATTACCCCTGCGGTGATTGAGGCGTTTTTGGACAGCCTCATCAAACAAAAATATAAGAACACCACGATTAACGGCTATTACGGAACTTTCAAAACCATGATGATTGAAGCCGTCGAGCGCGGGATTATTACCGCCGACCCTACCGCCAAAGTTGAACGGCTGATAAATGACCGCGATGAAATCAAGATTATTACCCCACTTGAATTCAAAAAGCTGTTTGTCGGGGATTGGCGCAAAGTTTGGGAAGACAACCGCATCTGTTGTACCGTGAACAAACTGGCGGCGCTGTCGGGCATGAGGGTGTCCGAGATTTTGGGGCTTAAAGGGAGCTGCCTGTTCAATGATCATATTTACGTCTGTATGCAGCATGACGCATACGGTTACAGGCCGACAAAAACGAAAGACAAACATAACATACCGCTTCCGGCTTCCCTGATTGACGATTTGAAACTGTTGAAAGAAAAGAGCGGGGACGGCTATCTGTTTTCCACTGACGGCGGTGGCAGCCCTATTTGCAGGAAAACGGTTTTAATGTATCTGCGTAAGGCGTTGGTAAATATCGGTATGAGTAGCGCGGAAATTAAGGAGCGTAATTTGCATATACACGCATGGAGGCATTTCTTCAATACGGAGATGTTAAAAGGCGGGATGACCACTGAACAGGCGCAGGCGATAACAACGCATAAAAGCGAAAGGATGACGGAACGGTACACGCATTTTGACCCGCTTGAATTTGTAAAGGCGAAAGAAATTCAAGAAGCCTTGCTGCAGCCTGTTGATGAAAAACCGCAAGTACAGCCTACGGGAAAAAAGGAATTGCCGCCGAATGTGTTTTCTTTCCCTGTGTCGGGCATACCGCAAGAAGAACGGAAACAGGCATAAAAACCTGTCATAAACCTGAACCTCAACCGAACCTGGCCACTTTATGTGGTCAGGTGAAGGTTCCCCTCTTGAACCCCCGAAGCTGCGGCAACGGGGGATTTTTCTGAAATCTAACACCGACAATAAAATTCATAGCCGAACATACCGCATAAAGGCTGCGTATGACAAAAAAATTCGGCGGGCTTCTTACACGATAACAGACCGGGCGGGTCTGGTGGGGGGCGAAAAGCCAACTAATCCTCACTACGTTTACTTTCCCCTTCACCGCAAATGACTGATTATGTAATCTGTAAAATCTAACATGGCAAAAATACGATACACTATTAAATTCTATCACAATATCATTGGCTTTCATTTGAAAATATCCTTATTACATAAAAACGAAAATGTTCTGAATATACGAACCTATTAAAATTGCATTAAACAACAGTTTCGTCCGTGTGAAAAATACTTAGAAATAAACTATGAAACCTAACCGACTGACCAGATACAAAAAAATGACTGTCTTATGACAAAATTTCCAAATTTACCTAAGAACAGGTAAACAACAACATTTCATAATTAAGATGAAATTGTGCAAAAGTCCTATTTAATGCTGAATTGTCAGACCGTATGTTAATTATATACGAGGCGAAATATGACTAACGGTGAAAAGACGACTGTGAAACTATCTTTTACTGAAATTTGCACTAATTCCGACTTTCTTTATGAACCGGGGAACCATATTTTATAGATATATGGCAATGGCTGGATTTTTTTCAAAACCTCGCCATTGGGCTGGTACTGTTCGCGGTGATGGACAGGTATTTTTTATGTATGTGGGGGGAGTATGGAAACTTATTGGAAAGTGAACGAGGTGGCGGCGGCGATACAAGTGTCGGAACAGACCATATACCGTTATGTGGCGCATGGGGAGATACCTTTTCATAAATTGAGCAGGGCGGTACGGTTCAAGCCTTCCGAGATTGAAAGCTGGATGGAAAGCAGGAAGGCGGGCGCAACGGCGAATGGGAACGGAAGCATCGGCGGGGAGGGGGAATAATGGGCGGGGTGTTGGTGCTGTCCAGGGCGGCGGAACTGCATACGGAGATACAGGGGCGGCTTGAAATGTCGGGTTTTGAAGACGTTACGGTTACAGGCAAGGAAAATGAGGCGTTGAATACGGTTATCTGCAACAAGAAACCCCGTCTGGTCATTATTGACAGTTGGTTTTATCAGGACGGGACACCGTACAGGATCGGCGAACTGGTAAAGCTGTTTCCAAAACTGAATATCGCTGTTGTTTCCGTCCATGACTTCCCGGTGAGCTGCGCCCCGTGGTTCATCTGGGAGGGGGCGAAGTCATATCTTAGCTTGTGGGAAGGGTATGGGGAATTTCAACGGGGTTTGCGGATTGTGCGGGAGGGTGGACAGTATATTTCGCCGAAGGTTCAAAAACTGATTGAACATTGCGAGGAATGGCCGGATACCAAAAGCAGAATGACCAAACGGCAGAAGGAATGCCTTGTCATGCTATGCTGTGGGTGTATCCCTGTCCAAATCGGGGAAATATTGCATATATCCAGAAGTACGGTTTATAACCACCTGAACAGTTTATACAGCGCCTTTCATGCGGGCAGCCGTGAAGAGATGATTGCGCTTGCATGGGAGATGGGACTGGTAACTCCCAAAGATATTCGGCTTTATAACAGGAAAAAAGAACGCTTGCCGCTTCCTGAATGGGCGGCGGTGAAACGGAAATGCGACAGGTTTTATTTTGATTGAGGGAATTTTATGCCTGACACTTCTGCGCCAACTGGATAAAGCATTAAAGAACTGTAAGTTATTTACCTCATAAATCGTTCGAGGTATCTTTATCGCTATTAAATTGAATTTTCAGTATTTCCTTCTGCCGTTCAATTTCAGTTATCAATTCTTCTTCGGTGGGCAGATAGGGCATATATTTTGCGGCAAATAGCTGTTTGTTTTCATTAAGAACAGAATATCGCGCTATGGTTTTATCGGTCTCGGTGCAAAGCAAAATACCTATAGTCGGGTTATCGCCTTCGCGTTTTTTTATATCATCAAACATACGAACATACATATCAAGCTGTCCTATGTCCTGATGAGTGATTTTATTCGTTTTAAGTTCGATTAGCACAAAACATTTCAGAATAAAATTGTAAAATACCAAGTCGATATAAAATTCCGCTGTTTCTGTCCGTATAAGCTGTTGACGGGATACAAAGGCAAAACCTTTTCCCAACTCAAGGAGGAATTGCTGAATGTGGTCAATGATGGCTTTCTCAAGTTCTGCTTCGATATAGCCGGAATTATTGGGAAGACCAAGAAATTCAAGGACTGCGGGGTTTTTGATGAATTCCAGCCTATCCTGAAAATCCGCCGTTTTTTCCTTCATTTCCGCTATGACGATTTCTTTGTTTTGTGAGGACAATAGACGCTGATAATAGAGGGTGGAGATGTTTCTGTCCAGGGTTCGGACAGACCAGTTGTTTTCGGAAGCTTCGGTAATGTAATATTGCATGGCGTTTTTATCAGAAAGGCGTAAAATTTGCCTGTAATGGGTCCACGTTAGATTTGGCACGCAGTGCGTGCCAAATTCCATGTCCTTAAAACACAGATAAAACCGTCTGGAATCCCTAAGGATACGCTCGCCAAAACCTGTGCCAAATTCGTTTTTTAGCTCTTTTGAGAGCGTTTTAATTATTTCTTGTCCGTATTCCGCCCGTTGTTTACCGTTTTGTTCTTCTTCTACAATCCTTTTCCCTATAAGCCAGTAGGCTTCTATCATTGCGGAGTTAATAGCGGTGTGGGCTTTGTTTCTGGCGGAGATGATGATTTGTTTTATTTCGGTGATATAGAGGGGTGGGGTCATGGTTGGCTTCCTTGTTGTAATTTGTTTTTCATTTTTGTTTGGTGATCTCTATTGGGACATTAGGCATTGTAGGCTTCTTTGATAATATCATCTCAACTGCTATTTTTGTAAACATCGAATAGGGAGTATTTTCTGCGGTTTCTTTATCAATATTCTTTTTAATAATATCTTTTACTGTAGGATTACTTTCTTCTTCATACTGGTCTATTAATAACCTAATCATATCAATGCGTTCTTTACGGGCTTCCATAAGCTCTGGGCGATTTAGATCCAATTGAAGTTCTGTAATTTTTGCTCTTTTATTATTAGGATTATGAACCATCATTGTACCAAGAAACACAAAATGGTCATTAGGTAAATCTGTATAAGGATTTATAAAAGGATAATCTTCATCAAAAACATCTCTTTTATTCATGTTGCACTTCGGACATGACAATCCTAAATTATTCCAGTCAAATGTTAATTGGGGATATATTTTCTTTGGTCTATAATGCTCTATGTGATCTGGTGCAACTACAGCTATAGGACTTTCACAATACATACATTTCCCACCATTAGTCTCTGTCCTTAAAACAGATTTAATATCTGGATGATTATATTTATTTTTTATATTTTCAGGTATATCTCGTTTTGCATAAATATACGACATAAGTTCTGATGTCCATTTGCTTTTATTCTGAACAAGCACATCTGGTTCAGGTTGTTTATTTAGCTTAATCATTTAGTAAAAACACCATTTATTGCGATAGGCATTAAGCCTTCTAGCCCTTTTGATACAAATTCTTTTCTCATCTCATCTATATTTTCTTCTGTTAATTCCATGCTTCTATATTTTTTAACAAGTTCATTAAGGATGTCTTCTGCCCAAATGGGCATAGTAAATGGAATACCTAAAACCTCATTTAATATTTCAGTCGCAGTTTTTGCCTTGTTAACTAAATCCAACTTCTGGCTATTGACCTTATTTTGATCATTATAACGAAATACATATACATTAGAATCTTTTACAGAGCCAACGACTAATGCACTATGAGTAGATACAATAAACTGAACACTTGGAAAAGCATTTATCAAATCGGGTAATATACTTCGTTGCATTGTGGGGTGTAAGTGGTTCTCTATCTCATCAATCAAGACAGTAAAATTTTCATTAGTATTAGAAAAATTATATATTTGCCAAGCAAGATCAATTATCGATGCTATACCACCAGAAACTGCATCAATCATAAATTCTCCTGATTTTGTTATCAATACTATTTCATAATTACGTATAGTAATACTCTCAAAGCCTAATGATTGAGGGAGAAGTATTCTCAAAATATTCTGAAAATCATCGAAGTTTCTTTTTGATTCTAAATCAGCTTCAATATATTCATTCCCAGAACCATTTATTGCCCAAGATAATAAGGTCTCTTTAATTGAATAATTTGTATTTTGACGTTGATAGTTACCTTGAGTGTAATAACTCTTGTTACCATTATGAACTATATTAAATGCTTCTTTACGAGATCTTTTAGTAGTTGGAATATTATCAATATGTTGATATCTAAAAATATCTCTATGTGATATAATGTTTATTCCTTGAAGGGAATACTTCGGGGTAATTTCTATTTGGTATTGGGCATTATTTGTATTATCCCTAAGCGTTAAGCTTGCATTAGTATTATTGTCATAGTAAATTTCTCCTATATTGTGAGGAGTATTTACAGAATCTGGACTTGTAAGTTTTTTAAATAAACTAATCAACCATTTAATTGCCCCAGTAGATTTATCTTTTACTGGCGTTGATAGTTCTATAAAGCTCCACCCAAAGTGTTTAGCTAAAAGATTTAAAAGTGTGGTTTTACCAGAACCGTTAGCTCCTGTGAGAATAGTTAATTTGTCATGGAATTCTATATCAATTTCATGAAATTGTTTCCACCCATTAATTATTAGTTTACTAAATTTCATTCTTCATTTTCCTTATAGGGTAATATTTTTTAGAAATTATAATATTATAATCGTTTATGTTGTTTAAGACCATCACTCCCACTCCACCTTCGGCAATCCCGCCACAATATTCACTGTTTTAACACTAACCGTTATAACCGATAAAAGCAAGTCCAAAATATATTGTGGGTTTTCATGCTCTTTTGCCCAATCGTTAGGATTGTTCTCTATACCGCTTTCCTTGTGCCTTGTTACCGAATAACGCTCCATGACCCACTCAATAGCGGATTTGCCATTGACGACATATTCATAAGCTTTTGACGGTATGTTTGAAATAGAAATATATTGGTTGAAAATTATGGTGTCTTTTTTGTCTTTGGCAGGGAACTTTATTTGATTAACAATAAGCTGGTCTTCAGGGAATGGTTTACTTGGAATGGGTTTACCGTTTATCAATATTTCTTTAGGCGGAGGCTGATCTTCGTAATTTAGATGTAAATCCGCAAGTTCACGCCCTGTTTTGGAGAATGTCCAAAAGTCTGCGGGTTTTTCTAAAAGTGGTAAGCGAGGAAGCATCTTTTTAAGGTCGTTTGCAAAAGTTTTTCGATATTCTGGACTGTGTAGTATTCCATATACATAATAAAAAATGTCTTCTTTTGTTACTTTTCCGCCATAACGGGTTTTTGCCTGATCGAGAATGAAGTCAGATATTGCGTCGTGACGGATATATTCATCGTCTGAATTTTCAAATAAATTCTTTTGTGCTTTTTCTTTTTTCTCGTACCAGTAGAGAGGGAAGCATTGAGTTCCTGAATCAAGCATATTTAAATCTGTAATAAAATTGGAAATAAATACTGATGTATTATCTAAACGAGTATTTAATCCAGAAATACATATTATTATATTTTCAATATTATGAGAAGGAAACAATTTTTGTTGTTGATATGTTCTTTGAATAAATTGTTTTTCATAACAGAAATTAGTTTTATTAAAAGGTCTGTATAAAGAAATACCTATCTTTTTGTTTTCAAAAGAATATTTTATATTATTCTCTATATCATGTAAAAACATATCTGTCCATGTAATTTTAGTTTGATCATAAATAACCCAATTCTTTGCATTAATTTTTTTATTTTCTGATAATTTATGATAAGCAATTCTTTGTTTATTATAGTAATTGACCATGTTATCAATGTTATTAATTAGTTTAGATTTTGAATAATTATACAACAAATTATCTTTGTTTGTGGCTATACCGAGTGAATATGTAGTAAAAAAAGACTTACTATTGGCATCATATTTTTTTTCTGGTTCTATAGAGATAAGGCTTGCAAATAATTCATTTCTAACGTTTATCCAATCGCCTTGTTCATTTGGAATAAGTATTTGTTTTTTTATTTCATTATTTAAAAATGATTTATTTGTTATTAAAAAATTAATTTTTTCTTTACGACTTAAATAATCACCTATATCATAGTAATATATATTGGCTTTTTCTTTATTAACAGAAGGATTTTTAACTAATAATGTTATTGCAACGCCTGTCATTATAGGAAATACATTTTGTCCTTCACGTTTTGCAGCTTCACCATTCTTTCCTTTTATCGCCCCTCTTAAATTCAAAATATATACGGAAGAAAATTCTTTTTCTAAAGATTTCCGCATACTGTCAAATCCACCTTTATCAATCCAACCACTGTTTGTAATAAATGCAATGATACCGCCATTAAGGTTATCAATGCGATCAGATGCCAAACGAAATGCCTTTATATAGCTATCATAAAGCCCCTTTACTAAAACTGCGGAACTGCCTTTTGCATAAGTTTCAGCAATTCTTTTTTCTAATTTTGGATAAGACTGATTTTGAGCATTGTCATTAGCTGATTTCTGACCTATAGAATAAGGAGGATTACCAAAAATTATTCTCAAAGGCGTATTTTTCTGTCTTAATACTCTTTCAGAATTTTGAGGAAATATCTCGCTAATAAGTTTGTCATTCTCATCATTTTCACCCAACTGGAATGTGTCTGTTAAACAAATACCGGGGAATGAAGTATAGGCAAGATTCTTTTTTGGTGTTTGTTTCTTTTCAGGAAACTGTACTACATCGGCGACATACTTTTCTTCAATAGGCGGTAAAAATGCTTCATTGTAAGGTTCGATTTTTTTTAATTGGTCATGGTATTCGTTTTCAATATTGATAGAAGCTATATAATATGCCAACAATACAATTTCATTAGCGTGTATTTCATTGAGATATTTACGTTTTAAGTCATCGTCTTTAATAATTCCGCTTTGTAATAATCGGGTAATGAATGTACCTGTACCTGTGAATGGGTCAAGAATATGGACGTTTTCATCGCTCATGCTTCGCCCGAATTCTTTTTGTAAAATATCTTCGACGCTGTGAATAATAAAATCTACGACTTCTACAGGTGTATATACAATGCCTAATTTTTCAGTAACTTTAGGGAAGGCGGTACGGAAAAATTTATCATATAACTCAATAATGACTCTTTGTTTGCCTTCGCTGTTGTCAATGTCGCTTGCCCGTTCTTGAACAGAAACATAAAACTTATTAAGTTTTTCAGTGTCTTTCTTTTTACTCTTTTCATCAAGGGCTGAAATTATACCCTGTAATGATTGAGATACCGGATTGTTTTTTACAAAGGAATAATCTTCAAATAAAGCCTCAAATACAGGCTGTGTAATGATATGCTGTGCCAGCATTTCAATTGCTTCCTGTTCGGTTACGGATGGATTGATATTTTTCCGCAAACCGTTCAGATACTTTTCAAATTCGTCTTTGGCTGTGCCTTTCTTTTTTACTATGGCGCTAATGTTTTCAATATGTTGTTCTGCTATCTTGGCTACATCGGCTGCCCATTGTTCCCAATAAGGTCTTGAGCCGCATTTCAGAACAATCTTTGCGTATATTTGCCCCTGTAATTGGGCGAATTGAAGTTCTAATTGCCTTTTTACTTCTTTTTTTCTTTGTTTGTCTTTATCCAAAACTGTACCGCCGCCGCTGTCACCGTCACTGTCTATAGCGTCTCCGTTAAGGTTAATATTTACAACATCTATAACTCTCGTCTTAGTTTTATTCAACTCGATTTTGTTTATCATGGCGTTAAAACGTTCATCATGGGCGCGAAGGGCGTTGAGTACCGTCCACACTACTTTGAAACGGTCAGATGATAATACTTTTTCAGGTTCGGCGTTGGGCAGTACTACTACAGGAATTATTATATAACCGTAATTTTTGCCGGGGGCTTTCCGCATGACACGCCCTACCGATTGCACAACGTCAATCTGGCTGTTTCTTGCTGAAAGAAACATAACTGCGTCAAGGGATGGAACGTCCACGCCTTCCGACAGGCAGCGGACATTGTGAAGAATTTTACATTCACGTTTGGAGGCATCGGCTGATTTTAACCAGTGAAGTCTCTGCTCCCTTGTTTGAGCGCCCATAGTGCCGTCAACATGGTCAGCCTCAACAACTACTAATTCACGGCGTTGTTTTTCGGTTAGGGTTTCAAAGTACGCGTCCCGGCATAAGTTAAAAGCCTCAGCGGTGGCTTTGGATACTGCTATGCTTTGACAGAAAGCAACGGCGCTTTTCATTGGCGCGGGGTCTTGGCCTTCAAATAATTCTTTGTCCGTTAGCGAGCGTTTGGAAAGGGCGTTTATACAGCCTATGATTTTTAATGTATTTTCTGTATCTATTTCCGTGTTTTTATCTTTCTTGTTATCAATAGATTTTTTTATTTTATCGGATAATTGGTTTTCTTCTACTGTCAGAACAATGACTTTGTAATCTGATAATAAATCTTTTCCTACCGCTTCGCCGAAACCTATACGGTGCATTTCTTCGCCATACAATGCAATATCGTCCATTGAGCAAATTTCGGCTGAGGCTTCCTGGGCTTTTTTCTTTGCGTCCGTGCTGTAAATTCTTGGCGTGGCTGTCATATAGATACGTTTCTTGCTTTTTATAAAATTATTATCATGAACTTTTACAAACGATGATTTATCATCTTCTGAAAGGGCTACGCCTGTTGTCCTGTGGGCTTCATCGCAGATTATTAAGTCAAATACAAAACTGTTCTTTTTCTCTTTGTTAATGGTTTCTTGTACTTTGCTTATAACGTCAATAGACTGGTATGTTGAGAAAACTACGATATTGCCGCCATCGGTTTTTTGATTAAGCCTTGCCCTTTCGTATTGGCGTTTTATGTTATCAGTATTGGTAGAAGCGGGAAGGGCTAAATCCGTTGTGGATATTTGCAAAGTGTCGTCTGTTTCCGTTTTTTTTGATACCGCGACATCCGAACAAATACATATAGCGTGAATTGATTTTGTACATTGGGCAGACCATTCACGGAGGGTTTGGCCTAAAAGGGCGATAGAGGGAACGAGGAACAGGATAAATCCGTTATCACCTGTTTCTTTTTCGGCAATGCGAAGGCTGGTAAAAGTTTTGCCTGTTCCGCAAGCCATGATAAGTTTACCGCGGTTATTTGTTTTTAGGTAATTATGGACATCGGAAATGGCGGTTTGCTGATGGGGTTTCGGGTCGTATTTTTTTACGGCGGCCTTTTTGCCAGACAAGCCTTCATCGAGTTTTTGCCAGTCAACAGAAGCGTTGAGAAGGTCGTAATACCCCAGGCGGCCAACAGGTGTTTTCTGCTCCTTTATGGTGGTTTCTGCTTCACGGTTAAAGCCTTTTTTGGTGGTGTCTATCCATAAGCGGTAGGCAAAATCAGCTTTTTTCCCAGCCTCTTGGGTGTCATAGAAGGTCTTACCGGAAGTGGAAAGGAAGGTATCTACTTTGGGTTTGTCGATTGCGGCGTTTTCCTGATAACACTTGCATTGGACAGCCCAATAGTCGCCGTCTTTGGTGCGGGCTACAAGGTCTATGCCTAAATCTTTGTCACCGGAACCAAAATCAGCCCTTGAGGGAAACTCGTTCCACAGCCAAATTGAGGAAAACTGCCCTTCGTACAGGGGATAGGTCTTGAGGAAGGACTGCATAAGGCGCTCGAAGCGGTAGCCTTTATCCCGCTCGGAAAAGGAAATATCGCGGTATTTTTGCAGGATTTGCTCAAAAGAGATCATATTTCTTATTATAACAAACTATGAGTTTTCAGTATAGTATATTCTCTCTCCCACCAGGGCATTCACTAAACTTGATGTTTTCTGTAATGATTTGCGGCATAAGTTATGATTTCATTATACCGCTTTTGTAATATTTCAACAAAGGTACAAAAATACACGGTTTACCTTATTTTTATTCTATTTGATTTAATGTTTTTTTATAAATATTTTCAAATTCTTCATTCTTTTTTTTATTTATCTCTTTTATTCTTTCAATTTCTTCTTCTTTTATTTTTCTTAATTTTTCTCTTAAATCTACATCTTTAATCTTTTCTAAATATTCTTGATTAATTTTTTCCATTCTTTCAATTTCTTCTTTATCTAATTTCTCGAATTCCCTTCGCTTTGCCTCTTGTCCACTAATAACTATATCTTTAAAATTATTTTTCATTGATCTTTGTTGTAATTCCAAACGCTTTAATAAATTTGCTTCTTCAAGTTCTCCTTTTATTCCACGGTCATTCCATGTCGCTTTTATTAACCATATAATAAAAACGACAAAACCAATTGCACCCAAAAAGATAATAAATAGATAACCCATATTATATATATCCTTTTCTTAATTGTTCACCTAACTACATATAGACGCAATAAATGCTGTATATTTCAGCATAAAAGCGAAAAACTGTCAAGTATATCAAAAGACATATATTTTACCTATCAATTCTGTACACAACATCATACCCATAACTGCCTGAATATATTTTATCACCATCGATCCGAAAAGCAACATCATATCCGTATGAGCCTGAGTATATTTTATTCCCATCAATACGGTAAACGACATTATAACCATAAGGGCCTGAATAGATTTTGTTTCCGTCAATACGATAGGCGGTATCATAGCCGTATGAGCCAGAATATACTTTATTGTCCGCAATACGATATGCGATATTGTAGCCATAACTGCCGGAATAGATTTTAATGGTGTTGCTTTTTATATTACTGTTATCTATTTCATTACTGCTATCTATTTCACAATTGATGAATAAAAATGGCATTAAGAAAATCAGTAAGTATATCCTCACTTTGCCAACGCCTTCCTTTGCAATTCCACATACCCGCCCTGCCCTGCGGAAAGGTTGACAAACCGCTGTTTGAAATTAGGAATGGGGAAAAGAGTAACTTTAATTTTCTGTTTCTTCAATTTCGGTAAAACCGCTTATTATATCGCATATTTCGGATAAAATTTCGTTTGGTATCTTTTCAACAAACTTGGCATTTCGTGCGGTTAAATCAAGGGCTTTTACTTGATCGGTCATAACAACGCCTGTTGTTGTCGTTCTATCATCCAGTTTAATGTGTATGGCGATGTTTCTGTCTGTGTTGGTAACAGGACATACTAATGCAACGCCTCGGGCGAAATGATTAAAACTGGCATTGCTTACGACAACGGCAGGGCGGTGTCCTTGCTGTTCATGCCCTTTGGTCGGAGTGAAATCCATTATAATTATATCGCCTTGTTGCGGGTTATAAGCCATTAGAGCAGTTCTCTTCCTACGGGTTCCCCTGTGTCCCATTCTTCGGTCTTATAATTGCCGCTGTAGTTTTTAAGGCGTTCTTTGAGAGGTATGTGTTTATGCGCTGTATTTTGTTGAAACGGAATGCCTTGTTCAATAAGGCATTGTCGAAAAAATATATTAACGGCTGTGCTGATATTCATTCCGAGCCTGTTATACAGTTTTTCAATGTCATGTTTTACATTATCGTCTACATTTACCGCCATTTGTACCATAAATTTCTCCCTTTTTTACTATATCATAACCAACAGACGCTTGCAAGCCACTTTTCGACAAACGCAGTTTCCCCCATGCCCCCTTTAATGGTTGGCGGGTAAATACATAAAGAGTGTAAAAATGGCTTATTTTTAATACACTGTATGCTGGTATATGCTTCTATAGATAAGGTAAAAAACTGAAAAAACCGATAACTACAAGACAAAAATCCTGTATTAACAAATAATGACATTTTGGGGGACGCACGCTCCCCCTGACTAAAAAAAACGCTCTTGAAAGTCAGGGTTTTATGTATGGTTATGTATTGAATTGCATGCTTGAAAAACGATTATGCTACATTAACTTTTATTTCTTAATACTTCAAAATAATTCTTTATAAGTCTTTATATTATTATTCTTTAATTATTTATGTATCTTAAATAAAAAAATAGGAAAATTATATAAATAAATTTATATATAGGGAGTTTCCTGAATTCGGTGTTTTATGCTACTTATCATACATTATTTTGGTTCAGGAAATGCCCTGCACAAGTGCCAAGGTGTCCCCCGTGCGCCCCTGTAGTTGGGCTGGAAAACACGCCAAAAACAGGCTTTTTATGACATATCAAAAATCGAAAATAACAGATAATGACATTTTTGAGGGGCGTGCGCTCCCCCCTTATCTTAAAAAAAGCGGCATGATGTCAAAAGTTGTAGTCATTTATGACAGTTGAAAAGTCATTTTTTATCGGGGTTTTTCATCAAAAAACAGGCTTTTTATATATAATATATAGTATTTTATTTTTCTTTTTTATGACAAAAATGACAAAAAGAAATATATAGAGTTATTTATAAAAAACCCCTATAGAGAAAGTACAAAATCAGGGGTATATACAAGTCAGCGGTCAAGTGTTGTCATTACGGAATTATCAGGCACGGCGCAAGTGCCGTGGCGCGTTTACGCGCCTTGTAACCAGATTTTATATGTCGAAAAAGTATCAGGCGGCTCTTGCGCTGTGGCGAAGCTGAATAAAGGCTTTTTGTGGGTAAATGCCCGCCGCCCGATAGGGGGGCGGGTCTTTTCGAGGTGATGTATTTTTCAGAGGGATTTTTTCATCGTGGGATTATCGGTAACGGTATGCGGATATTTGGGGGAGCAAAGCTACGGTTATATTGTCTGCCGCCGCTCCGACTTCGGAGGATGGGCGGTTGTTGCGGGTTCTTGTTTCGGTATAGGAGCTTTCGAGTTCGGGTATCGGTTGGGATTACCAGCGGGGCATAGTACGCTGTACTTGTTGGTAACTATCGAGGTTGGGCGGGCATACTACGCCCCGTTGCGGCAATATGAAGGCGGGGCGGCAGGACGCCGCCTTCCAGAAAAAAAACCGCAAACATGGATGTTTGCGGTTTTTTTTACCTTTCAGCCCACCGCTACGGCGGTGGGCTGTCCCTCCCCCTTTGAGCCGTTGAAGGACGGGTTTGCGACCGGAACCCGACCACTTGGACTTTGAGAAAAAATTAACAGTAGTGATTTGTTTGTTATTTTGCGACTTTTGTGTCAAAACAGGGAGTAATGCCAAGTGGTCGGGTGGAGAGAGCAAACCCCTCCTATTTTCTTATGAGTGGGGGAAGCTGGCGGCGAGGGGGAGGGACAATATATGCCGCCTTCATATTGCCGCCTGAGTACGATTATCTTGAAGGTTGCACGGCGTGGGTGGGCATATTTCGCTTTGTTCCCCGCTGTGCGGCTTTGGCGATTTTTGGCGGTGGTCATTTCGCTGTATTTTTTATACGTTATGCGACATTCTTATTGAAAACGCCAAAAACGGTCTGTAGAGGGTTTGAATGGCGTTTAAGGTGAAAATGTACGGCAACAGATATAAAGGTCGTTCTACGGGCTTCTATGAGCGTTTTAGAGGGTATTTTTTGAGGGGGCTGTGGTAATGAAAATTCAGGTTTTTTAAATGTAATAAAAATATTTGCGTAAATGTTACACCAGAAATGACATCATATTTGTTAAATAACAGTGAGTAATTATAAATAATTGTGAATAATTATGAAAAAACAACTTGACATAATTCTTTATGTGGTATAGACTTATGAGTAATAAAGCGTACTTATGGGTAAGCATAAGAAAACTGTAACACTGTACCCAACAGCGTTACCAGCATTGGAGATTACGCTTTTCAAGGTTGCACCAGCCTTACCAGCGTAATATTTGCAACGGGAAGTAATATAACAGACGCTAATTTTGGAAGTAGTGCCTTTCCTGAAGAAATCTATCAATTAGGCGGTGACACTTTAAAGACTGCCTATGCCACCGGAAAAGCGGGAACATATACGAGGGCGGCAAACGGCAGTACATGGGCGAGAGAATAAGGGTAATAAGGAGGCGCAAGATCGAATAATGAGCAAGAAGCTATTAATAGGGGTATGAATTAGGAAAAGAAAATAATCTGATCGCTTGTCAAGCGGTTGGGTTAAGGTGGGAAACATGTACGTTGTACATGGTGGACTTTACCCCAATAGATGCACAAGATTAAGCGGCATTTGCATAGTTATATTCATTAGGCGCAACATAGTCAAGTACCGAATGCATACGGATACGATTATAATACGCCTCAATGTACATAAAAACCGATTGTCTGACTTCCTGCGTTGAATGTCTGCCGTCCAATGT
>Ga0268262_10002887_pt1 | contig 19286 bp, 19 predicted proteins | sample TergutNc150P3_FD_190354 | JGI IMG/M metagenome (GOLD analysis project Ga0268262, IMG submission 190354) | Nasutitermes corniger P3 segment gut microbial community from laboratory colony in Florida, USA - Nc150 P3 (SPAdes) (version 2) | ecosystem: Host-associated > Arthropoda: Insects >...
GGCTTGTCCGCCCCTAGTTTAACAGGGGTCAAGCAAGTTGCCAAAAAGCCTGCGGCTTTTTGGCTAAGCGAAATGCCCGTGCCTGAGCGAACGGAGTGAGCGAAGGCTGGGCATGGAGCGATGGTGTCAACGATCGCCTCAGCGGGCGGGGAGCGCGGAGCGAAAAGTCCAATAACTGAAAGAGAAGATACCGTCATTCGGGAAAAAATTTTTGTTATTATGAAAAACGATGAAAAATAAAAAAGAAGGGGAATATATTAGATATAATATCGTTAGGTGTAAATGATAGTGTAAAAATATTTAGTGCTATGAATGTTAGATTAAGAAATGATAAATATAAAAAGGGGAAGACAAAATGGAATTAACAATAGAAGTTAAGAAAGGTAAAGAAACAAGACAAGATGAAAATTTATCTACTTTATTTGAGAAAGAATTTGAAAAACATGATAAAATTACACAATCAAATCCAAGCAATGCCTCTGCTTTTTATGATTGGGGAAATGCATTATTGAGTTTTGCTGAAATCAGACGGGAAAAAGTTTTATATGAAAGCGCAATCGAAAAATATAGCAAAGCTGAACAATTAGGGTTGGACTATAATTCTGCTTTCTATAATTATGGACTTTATAATTGGGGACTTGCACTTTACAGATTAGCAGAGAATAAAGAAGAACAAGCCTTTCAAGGAAATCTCAATACTTTTGAAGAGGCATCTAGAAAAACCAATGATCCTGATACTTTACTTATTAAAGGAGAATTATATTTTATTTTAAAACGACCGGACGAAGAAGTCAAGGAATGTTTTATAAAATCTAAAAAAGACATTTTAGAAATATTAACTTTTTTAGATAAAAAGAATGAAGATGATATAATTAATACAAAAATTCTTCATTCTTTATTAGATTTGAATAATAATGATGGCGTTTTTTTTAGAGAAGCTATAAAGAAACTTCCATCAGAACAAAAAACATTTTTAGATGCATACAAAGAGGTTTATATTCGTTCTATTTTTATTATTAGCCGATTACATGTGGACGATCAGAACGAAGAAACTGTAGCACAATATCGTGAAAAACATATTTCCCAAATATTACTTTTCAGCGATGATAATAATTTAAATAAATTCAGACTAAATGCAATAGATTTTTCTAACGATCTATCCGAAGGAAAGACTTTGCTTGATTTTATTTACGGAAAAGAAAAACGTCCGTCTGATGAAGAGTTAAATATAGAAGAATATGAAGCCTTTGCTAGTTGTTTTGTATTCGACTATGATAGTTTGAATTTGTTTCGCCTTTATGGTAAGGAATTTGACAAAGAAGGGACAGGATTATCTCTTGTTTTTAAAGATACTTTCTTTAATAAGGAACCCAAAATGGCATTAGAATTACCAAAAATGGATTCACAAAACATGAAGAATGATAGTTCTATTAGAGGAGAAAAATCAGCTCTTTTCCGTTGTATTTATATTGATCCCAATCCAAAAACTCAACATTCTGTAGTTTCTGTAGGACGAAAAGATAAATATCTTTTTTATAGAGAGAACAAAGGAGAAGATTATGAAAGTTATAATATAAAAATGAACGAAATTATTGGACGTATAAGAAAAGAAATGGATGATTTAAAAGAGGCGGCTGAAAAACTTAATCCTGCAATTGTTGGGCAATTACTTATTAACTTACGTTATCTTGTAAAACATGTAGCTTTTAAAGATGAACAGGAATGTAGAATTGTTAAAATACTTAATCTTTCTAAAGATAAAGAATTGATTAAAGATGATTGTAAACAAATGTTTTTTGAATATCCGCTCAATGTTCCGGAACATCTTGAAAAAATTTATTTTGGACCAAAAGCCGTAGGCATTGAACTATTTAAAGGTATGTTAAAATATAAAGGATTAGGAAAAATTGAATGTAATAAATCAGAAAATCCTTTAGCTTGAAAACAAGCGTACGTTATATGGTTCGCTCCGTTGTTCGTGTGGTTCGTGGTTAAATTTCTTAAAAAAAAGGAGTAACAATTGCATGACATCAAAACAATCAAAAAAATACTCACCACGCTCAACCGCCGCCGTTATCTTATTTATCTTCTCCTATCTTTCCTCGCCGGCAGTCTACTCACAGGATTTCTCCTCTATCGACCAAGATCTGGCGCAGTTGGAATCCTTGATAAACGATACGCTAGCCAATACGCAAGAGCAGCAGAAACAGTTGGAAAACTTGAAGCAGAACTTAAACGAGAGCGAGAACTTAATCGCCAATTACGAGAACACAATCAAAGAGCAAGAGAAATTACTAGCGAGCTTACGGGAACAACTAACCGCAATGTCCGAAACCTACAAGATGCAGTCACAATTATCAGCGAGATACGCGCAAAGCTCAAAGTTCTGGCAGACTTTTACAATAATAGCGATTCCGGTAACGGCGATCGTTAGCGGGGTAGTGGGGTTTGCATTGAGTAAGTAATTTTTATTTTTTGTTAATTATTTTTTATAAATACATTTATATCTTCTTTTATCTTTTCCCATAAAGCGTTCATATCAAATAATATGTTTTTTATTTTTCTTGAATGTATTGTCAAATAATTCTTTATGCCACCTAATTCCATTAGGTAATTTCCTGTCTTTATTTTTAACTATTAATAACATAATTTTTTCAATTCCATTATAAAACGATTGAAGAATTAACGCTATTCCACATCTTTCAACAAAATCAGGTTCTCTTATTTTACATAGGTCAAATAACGGACTTGATGCGTCTATGAGTTCATCTATTTGTTCAATTTCAAATTGTATTTTTTGAATAATAGCATTATCCAATTTCTACAATCTCCTTAAGAGAATTTAAAAGATTATAAAATTTTTCATTTTCATCAAAATCTACCAAATCAAGAGTATTTGATAAATTTTTATCTAGTTTTGCATATACACGAATAAATTTTTCAGGCGGAAGCCCTTTTATTCCTATATCAATGTCAGAATTTTGATGTATTTTTCCGGTAATTAATGAACCGAATAAATAAATTGATTGGCAACCTTCATTTTTGAGGAAACTTGTCGCAATATCAATATCTTTTCGATATTTTAAAGGTATATTTAGTTCCATATTTTTATTTTATTCCTTGTTGTCTATGGTGTCAACTGGTAGCGATCCCGGTAACGGCGGTAATTAGCGCCATGGTGGGGTGGGCGTTGAGCAGGTAGCTAGCTCTTATCTCTCTTGGTTCGTGAGGTTCGTGGTTGAAAATTCTTCGATTCATCCTCACTCCCCAAGCAGCCAATCCAGTACGTTTATCTGCTTTATCCCGTTATAAGAAGTTTTAGGTTCGTAATCGCGGGTAAGCAGAAATTTAGGGTTATGATCGCGTATCAATTCAAGCGGGGCAAGTTCGCGTACAAGCGTTTCTTTGCCGCGTATAGTTTCAGATACTTGATAATATTCAGCGCCGTCCGCACCTTCCGCCATGAAATCTACTTCTTTATCGTTCACTTTGCCGATATAGACTTTATAACCCCGGCGCAGAAGTTCAAGATAGACAATATTTTCCAGTATATGCCCGCTGTCTACGGCTTTATTGCCAAGCAGGAGACGGCGCAATCCCATATCTACCATGTAATATTTATTAAGCGTTTTTAAAAGTTTTCTGCCTTTAACATCGTATCTGTCCGCTTTGTACAGAATATAGCTGTCACGGAAAGCGTCAAGATAACTTTCAACAGTAAGCGGCAGAATTTTAAATCCGTCTGAAGTCAGCATATCGCTTATTCGTTTTATCGAAGTTTCCGAACCAATCGTATCGGCTATGAATTTAATAACCCGTTCCAGCCTTCCGGCTTCGTTTATTTTTTTATTTTCGATAATATCTTTTAATACAATGGTGTTATAGATACCGGAAAGATAATCGCGGATACTTGATTTATCCCATCCGTCGGCAGACAACGTGTTATTTGATGAATTATAAAAATTGAATAAAAAGGGAAATGAACCATATTCAAGATAATTTGCAAATAATTTGTCTTGTGACAACCCGGAAGCGCCCGCCGATGCATAGAGATAAGTGCCGTTATTAATGTCGCTTACCGTATTTGTATCCGTCGTTTTAAAAGCGGATGCAAATTCCTTAAATGATAACGGAAACATGTGTATTTCCACATAACGACCGGAAAGGAGCGTCGCCCATTCGCCGGACTGCATTTTGGAATTTGATCCTGTAAGGTACAAATCAACATTTTTTTTGATAAACAGTCCGTCCGCCGCACGTTGGAAATCTTTCACATTCTGAATTTCATCCAAAAAAATATAGTTTTGCTTGTTTTTTAACAGCCGGGCGTTAATGGTATCGTAGAGCTTTTCCCAATCAAGAAATTCCCGATAGTCCGGTTCTTCCAGGTTAATGCTTTGGATTTGCTCAGGTTTTACCCCTAGCTTTAAAAGTTCATTTTGATACAGTTCAAATAAGGTTGATTTTCCGCAGCGGCGAATGCCTGTAACTATCTTTATAAGGTGTTTATCCTTAAAAACGAGCAATTTTTTGAGGTATTCAGGCCGATTTATCATGTTTTTTCCCTTATTTTTTCATTATACTGTAAAAACTGCATAAAAATCAATAGTTTTATATCCTATAATGTAAAAAATACATAAAAATCAATAGTTTTATATCTTGCAATGTAAAAACTTTATAAGCCAAAAGCGGTCATAGGACACGCAAAACGTGCCAATCACTAGAAAATCATAATTTATTGAAGATCTTTATATCTATAGAAGATTAAGCCGTTTTTTTTACATTCTTCTAAAACATATTCTAATCTTTGGGGTGTTATCCCCCAAACCTTACCGGATATTCCATGTGTTGTAAAGCAAATAATCATTCCGGTCTTTTTTGCCAATTTTATCATTTTATCAATATTTTGTTTAAACGATTCATCAGTATCAAAATAATAATTATCAATAGACGCTGAATTGACAAAACCTGATTTTAATTCGTCTTTTGAATAAATATTAAATCCATTAAATCCTCTGACTATTTTGTAATGTTTCAATAATTCTCTATTCATCCATGAGTTATAACTTCCATAAGGATAAGCAAAAGAAGTTAATTCAATACCGCCTCTTTTAAACGCATCTTTTCTGGAAATAGTTTGTGTAAAAAATACAGTTTTTGATACTTTTGATAAATTCGGATGATTAATGGTATGATAACCAATCTCATGCCCGCGTTTTTGCGCATTAAGCATAAATTTTGTAACAGATTTTCCTGTGACAAAAAATGTTACTTTTGCGCCGTATTTATCAAATAAATAAAAATGTTTTTCCCATGTAATCGGGTTATAATCATCAAAACTTAATATTACTCCGGGAATACTATCAGGCTTATTTGATTTTTCAATAATGCCATTTGCGCCGCTCGATGAACAAGAAATAACAAAAGATATAGTAAAAATTAACAGTAATATAGAAAACAAATTGTTTTTCATAATCTAATTATCGGCAAATTTGCCGTATTTAACCTGTTTCTAAAAATGAAAAAAGAGCAACTATGAAAAATAAAGGATTAATGATATGCTACTCATAGGAGAATTTATGAAAAAACGTATTTTTTATTTTGTTTCAATTTTGCTCGTCATCGGATTGATTTTTTGCGGATGCGCAAGTAACGAAAAAAGCGGCGGGAAAGCGGAGAAAGAAGATGAAACGTCTGTCAGTATTGATTTGCCGGAAGGGACAAAGGAGTTTCATGTTTATATTGCTTTTGGGCAGTCGAATATGCAGGGACCGGGACAAATTCGTCCGCAGGACAAAGAAGGCGTAAGCGATCGATTTAAAATTATGGGCGTAGTTTCAAGCAGGTACGCTAATGAATACAGGGAAAAAGGCAAATGGTACAGAGCGGTTCCGCCGTTGATTATTCCCGATACCAATTTGGTTAACTATCTAGGTTTAAATATCGGGCTGACTCCCATTGATTATTTTGGACGCACGATTGTAAATAATATACCGAAAGATATTACCATCGGCGTTATAGCCGTAGCAAACGGCGATATGGCTCTTGCGGCGTTTCATAAAACAAAGGGCGAGGACTACTACAGGGGCAAAAACACTTTAAGCGGCAGACCGAGCCAAACTGAAATGCAGGGCATGAACAGGTACAAAGGCGCGGGTTACGCGAACATGTACGACGCCATTATTCAAAACGCAAAACTTGCGCAGAGAGCGGGCGGAATAATAAAAGGCATAATCGTTCATCAGGGCGAAAGCGGTCCGGGGCTTAACGATATCGACTGGGATGAGCTTTTTAAGGAAATCTATGACGATATGCTTGCCGACCTTAAACTTGCGCCTAACTCCATACCTGTTTTGCTTGGGCAAACATGGAACGGCGGCTCGGGAAACACAGGCGGCGCTCTTTCAAGCAACGCAAAAATACAAGCTGTTGTACCCAACGCATGGATAATCAGTTCCGTCGGCTGTACCGGAAGAACAGGACAAGGGCAGCCGGATAATATTCACTTTGGCTCCGACGGATTACAACTGCTTGGCACGCGCTACGGCGAAAAAATGCTTGAGTTGGTTTACGGGAAGAAGTAATCTATTTACTCACTTCTTTTTTTTGCAATATTATTTGCAATCTCCAGTAATTTCTCTCTCGTATTCTGCGCAGGATCGTCTAGTACGGTTTCTAAAAGCTCTCTTAAAATTATTCCCATGGTTTTGCCGCCTTCAATGCCGATTGTCATTAGCTCGGTTCCCGAGACGGCAAGGTCTTTTATTGTGAAGGCGTGTTTTTCCGCCAGAACTTTTTTTACTCTGTCGGATAACTCCGTCAGGTTAATCGGTTCAGTTTCTTTTCCGGCTAACGCAAAAGCGTCCGCGCGGCGCAGAAGGTAGAGGTCTTCAAGAGCGGACTCGCCCGCACGGGCGATAAAACGGCGGACGGCGGAATTTGACCAGTCTTCCGTGTAGTGAAACATATGCTCTTTTACCAAATGGCAGACGTTTTCGATAACTTCGTTTGAATAGCGAAGGCGTTTAAGGAGCGTATTGCACATATCCGCGCCGATTTCCTCGTGACGGTAGAATGTCCAAACGCCGCTTTCGCCCATTTTGCGGACGTCAGGTTTGCCGATGTCGTGTAACAGAGCGGCAAGACGCACTTGATGTGAATAATTTTTTGCGGCGGCGTAATCACAGGCAAGAAGGGAATGATCCAGCACGTCAAAACTGTGAAAGCCTTTCTGCTCAACGCCGCGGCAGACGGCAAGTTCTTTTATAAAAAGTTCCAAAAGTCCTGTTTTTTCCATAAGCAGAAAGGCTCGGGAGGGAACGGGAGATGCGAGTATTTTATCGATTTCATCACGCACGCGCTCCCATGAAACTTTTGCGCTGACAGATAATGCGCCGTGAATAGCGTCAAGACTAGTTTGTTCAATCTCAAAGCCAAGCTGGGCGGCGAAGCGGACAGCGCGTAACGGGCGCAAGCCGTCTTCGTTAAATCTTTCGCCTGCGTTTCCAACACAGCGGATAATTCCAGCTTTTATATCGCCCGTTCCGTTGAATGGATCGACTATTTCTCCGTCGGGCAGGCGCAGGGCGATGGCGTTCATCGTAAAATCGCGCCTCGAAAGGTCTTCTTTAATATCATCAGCATAGCGAATTTGATCGGGTCTGCGTCCGTCCGAATAAGTTGACTCCGTTCTAAATGTGGTAACTTCCGCGCTGTGATTTTTGTACAAGACGGTAACTGTCCCATGTTTAATGCCTGTGGGGATAACTTTGCCTTTTGCGCGTCTTACAAAGTTGGTTACGTCTTCCGGCAGAGCGTCCGTAGCCAAATCCCAGTCGTGTATTTCTTTCCCTCTTATCATATCCCGCACCGCTCCGCCCACAAGGTACACCTGTTTCCCATTGTCGTTAAAAATTGAGGCGATTTCTTTTAATACAGGATGAACGGACTTTATCAATTGAATATCCTTCGATATTTAAGTATAATGATAACTCTCATATTATACCACAAACATAAATAATAGAGTTTTACTGGTTATAGATAATATGAAATAAAAGTTCGTGTTGGTTCGTGGTAGAATTCTTGGAGGACATTTGCTAGGCATCATCTTTACAGGCGGACAAGGACCGAAAGCGCAGATTGTAAAGCGGCTTATGGAAACTGAAGCCAAAGGCGCGCTGTTTGTCGCCGCCGATTCCGGTCTTGCGGCGGCATTGGACGCCGGTGTAAAACCTGATTGGGTTATCGGCGACATGGATTCTCTTGAAGACCAATCGTGTCTTTCCGCCGTGCCGCAAGAACGCGTTATTCGCCATCCGCACGACAAGGATTTTACCGATACGGAGTTGGCTTTTTCGCTGGCGGCGGAAAAGGGGTGCGATGATATTTGGATATTGGGCGGCGGCGGCGGAAGGATAGACCATCTTTTCGGCATTCGTTCCCTTTTTGAAAGAGAGCGTTTTCCGCGCCGCTGGATTACGAACGCGGAAGATATCCGCTGTATTGATTCAAAGGCAAAACAAAACGAACTGTCTTTGAAAATTGAAAAAGGCGCGGTTGTTTCAGTCTTTCCGCTTGGCGAAGGTCAATGGGAAGCAAAGTCAGTCGGACTTAAATGGCAGCTTAACGGTCTCCGCTGGGATCGCGGTTTCTTCGGTCTGAGCAATGTCGCGGTAGACGGGGATTTTTCGGTAACAGCGGAAGCAGGGCGGTTTATGGTTATAACTCTTTTGGAGGATATATGTCAGCAATAATAATGGATGGTAAGGCACTTGGGCAAAAAATCCGCGAGAGCGTGAAAATAAGAGCCGAGGCGGTGAAGGAAAAAGGAATTACCCCGTGCCTCGCCGTTGTGCTTGTGGGCGAAGATCCTGCAAGCCTTTCTTATGTAAAGTCTAAAGAAAAAGCGTTAGCTGAAGCGGGAATGGAAAGCCGCGATATAAGATTGCCGCAAACCACAAGCGAGGCGGAACTTCTTTCCCTTATAGACGAGCTAAACAAAAATGAAAAAATACACGGCATCCTTGTTCAGTCTCCGGTTCCAAAACACATTGACGAGGAAAAAGTAAACGCCGCAGTCGCTCCCGAAAAAGACGTGGATTGCTTTCACCCTGTTTCGGTTGGAAATATGATACTGGAAAGACCAGGATTTTTACCGTGTACGCCGCACGGCGTTCTTGTTTTTTTAAAAGAGTATAATATCCCCGTCTCAGGCGCAAATGTTGTAGTAGTGGGAAGATCAAACATTGTGGGGAAACCGCTTGCAAATCTTTTGATTCGCAAAGAGTATAACGCTACTGTGACTATTTGCCACACAGGCACTAAAGACCTTGCCGGTCATACTTTGCAAGCGGACATTTTGGTAGCGGCGGCTGGGAAACCGGCGTTTATAAAACCGGAAATGGTAAAAGAAGGGGCGGCGGTAATCGATGTTGGAATAAACCGCGTGCCTGATTCATCCGCCGAAAAAGGCTATCGGGTCTGCGGCGATGTTGATCCCGCCGTAGCTGAAAAGGCTAAGTTTTTTACGCCTGTACCCGGAGGCGTCGGGCTAATGACCGTAGCAATGCTCTTGCAAAATGTAGTCGAAGCGGCGGAAAAAAGTATGTAATAACGTTAATTTATGTTATATTTAATATAGAGTATATTAGGGAGCGTATATGTTTCGGGATTTAATGATTAACATATTTACCTCAGGCAAATCGCTTACTTATGAAAAATATAAAGAAGAAAAAGTACAGGAACGCGGTGTTTCGGATTATATAATTAATTATGTTTTGATGAATTTTTTTCATATCTTCGGCTGTATAATTTTAATAATATTTTTTTTTATAAATATATCCAGAGATTCGCGCTTTGACGCTATTGCCTGTTTAGTTTTGGCTTTTATATCAATTATGGATATAATAATTTCCCGGTCAAAAGCCGCGCAAATTGTTCCCGCCGCTATTTGTATGATTTCTTTCGGCTTATTCTGTGTTCTGCTCATCTGGAACGGAGCTAGCGAAGGATCAAACTTTTTCATTATTTTTGTTTATCCCATACTAACAATAATACTGCTTGGCATAACAAGAGGAATAATATTATCGATAGTCTTGTTTGTTATTGTAATCGTCGAATTCCTTGTTCCCGGCGCTTCTCACTTTTCGTATCCTCTTGACGTATCAGTGCGTATGATTGTTGTTTATATTTTGATTTTCGGAGCCACATTGGTTTTTGAGACAAGCAGAAAAAACAAAGATAAATTTAATAAAAGACTTATGGAAAGAATCAATGGAATGAATGAAAACTTACAAAATCTTGTCGAGGAAAGAACTCAAAAAATTGTCAGATTGCAGGGTTCAATTTTAAAAACTATGTCTAATCTGGTGGAATACAGGGATTTTGTTACCGGCGAGCATGTTGAACGAACGCAGCACGGCGTAAATCTTTTATTGGAAGAATTAAGAAAAAGCAGCGCTTTCTCGGAAATAATAAAAGATTGGGATACTAATTTGATATTACAGTCGGTACAATTGCATGATATTGGCAAGATAGCAATCAGCGATCTGGTATTGAACAAACCGGCGAAATTGACAGAAGAAGAATTTGAAAGAATGAAAGAACACGCATTTTACGGATTCAAAATAATAGAGCGTATCGAGGCGGACTCCGGAGAAAGCGAACTTTTAAATCACGCAAAATTATTTGCGTTAACTCATCATGAAAGATGGGACGGGAAAGGCTATCCCAATGGTTTACGCGCTAATGGTATTCCTTTGCAGGGCAGAATAATGGCTATAGCGGACGTTTATGACGCTCTGGTTTCCGAACGCCCGTATAAAAAAGCGTTTTCCCGCGAAGAGGCTTTTAAAATAATAGTTGACGGCAAAGGGACGCAATTTGATCCCTTGTTAATAGATTTGTTTTTAAGAGTATACAATAAATTATAGGCTGGTATACTCCGCTAAAGTAGCGTATACTACCCTTATGGGTGATGTGGAAAATATAAACGACATACCGTCAACGTCAAGTTTATCCAAACTGGGTATTACCGCGATTAGTTATATCGCAGGCGGTATTTTTCTTTTTCTCTTAAATATCATTTCCAAGTTCAGGGTATTCGGGCTTGTCGTCGGGGGCGTGGTTTGTCTTGTCGGTATCGGCTCGCTTTTGTCAAAAGATATGTCGGATAGAAGAGCCGGTCTTTTAATCACAACGGTAGGCGCGCTTACAATACTTTCCAAATCAAGAATAACTTTTTTGGTCGTTGTTTCTGGCGTTCTCTTGAGTATCGGCGCTGTCGGTCTTCTTGTTCTGGGCATTATAAACGGTATAAAATTTTTAATAGGACTTAAAAAGAGATCGTAGCGTTATGATATCGTTCGTGTTGGTTCGTGGTAAATTCTTCTGGAATAATTTTTTATGAAATATTTTTTTGAAACTTACGGTTGTCAGATGAACAGCGCCGAATCGGCGGCATTGGCTCTTGTTTGCAAAGAACGCGGATGGGCGCAGGCGGATAACAGCGAAAGCGCTGATCTTATTTTGCTCAACACCTGTTCTGTGCGGCTAACGGCGGAAAAACGCGCACTTGGACGTATCGCTGATTACGCCGGAATAAAAAAGAAACAAAACCGCCGCTTTACGCTGGTTGTCGCGGGTTGTATGGCGGAGCGGTTAGGTGAAAAGTTAAAGGAAAAATATCCGCAGGTGGATTATGTTATGGGAACATCAGCCCGCTCTGTTTTTCCCTTGATTCTTGAAGCCGTCGAAAACGGCGTAAAAGCCGAGCTTGATCAAAACGAAAAACCAATTTTCTCTTTTTCCAATTCGCACATGGAAGAAGGACAGTTTCGCAGTTTTGTCCCAATCATGCACGGCTGTAACAATTTTTGCTCTTACTGCATTGTTCCGTATGTGCGGGGCAGGGAAGTCTCCCGCGACCCTCAAAATATCGCGAAGGAAATCCGTCTTGTCGGCGAAAGGGGAGTGCGCGAGATTACCCTCTTGGGACAGAACGTAAACAATTACTGTTGGGAAAATATCGGCTTTGCCGCTCTTTTAAAACTTGCCGCCGACGAAGCCGAAAAAAGCGGGGTAAAATGGATACGTTTTCTTTCCGCTAATCCGGGGAATTTTTCCCGCAATACAATAGAAGTTTTGGCTTCCAATAAAGCCTTTTGCCGCCATCTGCATCTGCCCGTCCAGCATGGTTCAAACAGCGTGTTAAAAGCAATGAATCGCGGTTATACGGCGCAGAATTTTCTGGAATTGGTAAGGGAAATCCGCTCCGCAATGCCGGGAATTACCCTCTCCACAGACATACTTGTCGGTTTCCCCGGCGAAACTGAGGAAGATCTGGAACAGACGCTGCAATTAATGGAAGAAATCAAATTCCTTTATTCGTATATGTATCATTTTAACCCCCGCGATGGCACAAAAGCCTTTGACTTTCCGGGCAGGATAGACGAAAAAGTCAAAAAAGAGAGGCTTGCAAGGGTGATTGCCCTGCAAAAAAAGCACACCGCCCAGCTGTTAAAAGCCAGAATCGGCAGTACGGAAACTGTTTTAATAGAGGGGATTTCACGAAAAAATGCCGATGAATTAATAACAAGGACTGAAAAAGACGAAATGGCTGTTGTTCCCGGTCAAAAGTCGATGATAGGCTCTTTTGGCAAAATAGTCTTGTCCGGTTTAAAAGGGAATACATTTCGAGCGAAGGAGATATTATGAAATTTCGTTTCATATTAGATATAATATACTTAAGTCTACAGCCGCGCTAAATAAGGAGATAGAAAAATGCCTTGGAGATTGATTTTATTTATAGTTATTTTTGCCATTTTTTTGGTGTTTATAACTATTAATCTGGATAATCGATGTGATATAAATATCGGTTTTACTCAATTTGAAGGAGTCCCCATATTCCTTACGGTTTTTATTTCATTCTTTCTGGGGTTAGTATGCGCTACGCCTTTGTTTTTGCATTTAAGCAGGAAAAGGAAAGGTAAGAACAAAACCGATGACACGCCTTCTGCTCCGCTTACCGACGCCGAATTTGACGAGAAAATAAAAAAGGACGCCGCATCGGCAAGAGAAAGACTTTTCGCGAAGAAAGAGGCGCGCGACGATAAATAATGAAAAAATCAGTCTTCCTTGTTTTATTGATAACTTCCGCTTGCGCGTTTGGACAGCGGGTTTTTGCCCAGACCGGCGTTTCCCTTGAAGCTGAGTTAAAACACATCGAAGCCTCCGCTCATAAACAGGGCGTTTCCGCGCAGGAGAAGCACGACGCTCTTGTCCGTCTTGCGCGCCTACGTCAGCTTTCAGGAGACATTGAGGGCGCGGCAAGAAATTGGCTGGAAGCCGCCGCTGCGATTCCCGGCAGAGTAGACGACGACGCTCTTTTATCCTGCGCATACTGTCTTGCCGCAATGGGCGAATGGGACAGGGCGCTCACCGCGCTTGAGCCGTTACAGGCAAAATCACCGCGCGCGCGTTTTTTGGATACCGCTGTTAAAGCGATTAAGACAGGCGATACATCCGTACTTTCCGCCATTGCAGACAACCCTGAGTATTCGCAATTAAAAGCTGAAATTTTATTTGTATTATGGAAAACGGCAAAAGGGGACGCTTCTGAAAAATGGCGGCAGCGCTTGATTGCCGAATTCCCGCAAACGCCGGAAGGTCGTCTTGCCGTAAATCAATCGTCTTTGGTTGTTGTCAGACCAAGTCCGTTCTGGTTGTTTGCCGGAGGTTATGATTCCCTTACTGTTCTTGCAAGTGAAAAACCAAGCGAGACACCCGCCGTTCAAGTAGCTGCTGTCGAGCAAGCAACTCCGGCTTTTCAAGTAGGCGCTTCTCAGGCAAATGTTTCTCAGCCTTCCGCTCCGCAAACAAATATCGTACAACCTGTTCCGCAAACCGCTTCTTCAACAGCCAGACTGCAAACAGGCATATTCGGTCGTCAGGCAAACGCGCAGGTACAAATAACAAACCTCAAGCAAGCCGGTTTCTCTCCTTCGATAGAACAGCGTATTGTTAACGGCAATGAAATGTGGGCGGTAACCGTCCCCGCCGGAACAGATCAAGGGCGTACCATTAGGGAATTGCGCGAAGCGGGATTTGAGTCGTTTCCGGTGAAATAATTCACAGAGAATTCTACCACGAACCACACGAACACTCACGAACTTATACTCCGAAATCTTGTCGTTGTTAGTGTTGGTTCGTGTGGTTCGTGGTTAAAAATTCAGAACCAATGTGCCTATTGGCTAATCAACAAAAAAAGTATAAAGTTAAACAGAGGATGGAATCATGAAACCTTATGCACAATTAGACAAAGCGGAGTTATCCGCTCTTAAAACTCAATTAACCGCCGAACTATCCAAATATAAAGAAAGCGGACGCAAACTCAATATGACGCGCGGAGTGCCATCCGACGAACAGTTGTCCCTCTGTAATGAAATTTTAACCTGCCTTTCGGCGGATGATTACAAAGCCGCGAACGGAGCCGACTGCCGTAACTACGGCGGGCTTGACGGCATCCCCGAAATGAAAAAAATATTCGCCGACCTTCTGGAACTTACGCCGGACGAAGTTATCGTGGGAGGCAATTCCTCGCTGTCCCTTATGTTTGACAATGTCGCGGTGAATATGTCTCACGGCGTAAGAGACGGACAACCTTGGCAGAGTCAGGGACAGGTTAAGTTTTTATGTCCCGCTCCCGGTTACGACCGCCATTTTACAATCTGCAAATATTTCCATATTGATATGATACCCATTGCGATGGGACAGGACGGTCCAGACATGGACGCGATCGAGGCGGCGGTAAAAGACGATCCGATGATTAAGGGTATTTGGTGCGTGCCTAAGTATTCAAATCCAACAGGTATTGTTTATTCCGAAGAAACCGTAAAACGCTTCGCCAAGCTTAAACCCGCCGCCGATGATTTCCGTATTTATTGGGACAACGCGTACGCCTTCCACGATCTTGGAGACAAACAAAGAACGCTCCCGAATATTATCCGTCTTTGCGAAGAAGCGGGAAATCCTAATATGCCGCTTGTGTTCGCGTCCTTTTCAAAAGTCAGTTTTGCCGGCGCGTCCGTAACTTGTATGGCGTCTTCAAAATCCAACTGCGAATATATCCGCCGGCGGCTTATCGCGCAAACCATCGGTCCCGATAAATTAATCCAACTGCGCCACGCACGCTTCTTCAAAGACGCGCGCGGCGTAATGGCGCACATGGAAAAACACGCGGCAATTCTAAGACCAAAGTTCCGTCTTGTGACTGACACCCTGCGCCGCGAATTAGGCGGACTTGGTATCGCCGAATGGACAGAGCCTGAGGGCGGCTATTTTGTCAGCTTTAATTCGCTTGACGGCTGTGCAAAAAGAATTGTCTCGCTCTGCGCGGAAGCGGGAGTCGCTTTAACTCCGGCGGGCGCGACATACCCCAACGGAAATGATCCGCAGGATAGAAATATCCGTATTGCTCCAACCTGCCCGCCGCTTGCGGAACTTGGTCAGGCGCTGGAAATATTTTGCGCCGCCGTTAAACTTGCGGCAGTAGAAAAATTGTCGTAATTTGAGGAAAATCGCCCTCGTACAGTTTAATTGACATAGCCCCAAATACAGGATATAGTAAATATTGATACTCACGGAGGAATTATGGGTTACATAGACAATATTATCTCTATTATCGAGAAAAGAGATGCGGGACAGCCTGAATTTTTACAGGCAGCCAAAGAAGTTTTAGATTCACTTAGGATCATTGTTGACAAAGACAACACCTATGAAAAAGCGGGACTTTTAGAAAGATTGATAGAACCGGAACGCGCTATTGTTTTCAGGGTTCCATGGATAGACGACGCCGGCAAGGTGCAGGTAAACCGCGGTTACCGCGTACAGTTCAGTTCCGCAATCGGTCCGTACAAGGGCGGTTTGCGTTTCCATCCTTCGGTAACTTTAAGCATTATTAAATTCTTGGGTTTTGAACAGATTTTCAAAAACTCCCTGACAGGTCTTCCAATGGGCGGCGGTAAGGGCGGCTCCGATTTTGATCCCAAGGGAAAAAGCGATAACGAAGTAATGCGTTTCTGCCAGTCTTTCATGACGGAGTTGTACCGCCACATAGGACCGGATACCGACGTTCCAGCAGGGGACATCGGCGTAGGCGGCAGGGAAGTCGGTTTTATGTACGGTCAGTACAAAAAAATAACAAACGCTTTTGAAGGCGTTTTAACCGGAAAGGGACTCGGCTGGGGCGGAAGCCTTGTAAGAACCGAAGCCACAGGATACGGACTTGTTTACATAGTAGAAGAATACCTGAATAAAAAAGGCGACAGCTTCAAAGGTAAAAAAGTCGCAATCTCCGGCAGCGGCAACGTCGCAATCTTCGCGGCGGAAAAAGCGGCGGCTCTCGGCGCGACCGTTGTCAGCATGACAGACAGCAACGGTTTTATTCACGACAAAGACGGTATTAAACTTGATACAATAAAAGACATCAAACTTGTAAACAGGGAAAGGCTTACCAAATACGCGGAAGCCCACAAGTCGGCGGTTTATTCCGAGACAGGCAGGGGCAGGGTATGGGACATCGCCTGCGATATCGCCCTTCCGTGCGCCACGCAGAACGAGCTTCTTATTGAAGACGCAAAAAAACTCGCCGCCTCAGGGTGCAAGGTCGTTGCCGAAGGCGCGAATATGCCCACGACTCTGGACGCCACTGAATACCTGCTCAGCAAGAGCATAGCGTTCTTTCCCGGCAAAGCCTCAAACGCGGGCGGCGTTGCGACATCGGGTCTTGAAATGTCCCAGAACAGCGGGCGCATGTCGTGGTCGTTTGAAGAAGTTGACGCGAAACTGAAAACCATCATGTGTAACATTTTCCGCAGCATAGACGATGCCTCCAAAGAATACGGCAAACCCGGCAACTTCGTAATCGGCGCAAACATAGCTGGCTTCAAAAAAGTAGCCAAAGCCATGCTGGAACAAGGCGTAGTTTAATTAATTGGCTTAGTAAGAGTAATAGGGGGTTCAAGCAAGTCTTGAACCCCGTTTATTCCCACCTTTACGCGCGAGAGCAGTAATACCCCTGCGGCTGTCTCGGCTTTATAAACAAGGCGGTTATCATCCCCTTCTTCGGGGCGTAATTCCAGTAGATCGGTATTATTCACTTTGTAAAAAATATAGCGTCCTTTTCTTACATTCCCTACGGAAGTAACGGTATAATCCCCTGAATTTGTAAATTGAATCCTGCCCCATGATGAATCAAAAATCGCGTCGATTGTTGGTCTTAACTGGGTTAGCGTTTCTTTAAAATTTGCGGCTCCCGCCCGGCGGTAGGAACCGTCCCATGTTGTGTTTGCCGTGATTCTCAGCCTGACATCTTCAATAACGCGCAGTTTAATGCTGTCCAGAGATTCAAGCTCTATATCGACAAATCGAAGTAATGTGCTTATTGATATATTCTGGCTTCTTATGTACAAGCCGTAACGGGTCGGGGTGGAAGTCTGCCATAAAAAGACCTGTTGGGCTTCATCGCCGAAAAATATGATTTCCTTTTTTGCGGGATCAAAGTAAATATACTGTTTTGCGTCGATAGTGCCCTGAGGGCTTACATAGTACCAAAGGTCATTAATAAATTTTTCAAAGACGCCGGGAGCGCCGCTTAACAATTCCCTAAGCCGCCTCTGTTCAATTTGAGAGCCGGGTATCCTTGATACGTTAATCTGCTCATATTGCTCGGTATAGGGATTAAACGCGTAGATAGTTTCAATCTGATCCAGAATATTGAGCGACGCGCTGTCCTGCCCGTAAGCTGCGATATTAAAACTCTGTCCTTTTGTTAACCCTTGCTGGTATGCCAAAGAACGCGCTGTTTCCTGAATTTTTACCGAGCCCGCAATTTGTAATTCCGCTATTTTTTTATACGGATACACAACCGGTCTGCCGGGACTGCGTCTGAAAACAGTCATGGTATGCTCATTTTTCCCGTTCATTCCGGTTACAATTACGCAGTTGTTTCTGTCGCCGATTAAATCCTGGCTAAAGATGTTAATGGTTTCGCTTTTGCTTGCCGTAGTGGGCGCATTCCAAAGCCGTTTGTAACCGCGCGTATTTTCATCATAACCTAAAAAAGTAATAAACACGGGAGATTCAGTTTCGGACGTAGAATAAACCACAAATTGTTCTTCCGGCATATTTTCTTCGCTCTCCTTGTTTAGAATAGCGATAACCGTTTCCCCTTCTTCCAAAGGTATTTTTGTACTGATGTTTTCGTCCCATGAAACCTGCCCGGATTGTCCTACGTGGGAATACATATTCGCTTCTCTTGGGGTGACTATTTTTGTTTTTATGTTTTCGTCGGATTGGGCGTAAAAAATATCTTTCCATAATCCGGTCGCCAGGAAGATAATTAACAGTATCAATAACGCCGCAATTACGGCTGAAAAATAAATAAACGTTTTTTTCATTTATATCAGTATTATTGGGAGAAAAACTCCGTTGCCGATTTTTTTACTTTTGCGTCCAGATTTAACCCCACTACAAGCGCGCGCCAATCCGGGAATTCTTCTATTCTGGAAAAACGTAAAAAACTTGCCTGCGGACTTAAAAGCACGGAAGTAAGCGCCGCAGGAGACGCGCTTATTAACAATGTGTAACTGTAGCTTGAATTCTGACGGGACGCGGCGTCGCGTAAAGCGCCGGAAAAGTCAGGTCTGTTTCCCGCCGGAACAAGATCGCTGATACTTTTCTTTACCGCGTCTTTTCCCGGAGCGCCCTCTATTTTTCCGGTATAAATTACTTTGGACTGAGTTCCGGCGCTCCAGACGGTAACCCTGTCTCCATCCGTTAAAATTTGGTCAAGGCGACCGGAAATCCACGCGGTAACCTCATTTTTTACCGTTGCAAGCGAAGCCGAACCGTCAATTATCAAATAAATGTCTATCGGAGCGCGTTGTGCATGCGCCGAAAGGTTGATAAAGACCGAAAAAACAAAAAATAACATAAATTTGAGGGGTTTTCCTAACCTATAATCTTCTTTTTTAGTGAGTGTTCTTATCATGGCAATATTTTAACATATTTTCATGAAAAAATCTAGTTTTTTATATGAATTTTTTCAATCAAAAAGTCTTTACATACGCTGTGTAAATATGTTATTCTTTAAACAAGATTATAGTTTAAAACTATTTTATAAGGAGAGTTATATGGGAGCAATTGATCTGCCCAAATCCCCGAATGTATTCCATCCGGAGAAACCAAGCGCAGTCGGTTCACGCAATTCATTAGCGCAGGAATATCGT
>Ga0268262_10002888_pt1 | contig 19277 bp, 16 predicted proteins | sample TergutNc150P3_FD_190354 | JGI IMG/M metagenome (GOLD analysis project Ga0268262, IMG submission 190354) | Nasutitermes corniger P3 segment gut microbial community from laboratory colony in Florida, USA - Nc150 P3 (SPAdes) (version 2) | ecosystem: Host-associated > Arthropoda: Insects >...
GACAGGGCGGGTTGTAAAACCCGGAATAAACAGGTTCCTGCTTTTGGGGTCTTTGCTGGCGGCATTTATTTCTTGTTTTTTCATTAAAGCGCGGGGCCTGCTTTCTACCATGGGAACGGGCCTATTCTTTTGCCTGCTTTTTGGGGTGGGTGTATCATTAAGTTTTATATTAACCGGCTTTTGGTTTGATCCTTTGGTTCCAGTAGCGTCATGCCTTACAGGCGTTCTTTTTTCTATCTTCTGGGCGCTGATTGCAAAAAGCCGTTATTCCAGACGCTTTCGCCAGGCTTTTGGCCCCTATGTTTCCCGTTCCTGTCTAAAAAGTGTTATCAGGGCGGGTAAGCCCATTCAGTCCCAAATCATTACCACGAGAGCGGCGATTGTAGCGATAAAAAATGCCGATCCATCAACTTTTTCCGCTAAACATGCCAGGCAGGTTCTTTCATTCCAGGAAAGGGCCGCGGATTTTTTCAAAAGGGCTGGAGGCGCCGTCACAGGAACGGATGAAGATCTGATTACCGCGTGTTTTGGTTCTCCGCTTGAAAGAATATTCCTTGACAGTCAGAAAGAAGCTTCGCCGTATGAGGATAACATCAACGCAAACGCGGCTCCGGCGTTTAGAGCCATAGGTTTGGTTTCTGAAATTGCCCAGCGTCAGGAATGTACGTCCTGGTATTTTGGCCTGGACATCGGAGATTGTACTTTTGCCTGGTCGGCTCTTTCTGGCTACACCGCCATGGGCGCGCCGGTTCAACAGGCCAGAATTTTTTCGCGAATGGCCAGCCGTTACAGCGCCAAAATTATCATTTCTGGAACGGTTTTCGAAGCCATTCCCGATCTAACTGTAAAAAAATTGGATGAACTCAAGGCAAAAAATATCAAAGAGCCCTTTTATAGCCTTTCAGTCAGAGGGTAAAACTGAAGTACAATTTTACTTTTATTTAAACATATTTCCATTAAACATTCTTCCCCCGGATTTGTTAATTGCAAATATAATGTCAAAATAACTTGCCAAAAATAAGGCAGGGAGACCGGAAAAGTACCATAAACCTTTCGTAGCGGTTCTTTTAAGTCCCTGGGAGTTTTCGACTTTCAGTGCGGGAAGCTGTTAGCCTCTCTGCTAAAGGGGATGGTCGGTTTTTTGGTTCAAGAGCTTAATCTAAGCGAAGACATATGAGCGCCGCTTTTGTCTGTCAACCCGGCAACTATCGACCGGAAGCTCAGGAACCGGAAAAAAACATACCGCCTTATCGGCCATTTGCACACAGCCTTGGATATTGAAACCGCAACCTTGCATCCTATTTCCTTAATGCTAAAATAAAAGATCAGCATATTTTCAAAATTGGGATCCATAAAAAAAGTTTTGCCTCGGGTTTCGGTTCAGTGTATTTTCCATTCCCCAACGGTTCAACATAATCCGCGATAAAAAACCCAAAAGACGCAGATTGTTTTTTATGACCCATTCTTGGATGTCCAATACGGTTTCGTGAAATAATTTGCGACACGCATCCTCTGCCTTCATTGCGTTTGCTTCCTTACGATCCCGGCTTATCACGTTTTTTCTGTTTTTTGAAAAAGCTTATCTACGTCCATGTTTTTCTCCCCACCTTTCGCGGTTTTTGTTTTATGCTCCGCCATGCGGCGCGGCGTTGTTTCCTTTAGCGTGGATTGTCTGTATCTCTTCCAGACCAGACATTAGGCCCGGATCGCCTGTTATCCTGGGATCGTTAAAATAACCGTCAAGCATTTTCATGATATGGGCTTGTGTAATTTCGCGTTATGCCTAGACGGGAAAAAGCGTCTTTTGTCCCTTCGTGGTAATAAGCCACTTCTTCTTCCGGTGTCATGCCTGCTGTTTCGTCCTGGACCTTGAACCGCATGGCATGGGTTATCCGTACCCCCATGGGCTCATTTTTAATCCTGGGATCATTTAGGTAATCTCGTCAAAGGTTTTCTTCATAGTCTATAACCTCCGCAGGGGAATAAATTCCTATTTTCTTATAGCCTTCCCGGAAGTTTATCAGCTCCACCTCCTCGATAGTCTTTCGCTTTACGATATGCCGGAAATTTAGACTTACTATAAAGTCCAAACCCTTTACCGTAGCCACCGCAATATGAAAGCCGTCAGTTCCATAGGTCGGAGGGATAACCCCTGCTTTGATGTATGTCACCGCAAGGCTTTTAGCTTCATCACTGGCCGGAATTACTTACACCTCATACTCCTTGATGAGCTGTAACCGATCTTCCCGCTTGTGTCAGTCCGGTATTGCGGGGCATCATCGGTAATCCGGATGGCTTGTGATTTCCCCCTTGCGCCACTTTCCGTTTTTCTATATGTAGGACTCGAAGGGTTTACCTTTCTTTCGTTAGTACGTAATTATCAGCCAGGTTGCCTGTAATTGGCTTCCCTTTCATGTCCAACTGGATCAGCCTGTTCTCTTCTACTTTATAGTAAGGAGGCGTATCCTTTACTTTAAGGGTTATGATCGCCCCTTTTTTATCCCACTTAAATGAGCCTGTCTGGATAAACTGGCTATTAGGCCTGTCCACATACTCGTACCTCAATACAAAGGTCTCATCCCGGTTGAGCATCAAGCGGACATCAATGCCCGGCGCGCTGGCCGCCGGAATTGTACCGGTATAAACACCTTCCCAATTAAGGCTGTTTCTTGAATTGTGACCACCATTAAGTCCACGGTTTGAAAGGCAGGAGGCTAATCCGGAAATAACCAGAGCAACGACAAGCAAAAAAACAAGTGATTTTTTTATATTCATAGCACACCTCTTTTTCAAATATACATAATCCCCGAAAAAAAAACAATGTTGAGGTTTTATAGAATTTTACTAAAATCGTTGGATTTCTTGGCTTTCATTGCGCAATTCCCGGTGAACGTAAAATGTCGGTACTTGAGTATAAGCGCCAAGCAACTGGTTATAGGAAACATTGTCTACTCCTCCGGCAAAATGATGTTCCAGGCCGAAATCGGCAATAATATCTGCAATTTCCAGGTTTTCACGAGCCTGTTCCTCATCACGGAAAATACGATCAATTTGCGGGTATTCAGGATCGCAGCCGTTACATTCCTCTATAAATTCAAGATAAGATCCCATATCGTTTTTTGCCTTTGCCAAAAGCTTCTTCGTATGCCATTTGTAAAATTGAACAAGATCGATTTTGCCTGACATAACATAAATAAAGTGAAGCGCGTTATTTCTCATAAAATAAAGACTTAACGGGTCTTGAAGCGAAATTTTTTGCCATGCGCCGATATAATTTTCAAGCATTGCGCTGTCGCGCAGGTGAGGCAGCTGAAACTGGGCAAGCGGCCTGCCGATATACCTGACCAACACCACATCCCTTGCCAGGCGTGTTTTTCCCGATCCCAGATGTTCTTGATTGAAAGGCGTCCTGTTTTTTATTGAATTAATCAGGCCCGCAATTATCCGCAAAGCTTCCATATGGTTTTCCTGCCACTTCCTCCAGTTATAGTCCTGATACATCCGCGGCAAGATGACATATTCAATAAACGATCTGGGAGAGATCCCGTCTTGGGCAAGCCTTATTAAAAGAGTAATGAAAGGGGATAAAACCTGCGCGTCCCCCTGAAATTTAAAAAGAATTTCTTCCAATACCCCAAGGCCGCTTTCTTTATCCATGGGGTTTAGCCAGTATTTATTACCCAATTCCAGCCATACGTTAAACAAATCCAGCAAACCAATAGGTATCCGGCGCTTAAGGTCAATATTAACCGCGGCTAGAAATGGTACAATTGCCAATTTGTTCGATTTTGAAGACTCTATCTTTGCGCGAAACGCCTTTGATTTAAGGCCGTCCGCCAATTCCTCATTCGTAGAAAGTATATCCACTGTAAAAAAATTGCCGTTGCCGAAAGGAGGAAACGGCAACGGCAAAACAAAACATGGAAGAGGTATGAAAAGAAAACTCTCGGTGGTTGTTGGTCACCTTGCTTGCGCTTACTTTTATAACAATCATTTTTTTTATGGGTTACATCTTTTGCGCAATTATTTTCACAAATAGGCTGAAAAAAATGAAAGCGCGTCAGACAAAAAACTTAAAATTGTCATTTCTGGCAGTTAAATTGCCGGCCGCTTTGCAAGAATTCTTTTAAGCACATTCATGTCGGCTCCGCCATCTATTCCGCTTGGGGCAAGCTCTTCCATGTTGGTATCAAGTTCAAAGGGACGCCGCGCCACATGCTCGGGGTAATGGGCATCGGAAGAAGTGATCAAAGGGTAGCCCAGTGTGTCCAGCGGCTGCCCGTTCAGCAATGGTGGGACGCGTGTACATTCCAGGGCAGTCCACTGCCCCTTAACAATTACCCCGAGTTGGCTGGTCATGGAAAAAGCCGGCCGTTCCACATGGGCGGGAATGACAATGCCGCCATATTCGGCTGCTTTTGCCCCTATTGAATCAATGCTTAATTCCAGGGGATTCACAAGATAGTATTCAACTTCCCCTTCGATATTGTCATCCGCGTCCACAAACACCTGATCCCCAGTCTTGTCGGGGTTGTTTAAAAAAGGCATAAGCAGGCCGTAGGCGTATTCGCTGAAGTCAAGGCTGGCCTGGAGGCTGGTAAAAAGGCAGAGGACATGGATTTCCTCCTGAGTGGTAGCCTCCATACCAAAGATTGGAAGAATGCCGCGGGGAGGACAAGCCTTCGCAAAAGCCGGGCAGTTAAGGCTGGAATTATGATCCGTTAAAGCAAGAACCTTCACCCTGCGGAGAGCCGCCAGATCTGCCAGCGCCCGCGGGGAAAGATCAAGGGATCCGCAGGGCGACAAACAGGAATGGTTATGAAAATCGGCCAGAAGGGACATAAAAAGAAACTATGACTAATTCCATTCCATTGGGGGAGATTCTTTTGACACCAATAAATCCATACGTCTTAGCCTGCGGGAAATATCCCTTGCAAGATTCATCAATATAAAAGAGTATGTCTTTAAATCCGTCTCGTAAATTTCGCCCAAGGCGTCAATGGAAAGAGTCATTACCCTGGTAGCGGCCAAAGCCTTAACTGACGCTTCCGCCGGTTGAATATCCACAACCTCCATCTCGCCGAAAACAGCTCCCTCGTCAAGTTCCATCAGGATAAAACCGTTCTTTACCACCGCTACCCGGCCTTCAACGATAAAACGGATCTTGCCAACGTGGGTTCCTTCAATAATGATATCTGTTCCGGCGTCATAAACCTCATGTTCCATGAGGGGCAGAAGGCTTTCTATCTGGTCCTTTTCCAAGCCGTCAAAAAGAGAATAATTGCTTAAAACCGATGGATCTATCATTATTTTCATTATTACTTCCCTTTTCGTAATCGTCAAGCATTAGTTTCATCAAATGTCACACATATCACACATTGAATTTAAAGAAAATTACATCCCCGTCCTGAACTACGTATTCCCTGCCTTCCAGGCGGTATTTTCCGGCTTCTTTGATCTTAGCCTCGGTTCCGTATTTGACAATATCGTCATATGTGTAAACTTCGGCTTTAATAAAGCCCCTTTCAAAATCCGTGTGGATTACCCCCGCGGCTTTGGGCGCCGTATCCCCCGCGTGAATGGTCCAGGCCCTGCATTCGTCGCTGCCGGATGTAAAAAAAGTACGCAAACCAAGCAATCTATACGCCGAATGGATAAGAGCGGAAAGGCCCGATTCTTTTAAGCCCAGCTCGTTTAAAAAGGCGAGTTTTTCCTGGGGATCTTTAATGTACGCCAGTTCGGCCTCAAATTTACCGCAAATGCAAACCGCTTCGGAGCTTTCGGCTGCCGCCCGCTTTTGCACAGCCTGCACATAGGCACCAGGAACACCACCGGCAGCGGCCTTCATCCCGTCTTCGTCCACATTGCAGACGTAAAGCTGGGGTTTTGCGCTAATAAAATGGCAATCGTAAATCGCCGCTTTTTCATCGTCGTTTAAGGGAACCGAGCGTACCGGTAAACCGTTCTCCAGGGCAGGGCCAATTTTGTCCAGAACGGCCAACACGGCTTCCGCGGCTTTCTGCTCTGCTTTGGCTTGCACCTTCAGGGCCTTTTCCGCCCGCTCCCGCCGCTTGGCAAGGGTGTCAAGGTCAGCCAGGGCCAGCTCTATGTTGATGGTCTCCATGTCCGATTCCGGATCAACGCGGTCGTTTACATGGAAAATATCCGGGTCGTCAAAACAGCGAACCACTTGGGCAATCACCCCCATTTCCCGGATGTGGGCAAGGAACTGGTTCCCCAGCCCTTCTCCTTTGGACGCTCCTTTTACAAGGCCGGCAACGTCAACAAACTCCACGGTTGCGGGGATCGTGCGGTCTGGCTTGAAGATTTCGCTTAGTCTGGTCAGCCTGGTATCGGGCACATCCACAATGCCAACATTTGGATTTCTGGTGGAAAACATATAGTTCGCCGCCTCTGCCGGGGCGGAACTTAAAGCCGAAAAAATAATGGACTTCCCAACGTTGGGAAGTCCCACAATGCCGCAATTTAAAGCCATAGCGAAACACTCCTAAATTTCGATTTTTATCCCTTCGCGGGCCATGAGAATTTCAAAGCCCGGTTTATCCCTGGCATCATTTTTGCATTGTTCTTCAATAGACTCAAGCTTCTTGTCGGTATAGTTGGGATCGTGGTGGAAAAAAACGAGTTTTTTAACGTCAGCCTGGCGCGCGGCTTGCATGGCGTAATCGTAGGAAGAATGACCCCAGCCCAAATGCTTTTCGTATTCCGCGGCCGTATACTGAGCGTCATGTATCAGGATATCCGCGCTTTTGCAAAAATTCAGTATTTTTTCGTTTTCTTCTTTTGACGCTTCCTCTCCGTCAAATGCGGCTTCCTCATTGTAGTTCGGATCGTCAGGATTTGTGGGAAAGAGATTACGGAAAGGCTCATGATCAAATGCGGTTACAATGGATTTGCCCTGATACTCAAAACGGTAGCCCAGGCAAAGTATGGGATGGTTCAGATATTTCGTTCTGACTGTAAGTCCATCGCCCAAATCAACGGTTGTTTCCTTTAACTCTTCGAACTCAATCTTTGCGGACAATTCGCTTTGCCTTACCGGCCAATATCTGTATGAAAGCTGATCCCCGATTATAGACGACAAAGCCTCGTCGTTGTAGGAAACCGGTCCCCGAATCCTTAATTTTGTTCCGGGGACAAAAACAGGCGCAAACATGGGGAAACCCATAATATGATCCCAATGTGTATGGGAAATAAATATATCCATATCCAGAGGGCCATTTTTGGAATCGTTTGCCATGATAAAATCGGCCAAGGGCTTTGCCCCGGTTCCCAAATCTATGATAATAAACCTTTTATCTGTGCGTATTTCAAGGCAGGTTGTATTACCGCCATATTTTACGGTATCGGGCCCTGGGCAGGGGATGGATCCTCTGACTCCCCAAAAACGGACAAAAAACATATGCACCCCACGGTTTTAAATATGGCTTATCTTAAGGAAAACCTCGGCCTTTTCAATTTCAGCATTTACTTTTTCTTCGATCTCGTCAAATACATCCCGGGAAACCTTCATTGTTTCCCAAATGCAATTGGGAAGAGGGCTGGGATGACGTTCACCTGAAAATCCAATTACAGAAAGCGTGGCAAACCGGTTAGCGGCGGCAACACTGAAAAGAATGTCCTTATTGTTCCCCGAATATTCTTCACAAGTATGATGATACTTTATCACGTCCCCAATTGCGCCATCCAATTTCCAGGCGCTGGCGATAATTTCTCCGGCTATGCAGTGGTTTATTCCAAAAACATTTTCTTCAGCCAGGGTAAGGGGCTTCCTTTCTCTGTCAGCGTTGCTAACCGTAACCATGTATTGTTTTGAAAGAACAGCGTTTAACGGTATCTTGCCAATATCATGCAAAAGGCCGGCAGTAAAATATTCTTCGACCAATTTTGAATCAATTCCGCGCTTCTTGGCCAAAAACTTGGCCGCAACCCCCACGCAAAGGGAATGCCGCCAGAAGCCTTCCAAATCCAGGCCCATGGATTTTTTTTGGGGGCTAAGTTGGCCAATCACTGCCGTGGACAGGGCGAGGTTTTTGACAGTGTTGATCCCAAGCATGATAATAGCCCTGGCAAGGCTGGTCACCGGTTGACCTATCCCATAATAGGCTGAATTAATAAGTTTAAGCACCCGGCCCACCAATACAGGATCAAGGGAAATAACATGGTTCAAATCCATTGGGCTGGTCTGTGGGTTATTGCAAATTTCCAGCACTTTCGTTACAGACGTGGGAAGACTGGGCATATTCTTTATGTATTCCTTTAAGCTCTTCTCAATGCTGGTTTCCATTAAAGACTCCACGTTTCTCCTGGCTGCTTGACGCTTCGTTTTTGTTAATTTCCGCAGAAACGCCCACTTTCGATTCTTTGATTATAGTCAGGTTCTTTAAACTATCAATAACCGATCCCACGGCTGTCTGAAGCTTACCCTGGTTATAGGAATTTCGCTGTTCTTCAGGAAGCGCCCCTGTTAATCCATCGAGGAAACCAAGAAGATCAACCACTTTAGATAAATCATCCTGCTTGTTATCTTCGATTGGCGCCGGTGTTTCATCCTGCGGGACGTCATTCTCAAGCTCCAACACTTCAATTGTTTCCTCGTCTTCCCCGAACGTAACCGGCGGCGTTTCCGGTTTTTTGGTCAAACGCGGCGGCTGAGAGGGCTGCGGCTGTTGCCGCTCCAGAGGCTGTCGCCCCGGAGAAGGCCGCGACATCGGGGGTACTCCCAACACGACAGTCGGCTGCGAATAACCCGGAAAATTAGGCGGAGAGGTATGGCTCTCCGGGGGTGGGGAAAATTCTTTAGGAATTTCCTTTACAGGTTCTCCGGAAATTTTAATCACAGGTTCCAACGGAATTTTATTAGAAGACTCACTCGGAAATTCATTAACAAAATTACCCGGAATTTCATTTATGGGTTCCGTTGCGGGTTCCGCAAAGGCAGGCTCCGCCAACGCATCCAGGGGATCTTTATATCTGGGTCGTTCCCCTTCTTCCGGTACTTCACCAAAGGACTCGCCGTCCAGAAATAAGTTCTCTTCATCCTCGCTTGGGAAAAAATCCGTTTCTTCTGTAAACAGAGTCTCGGATTCCTCATCAATTCCCTGAAGAACGCTGTTCCCCATAAGCAGGGATAAATCGTCTTCCGCTGTAATTTGTTTTTCTTCTTCCCCGCTTAAGAGCTTTAAGTTGCGATCCCACATTTCTCTCACGGAAGTTGAGTAGGCGTATACCGCACCTTCGTAAAGTTTAAGCGAATTGTTAAGATCCGTAAGATCTTCCGCTGTTGCACGCTTTCCTTGAAGGTTAACCAGTGTATCCGCAGTGCGAAGGGCTTTTTCGACAGAACCGGCCTCTTTGTGAAGTTCCGCAACCGCGGCCAGAGCTTCCGTATCATTGGGATCTGCTTTTGAAAGCTCTTCGAAAATCTGGATGGCATGGGCGCGGTTTCCCATTTCTGCAAATAATCTGCCTAAAAGCGTTTTTGCTTTCCTGTCATTTGGCTTTTGAGCCAAATAAGATAGTATGCGTTTTTCGGCTTCTTTGTATTCTTTGCGATGAAAATGGATATCCGCCAAATCAAGGAGAAATGAGTAGTTGCCAGGATCTATGGACAGTATTTTCTCAAAGCAGGCCCGGGCTTCCGTATCGTTTCCCATAACGCGCATTATCGCACCCTTGATCCTTAGAGCCTGGATGTTTTCATTCTCCAATTTTAGCGCTTCCTCGGCCTGCCTAAGTGCTTCCGAATAGCGCTCCAGCTTTAAATAAAGGGACGAAAGCCGGTTTCGTATCCTGATGTTGTCGGGGGAAAGTTTAATTAATTTTTCCATCTCAACGACAGCATCAGCAAAGTCACCTGCCGCCTCCAGAACCTGCCCAAGATTTACCATCGCCTGGGTGTAATTGGGATTCGTTTCAATGGCCATGCGAAAATTCTTAATTGCTTCCTGGGTTTTTCCCTGCTCTGATAAAATAATACCCATGCTGTTTCTGGCTTCTACGTTTGAAGGATCCGCATGTAAAACCCGGTTAAATGCGGACAGGGCTTTATCGTGTTGGCCCTTCGCAAAGAAAACCATCCCCAGTTTGTTCATTGGCTCAAGCCAGCCCGGCTTGCTGCGTATGGCTGTGTTGTATTCATTGGCGGCGTCATCAAGACGGCCGTTCGATTCCAGGGATATCCCATAATTGAAATGCAAAATAGGATTGTTTTGATCCAACGCAAGCCCTTTCCTGAAAACCCCGAAAGCCTTGTCATAATCTTTTAACTGGTCGTAAATAATACCCAGGTTGTTGTAGGCCAAAACATAGTTGGGATCCAGCTCAATAACCCTGGAATAAGCAAGAGAAGCGGATTTTAAATTGCCCATCTCCTTGTAAATATTTCCCAGGTTGTAATGGAATTCTGCTTTTCCGGAATCCAGCTCAATGGCTTCTTTAAGATAATCCAGTGCCTTTTGAAAATTGCCCTGCCTGCGACAGATAACCGCGGCGTTGTTAAGGGCATCCAAATCTTTGGGATCCCTTGCCAGCAGCGTTATGTATTGATCTTCCGCATCTGTTAGTTTCCCCTCTCTTGCAAAAGTGTTGCCAAGAAGGATGTATGCCTCGCGGCTTTCGGGAACTTTGGCTATATAATTTCTAAGCAGGCGTTCCGCGGTCTCGTAATCTCCCACGCGGAATGAGTTTTTTGCCCGTTCAAGAATATCATCTACGTTTATAGGGCTCATTCCGCCAACCTTGCAATTGTTTGCACCAACGGCCTGGCCGCCACTTCTCGTGAAAATTCTCCGGGCTCAGAAACTTGCTGGCGAATCTGGAAAGTTCGAACCGAAGGGTCGCGGTCTCTCTCCGATAAAAAAGCCCGCTCTTCGTTTTCGACTTTGCCATAAGCCGCTACGGCAAAATAATAAAGGGTCCCGTTTTTTAAACCGTCAATCAGAAGCGAAGTCCTGTTTCCTGCGTCTATCGGAGATTTTGCCTCTAAATAATCTCCGCTAGCGGTGCCGTAGTAGACATAATAACCGCCAACATCCCTTGAAGGGCTGGCCCTCCAGATCAATTCCACCGCCCCGTCCTTTGCGACAGCGGCTACATAGGTCGGAGGGGGAGGTGGTTCGGCAGCGCTGTAAATTACCCTTAACTCAGACAGGTAAGGGGATGTTTCCTCATCAGCGCCGGGGTAAAAATCCGCCGCAATCTGGACATACCTGCCCCGGAACTGGTGTAATTCCGTCCCCGGATTGAACGGGATCCAGGGAACTTCATTCCAGCGATAGGGACTGTTGCTAAGGCGGATAAAAAATCTTATTTGCGAATGATCAGAAAAATTTAAAACGCCATTTCCCGCATATTCATTACGTACCCTTCCTGAAAAATTGGAAGTACGGCCGCCAAAAGCTTCAACTTTAAGAACGCGGCTGTCGGTATAACCCAAATCCAGTGTCCGTGTTTCCACCCGGCCGCCACGGCCTGAGTAGCGAGTCAAGTCGGCTTTTTCAAGACAATTCCTGTAAATGCGGAATTCGTCAATCAACCCGGAGAAACGGCTGCCCAGAACCAGGCGGCAGTCCCTCCCGATGATGGGAGTATAAACGTCGCCGCCTTCCCTGCCGGAAGAAGTTGTGTATTCCAGGGCTTCAAGCCTGCCGTCCACAAGGTATTCCAAAAGCCCAAGATCGGCGTCAAAGCGGATAAGGTGATGGCTCCAGGTACGGGTAAGAAGCAGCGGCCCCTGAAGGGAGAAGGACTTTCGTTCTTGTACTCCTTTGGCTGAAAGGCCGGGAGAGAAAAAAAAGTCGGAAAAATTCCACTGAAGCCTGTTTCTGGTTACCACGCACTGCATGCGCTGACTAATATATCCGCCTTTCCCATCGGGTTTAGAAGAATACCAGGACAAAACCTGCGCCCCGGTTTCAAGGCTTTGGGGATACAACCAGAACTCTATGGAAAAATCCCGTATATAGCTACCCGGCGCGAAAAGAGCGCTCGGGCGAGGGGTTAGTACCAAAGGCCCTTCGGATCCATTAGCGCCTGGCTTCCCGTTGAAAAGCGCGGAACCTTTTCCAACCCTGCTCCAGGGATCGGTGGCCAAGGCCAATTCTTCCGATATTGAGACATTGTAATGGCCCAGGGAATCCGCAAAGCTTGCCGACTGCCCCTCGTCAAAAGAAAGGTGCAGATCCAGCAGATCTTCTTCACGGATACCAGACACTCCTCCTGAAAGGACAAGCACAGGATGGGGCCTGATATATGAAACTTCGGTGATTCCCTGCTTCTTTTCAATTAGCTCCCAGGAAGAGCTCGAGCCGAAAGTTATTGTTTTTTCACCGATTCCGTACACACTATCAGTTAAGAGGAAAAAAATGTACAATAATGCCGAGATAAAGGGTTTATTTATCATCCTTTATATGTTCCCTCTATCTTATCGGTATATTTACCCATGATTCATGACAGATTTTCCGAAAATTATTCTCAACTCAGGGCTTTTGCCAAAGATGCGCCTGCGGAACCGGGGGTTTATCTGTGGCGGGACAGCGAAAATCGCATTATTTACGCGGGAAAAGCGTTGAATCTCCGCAACAGGTTGAACTCTTACTTCTCCGGCTCAAAAGATGTTAAAACCGCGGCCCTGATCAGCCACAGTAAAACCATTGAAACCATCATTGTTTCCAACGAATACGAGGCGCTGCTCCTTGAAAACACCCTGATCAAACAGCACAGCCCAAGGTACAACGTCAACCTTAAAGACGGCAAGACCTACCCCGTTGTCCGAATTACTTCAGGAGATTTTCCCAGGGTCTTTCGCACCCGGCACATCGTAGAAGACGGGAGCCAGTATTTCGGCCCTTTCCCGAATGTTCAGGTTCTGGATGAGACACTGGCGGTAATTGAGAAACTCTTTCCCCTGAGAAAATGCAGAACCATGAAGAAGCGCGAAAACCCCTGCATGTACTATCACATAAATCGCTGCATGGCGCCGTGCTGCGGCAGGGTGGAAGAGTCGGCGTATAAAGCCCAGGTCGAAAGGGTGCGGAAACTCTTGACTGGGGAGACTTCCGCCCTTATGGGAGACTTGAGCGCCCAAATGCAAACGGCAGCGGCGGCCTTGAAATTCGAGAAGGCCGCTGGTTTCAGGAACGCAATCAGGGCGATTGAAAGCCTGTCGGAAAACAATTCCGTTGCCGACATGGATCCGGAAAACCGGGACTACATTGCCTGGGCAGAAGAGGGGATCTTCACTACTTTTTCCGTTCTTTCAATGCGTGGCGGCCGCATGACAGGCCGGGAGCTTTTCAATTCCCGCTCCGCCGCGAAAGAAGACGAATCCCTGGTTACTTTTCTGACAGCCTACTATTCCCCAGACCGTCTTCCCCCGCCACGGATTTTCCTGACCGGCTTATCCGTGCAAGCCGATGCCCTGGGCAGGTATTTTAGGGAACAGTTTGGTTACACTCCGGAGCTTGTCTTTCAGGAAGGGCTTGAAAAAAGGCACGTAGCCGCCCTGAGTATGGCCCGGCAAAATGCCCAGGAAGAGCTTAAAAGGCGGCTAAGGGAACGGGGGGCCGGGCCTGCTTTGGACGAACTGAAGAGGGTTTTGGGCCTTAAAGCCAGACCGGAACTAATCGAAGGTTTTGACATAGCCCAACTGGAAGGCAGGCACCCCGTCGCTTCCCTTATTTCCTTTAAAAACGGGATCCCCGACAAAAAAAATTACCGTTACTTCAAACTAAAATCTGTTATTGGAATCGTCGATGATTTTGCCTCTGTTCGGGAAGCAGTTCAGCGCCGCTATTCCCGGCTCGCCCGTGAAGGCAAAGAGCTGCCCGACTTGGTTTTAATCGACGGCGGCATAGGGCAGGTAAACGCCGCCCGCGGCGTCATGGACAAGCTGGGGATCGATTGCGATGTCGTTGGGCTTGCAAAACGTGAAGAAGAGATCTGGCTTCCGCACGCTACGGCGCCTATTGTGCTTTCCCAAAGATCCGAAGCCCTGAAAGTTTTGCAGCACATACGGGACGAAACCCACCGTTTTGCCACAGGCTTGAACCAGCGTCTGCGGTCAGGGGATCTTTACTTCCCGGTTCTGGAATCAATCGAAGGAATTGGCCCAAAACGCGCCGCGGCAATCATGAAGGCTTTTGGAAACCTGGAAAAAATTGCCGCCGCCAGCGCGGAAGGGATCGCCGAAAAATGCGGCGTATCGGCAACCGTGGCAATGGCCGCCAGGTCTGCGGCGCGCCTCGCCGTTGAAGAGCAGGACACAAAGAAAAAGAAGCTCTCAATGGGTAAGTTCAAGACTTCCGACAGCGCCGCAGACCTGGCAGAGGAAGCGTTCGCGGCTGAAGAAACGCCGGAGTACAAACCTTAATTGTAATGTTTTGCATTTCACCTCATATTTTTGTTTCGCCAACTTTTATGGGGTGATATGCAGAATTTCTTTGCAATTTACGCTTGCTTTAGCGCAAACGGCGGCTGCCAAGTTTACACCCAGGTATGTGGGCGGGATACCCGCCCGCATACCTGGGTGTTATAGTTAATGCCGTTTGTGGCAACAGCGCGCTAAATCAATTGCTTTCCACGTAAAGCCTCAGATCCTTGGCGTTGTCGCGGAGCTTTTGCAGCGCCCTGAGCTCTATCTGCCTTATCGTTTCAGTTGACACCCCCAGTTTTGTGCTTATGTTTTTAAGGGTATGGCGTTTACCTCCGTTAAGCTCGTACCTGTAAATCAAGACATCTTTTTCCTGATCTTTCAGCTGATTCAGTATCCTGAAAGTTTCTTCCCTTGAGCTTTTCTTCATCAACACAGGTTCGGGGTTGTAAGTATGATCGGCCAGATGTTCAATCATAAAGGTGCTCTCATCGACGCCCCATTCGGTTTCCAAAGGAATAACCTCGTTGGACAGGGAAAGGACAAATTCCACATCCCTCACCGGCACGCCAATCTCATCGGCTATCTCGTTGTATTTGGGCGGCCTATTATTCTGTTGCGTTAAAATATTGTACGCCTGATTAACCTTGCGAAGAATTTCTTCCTTTCTGTGCGGAAGCCTAATCGTTCGCTTTCTGTCAGTTAGATACCTGGTGATCGCCTGACGGATCCACCATGTAGCATAAGTCGAAAAACGCAACTGCCTGGTATAATCATACTTTTCCACCGCCCTTATAAGGCCCATATTGCCTTCCTGGATCAAATCCAAAAGGGGAACGCCCTTATTGCTATAGGCCTTGGCAATTTTTACAACAAGTCTAAGGTTGGCTTCAATTAACCTCTGACGAGCCGCTTCATCGCCTTTTTGAATACGCTCGGAAAGTTCCAGTTCTTCGGCGAAAGATAAAAGCGGAATGTTCCGAATCTGGTTAACATAAGCGATCAAAGTATCATTATCTTTTAGGTTTTTCTCTCTTTTCAAGTTTTTTGGTTCCTCCTATAAGAAATCACTTTCTACACTTATTTACTAGCAAAATCCGTGCCAACCTCCCTTATACTAAAAAGAAATTGTAATTCCTTATAATATAAAGAGTTATGAATTCATATATTTGACCCTTTCAGGGAAGGAAAGCAAAACGTATGATTTTTTATACGTTTTATGCGTATTCGTTGTATGGAAAAGTAAACATTTTTGTGATATACTGTGCCTATGGACTTAGGTATCAACGCCCAGGTAAAGCACGATAACGTTTATTACGATATCCAATGGTCACCCCTTTGCCTGGCCGAACGCTGGTCTATCAATTCCAGGGTTCCGGCAATAGCTGGTGTGTACGAAATATACTGGATGGATGAACAAAAACATTTACGGATGATGGAGGTCGGGAAAGCCCATTACGGCGGCCTGCGCTCGGAAATCCGCCGGCTAACCGATCCGGAACTGGTTACAAATCCAAAAACCCGCGAAACCCTGGAGAACAATGAAATCTGGTTCCGCTATGTTCCCTCGAATTCAATAGAAGATATGGCCGATGTGGTATGGTTTTTCAGGGCAACATATTTTCCTGAAAATCCGGGCGTGGATCACTCAGGGCGATATAAGAAAATCTTCCTGAAAGAATCCGCGCCTGATAAGCTCATCTGGATTCCCTGAAAGTTCAAACCAATGATCGAATACATAGTGCCTGGAAATATTGACGACCGTATTCTCGCCAAAGCCGCTAAACTTCTTGGTGAAGGAGGGACTGTCGCGATACCAACAGACACAAGCTGGAGCATTGTGTGCTCGATGAATTCCAGGGACGGGCTAAAGCGGCTAAGATCCTTGTCCAGGGAAAAAGATGAGCGCCGTTTTACGCTTCTTTGTTCGGATATTTCCCAGTTCGGGGAATTTTGCAGCCTGGACAACACCAGGTTCAGGCTCATTAAAAGACTCACTCCCGGACCGTACGTTTTTATCCTCAAAACCCTTTTGGGAACCGAAAAAACCCTGGGCTTAAGGCGGCAGGAAATCGGCGTCCGGCTTCCCGATTATCCTGTGCCGCTGTCTTTGATAAATACCCTCTGCTGTCCCCTGTACGGCGTTACGGCCAAGAGGGAGATGCTATCAACAGAAGAAATTGAACGGGATTCAACCGACGAGGAAACCCTTTTTGAGGGAGGCTGGGAATTGGAGGATATTCCTCACCTGGATCTTGTCCTTGACCCGGGAGAGGATCGGAAAAGAATTTTCTCAACAGTTTTGGATTTAAGCTCCGGGGAAATACAGGTACTAAGGCAGGGAGCCGGTCACTGGCCGGTCTAAAAGACAGCGGAACAAAAATGGAAAAAAAATGGCTTCGAGTCGTTTTTAGACGACGCATTTTTATCATTTCATTAATAGTTGTACAACTGGCCTTTATCCTCTTCGTCCTTGCCAGATCGGATTATTATATCCGCAATTTGAATTATTTTTTCAGAGGGTTAAGCATCGTTGTTTGCATCTACATTCTGAACAAGCATGAAAAAACGGCTTATAAACTCACCTGGATTTTCCTGATCCTGCTTTTCCCGCTTTTCGGAGGTTCGGTTTACCTTTTTTTTCACACCCAGGCTACCCCCAGAAAACTAAAACTGCAGATGGATGAAATAAACCGGCGTTTAAAGCCTTTCCTTACTCCCGCGGGGGACGCCTTGGCAAACCTTGCCGCGGAATACAGCGAATGCCTGCCTCAGGCGAGTTACCTGCAGAACTACGCCGGGTTTCCTGTTTATAACCGTACCGAAACAAAATACTTTGATTCCGGTGAAAGTTTCTACGCACAAGCCATGGAAGAAATGGAAAAAGCTGAAAAATATATTTTCCTGGAATTTTTTATTTTACGCCAGGGAAAGATGCTGGACCCAATCCTCGATCTGCTTGAAAGAAAAGCTAAACAAGGTTTGGATATAAGACTTATCTATGACGGCCTTGGCTGCTTTATGACCTTGCCCCCGAATTTTAAAAAAACCCTTGCGCAGAAAGGAATTAAGTGCGTTGTTTTCAATCCGTTTAAGCCCATTCTTTCTTCGCTTCAAAACAACCGGGATCACAGAAAGATAATCATCATAGACGGGAAAACCGCTTTTACAGGAGGCATGAACCTGGCGGATGAGTACATCAACGCGTGGGAACGTTTCGGCCACTGGAAAGACGCGGCTATCATGCTCCGGGGAGAAGCTGCCTGGAGCCTTACCCTTATTTTCTTTCAAATGTGGAGTCTGGAAATAAAGGCACAGGATGATATAATTTCGTTTTACCCTTGGAAAAACGCGGAAGGTTCAATTGAAGGCTGTCCGATAAAATCCAAAGGTTTTGTACAGCCCTATGCGGACAGCCCGATTGATGAAGAAAACGTAGGCGAACATGTTTACATTCAGATTATCAACAACGCAAAAAAGTACGTTTACATCAATACCCCATACTTGGTTATCGACGACAGCCTTCTTTCGGTTCTGGCCCTTTCCGCCAAGAGCGGGGTAGACATAAGGATCATCACCCCGTACCGCTGGGACAAATGGATTGTCGCCGTTGTCTCCCGCTCCTACTACCGCCAGTTAATCCAGGCTGGAGTTAGGATATACGAATATTCCGCCGGGTTTAACCACTCAAAAACCTTCGTCTCCGACAACCGTGTTGCCACTGTGGGAACCACAAACCTTGATTTCAGAAGTCTCTACCTGCACTTTGAATGCGGCGTCTGGATGTATCAAACCGAAAGCATCGCAAGCGTCAAGGAAGATTTTCTTAAAACCCTGCCGTCGTGCCGGGAAATCAAGCTTGAGGATTGTTCCCGAAACGCGGCGCAGAGGATCTTCCAGGATGTGCTTAGGGTTTTTGCGCCGTTGATGTAGTATAATTGTATTTGAGAAATGCGTATTGATAATACCATGAACGCCTATTATAACAAATTCCCGATCCATGCCGCCAAGAGTGACCACTTGCAGGCTACCGGGCAGCCTACCCCTCTTGATACAACCACGGCAGGGTACTATTCTGCCCAAGCGCAGGCGCAAGGCGGAACCTCCCGTCCATGGCTCACTGTCGATATTTCCCCTGAAGCATTGACAGCTTACGCCAAGGGTGAGACAACAAAAAATGTAAAGGGCATGGAAAAACTTGCCGCCTTAACGGAATGCCAAACCTGCAAAAACCGCAAATACCAGGACGTTTCTAACGACCCGACTATCAGTTTCCAAACACCAACGAACATAAGCCCCGGACAATCGGCCGCCTTGGTTAGGGCACACGAATATGAACATGTTTCCAATGAAAAGGCAAAGGCAGAAGAAGAAGGCCGAAGGGTAGTAAGTCAGACTGTAAGGCTCGAATCATCGATCTGCCCTGAATGCGGGCGTATTTACATATCCGGCGGAGTGACTAAAACGGTTACTGTAAAAGAGAGTGAATAACTTGACAGTACGTAAATTACGTAATAATATAATACAGAGCAAATTAGGTGAAGCGTAAGGATTTGATAAGAAAGCTTGAAGCTGCTGGTTACCAACTAGATAGAACTGGTGATCATGCAATCTATGAAAAACCGGGAAGCTGCCCAGTTCAAGTCCCGAATCATCGTGAAGTTAACGAATACACTGCCAAAGCAATCCTAAAAACGACTGGTATAGAATGGAGAATATTATGGAATATGTCTATCCTGCTATTTTTCACAAGAATGAGGACGAAAGCTATACGATTACCTATCCCGACTTACCCGGATGTATTAGCGAGGGAAAAACCCTTGGGAATGCCATGTATATGGCGCAGTCCGCTCTAGCTCAATGGATCGGTTATTTGGCTGACAAA
>Ga0268262_10002889_pt1 | contig 19275 bp, 13 predicted proteins | sample TergutNc150P3_FD_190354 | JGI IMG/M metagenome (GOLD analysis project Ga0268262, IMG submission 190354) | Nasutitermes corniger P3 segment gut microbial community from laboratory colony in Florida, USA - Nc150 P3 (SPAdes) (version 2) | ecosystem: Host-associated > Arthropoda: Insects >...
CCCTTCCCGTAGGGAATGGCACGGAGTGCATAGGCTGCGCCGAGAGTGAAGCGAGCCGCCCGGTGGAACGCTGAGGCTACCGTTGAAGCGCAAACCCGCCCGCCGCGATGGGTTACCGCACCTCCACAAGGCGGGGAGCGGAACGGAAAGCGCAGCCGTGATCAATGAGATTCAGGACAATCATTAGGGAAACCGCTATAATGTAGCCAAAATCGGCGTTGGCTACATTTCTCTTAGCTCATTCGGGCTTTCAGATGTTTTTCACCACTATGCCGCCAAGAATCGCAGTGCCTGTCACCACCACCCTTGGGCGCGGGCCGCCGTCTGCGGGCTGCTGGACGGTTTGGTCGTCCACTCCGCCCAAAAAGGCGGAAGCTTGGATGGACACATCCCACTCTTTGGGCAAGAGTATCACCACGCCGCCAAATAGGGCAAAGACGTTTATCCTAGCGGTGTCATGCTTCATCGTTGCCTGGCGCAAGTCCAGCTCGACTGCGCCGACAATCGCGTCTATTTCCCCCCCATCGAACACACCGCTGTATGGCTTGCGTTTGTGCGCGGAGAATAATGCATTGATGCGGATAAAATCGTCCGAATTGCTTTGCTCGGCTCTCGCCCCCAAATTGGGCTGGCTGTATTCGCTGTATTTATCCATTCGTTGACTCCTTCTATTTCAACTCAATTCCGCCAAACATTACGGTACCCGTCACCAGCAGTTTGGGGCGCGCACCCGCGACCGTTGGCAGGTTGATGGTCTTGTCCTCCACGCCCCCCGCCACCGCTGAAACCATCACGGAGACCTCCCATCCTTCGGGCACAAGTATCTCTCCGCCGCCGAATAGGACAAACACGTCAATCCTGGCGGTTTCGTGTTTCATCGTGACTTGGCGCAGGTCTATCTCGAAGCCGCCAAAGATGGCCGTTATCTCTCCGCCTGCGAACATGCCGCCGTTTGGCTTGTGCTTATAGCCGCTCAATATCGCCGTGCCACGCGCAAAGTCGCCAGATTTGTTCAGCTCGGCAGGCACCCTTCGATGTTTCTTGACGGCGTGGAATACGATGAAGACACCGATGGCCACAAGTATGCCAGGCCCTATGATGTCGCCGAGGTGGAAGACCCCCCACATGGTGCGGGCAAAGAGCAGCAGACCGATTGCGAGCATCACCCATCCGCCAACGCTGCGGAGCCTCTTTTCCACAATTTTGACTGTCCCGACCGCGACAATGATCAAGGGCCACAACGCTATCGGTTTCCACCCCCACAGCCATGGATTGAAGAATGAAGTCAGCTTTTCCAGCGCAATCAAAATGCCCAACATCATCAGTCCGATGCCGATGGTCATAAGGGTGAAATTTACCTTAGACCTTGGCGACAGGTTGTTCAGATTGTTGTATTCGTCCATTGTTCTCTCCCTTAGTTGTAGTTGCCGTAGTTGTTGTTGTAGTTGTCGCTGGCGGCGACGCTTTCATTTTCAGCACTGATGGACACAGCGCCTGTGCCACCATCCCCGCCTTCATCCTCGTGCATGGGCCATTCGTCCCGGGCGTATGGCTGCTTTTTGCCCCTCCGGCAGCGTTTCTTTGGCAGGAACGCCTTTACAGTGATGAGGAGCCCCACCCAGATCATCACGACGGGCCACCACATTTCGATGAAGCTGAAATAGACGCTGTCGTAGTAGTTCTGCAGTAGGGCAAGCTGCAACAGTGCGCCCCCCATCAAAAGGATCTGCCCCCAGATGCTAAAGAAGCCCCTGTTCCAAATCCTCACCAGCCCCGCCACTATCAGCGCACAGGGCCAATAGATCAACACATCCTCTATGTGTATGCAGTAAAGGTTGTGCAGCATGAACGCTGCGCCCAACCCTATGAGGATGAGGCCGAATATGATGCCTTTTGGTATTTGCGGGCGCCTTGGCCCTTCCCTTTCGCAGTCCATGAAACCTCCCAAAGTGATGATGGGGCGGGGAAATCCGCCCCACGATTCAAATGTAGGATGGTTTTATGCTGCTGGGATGGGCAAATCGGCCAATGGGCCTAATTAGTCGGCGAAGCGAACCTATTTGCAGACCTGCGCCAAAAAATGGCTGGCCCTAGCCTGCTATGCCCTCATGTCCAAGACAGTCCCCATCATCTGGGTGGCGTTGGGCGTGCCGGTGGTGGGATTTGGGGCATAGGTGTTTTGGTTCGCAGCCAAGTTGGCCGCTTCTCTATTATCCCTATCCGCCTGCCTGCCCTGCTGGATGTTGTTGTTCGTGCGGTCATCCTGTTCGTCGGTGCGCCTCTGGGCGGCTTGGTTGGCTCTGTTGGCTTGGTCGGCTTGATTGGCCTGGTTGGCCCTCGCCTCGTTGCCCGCTTGGACAGTTTGGTTGGCCTGGGCCACTTGGGTAGCTTGCTCTTGGCGCTTCGCCTGAAGCTCTTCCGCCTTCAGATTCGCCGCGTTGTTGTTGGCCTGCGCCAACGGGTTTTGAACCGCTGGATTCGCCACAGGGGGGGCCATTCTCGTTGTTGCTTGGACATCCATTGCATACCTCCGCTCAGCTAGTCATATTAAGTGTATGGCAAAAAGAGGCTAGTGGGCAAAAAAAAATGCATTTGTTCAAGTAATCGGCACATATTAATAAAATGTTTATAAAAACGCCTAATGCCAAGAATCGAGGATTAGGGGTCAGCTCCAGATGACCTTCCCGCCCCGGCTCTTCTCCGCCCAAGCCATGTCGAAGCCGGCGCAGTCTTCAACGGGCAGCCTAAAGTGTATTTTGGCCCACTCGCCGTCAAATTCCCGCCCGACTATCTCCGCGTCTTTGAAGCTGGCCAGCAGGGAAAATGGCAAATGCGCCAGTTCCTGCGAAGCCTCTATCATGCCTTGGGCCATAATCTTGATTTCTTCAAACAGCCCTTTCGTCTCTGCCTCGCCTATTGCCCCAAGCGCGGCGGCAGTGTAGGCCCTCGCCAGCCCGCCCGTACCCAGCTTGGTGCCTCCGAACCAGCGGACGCAGATGACGAGAGAGTCCGTTATTTCATAGCCTTCCAGAACTTTCAGCATGGGCTGGCCCGCAGTTCCCGATGGCTCGCCGTTATCATCGCAACCATGCGCTGATACAGGGACACCCTCCCGCCACGCGGCGCAATGATGTGTGGCGTCATGGTGCTTTTTGCGGGCAGAGGCCAACAGTGCTTCCCGCGTGGCTGCATCGGGAGCCGGATGCAGCTCCGCCAGAAAGACCGATGCCTTTTCGCGGTAACGGAAAGTGGCGGCTGCTTTGGGTCTCTTCATTTTGATAATTGTAGCTGGGATGGGGGCCAAGTGCTAGGGGCTAGGTTTCAGGGGTTAGGGTGCCGCTTACGCGGCGATGCGGATTGGGTATCCAGTGCTAAATGGGGCGTTGTTCCCGCATGGGTCGCCTACCTAAGAATTAATTTCCCGAGCATCAGCCCGACCATCGAAGAATCTAAGAGCCGCGCAAAGCAGCACCCTAGTCAGTTTCAGATATGCCTCGGCACCGTGCCCACGCTCTTTTTCAGCGCTTCGCGGCGCTGCTCGATTATCCCCTGTGCTATCTGGCGCACCCTCAGGCTCAGCCAGCGCTCGGTGGAGCTCCCAACGCGGTAGTCCGTGGGGCCGAAGTGGTCAACGCGCCCATCCCTTCTCAGATTGTCCGCCTGCTCTAGACTTATTGGGTCGTTGTCGTCATAGACGGCAAAGGCGGTCCCTCCGTTATGCCTTACCACGGAAAAGGCCGGAACGTCGCTAGGGCCGTCCGCTACATAGATCATGTTTGCAAATGGCACCCGCCTGTCCTCCTTCGCCATCGTTGCGTTTACATCAATGGCGGGATTCTTGTTGGAGCCTTTGTTGATCTCAAACAGGGCGCGTGTCTTGCTGGTGTTGTCGTACGCGATGGCTATCTGGGTTATTCCCGTCACGGGGAAAAGCGGCACAGGCTTGTCGTTTTCGTCCAATTTCATCGTGGCGAGCGGGTCAAAGTTTGGTGGCGCCGACGCCTCTATGAACTCGCTGGCCCAGATGCCCTCCACACATTCCCTGATGGCACTGCCCTGTATCATCGCCTTCAGGCCAGCGGAAACAATGTAGTGTTCAAGGCGCAGCTCGAAGCGGCCCGCGTCTGGGACTTCTTCCAACACGTGTTGCAGGTGGGGGAACATTTCGGGCAGGCCTGGATGGAAAATTATCTTTGCGCCCAAATCGCGCAGCTTTGCATTTGTGAGGCCCTGCATAAGCCCGTGGGCAACGTAGGTTATCAAGTGGTTCAGGTAGGCGTTGTCCGGGTTTACGTTCACTCCCATTCGGGAATAATATGCAGGCAGCGCGTTGACTTCGCGCCAAAACTGGGCCTCCTCGATGCCGTACTCCCTGAAAATTGGGGCCTGCATCGAGCCAGGTATCAGCGTCTTGTCAAAGTCCCACACCAAGGCGATCACGTTTTGGGGGTGGATTGGAGAGGCCATGCCTATAAGTTTATGACAAATTGCGGCCAACTAATTCAAAATTGCAATGAAATTGGGGGGGCAAAGGCTGATTTTTTTGTCAAGTGCGATAGAATTATTTTGGGGGAGCCATGGCATCATTCGTTCATCGCAAATTGCCAGCTTGGGGGGACACTGCGCTGATGCGGGGCGGCTTTCTGGCGAACCCCAATAAAAAAGCCTTGCGCCCCCAACAAAACCAGTGTAGGCTGTATTTTTCGGAGAGATGCCGGAGTGGCCGAACGGGCTCGCCTGCTAAGCGAGTGTACTTGATAACCAGGTACCGAGGGTTCGAATCCCTCTCTCTCCGCCATCGAGGGCAAGGCGCGCTCCCCGCTGGTGTTTTTTCGCGGGGGCCTTTGCCAAAGCCACTGGGCAAACATGAACCGCAGGTGCCGTTGTTCCCCGCTGTAATTGCGAGTAGTTTTTTGGAAAGGGTGTAAGCATGCGCGAACTGATAAAAAACGATCCCATGATATGCATCGGCTGCACCAGATGCCTGCGGGTCTGCCCCGTCGAGGGCGCAAACATCGCGTATAACGATGGCAAGGGCATCAAAGTAAAAGTTGACAACCAGCGCTGCATCGTCTGCGGCTCGTGCATCCAAGCCTGCCAGCACGAATCGCGCGGGTTTGAAGATGACACAGAGCGCTTTTTGGCCGACCTGCAAAGGGGCGTGGCCATCTCCATGTTCGCAGCGCCGGCCAACCGCGCCAACGGTGAAAAGATGGGAGGGCGCCTCCTGTCTTGGCTGCGGCAGAAGGGCGTCAAGAAGATATACGACGTTTCGTTGGGCGCGGACATTTGCACATGGGCGCACATCCGCTACATCCAAAAAGAGAAGCCCGTCTCAGTAATAACCCAGCCATGCCCCGCCATCGTCAACTACATAACGATCCATAACCACGCGCTGCTGCCCAACCTTTCCCCGGTCCATAGCCCCATGCTGTGCACGGCCATTTACATGAAAAAATACGACCGCGTCAACGACAAGATAGCCGCCCTCTCACCCTGCATCGCAAAATCGCACGAATTTGAGGATACGAGCTTTGTGGACTACAACGTCACGCTCAAAAAGCTGTACGAATACATCCAAAAGAACAGAATATCCATGCCCGCTAAAGAGAGCGGGTTCGACCATGCCGAGTCATCGCTGGGCTGCCTTTACTCGATGCCAGGCGGGCTGAGGGAAAATGTTGAGCTGCACCTTGGAAAGGCGCTGCGGATAGACAAATCCGAAGGGCAAACCACTGTCTATAAAGACCTAGACGAATATGCCAAGCGCGGCGGAAGGCATCTGCCGGCCATATTTGACGTGCTGAACTGCCCCGAGGGCTGCAACCTTGGCACGGGCTGCGCCCACGACCGCGACAAATTCGAGGTGAACCAGATAATGGACGAGGCGAGGCAAAACGTCCTGCGCGGCCGCGAAAAGGCCGATTTCGACAAGCTGTACAGCGACTTCGACGAAACCCTGCGCCTCAGCGACTTTATCCGCACTTACAAGCAAAAAAACGTCCAACCGTTGGCCCCTTCAAGTTCCCAAATCGAGCAGGCCTTCCTGAATATGGGAAAAGAAACGGAATCTGACAGGAAATTCGACTGCGGAGCCTGCGGAAGCAAATCCTGCCTACAGATGGCCACGAAGATAGCTTGCGGGACGCACATCCCCGAAGGCTGCATCCAAAACGAAAAGCAGAGGATACAAAAAAGCCACAAATCTGTGATGGATCTGTCGGCGATAAACCTTCAAAGCACAAAAGAAATACTTGGCGACATTTCCAATGTCAGCGGTTTGTCAGAGAAGATCGCCCAGAGCCTTACCGGCGTGGAAGCCGCGATGCATAGACAAAACCAGATGGCGGAAGAAGTAAACGACATAGCCATGAAGATCAACATGATAGCCCTCAACGCCTCTATCGAGGCGGCCAGGGCCGGGCAGTACGGCAAGGCCTTCGCGGTCGTTGCCAGCGAAATACAAAGATTGGCGGACGCTTCCAAGGCCACGGTTTCGCAGACGCAGGAAGTGACCAAGCAGGCCAACGCCTCCATCAAGGTCATGAGCTCTTTGGCCCTGACCATCAAGGGGGACTTGGGAAAGACGTTCAAAAACGCATCCACCATGGCCCAAAAAACAGAAGAGTCCATTACGCACAACTGAGGCACGGCAATAAGGCGGGTTGCATTTTGGCGCTTGGGCGGCCCAAGGCAGAATCTTTTTTGGGGGGGGTGCAAAGAGTCTCGTGTTTGCAACATTCGCGGCGGAGATGTTGCAAATTTTTTGACAACAGCCGCAGACAACTATTCCCTCCGAGGCAAATTGGCATTAAAATTGTTTCTTCCAACTTAATACGATGGAACCATAACATGCACCACTCCCCGCCCACACACCGCCCCATGCAGGCGCCCATGCCGAGCCATTCGGCATTCCGCAATGCATCCGCCTATCGCTGGGCGGGCAACGGACCCGCGCCGCGCAGGGGGGGCATGGCTGCGCTTTGGCGCATGAGGGGCGGAACCAATGATCGAGGCGGCGAATATGGCCGCTAAACGAGACCCAGCCGCAGAGAAGCGGCAGAAGATCATGTATGAATCCATACCCGTCTATTGCACTTTCTGGGACGAAAACTTCAACAAGATAGACTGCAACGACACGGCCCACCTTTACTATGGGCTGAACACCAAGGAAGAGTATTTGAGCCGGCATGCCGAGCTTTCCCCCGAGTGCCAGCCGGACGGAAGCCTGTCGGACGAAAAAGCCCCCGAAATGCTAAAAATCGCACTCGAGAATGGGCGACACGTTTTTGAATGGATGCACCAGACCATTGACGGAGAGCCGCTTCCATCGGAAGTGACCGCCATCCGCGTCAACATTGACGAAAACACAAAGGGAGTAGTCTGCTACACCCGCGACCTGCGCGAAGTGAAGGCCGCCGAGGCCAAAGCCAAAAACGAAGAGTACCAGCGGCTGATCATGCTGGACTCCATGCCGCTCGGATGCAACCTGTGGGACGACCATTTTCAGTTAATTGACTGCAACTATGAAGCGGCAAAAATGCTGGGCATCACAGACAAAGCGAAGTACATCAAATGCTATGACGAGCTTTCCCCCGACTTCCAGCCAGACGGCGAGCCGTCCAAACAAAAGGGCGCCAGGTTGGCAAAAGAGGCCATAATAGAAGGCGCCTGCGACTACGAGTGGATGCACCAGACACTGGACGGCGAGCTTGTCCCAACAGCCAAAACCATTTTCGGGATAGACCTTGGCAACGGAAAGATAGGCCTGGTGGGATATACTCACGATCTGCGCGAAAAGAGGGCCGCAGATGCCGAAATTGCAGAGGCCAACGAAAGGCAAAGGGTCATGATAGACCACCTGCCGATGGGGTGCATGTATCTATCCAAAGACTTTGTAGCCATTGACTGCAACCGCGAAGTTCTAAAAATGTTTGGAATTCCCCGCAAGCAGGATTTTTTGGACCACTTCCATGACATGTTTCCTGAACTCCAGCCAGATGGCAGGCCATCACTGCCGCTGGCGCGGGAATATGTGGACTACGTTTTGGCCAATGGGCGCGTCGTAGCCGATTGGCTCCACATAAACCCCAAGGGTGAACTCATCCCGATGGAGATAACCTTGGTGAGGGTCACGGGCATGGCTGGCGTCAGCCTAGTGTCCTACATGCGCGATCTGCGGGAAAAGAAGGCCGCAGAGGCCGAAATTGCAGAGGCCAACGAACACTTCAAAGCAATGTTCGACAACATACCTCTCGGGTGCCTTTATTTCAACAAAGATATGCGCGCCATTGACTGCAACGACGAGACGTTGAAGATTTTTGGGTTTCCCAACAAGCAGGAACTCATTGGCAGCTATTTCAAGCTGTTCCCCGAATTCCAGCCCGACGGCAGACAATCTTTGCCGCAGCTCAAAGAATATGTGAACTACGTTTTAGCCAATGGTCGCGTTGTCTTTGAGTGGTTCCACCAGACCAAGGGCGGCGACCTTCTCCCGGTGGAAGTGACAGTGGTGAGGGCCGGGGACGCGGCTGGCACCAATCTGGTCGCCTACATCCGCGACCTGCGGGAAAAGAAGGCCGCAGAGGCCGAAATTGCAGAGGCAAACGAGCGTTTCAAGGTCATGTTCGACAACACACCGCTGGGATGCATGTATCTCTCCAAATATATGGAACCAATTGACTGCAGCGATGAAACGTTAAACATTTTTGGGTTTTCCAACAAGCAGGATTTCTTGGACCACTTTCCTGAACTGTTCCCTGACTTCCAGCCTGACGGCAGGCCATCTTTGGCACTGTCCCAAGAGTATGGGGACTACGCAATTGCAAATGGGCGCATCACCTTTGAGTGGCTCCATCAGACATTGAACGGCGACCCCATCCCGATGGAGATAACCTTGGTGGGGGCCCATACGGCCGATGGCCTCAATCTGGTCGCCTACATGCGCGACCTGCGGGAAAAGAAGGCCGCCGAGGCTCAAATTAACGAGGCCAACGAGCGCTTCAGGCTCATGTTCGAAAACACTCCCCTCGGGTGCCTCTATATAACCAAAGATATGCGCATCCTTGATTGCAACGACGAGACATTGAAGATTTTTGGGTTTTCAGATAAGCAGGAAGTCATTGACCATTATTTTAGACTGTTCCCAGAGTTCCAGCCAGACGGCAGGCCATCACTGCCGCTGGCCCAAGAATATATGAACTACGTTTTAGCCAATGGGCGCGGCGTCTTTGAGTGGTTCAACCGGACATTGGACGGCGCCCCCCTCCCGGTGGAGGTCACCGCGATGAAGGCCGTTGACGCAGCTGGCACCAATCTGGTGGTCTACGTCCGCGACCTGCGAGAAAAGAAGGCCGCCGAGGCCGAAATTGCAGAGGCCAACGAGCGCTTCAAGGTCATGTTTGACAACACACCGTTGGGCTGCATGTATCTCTCTAAAGATTTGGAACCAGTTGATTGCAGCGATGAGACATTAAACATCTTTGGATTTTCTAACAAAAAGGATTTTCTTGGCAACTTTTCTAAACTGTCCCCCGAATTTCAGCCAGATGGCAGGCCATCTCATGCCTTGGCCCATGAACACGGGGAATACGCAATGGCCAATGGGCGCATCACCTTTGAGTGGCTCCATCAGACCCTGAACGGCGACCCCATCCCGATGGAGATAACCCTTGTGAGGGTCCATACGGCCAACGGCCTCAATTTGGTCGCCTACATGCGCGACCTGCGAGAAAAGAAGGCCGCCGAGGCCGAAATTGCAGAGGCCAACGAGCGCTTCAGGGTAATGTTCGACAACACCCCTCTCGGATGCATCTATTTCACCAAAGACATGTACGCCATAGACTGCAACAACGAAGTGCTATACATTTTTGGATATTCCGATAAGCAGGAACTCCTTGGTAACTATTTTGAATCGTTCCCTGAACTCCAGCCGGACGGCAGGCTATCATTGCCGCTGGCCAAAGAATATGTGAACTACGTTTTAGCCAATGGGTACTTAGTCTTTGAGTGGCTCCACCAAACCAGGAACGGCGAACCCGTCCCAGTGGAAATTACCCTGGTGAGGGTCGGCGACGCGGCTGGCACCAATTTGGTCGCCTACATCCGCGACCTGCGGGAAAAGAAAGCCGCAGAGGCCGAAATCGCGGAGGCCAACGAACGCTTCAGGCTCATGTTCGACAACAATCCCCTTGGGTGCATCTATTTCACCAAAGACCTGCACGCCGTTGATTGCAACGATGAAGTGCTATACATTTTTGGAATTGCCAACAAGCGTGAATTTATTGACCGCTTCCATGACATCTTCCCCGACTTCCAGCCCGATGGCAGGCCATCACTGCCGCTGGCCCAAGAATATGTGAACTACGTCATCGCCAATGGGCGCGTTGTCTATGAGTGGCTTCACCAAACTTTGAACGGCGACCATGTCCCTGTGGAAATAACCTTGGTGAGGGTAAGGGACGCGGCTGGCACCAATTTGGTGGCCTACCTGCGCGACCTGCGAGAAATAAAGGACAAGACGGCAAGGCTGGACGAGGCGCAAAGAATGGCGTTCAGCGACGCCTTGACTGGCATAAGCAACCGCCGCTCTTTTTTGCAAAAGTCAAAACATGAGTTCAAGACGCAGCAGAGCCAGTCGCCAATCGGCATAATCATGCTGGACATTGACTATTTCAAGCGCGTCAATGACACCTATGGCCATGAAGCCGGAGACGAAGTGCTAAAGGTCGTATCGGAGAACATTGGATCGGTCCTACGCGAAACGGATCTGTTTGCAAGGTACGGCGGCGAAGAGTTCATCGTCATGGTCCAGCACCTCGAATTGCCCGAATTAACAAAGCTGGCCGAGCGCATCTGCGAAAAAATAAGGAACGCCCACTTCAGCTACGCCGGCCAAAAAATCCCGATAACAATCAGCGCGGGCGTGGCCATGCGCAGCGAGACGGGCCAAACCATCGAACAAGTGATCAAGCACGCGGACGTGGCCCTTTACAGGGCAAAGGCAAATGGGCGCGACAGAGTGGAAACACTGGAAGCCTCGAATTTAGCCGATGGAGGTCTGCATCCGCCATTTAAGGTTGCCCATCGAGATGATCTGAAAAGCTAACCATTGACGGTTAGCCCATCTTCTGGCCATCCGCCCATTCCAAGAGGGCCGAAAGATTGCAAGCGGGTTAGATGCCTCTGATGCTGGCTCTTCATGCGGGAACAACGCCCGCCAAGCGGTGGATACTCAACCCTCAATTTGTTCCTACAACCTACCCCCTGCCCCCATAGACTGGTATGCTGTTGTATGGGGCGGGTACGTTCCAGTCAACGCCCAGCCAAGTAAGCCACTGAAAGAAGCCTAATACTAAAGGGAGATAAACATGCCTGTACCGATGCTGGATCTCGTCGCCCAAAACGCAGCCGTCAAGCAAAAGACCATTGAGGGCCTATCCAAGCTGATTGACAATTGCTCATTTATCCTTGGCGAAAACGTTAAGGGGCTGGAGTCCGAGCTGGCCGATTACAGCGGAGCCAAATACGCCATCGGGATGTCCAGCGGCACGGATGCGCTCCTTATAGCCTTGATGGCGTTCGACATTGGAAAAGGCGACGAGGTGGTGCTGCCCAGTTTCACGTTCTTTGCCACTGGTGGCGTAGTGGCCCGCCTTGGTGCCACGCCCATCTTTGTTGACATAGACCCCGCCACCTTCAACGCCGCACCAGATGCCATCGGCGCGGCAATAACAGATCGCACCAAGGCCATAATGCCGGTGCATCTCTTTGGGCAGATGGCCGACATGCCAAAAATTATGGAAATTGCAAATGCCAAAGGCATCCCCGTGATAGAGGACGCCGCCCAGAGCCTTGGCGCAAAGGGCTGGGGCAAGAACGCAGGGCAGTTCGGCCAGATAACGGGGTGCTCCTTTTACCCGACAAAGAACCTCGGTGCCTTTGGCGACGCTGGCGCGACACTGGTGCTGTCCGATGAAGGCATGGCAAAGAAAGTGAAGCGCCTCAGGGTGCATGGGATGGAACCTGTGTATGTCCACCACGAAGTGGGAATGAATGGCAGGCTGGACGAATTTCAGGCATTTGTCCTGCGCGCCAAATTCCCGCTCCTTGAAGATTGGCACGAGGGCAGGCGGAAAAACGCCAAGTGGTACCACAACAGGCTGCAAAAGATTGACCAAGGCGACCTGCTGCTGCCGCAGGAAATCGTCCCCGATGGCCGCCACATATACAACCAGTTCACGGTTCGAGTGAAGCATGGCCGCCGCAACGCCCTGCAAGCCCATTTGAAGTCAAAGGGCATTGGCAGCGCGGTTTATTATCCAATCCCCTTGCACACCCAGCCATGCTTTGAGTACCTTGGCTGCAAAAAGGGCAGCCTGCCCGCAACAGAAAGCGCCTGCGAAGAAGTGCTGTCCCTGCCCATCTACCCAGAAATGACAGAATCCATGCTAGAGGAAGTGGCGGCAGCGATATGTGGCTTCTTTAGCGTGGGGTAGCAAGCAGTGGACAGTGATCAGAAATAAGAATTGATGTGGGCTTCCCCACTCCGCTTCCAAGCCATCTTGCGCTACAATAATCCCAACAATGAAAGGAACATTACATGAAACAGAATAGCCTCTACCTAACCATCGCGGCGCTAGTACTCGTTCTGACACCCGTTGCCTGCAAAAAGAAGACTGGCGGCACGGATGCGGGCATCGTGGGGACTGAAAGTAGTACACAGGTGAAAGACTTGCCCGCGCCTGACGTGTACGTCCTTGGAACCAAAGGGGACGGACGGGGGGGAGAACTGCCCGCGCTGTGGAAGAATGGCGTGGAGCAGAGCCTAGGCCTAGGTGCAAACGCTTACGTCAACTCCATTTTCGTTTCGGGCAATGACGTGTATCTGGCGGGGAATGTGCCTGTGCAAGGGCCCGAAAATGACGGGACGGGAAAACTCTTGCTGACGGTGTGGAAGAACGGCGTGGCACAGCACTACGGCAACGGGGGCAACGGTTCCAACGCAAATTCGGTTTTCGTGTCGGGCAAAGACGTTTACGTGGCAGGGCATGAATCCAACGCGCAAGGGAACAAATTGGCTACGCTTTGGAAAAATGGCGTGGCCCAGCGCCTGAGCAACGAAAACAACGACGCGGTGGCATTTTCCGTGTTCGTGGAGGGCTCCGATGTTTATGTAGCTGGGGGAGAGACAGAGCCGACAGAGTTTGGATACCAAGCGGCCAAGCTGTGGAAGAACGGCACCGCCAAGCCTTACAGCGACGGCAGCCACAACGTATGGGCAAGATCCGTCTTTGTGTCGGGCGCTAACGTGTACGTGGCTGGATATGAAGCGGTCAATGTAGATGGCGAAATGGGGATAGCGGCGACGCTGTGGGTGAACGGAAAAGCCAAGCGTTTAGGTTTGGGCAATGGGATAATCAACGCCGAGGCGCACTGTGTATTTGTGTCTGGCAATGACGTGTACGTGGCGGGCTGCGAAGACAACCCGCAGCGCAACAGCATGGCGATACTGTGGAAGAACGCCGCGGCGCAAAACCTGAGCAGCGGGGGCGGCAAAGCCGAAGCGAATTCGGTTGTCGTGTATGGCGGCGACGTGTACGTGGCTGGATACGAATCCAACGCTCAAGGAAACAAAATGGCCACGCTGTGGAAGAACAACGCGCCGCAGCGCCTGAGCGACGGGAAAACCAACACTACGGCAAATTACGTTTTTGTGGTTGACGCAACCAAATGATCGTGTGTAGTGGTCAGTGGTCAGGGATAAAATCAGCCCTTAACAGGCTGGACTGGAAAAATTCCGCATAGTCTGTATTTGTGTCTGACAGCTTCTCCAACAGTCGGGCCGATACTCGTGAGATGGCTCCTAGGCAGGCGATTCAGGCGGGAAAAGAGTCTGTCCAGTGCTGGCTGCTCAACCAGCTATATACACCCTTGGCACCCTAGCGTTTATCGCCGTCAGCACTTCGTAGGGTACTGTGCCGCCCCAAGCGGCCAAGTCTTCGACAGTTATCCTTTCGCCACCCGCTTGGCCCAATAATATGACTTCGTCGCCGTTGTAGGCACTGCCCATCTCTAGGTTGACCATCATCTGATCCATGCAGATTGTCCCCACTTGATCGTACTTGGCACCACTTATTATCACTTTGGCCTTATTGGACATGCCCCTCAGGTAACCATCGCCGTAGCCCACGGGCACAGTCACCATTCGGACAGGGCGGTCACACTGCCAAGTGGAGCCATAGCTTACGGGATGGTTGGGCGGAACTATTTTGAAATACACTACCCTGCTCTTCCAAGCCAAGGCTGGCCGCACGTCTATGTCCCTTGTCACGTATGAAGATGGATAAATGCCATACAAAAGCAGCCCTGGGCGCACCATGTCTAGGCGGCTCTCGGGAAGCCGCAGCATGGCGGCGGAATTGGCTATGTGGGCCTTTGGCCTTTGCAGCGACCTCTTTTCATAAAATGCCAGCACCTCTAAGAACCGCTCCAACTGTAGTTTCGCGTGGGCCAAGTCTTCCGCGTCTGCATTGGCGAAGTGTGAATAGATGCCCAAAACATCTACATTAGTGCATTTCAGTGCTGCCTCTTGCAATTTGTGCGCGTTGAAGTAGTGGACGCCCACCCTCTCCATGCCTGTGTCTATCTTTAAGTGAACCATCGCCCGACGGCCCATCTCCTTGGCGACGCCATCTATTTGGGTCAGCCTGTCAACCGAACTGGCGGACAGGGCCAGTCCGTGGTTGATGAAGTGGGGTATCTGATCCCCCCACACACCGCCCAATACTATGATTGGCGCGTCAATTCCATTGCGGCGGAGCAGTATGCCTTCTTCCAGCACGGCCACGCCAATGCAGTCCGCCATGCCGCCAAGGGCCTTGCACACCTCTACCAAACCGTGGCCGTAGGCGTTGGCCTTTGCCACCAGCATTATGCCAGCTTCGTTTCCCATGCGCTGCCTGATGGCCCCAAAGTTGCCTTGCAGCGCCCCCAAGTCCACCTCCGCCCATGTGGCGCGTAGGGTGTCGGATATGTCTATGGTGGGGTCAAAGATGGCCATCGGCCCTCTATCTCAGTTTTAGGGAACTCAGTGCCAGTATAGAGCAGATCACCGCCATTATCCAAAGCCTTATGACCACCTTTGTCTCTTTTAGTCCGCTGAGTTCTAGGTGGTGGTGGAAGGGGGCCATCTTGAATATGCGCTTGCCGCCCCGCAGCTTGTACGAGCCGACCTGGAGTATCACGGAGAGCGCCTCCCACACGAACAGCCCGCCAGCCAGCACCAAGAGCAATTCCTGCTGGATCATTATCGCAACCGTGCCGAGTGCCCCGCCCAAGCCAAGGGAGCCTGTGTCTCCCATAAAAATCTCCGCCGGATGGGCGTTGAACCAGAGGAAGCCCAAAGACGCGCCGCCCATAGCGCCAAGAAAAACTGCCAGTTCCGACGCACCTGGAACAAAGGGAACAAATAGGTAGTTGGCGTACCCGTAGTGTCCAACCACGTATGCCAGCGCGGTGAATGTGGCACTCACAATAAGGATCCCGCCAATGGCCAAGCCGTCCAAGCCATCTGTGAGGTTGACGGCGTTGCTTGTTCCAACCATCACCAGCCATATCCAAGGTATGAGAAAAATGCCAATGTCGGGCCGCCAGTTCTTGAAGAATGGCACCGAGAGGCGGCTGGTCTCGACACCCCTAAGGTCGAAGTGCAGTATGAGCCAAGCCACAAACAAACTTATGATGGTGAGGGCCGCCATCTTTTTCCAGCCACCCAGCCCCTTGTTTTGCTTGCGGAGCAATTTTTTAGCATCGTCGTACGCGCCGACCGCGGCGAATCCTAAAAGGCTGAGAAGCGCCGCCCAAATGACGCCGCTGCCTAGCTTGCACCAAAAAAGCGTTGAGACGACTATAGAGCCAACTATCAGCAGGCCGCCCATGGTCGGCGTCCCATTTTTGCATGCGTGGTGCTCGGGCCCTTCTTCCCTGACTAGTTGCCCCACTTTTAGCTTCGTCAACGTCCTGATCAGCCAAGGGCCAAGTGCCAAGCTAATGACAAACGCCGTCGCAGCGGCTATCGCGCTCCTGAACGTCACATATCCGAAAAGGTTTGCCGCACCCGCAAAAAACTTGGCCGGCAACAGAAGGCTGATTGAATCAAAGGCCCAAGGTATCATTCACCGCCTCCAGCGGAGCGTCAATTTCAAATAGCGTGCATATCTGACACATATAATTGATAGAGCAACAGATATGCCAACCCTAGTGTCTGGGTGTCCAACGGTGGGCAAAGTATTATTACCGCCATATCGCCTACCTCGAAACCGTCTAGAGAATAGGGTGTAGGGGTTAGGAATAAATATTGATGCGGGCTTCCCCTGCGCCAGTTTTATTGCGGGTTGAGCGCGTGACCCTGAACGAAGCATTACTCCCGCTTGATCGTTTACCTCGAAACCAGCATCCAAACACCCCGGCGCTAAACATTATTTTTTCCACACATCTAGATTTGCTATAATTCTTTGCAAAGCGTTCATCGCGCCGCCATCCCCTTTCGCCAAAGGCCCTACCAAGTGCAAGACGGCAGCCAAGACACCCAAACCCCGCTCCCCCCCGAAAGGATAGGCAACTACCAGAGGGTGGGCCAATCCCCGCTTGGCGTTGGCGGCATGGGCGTCGTATGGCTGTATCGTGAGACGGGACTCTCATCCCGCGAAGTCGCCATCAAGTTCATCAGGCCGGACGAAAATACAGAGCTGAACAAGGCCAGCCTGATAAAAGACATAAAGGCCATGGAGGCCCTGCCCCTCCAGCAGAACATCATAGCCATGTACAACGTAATAGAGGAGCATGGCAACATAGCCCTCGTGATGGAGTACGTGCCCGGCGGCATCACACTTAAAAAGGTGATCAAAGACAACCCAAATGGGCTCCCCATCCCGACAGTAAAAGAGATACTGGTCGGCGTCCTCTCCGGCGTCGCACACGCCCACGAGCATGGCGTGATACACCGCGACATAAAGCCCGACAACATCCTTATGCGCCAGCCAAAGCAGGGGGCCGAGTTTAATCGCAACAGCGCAAAGATAGCCGACTTTGGCATATCTAGGGTGCACCGCGATGGCACTAGGCGCTTTTCGACAGTCGTGGCGTTCACAGAGGCATACGCCGCCCCCGAACAAATAAATTCAGAAGACACGGGCGGCTTTACAGATGTATATGCCATCGGCGTCGTCCTGTACGAAATGCTGGCGGGCAGAAAGCCCTTTGAAGGGAAGACCTCTGAAATAATAATCGGCCACTGCCACAAGCCCCCCCCGCCCATAAACAGGGCCGACCTGCCGAGCGGCCTGAAAAAGATGCTGGACAAGGCATTGCAGAAAGAGTCAGCGGCCAGGTACAGGGACGCCATAGAAATGCTGGCGGAGTATCATGCGCTTGAGCGGATGGGCGAGCTTGACGACACGTATAGCCCCCAGACGGAAACGACCACGCCGGGCGGAAGCACCGCATATAGTCAAGAACAAGAATATTATGCCAAGACCATAGTTTCGGGAGAAAAAAATAAAATTACTGAACCTGTGCCACCCGTGCAGGAAGACGCTGCCGAGAAGCTGGGGGAAGAAGAGGCAAAGCGCAGGGCAGAGGAAGAGGCTAGGAGAAATGCTGAAGCGGAAGCCAGGCGCAGGGAAGAAGAAGCTAAGAGAAAGGCAGAGAAAGAAGCAAGGCAAAGGGCCGAAGAGGAAGCGCGTAGGCAAGCCGACGCAGAAGCCTGGCAGGGTGCCGAGGATCACGCCAAGACCATAGTGTCAGGCGAAAAGAAAAAGGCCGCGCCTAATCCTACAGCCCAAGCCGAAGCAGCCGCAGAGAGGCGCAGGGCCGAAGAGCAAGCAAAGCGAGAATTCGATGCAAGGCGATGGGCTGAAGAAGGTGCGAGGCGAAATGCCAAGGCAAGAAAGAGTGAATTAGGCCCTAAAAATGTCATCATTATTGTCGCAGCCGTATTTCTGGTGGCCCTCTTCTTCCTGCGGGTACTTTCAATGGACAGTGGAAGCGCAACGCCAACCTTGGGGAGCAAGGACTGGGCTGCAGTGTCGGCGGGCTCTAACCGCACCGTGGCCATCAGGACGGACGGCACGCTCTGGGCTTGGGGGAGTAATAATTCTGGCCAGCTGGGCAACGGCACAAAAACACGCAGGAGTGACCCCATCCAAGTGGGTTCTGCAAAGAATTGGGCCACAGTGTCGGCTGGTGACGGATACACTGTAGCTCTCAGGACGAACGGCACGCTCTGGGCTTGGGGGAGTAATCATTCTGGCCAGCTCGGCGACGGCACAAAAACAGACAGGAGTGTCCCCGTCCAGGTCGGCCCTGACAGGGACTGGGCCGCAGTGTCGGCTGGTGACGGATACACTGTAGCTCTCAAGACGGACGGCACGCTCTGGGCATGGGGGAGAAATGATTCTGGCCAGCTCGGCGATGGCACAAATACAGACAGGAGTGTCCCCGTCCAAGTCGGCTCTGACAGGGACTGGGCGGCGGCATCGGCGGGGAGGATAATCAAGAATGGTTTCACCGTGGCCGTCAAGAAGGACGGCACGCTCTGGGCATGGGGGAGTAATGATTCTGGCCAGCTCGGCGACGGTACCAAACCATCACCAGATAGTAGAGGTACCCCTGTCCAAGTGAGATAGGGATTGAATATGATGCCAATTGAACACAACTTAGTATGATGCCGTCTGCGAGAAACCAACGGAGTTTTCCGATGGACCGCTCTTTTAGAGCAGCGAAGTGGATTGGCATAGACCCGCACCGTAGCCCCAAGAAACCACTGAGTGCAGCCTCTGGGCATGGGGAGAAACTGATCAAGGCCAGCTGGGCGACGGCAATACAGATAGAAATGTGCCAGTCCAAGTAAAGTGACACCCAACCAGTAATGCCAATTGCTGGTTTGTGCATGGTATTGATTGCAGCTGCATCCGACAACTTTATCTGTTGACTTCACTTGGTTGTCAGTTATCTAAACTTGGCTGTAAAACCTGTGATGCTTTGGATCTGCTTCCGATGCAACTGCCCCGAACGTCACCCGCCCTATCCCCTAGAGCATTTTAACTTTGAAGTGACAGATTTTTGTGTTACAATTTTTGCTATGAGAATAGCGTCCGAAGAGATCAGGTCATTGGCAGTGGAAGCGTACGAATCAGGCACAGCGGACAGGGAGCTTCTCGCGAAGATATTCCGCTGCAGCGTGAGCAGCCTTGGCAGGTGGATAAGGGAGGCGCG
>Ga0268262_10002890_pt1 | contig 19271 bp, 9 predicted proteins | sample TergutNc150P3_FD_190354 | JGI IMG/M metagenome (GOLD analysis project Ga0268262, IMG submission 190354) | Nasutitermes corniger P3 segment gut microbial community from laboratory colony in Florida, USA - Nc150 P3 (SPAdes) (version 2) | ecosystem: Host-associated > Arthropoda: Insects > Digestive...
TGGTAAATCCTTCCCTAAGCCCTTTACGCCGAGCACCTACCATTCCGCTTTGATAGTCAAGTTCGCTTTTTAACAGAGTAGACATACGCGCATACTCTATCTCGTCTTGCGTGATGTTTACCAAAGTGTCTAACGCCATTGCTATTCCTTCCTCTCGATTGATTATCTCAATTATCTTATCCCTTTTCTCCTCGTCTGTCAAATATTGAAAGAATACCGCCCATAGTTCCGCGTTGGTCATTTCTTCAATAGGCTTGTCCACTACCGGTTCCGTCTTTATCAGTTCTACGGTAATTATTCTGGTTCTTCCGCCGAGTGAGACACGGTTGTCCGGGTCATAATATACAAAATTGTGCACGAAATTTTCATCGGGGAAAAATCTTTCCTTTGCCAGAATGGCGATTTGATAGGTTTCCTTCAAATCATCATAATCTTTTGTTTTCCCGTGCATGTCCTGCCCGGTGAACAGCCTTGCCGCGTGGTACTCAAGACGCACCGGTTCGCTCGCGTCCGGGTTGAAGGACATTTCAACATTTACCGGCTCATCTTTTCCGGTTTTACAGGCTACGTCAAAACGCAGATACCGTTGTCTCAGATCGTCAATGGGCGGTTCATTGGCGATGATTGTTTCCACCGTGACCGTACGCTCTATCAGCGCCGAAATCAGTTTCGACAACGCGGTTCTTGATTCGGTTGTTTCTTTGGTGAATACCGCTTTGAATACCGGGTCATAGCGGATGTCCATGATAGCCTTATCCCCGAAAGGGAAGGGTCCCCACTCATATTGAGCAGGATTTTCAATTTTAGTTTTCATATTTGAATCTCCTACACTATATAGGGTGAGAAACTGCAAAAAGCTTTATTCAAGATGGGAAAAAAGTGATTTTTTTTACTTCAATGGATGTTGTTTAAGCTGAAATACAGTCATAAAGTAGATGTTTTTGTCCTATTTCCTGCCTTGACAATCCCGCCAAAATTGTCATAATAAGCCCAGCGAGGAACTTTAATGAATGTAATTGTTTTGGTAAAACAGGTGCCTGACACCCAAAATATTACGGGCGAGGCCATGACGCCGGAGGGGACGGTAAACCGGGCGGCGCTGCCGGCGATTTTTAACCCCGATGACCTGTATGCCCTGGAAGCGGCGCTGCAAATTAAAGACAAATATCCGGGAACAAAGGTAAATGTCGTGACTATGGGCCCGCCCGCCGCCGCCGCGGTGCTGAAAGAGTGCCTGTACCGGGGCGCGGACTTTACCGCGCTGGTGTCTGACCGGGGGTTTGCCGGCGCGGATACCCTTGCCACCTCTTATGCGCTCAAGTGCGCCATTAATAAAATCGGGAATTTTGACATAGTGCTGGGCGGGCGGCAGGCGATTGACGGCGATACCGCCCAAGTAGGCCCCCAAACGGCGGAAAAACTGGGGATTAACCAGATTACCTGTGTTTCAAAAATCGAATCGATTGATCCGGCAAAAAAAGAAATTATCGCGATCCGTTCAATAGAAGGCGGCTGGGAAAAGGTGAAGGCAAAACTGCCCGTTCTGCTGACCTTTACCGAAGAAGGCGAAGTGCCGCGGCCCGCTTCCGCGATCAAGACCATGACCTATAAAAGGGCGGCTCCTGTTTCCGGCGGCGCGGGCTCTCCCAGCGATCCATTCGCCGAGGGTACGCAGACCGCCAACCCCATGGCGTTATGGGATATTGCCGCGATTAACGCCGACCCGTTACAGTGCGGCCTTTCCGGTTCGCCGACTAAGGTGAAGCATATCAATTCCGTGGTGTTGACCGCCGCGGATATCAGGTATATCGATCCGGGCGAAGCCGGAATCAGCGAACTGATCCACGGCCTTATCGCCGATCATACGTTTGGATAAAGGATAAAGAGGATAAGCATGAGCGCAGAAAACAGTGTAATGGTATATATTCAGCAAAACGAAGGAAAAGCGGCTGAGGTGAGTCTCGAACTGGTCTGTAAGGCCCGCGAGCTTGCCGACCGGTTGGGAGTGGAAGTCAGCGCCGCCCTGTTTGGTCAATCGGTGGCGGGGGAGGTAACGCGGCTGGCGAGTCTCGGCGCGGATAGGGTGTACCTGCTGGAAGATCCCCGCCTGAAATACTACACCCCCGTTCCCTACAGCAAGCTGATGATTCAGGTGATTACCGAACGCAAGCCCCAGATTGTTCTGTACGGGGCGACCACCGAGGGACGCGACCTTGCCCCCCGCGTGGCGTCGAACCTTAAAGTGGGGCTGACCGCCGACTGTACCGATTTGCAAATCGGCGATCATACGCAAAAAGAAACCGAGTACAAGGACATACTCTACCAGATACGTCCCGCCTTTGGCGGCAACATTATCGCCACCATTGTCAGCCCGGAAAAAAAGCCGCAGATGGCGACCGTCCGTGAAGGTGTTATGCGCATGACGCCGCCGAATCCTTCCCGCAAGGCGGAAACGGTAAAAATGACCGCCAGTTTGGGGCCGAATGATTTTCCCAGCGAAATTATAAGCCGCGTGCTGGAAGCGAAGACCGTCAACCTGAAAGGGGCGCAGATTATCGTGTCCGGCGGCATGGGAGTGGGCAGCAAAGAAAATTTCGCCCTTATCCGCGAACTTGCCCAAACGCTGGGAGCCGAAGTGGGAGCGTCCCGCGCCGCGGTTGACCAGGGTTTTATCGGCAAGGAACATCAGGTGGGGCAGACGGGAACCACGGTCAGGCCCAAACTGTACATCGCCTGCGGCATTTCCGGTGCGATTCAGCACCGGGCGGGCATGGACGCTTCTTCGCGAATCATTGCGATTAACAGCGACCCGGAAGCGCCGATTTTCAGCATTGCTCATTACGGCATCGTGGGAGACCTGAACGAGGTTATCCCCCGGATGATCAAAGCATATAAGGCCAGAGTGTAGGAGATATTCATGGAAAACTTTTTAACCGATAACGAAGATATTCTGTTTCATCTGGATCATCTTGATCTGGACCGGATTATTCACTTTAAGGAAGATAATTTTGAACAGGCGAAACAATTCGCGTACGCCCCCCGTGATGCGGAAGACGCGAAGGACTCATACCGCAGGGTGCTTTCCATTGTCGGGGAGATAGCCGGCGATTATATGGCGCCTAACGCTCCGGCGGTTGACGAGGCCGGCCCCACGCTGGCGAACAATCAGGTGACCATGCATCCGGCGACTCAAAAGGCGCTGGATATGTTCGCCAAAGCCGACATGATGGGTTTTGTCATTCCCCGCAAATACGGCGGATTGAATATGCCCAACACGATTCTCAGCATCGCGGCGGAAATAGTCGCCCGCGCGGATGGGTCGTTCCTTAACCTGGGACTTCAGCAGGACAACGCCGGGACTATCAATAAATTCGCGTCCGAGGAACAGAAGCAGGCGTATCTGCCGAAACTCTGTTCCGGTGAATGGGACTCGGCGATGGTGCTGACTGAGCCGGATGCGGGCAGCGACCTTCAATCGGTCAACCTCAAGGCCGTTCAGGACGCTGACGGCAAATGGTACCTTAACGGCGTTAAACGCTTTATCACCAACGGCTGCGGAACCATCGGCCTGGTGCTGGCCCGCAGTGAGGAAAAAGGGAAGGGCGCGCGGGGGTTGTCGTTCTTCCTTTATAAGCGCGACGATAAAATGATCATACGCCGGCTGGAGCATAAGCTCGGCATACACGGTTCCCCCACCTGTGAACTGCAATTCAATCACGCGCCGGCGGAGTTGGTGGGCGAGCGCCAGCGGGGGCTGACCAAATACACCCTGTGGCTGATGAACAACGCCCGTCTTGGCGTCGCCGCCCAGGGGGTGGGCATTGCCGAAGCCGCTTACCGCGAGGCCGACCTTTACGCCGCCAAGCGGATTCAGTTTGGCGCGCCGATACGGGATTTGGCGCCGGTGTTTGAAATGCTTACCGAAATGAAAGTCGCCGTTGAAGCGGGACGGACTCTTCTCTATGAAACCGCCCGTTTTGTTGACCTTAAAGAAGTTTTGGAAGAATATTCCGACAAACACCCCGAAGACAAGGGTGAAATTATCGAAGAGAAAAAGCGTTACGCGAAACTCGCCGGCTTTTTTACCCCGATGATCAAAGCCTACGCCACCGAGATGGCGAACAAGGTCGCCAACGACGCGATTCAAATTCACGGCGGAACCGGCTACATGAAGGAATTTAACGCCGAGCGCCATTACCGCGACGCGAGAATCACCAACATTTACGAAGGAACCACCCAATTGCAGGTTGTCGCCGCCATTGGCCCGGTAACGTCCGGCGTGGCGCAGATGATTCTGGATGAGTATGACGGCGCCGCTTATACCTACGGCGAGGATCTGTTGGCGAAAATCCGGGAAAGCCGGAAAGTTTTTAACGAAGCCCTGGAATACGCGAAATCTTATGAAGGCCACGATCAGTTCCTGACCTACCATTCCCGCCGGCTGGTGGAAATGGCGACCGATCTGGTAATCAGTTACCTGTTGCTGCGTGATGGCAACCACAGCGAGCGCAAGCAAAAAGTAGCGGCTGTTTTTATCGCCAAAATGCCGTCAAGAATCAAAGCAAACCGCGACTTCATCATGAACGACGACGGAACGCTGTTGAAGCATTATGAGGCGGTAATAGGAAAGACGGTACTGTAAGTTACGATTGTACCATCGCGGCTGCTTTTTCTTTCAATATGGTGGTCATCTCCAGCATCGCGGCGTTTAGTTTGTCTGTCATTGACAGTATTTGCGCGTAGTCGGTTTTTACCTTGGCGCTTTGATTCTGCAGACTATCCAGCGAGGCGGTAATATTAGCGCTTTCCGCCGACAGTTCGTTAAAAGTAGTAATCAAGCCGGTCATTGTTTCGGCAAAATCATGAATCTCTTTGGACATTTCGATAATCCGTTCGTTGGTATCACCGGATTGTTTTGAGGTTACGGCTATCCCGTCAATGATGTTTTTCAGTGTCCGGGCAATGTTACGTGAATTTTCTCTGGTGCTTTCCGAAAGGCGGCGTATTTCATCGGCAACTACGGCGAAGCCTCTGCCTTTTTCTCCGGCATGGGCGGCTTCTATCGCCGCGTTCATGGACAGCAGGTTGGTGTTGGCGGCTATCGCGCTGATTATTTTAATTGCCTGCGCTATGCCGTCCACCGATTGAGAGATGCCCTGAACCGATTGAATGGTTACCCGCATGGATTCCTGACCCTGCGCGGCGTTTTCTATTAACTCTCTTATGGCTTCCTGTTTGTTCAGGGAAATATTCGAAGTGTTTTTAATCGAGTCGAGCATTCTTCCGGTCGTCCCCGAAGATTGATTAACCGCCACCGCCTGTGAGTCGATATTGGTGTTGAGTTCATGCACCAATTTGGTTATTCCCTCGGTAAGATCGGACGCGTCGCTGATGTGTTCCTGCAGCATCCGGTTGAGTTCTTCGGTATCTTGTTTTTCCTTGAGTATGGCAAGGGTATAGTGGGCGCAATTTTCCGGTTTGTTAAAACCGTTGTGAATTGCCACGGCCATTCCATGACAGCTTCCGTAGCCGCAGGCGCCGCAATCGTACAGATCCGATTTATTGAACTTTTTCATCTTGTGGTAAATCTCGTTTATCGTGTCATCGCTGGGGTGCTTCAAAACAAGGTTCTCTGAAAGATTACGGTAGTTCCGGTCATACAGTCCGGGTTTCCAGTACTTGTTCAGCATTTTGTGGTATTTTTCATACTGCTTTTGCTGTTTTTTGGGATCGGCGGCAAGTTTTTTCTCAAGTTCGGCGCTGCGCTTGCGGATGGGGCTTTCCAATTTATCCACCGGCAGGGAACTGTTGCCGGTGCCGGGGCCGCCGTTACAGCCCTTTTCGCAGTTCAGGCAGTCTATCAATAACGGGAATTCTATATCCGGATCGCGCAGCAATTCGGACATTTCCGTAAGATAGGGGTAGATACTGTGCATCCCTTCGATTTTGCGGGTATTTCTCCGTATGCCCGGTACAAAGCGTTCGGCGGTATCAAGCAAACCGCCGGGGCTGGAAAATCCCACCGCCCGTTCGGCAAGAAGCCCGGTATATTCCAGCGGTTTATGAGAATCAAGATCAATGTTTTCCTTTTCCAGATGTTTTTTCAGGGCAAGCATGGTGACGTTGTAATCCCCCACGCCGGTTTCGTCAAATTCCCGCCGCTTGGCGATGCACGGGGAAATTATGGCGATTTTATGATCCTTGTACTGGGGAAAATACTCGCGAACCATGCGCGCCGTGTGAAGCATGGGGCTGTCCGCCGGCGCGAGATAGGGTATCAGTTCAGGGTGATAGATTTCGATATAGCATACAATGGCCGGGCAGGGCTGGGCGATGACCAGTTTCGGCTTTTTTTTCTGAATATAATCAAGGTATGAAACAACGGTGAGTTCCGCGCCGAGGCTTACGTCAAAAAAGTCCTTTACGCCCTGCGATTTAAGGTAGCTATTGAGGTTGAGGTGTTTACCGGCAAAAACGGACGCGACAGCCGGCGCGATAACGGCGACAATTTTGTCCCCCCGTTTCAGGTCGGAAAGGAAATGAGCAGTGTCGTCAATGGGCAGCCGCGCCTCATGGTGGCAGGCTATTATACAGTTCCCACAGCCAATACAAAGGTCCGAATTTATCATAACCTTTTCATGTGAACCGTCCATGCAGTATTTAACCGGGCAGTGGGTAATACAAGCGTAACAATTGACACATTTTTCTTCATCGATCCGTATAACCGGACTAAGCGGCGTCTTTCCCATAATTTTCCTCTATGTTTTAAGTTTCTTACGGTTCCTGGTATTTGTCAAGGGTTATGCCTGTTTTTTCGCATAATTTCCCGCGAGCGCCGCCGCTTCCTCAAATTCGCTGTGCAGCAAGCGTTCGGCAATGGCGGCAAGCAGTTCTTTGACCGAAAGGGGCCATGTTTTCTGCCGTAATTCGGTCAGCGTCGTATTGGCGGTTTTCTCTTCGTATGAAACGCATGCCGTTTGAATAAGAAGCAGTTTTTCACGCAAATACGCTTTTTGGGCATTGTTCAAGTCGGAATCTGAGATTTCTTTGCTTTTGTTCTTTGGCTTGATTTCCTTTATTACTGTCCTCAGTGAAGTCAGAAACGCCGGGGTTCCGGCTGTCATTGCCGCGATATCTCCGTTCCGCGCGGCTTGTTCCAGGCTTAACGCTATGTCAGAAAGCGTTGTTTCGCCGATATTGGCCAGTGCGCTCTTCATAGCGTGAACATTGAGCATAAACACACGCGCGTCATCGGTTTCGCGGTAGTTGTTTTTGTGTATTGTTTCCAGTATGGCAAGGGATTTTCCGGCGTCCCGTATGAAATTTTCCACCAGTTCCGGATCCGCGGGATCCGGCATCGCGCCGCCGGAGGCGAATTTCTTCAGGCTGTCCTTGAGCCGCCGGGCGGCTTCAACCGTTTCCGCCGGATATTTGTCGCGTACCAGTTTGTTCAGCACAGCGTTCAACTGGCGTATATCTATCGGTTTGGAAATGAACCCGTCAAAGCCGTTCTCCAAAAACATTTCCGCCTGTCCCGCCAGCGCGTTAGCTGTCAGCGCGACTATGGACTGTGTATATCCCAGTTCGCGTATAATTTTTGTCGCTTCTATACCGTCCATTCCCGGCATGAAATGATCCATAAAAATAACGTCATAGGTTACGCCGTCTTTGATTTTTTCAATCGCCTCAGGCCCGTTCCCGGCAGTCTCCACCGACAGGCCGTAGGGGGCCAGCAGGCCTCTGGCGACATACAGGTTTGTATGCACATCGTCTACAATTAAAATTCTGCCGTAGGGCATATATTCGCGCACAATGTCCGGCGTTTTTTTTAACCGCGATGTTTTGTCAAAACGGAATTGTTTCAGGTTCTCCACCGATTCTTTTCCCAGCGTGACCGATCCTTCAACAGTTTTCTGGGGCAGCCGCACGGTAAATGTCGAACCCTTGCCCGGTTCGCTTTCCACCAGAATCTCTCCGTTCATCATTTGGACGAGGTATTTGGTAATGGCCATGCCCAGGCCCGTACCCACCGTAACGCGATTGGCTTCCATATTGAAGCGGGTATACTCATCAAACAATTTATCTGCCTGTTCCGCGGTCATGCCCTGCCCGGTGTCGCTTACGCGAAATATCAGCGTTATCTGGTCATTCTGTTCCAACCCTTCGGCGGTAACCGACAGCGAGACTTCCCCCGAATCCGTATACTTAAACGCGTTGGAAAGAAGGTTATTGAGAATCTGCCTGATGCGCAGATCGTCGCCAAACAATGTTACCGGAATGTTCTCATCGATCTGAAAAGTAAATTCGATCGGTTTACTGTCGTAGCGCAAAACATTCAGATGTATGGTATCACTGATCAGGTTCGCGACATTGTAATTGATCGGAACCAGTTCCATTTTGTCCGCTTCTATTTTTGACAAGTCCAATATGTCGTTGATAATGCCCAGCAGCAAATAACCGGCGTTGTGAATTTCATTCAGGGCTTCCCGCGTATTCCGCGGATTTTTATCATTCTGCAGTTGAATCTCGGTAATGCCCAAAATAGCGTTCATCGGCGTGCGCACTTCATGGCTTACCCTCGCCAGAAAGTTGCTCTTCGTGATGTTAGCCTGAATGGCCTGTTCTTTCGCGGCAATCAATTCAGTTATGTCAACTGAATGCTGGATTTGGACAATTCTTCCGTCAGGCCATTCTATATACCGGGTGGTATTGCGGTATACACTCTTCGTAAGGGAATTGCGCATTTCCCATACGACAGTACTGTCCGGTTTTTTGTCGAGCTGATGGCAGGGGCAAAAATCGCATATTCCATCCATATCCGACATAAAAACTTTATAACAGAATCGCCCGATACAGTCCTCCTTGATATTAAAATGGTTTTTCATAAAATTGTTCGCGAAAAGAATTTCACCGGTATGGGGAACAGTGACATAAATCTGCGCGTCAATGCCGTTCAGGATATTTTCCAGGATGCTGAGTGATTGCCTTGATTGATTCATCTGCGCGATGGTAGTTTTGAGTTCCCGTAAATCGCGTATATATCCCGTGACAATGAAATCATCTTTATACTCTGTGCTTCTCAGGGTAACTTCACACGGTATCGGCTCGCCGTTCAGCTTTTGGTGCATCCACTCAAAACGGCAGGAACCTTCGTCAAAAGCTTTTTTAATCAGTTCAATAGCTTTCTCTTTTGACAAACGCCCGTCCGGCTGGTATTCCGGCGAGAGTTCAAAAAAACGGTCGCTATGTTCTTTTTTACTTGATAATTCAAACAGTCTTATTGATTCCAGATTACAGTCGATATTGTTATAATTTCTGTCCCAAAAGTGTATCCCCAGGGGAGTAGCGTCAAACATAACCCGCATACGTTTTTCCGCTTCTTCCTTGTCCGCGGCGATACGCAGTAATATGGGGATAAGCAGCCCTGACAATATCGCTCCCAATAGTATAAGAATCAACGCCAGGTTTCTGGTGCTTTGGTAATACTGGTCTCTGGGCGTTACCACTCCCATATACCAGCCGTTATAGAGTTTCTCGATAAAGACAATGGATTTGACGCCCTGATAATTGGTCGCTATACGCTCAAAAATATAATCCTTCTGCCATAACTCATCCTCAAGAAGCGCTATACCGCTTTTCCCCTTATGCAGCCGTGTGCCCAGCATTGAAGGGTCCGGATGGGCGATGAACTTCATGTCGCCGCTTAACAGGAATCCAAAACCGTCTTTGGTAAGCTGCGTGTTAACGGCGTACTGCCTGATTCTGTCAAGATAAATATTCAGGCATATAATACCCAGAGGAATATTGGCTTCATTGAAAACGCGGCGGGCAAATGTAATGGTATCTTCTTCGGCCGCCTCATTAAAATACGGCTGGGTGTATCCTATGTCCCCGTTCGCCTTGATAGCCGTCCGGTACCAGGGACGGTTTTGCAGATCGTAATTTTTTGACGGAGTCCAATTCGCGTCTCCGGTGATAAATCTTCCCCCGTACACGTCAAAATACCCGTAAAAACCATTGATGCCCAGGAGACGCCGTTCTTCGTTATTTTGCATATAGGTATTGATATGCCGGATATATGAATATATCGCGTTGGCGTCATCCCCCCGCATAATCATGGTGCGAATGGTTTCTGAAATGCCGGCCAGCGCCGTTTCCGGTTCCAGCATATCGGATTTGATATTGGCTTCCGTATATGAAATGGCGTCTCTTATTTTTTTCCGTAGATTCTCGTGCTCAATATTGCTCACAAACAGGTAACTTGAAACCACCATCAGCGCGAAAGCCAGCAATACCAGCAAAATTTGAGCGTAACGGCTGATTGTTATTCGCGCTTTCTGTATAAAGGAACGCGTTGTGGGCATGGGTTACTCCGTCTTTTATCGTAACCCCTCCCCATTTCATATAATATAGTACATGGTTATTTAAGTCAATACTTTCGCTTTTTTCGGCGTTATTGACCAAGATAGTCCGTTATGAGCGCCGAGGTTTCCTCAAATTCGCTGTGCAGCAAGCGTTCGGCAATGGCGGACAGCAGTTCCCTGATTGGGCGCGGCCATGCTTTTTTGCGCAGTTCGCTCAGGATCGCGCTGGCGGATCTGTCCTCGTATGAAGCGCAGGCCGCTTGTATAAGCAGAAGTTTCTCGCGTAAATACGCCGGGTCGTTATTTGTATCCGGGGATTCGTTAATCGCGGCTTCCGGCTTTATTTTTTCAATCACCGCGCGCAGGGAATTTAAAAATGACGGGACTTCGTTGGTCATTACGGTAATATTCTGCGCCCGTCCGGCTTCTTCCAGTTTCAGAGCGTTGAGGGAAAGTTCCGTCTCGCCGATATTTGCCAGCGCGCTTTTCATCGCGTGGATATTGATAATAAATGTTTGTATATCATCGGCCCTGCGATAGTTGTTGGTGTGTATCGCCTCCAGAATGGGGAAGGCCTTCTCCGCGTCGCGGACAAAATTTTCCGCCAGTTCCGGGTCGGAAGACGGTTCCGGTAAACCGTCTTCGGTAACGCCAAGGGCGTATTTTTCCATGTTGGCCCTGATCCGCCGCGCGGCGGTAACCGTTTCAGCCGGATACTTGTCGCGCACGAATCTGTTCAATACAGTGTTCAACTGGCGTATATCTATCGGCTTGGAAATAAAATCATCAAAACCATTCGCGAGAAACATTTCTTCCTGTCCCGTCAGGGCGTTGGCTGTCAGGGCGACAATGGGTTGTTTATATCCCATTTCGCGTATGGTTTTTACCGCCTCCATGCCGTCCATTTTCGGCATGAAATGATCCATGAATATAATGTCATAGTTTGAGCCGCTCCTGATTTTATCAATGACTTCAAACCCGCTCATAACCGTTTCAACCGACAGTCCGTAGGGAACCAGCAGCCCCCTGATGACGTACAGATTCGTATTTACGTCGTCCGCCACCAAAACCCTGCCGTAAGGCATATACTCACGCGTAATGCGCGGCGCTTTCTTCATTTGCGACGCTCTGCCCAGGTTGAACCGCGTCAGATTTTCCGCCGCTGATTTGCCCAACAGCCCCGATCCAACAACGATTCCCTGCGGCAAGCGCACGATAAACGTTGAGCCTTTGCCTATCTCGCTTTCCACCGTAACTTCGCCGTTCATCAACTGGACAAGATACCTCATAATACTCATACCCAGGCCCGTACCTTCGATCTTGCGGTTGGCTTCCATGTTAAAGCGGCTGTACTCATCAAACAGTTTATCTACCTGTTCCGCGGTCATGCCCTGCCCGGTATCGCTCACGCGGAAAACAAGCGTCATCCGGTCATTCTGCCCCGTGTATTCGCCGGAGGCCGACAGCGAGATTTCCCCTGATTCCGTGTATTTAAAAGCGTTGGAAAGCAGATTGTTGAGAATCTGTTTAATGCGCAGTTCGTCGCCGTGCAATCTTGACGGGATGTGTTCGTCTACCGTCAGTTTAAAATCTACCGGCTTGCTGTCGTAGCGCATAACATTCAGATGCACAGTATCATTGATAAGGCTCGCGACACTGTAATTAACCGGAACCAGTTCCAGTTTGCCCGCTTCTATTTTGGAAAGGTCCAGTATGTCGTTGATAATATCCATCAACAGATAACCGGAATTGTAAATTTGACTCAGGGCTTCCTGCATATCCGGCGGAATATTTTCGTTGTGCAGTTGAATCTCGGTAATGCCCAAAATCGCGTTCATGGGTGTGCGGACTTCGTGGCTCATGCGCGAGAGGAAATCACTCTTGGCCTTTGATATAAACTGCGCTTTTTCTTTTTCTTTCATAAGATCGGTAACGTCAACGGCGATGACCAATACGCTGTTTTCGGCTGTACCGCTTAACTTAATTTCTTTGAATATTACCGAAAAACAAAGGTCATTTATCCAGAGTATGGCGTTGTTATCCGGCTGTTTCAGAATATCCGTCAGAATATTCCCAAGCTGTTTTTGATGCAATGACGGTTCATATTCCGAATCACGGGGAAATATATTGGTGATAAATTCCAGCGCCGGCATATTGCCGAAATTTTTTACATATTGATCATTCTGAAAATGCGTTTTAAAGTCATGGCCCATAATAAAGATGCTTTCCGGAATGCTGTTCAGGTACGATTCCATGGCGTCGAGCGTATTATTAACCTGCTTTATCACCTTTTGAATGTCGCCTTTATATTTTGTCGCGTCATCGCGGACATCCAGTTTGCCAATGGCGGCGGCGGCGAACATTTTTTCGGTATTTTTTATCATGCTCTGATAAACGCCGCTCATGTTGTCTATCGCTTTGGCAAGTATGCTCAGTTCGCCATGATGTTTCAAAACCGAATCAGGAACGGATGTATACACATTGCCTTCGGCGATTCTGTGCGCCGTATCGGTCAGAAGAATTAAAGGTTTGGTAATTAACATCCTCAGGAAAAAGAAGATGATCAGTATGGTAAAGGTAATATAGGCAAGGTAAGCGATTCGGAAAAAAAACGCGGACCTTGAGATTTCATGACGCATTTCATCAAGCCCAAGATCGGTTCCCAGTATCGCTATTACATTGTCGTCATTGTCCAGTATCGGAGCGTAGGCATAATAAAGCTCGCCGTAATAATCGTTATAGTACCTGACCGCTTCCATCGGTTTTTTTGTTTTATATATTGTTTCTACAACCTCTTCACCGAGTAAAACCGTACCCAGGCCGTCGAGATCAAAATACGCGCTGTTGTTTATATCATTAACATCGTCAGCGTCAAAAATATAGGTATAGAGTTTTTTCCCGTCATAGGTCGTCACGCCGGTATCGGCAAAAACATATATATACTTCGCGTGGCTGATATTTTTTAATTCTTTGAGTTCCGCGATTGTCTGCCAGTAGCTGTCCGACTTAAGAGCGAATGTCTCGCGGTAGAAGGTCAGCAGCCGTTCCGTTAACCGCGTTTGATCCGCCAGGGGGGCTGACGTATCTTTTTCGGAGAAGGCAAGCAATTCTTTCCGGTCATGGAAAGACTGGGTTTGCCGGCTCTTGAAAACCTTATCCTGTCTTTGCATTAAATCAACGTAATATTTTATATCAGTACTGTTTATCATGTTCGCGATAAGGTTGTTGGTAAAAATCACCCGGTCGGTATAATTCTTCTCATAAGCGCGGCGCAGGTTAAACTGATTAACCATATTCATAACCAGAGCCGAAGAAACAAACAGAATAAACATTACGGCCAATACTTTGAAATTTATAGTGTGGTAAAATTTGCGTATTTCCACGGTTTATTATCCTTCAATATGTACGGCCGCTTTTTGAAGTTGTTCTTTTACTTCAGAAAATACCCGCGTAATCTCGGGGTCAAAGTACTTGCCCGCGTTTTCCATGATGATGCGTTCCGCCTCGTCGAAAGCCAGGGCCTCTTTATAGGAGCGCCGGGAGATAAGCGCGTCATAGGTGTCAACTATCGCCATGATGCGCCCCTGCAAAGGAATGTCCGTTCCTTTCAACCCGTGCGGGTAGCCTGAGCCGTCCCAGTGTTCATGGTGGTAACCGGCAAACAATTTCACGTTCTGTAAAAAGCCCGCTTCGCCCGTTTGTTCAACCATTTTTTCGATAATTTTCATGCCTTCGGTAACATGGGATTTTATCGCCGCGTATTCTTCGCTGGTCAGCTTGTCGGGCTTGTTCAACACCACATCGGACACAACAATCTTGCCTATATCGTGCAGCCGCGCCGACAGAATAACCATCTCTATGTCCCAGCCTTCTATTTCATCGGCGTACACCCCGCGTTGTTTCATGGCTTCCAGCAGTATCCTGATATATGTCGTTATACGTTCAATGTGCCCGTCCGTCGCCTTGTCGCGGTTTTCGACAATATCCGCCAGAACGGACACAATGCCGCTTTGCAGCCGCTGAAGCTGTTCCGTGCGCTCGTGGATGATCTCGTCAATATTCAGGTAGGTTTTAATCCGGTTCAGGAGAACCGGCGCGGAAAAGGGTTTGGTGATAAAATCGACCGCTCCCAATTCGAAGCATTTGGCCTCAATGGCGGTGTCATTACGGCCGGTCAGGAATATGACCGGGATGTGTCCGTATATATGCTGGGCTTTCAGCTTTCTGAAGGCGTCTACCCCGTTCATTTCGGGCATTTCAATGTCCAACAGGATCAGATCCGGCATGATCTTTTCCAGCAGGGCAAACATTTTTTCGGCGGAGGGCATGGTTAGTATCCGGTAGTACTCTTCCAGCGCTTTTTTTGCCAATGACAGGTTGGTATCGCTGTCATCCACCGCGAAAATGGTCTTCATTGACTATTCCTCATGTGGCTTAAATTCTAAGATACTTTCTCTGGTTTTTCAATGTTTCCCGGTAAGTAATAACGATTATATTCAAAAAAAAAGACAGTAATGACGAAAACGCCCGTAAAATTGATAAATTGTCCTGAAATGAAGCGCCTCCGCCAGGAGGGCCACGGCGCAACAAGCCTCCGCTTACTGTTGCTTCCTTCCGGACCTGGCAGGGTTGGGCGGCGCCCACTCGCATGGTTCCTGGCAGGGGCATCAACAGGTTATACGGTATTCATTATTCTGTCAATATTAAGGTCTGGAGCAAGGACTGGGCGCGAAGAGATTCGAACTCCTGACATCCACGGTGTAAACGTGGCGCTCTAACCAGCTGAGCTACGCGCCCTCCTCCTAAGTTTATGAAAAGCATATAAAAAAACCTGAATTTAATCAATAACTTGTAAAAGTATTTACACAACCCCGCGTAAACCAGCCGGAGGGGGCGCCGCGGGCGCGCCGGCGGCGGGCGGAAACGCTTGTGGAGTCCGCCTGCGGAGCCCCCCAGCGCTTAAATTACTATGCATATCGTAATAGTATGTTATCGTTTCGTATTTAAGCGCTGGGCTTTTATTGTCCTCACTTGTTACTATTACTCGCTGGTCTCCTCCGGCGGGGAATTCCAAATGTTTCCGCTAGCCTGCGGCGTCCCCGCCGGCTGGCCTCTACTGGCATAAGTGGCAGTATGCGTTCTGTTACATTTACATTGGCTGTAGCCGGAATAGGCCGGCACAGGGGGCAGCGCGGGGCTGCCAAAATATTATGGGATTCTTCGACGGAGCAGACCAGGGAGAAAACGCAAAAACTAGGTGTACAGTAACAGCCGCACGGCACGAAAAACATGAGAACACGCTCATAGTGGAGTTACCCGTAGTTTTCAATAATGCGCAAAGGCCGTGCGGGGGCTGCGTAGTCGAATTCCCCCATCTATTTTGGCAGCCCCGCGCTGCCCCCTGTGCCGGATTTTTGCAGTCGTCATTTATTTGATGGCACTATTTTTTTACCTTTTCTGCGTACTCCAGTATCGCCTCCCTTGTTGTCATCCAGTTCCGCCTTATTTTAACAGCTTGCAATTTTCCGGTTCTTGCCAGGAAAGACAAATACTCTATGCCGTAATCACACAGTTTTGAGGCTTCCTGTAAACTTATATATCCGTATTTATCTTTTTTATCGCTTTTGCTTTTTAACGCGTTTAAGTAAATCAATAATGAGCGTTCTATTGAGCGCCCCATAAAATGCATAAAGCCGCTATATTTTTCTTTATCCGCGTCTTTAAGCGCGCGATAATATTTTTGTCTGTCAACATTTAAGATTACCGCCGGCGGATAGCCGTTTTGAATCAGTATTAAATTCATCAGCAATCGCGCGGTTCGTCCGTTTCCGTCAATAAAAGGGTGAATGTGGACTATTTTATAATGTACCCATGCCGCGAGTTCGGCAATAGACATTTTCTTTTTGTTTTTATAATACCATTCAAAAAATTCGCCCATCAATTTTTTAATTTTTACCGCCGACGGGGGAATATGTACCGCTCCGGTTATCATAACATTTGAAGTCCTGTAATGTCCGGCTTCCGTATCATCAATATTTTTGAGTATTATTTTGTGCAGCGCCAATATGGTGTCTTCGCTTAATTCTTTCTTCTTTTTTATAAAATCATATAAATACTGAATTCCCTCTTTATGATTTATCGCCTCAAAATGCTCACTGAGGGATTTTTTGCCAATTGTTAAACCTCTGTTTATTACTAACTCAGTTTCTTTTAATGTCAGGGTGTTTCCCTCGATGGCGTTTGAGTTATATGTCCATTCTACCGTAAATTGTTCTTCCAATTTTCGCGTTATTTCAGCTGAAAACGGCCTCAAAGAGTCTAATTCCCGTTTTTTTCCCTCAATGCTTTTTAATAGGTCAGGGTTCAATATATCGGATACCATAATATTTATTGTATCCGATATTCATAAGATTTGCAAGGATTTTTTACAGACCGCCGCTGATGGTTCTTTGTTCGGTTTGCAGGGTCCAGCCGTCAGGGTGGAGTCTGAAAATGGCGAGGAGTTTTCCGTTGAAGTTGTCATACCAGCAGATATTGCCGTCTCCGTCCAGGCTGATAAGGTTGTAGCCGCCGTCAAAGAGTTTGAGGGGGAGGCCGGCTGTTCTTTCCAGCGGACGAATGTTGCCGCCTGAGTAGATTGCCGCGCCTTCCCCGCCTATGGTCGCGGCAAGACTGCCGGCGACTCCCGCGGGTGATTCGGCGAGCGAAAACTGGGTATCTTCCCCCTGAAAATCAACCAGGCTGATTGAAGCGGTGATGTTGGTAAGGTCCAGATGCATAATTGAGGTTTTTACCCCGGCCTCGGCGGCGGACAGGCTGCTCGTGTCGCCTGACTGGGGAGAGACCGCCGCCGCGTAAATACTGCCCGAGGCTCCCCGGTACATGGTTACCCCCGCCTGACTTGGATAGGGCAGGGGGACTGTTTCGCCGGTATTAACATTGATCGTTAAAAACGGGGTGTTGCCGGAAATCGCGCTGCGTCCGATGATAATCCGGTTGCGGTCAATAAAAGCGGCGTCCATAAGGCCCACCGAAAAAAAGGTAAACATACGGCTTTTCTTTGTGTCAAAAGGCGAGACAACGGAAAGGTTTCCCGTGGAATCCAAAAACAGTATTTTTCCCCCATAAGAAACCACCGAACGAACCGGCGAACGGAATGTAATGTCGCTTAACGTCGATTTTTTGCCGTTGAGGCCGCCGGAGCGGATAAGCGGCTGAGTCTTGGCGTTTTTGTCATGCCAGAAAATAAACTGCCCGGTGGGATCGTTTTCCTCGGCGGCAAAAGCGGTAACGCGGGTATAGGCTTCCTTGTTTTGTTCAATGGGGATTTTGTTTCCCGCGGGAAAGCGGCTGTAGTCCAGGGGGATAAAACCCATTGTTCCGTTTTCGGCGAGAAAGGCAATGGTTGAACCTGAAACCGCCGCGTCCGTGATGTCTGTTCGCGCTTTTACGGAGAAGGTACGCGCTTGTCCGTTCATACCGGTAAAAACAAGGGAGCCGGCGCCGGTTCCCAGAACAATAGAGCCGGCATTGGCGGCCATGCCGACGGTAATGGCGGTAAAACGGTTGTTGTCAAGGGAAACAGCGCCGAGCGTGTTCAAACGCCCGTTCTGGTCAATCGTATAACGGTACAACTGCGGGGCCGCTTTTTCCTTCTGAACCAGGCAGAAAAAATCATCGCCTGAGGGACAGAGCAGTGAAGCGTCGGGAATGGATTTTTCTTTTACCAGCACATCTCCCGTTACGGCGTGGATCACGGTCAGGCCTTCGGCGTTCACTCCGGCAAGGTAACGGTTATTGCTGAAAAGCACCGGCGAATACAGATTGGACGGCACATTAAAGTGATAAGTTTCATTTCCCGATTCCAGATCCCAGTAAGACAGGGAACCCGAGGGGGAATAGGCCAGCATATTCCGTTCCGATTTACCGGTAGCGGCAAAGCTGACGGTTCCGGTAAACGACGGAGGAGTCTGAAGCAGGGCGCCGGTATCAGCGCCGATAAAGACAAGCCCGGTTCTGCCGGTTCCGGCGGCGATAATAAAATTTCCCCCCATTGAATAAAAGATATGGCTTATGGGGTCCCTGAATTGCAGGGAAAAAATATTCCGCCGTTCTTTGTAATTCCACGCTGAAACACGGCACTGTCCCATGCCGTCATCTTCAATCAGGCATACTTCGTCTTTGTCCGGCCTTGCCGCCATCGCGGTAATACGCTGTTGGCTGATCTGAAAACGTTCCTGAGCGTGAGCGCCGGCGCGGTGGCTAGTATTGTCGCGGGTATTCCATATTTCCAGAAAGCCGTCGTCCCCCGCGCTGAGCAGTAAATCGCCTTTATAAACCAGGGCGTTTACCGGCCCGCGGTGGCTGCCGGGCATAACTCCGGTAAATGCCCAGTCGCTTCCGTAAAGGGACGGTATTCCCGTCAGGGCCGCTATGCCCATGATCACGGCGGAACAGAGCGCCTGTATGCGAAAGGTAAATAATCGGCTGTGCATACCGGCTCCTTTGTTACGCGCTATCGGCGCGCCAGATACAGTATATCTCCAAAAACCGCGAAAATCATGAGGCCGAAAATCAGCGCGACTCCTACCGTCTGGAATACGCTTATTGCCCGCGGATGAAGCGGTTTGCGCCGCAGCGTCTCCACGATAAACAAAATAATCATGCCCCCGTCCAGTACCGGCAATGGCAGCATATTCATAACGCAGAGGATTACTGAAATAAGGGCAAGAAGTTCCCCCATGGAACGCAGACCTGTGCCAAAACTCTGTCCAAAGCCTTCGGCGGCAATGTCGCCTACCATGTAGGTTATGCGGATTGGGCCGGAGACCGCTTTGGTAAGTTTTATGCCCTTAAAGAGCAGGCCGAGGCTCCGCAGTGAAATGACGAGGGTTTTCCAGCTTTCCG
>Ga0268262_10002891_pt1 | contig 19269 bp, 14 predicted proteins | sample TergutNc150P3_FD_190354 | JGI IMG/M metagenome (GOLD analysis project Ga0268262, IMG submission 190354) | Nasutitermes corniger P3 segment gut microbial community from laboratory colony in Florida, USA - Nc150 P3 (SPAdes) (version 2) | ecosystem: Host-associated > Arthropoda: Insects >...
GGCAGTCCAGATAAAGTACTGTACGATAAAGTACACGGGGCCTACAAAGAGCGACACCATCATGTGCGAGCGATAGACGATATATTCCTTAATGGTAGCAAGCGCTATCGCTGTGCACACATCGAGTCTTTGTTTAAGTTTGATCAACTAAATTTCCTTTTCTTATATCAAACCCGACCAAATTACATTCTGCACGTTGTACTGCGCCCTGGAGAAAAATTCGTCCCTGGTAAAAGGCACAAACCACGCAGCCGCCATTTCTTCTTTTGGATCCATGTACAGTGAACAGTAGCCCCAGCCTTCATGCATAAAAGTACCGGGCGAAATGGTAAATGCCGGACCGTTTCGCATATCAAAACCAACGCCGTAGAACCGTTCTTTTTCCTTTGCGTTCCAGCAATAATTGGGCAAAGCGATGGCCATAGTCGTCATTTTTTCAACGGCTTTTCTGCCAAGTATGCGCGCTCCGTCCAGCGTACCGCCTGAAAGCATCATGTTGCCAAAGCGAATAAGATCGTAAGGCGTTGAATTCAGGCCGCCGCCCGTTTGGGGAATTGTATCCCATAACGAGTCAGATTCCTTCTTGCCGTTCAATACGTTATCAATACGTTTGAGAATGTCATCCCTTAACGGCGAGATGATAAAGCGTTTCGCCATATCGGGAGTAATATCAAAACCGGAGTCATTCATTTTGAGCGGTTTAAGGATATTGTCTTCAATGTATTGGTGCGCGGACATACCGGTCAGTTTTTCAATAACCACGCCCAGTATAACAAAGCCAAAACTGCAATACGCCCACTCAGTGTCGGGCTTGACGCGGAAACCGTTTCCTACCGTACCCAGCGCGGCGGCAATCCAGTCAAACTCATTTTTCTTGTCAGGGTCGCACAGTTTGTACGCATCGTCAATCAATTTCCAGTAACTGGACTGATATTTATTTTCAAAACATCCGTCGTCCGAGTGCATTCCCGAAGTATGGGTTAAAAGCTGAAACAGCGTAACGCCGTTAAAGGGCGGCGTGTTGAACTGCGGCAGAATTTCGCCCACCGGCACATCCAGCCGTGTAACGCCGTCCTCAACCAGTTTCATTATCGCGACCGCGGTAAAAACTTTGGTAATGGACGCGATATAATTAACGCAGTCGGGCGAGAGCGGCGTTGCGTCATCCTTCTTAAAGGATCTTTTCCCTACCGCGCCGTGCATAAAAATTTTACCTTTGCGGGATACACAGTAAGACGCGCATTGAATTTCACCGTCGTCGATGAGCCTCTGAAAATGTTTGTTAACCGCCTCAATGCGGTTTTCGTTATAGCCAACTTCACTGGGCTTGCAGTCCGTTTTTCCTTGTGTGTACAGCATATTAATTGCTCCTTTTAACAAAAGTTTACCAAATTTTCATAAAGAGAAATGAACATTTTTAATCATTTTTATCTTTTTACTAACCTTGCTGTAAGGCTGAAAGTAAAAGATATTCTTTTATCTCAAAGAAGAAAGAATGATATTCTTCAATCAATGTCTTTCTGCGCTATTCATCATGATTTTTGGATAGTAATCCTTTTATCTTTATCAACTCTTTTATTCAATAACTCGACCATGATAATATTGAGTATCAATATACCGCCGATAAATAACGGAAAAATATTAAAACCAAAATATGATGTTATCTGCCCAAATAACGGAGGCATAAACGTAGTCCCGATGTAAGCGCTTGCCATTTGTATTCCCATTATTGCCTGTGATTTTTCACTGCCGAAATTTCTTGGGGTTTCATGTAAGAGACTTGGGTATATGGGAGCGCATCCAAGTCCGATTATAAAAAAACCCGGTAATAATAATACCCTGTCAATAGGCAGCATTAACGCAGTAATTCCACAAGCGATAAGTCCCTGTCCTAAACGAACCATTTGACGGTTGTTTAACTTCATCGTCAGAAAACCGGAAATAAAGCGGCCGGATGTTATCCCGATAAAAAATAATGAAATCCATCGGGCGGCCATTTCGGGGGATATATTTTTTCCCATAACCAGAAAACTGCTTCCCCATAATCCGGTTGTAGTTTCAAGACTGCAATAACAAAAAAATGCGACCAGAATTTGTTTTACCCCGGCAATGTGAAATAGTTCCTTAAATTTTATTCCTTTGGAAGATTCATTTTTCACATTGTTGTTTTGAGATTTATTTTTGCCCCATAATGATATTGTAATAAATAATATCGCCACAAGGCAGCATTGAAGCAAACCAATCGTACGATAGCCCGAATTCCACGAATTTTTATTTATCAAAAAGAATGACATAATAATCGGCCCTGTTGAAGCTCCAACGCCCCAAAAACAATGGAGCCAGCTCATGTGTTTTGCTTTATAATGCAGCGCAACATAATTATTCAAAGCCGCGTCAACAGAACCGGCGCCCAATCCGAGAGGAACAGCCCAAAGACATAACAATATAAAAGCGGTGGAAAAAGAAAATCCCAAAAGGGCAACAGCGGTCATTAAAACGCTCAAGGCGGTAACAATGCCCGTTCCCAGCCGTCTGATAATTTTTTCGCTGAAAATACTTGAAATAACCGTCCCGCCGGCAATAATCATTGAAATATATCCGGCATAATGCAAGGGAACATTTAAGCCGCCATACATTGAAGGCCATGCCGATCCAAGCAGTGAATCCGGTAAACCCAGACTAATAAACGAAAGATAAATAATTATCAGAAGTATGGTTGAGATCATTTTTCAGGATTAAATACCGCATTAAAGGCTTTTTTGGGATTTAAGTACCGGTCAAAAAGGCAGGGTGTTCCCGCGGAAAGCCAACTGCTGTGGTCGTCAACGCCCCACATGGTTACCCGCGATATGTAAGCGGCATATTCCTGGTATATCTTGAAAAGCCGGGCGTATATTTTGGCTTGTACCCCGGCGTCATATTCGGACATGACGATGTCCTTTCCCCCGCCTGTCTCATAACCGGCGGCAGTTACGTCCAATTCGCTTATTGACAATTCAAGGTTGAGGTCGGTAAATATTTCCAAACCCGAGCGTGTTTTATTTTCATCAAAGTCTTTAATTTGGTAATGGGATTGTATGCCTAATCCTTCGATAAGGTTTCGCTCTTGTCCGGTTTCTTTCTTATACCGGTTATTTATATCATTAATCATTTTCCATACCGCTTTGGCTTTGTACGGGAATACCAGACAATAATCATTGTAAAAAAGAGTAATGTCAGGATCTGTTTCCCGCGCGGTACGAAAAGCGGTTTCAATGTAACTTGCGCCTAACACACGATACCAGGGAACGTCAGTACGAAGGCACTTTTTCCAGTCTCCGGCGGCATCGGCGGCGGAAAGACCGTCCCTCATTGCCTCGTTTATCACATCCCAGGAATGAATCCTGCCATGATAATGCGTTAATACATCGGTAATATAATTTTTAAGGTTGTCTTCCACTTCTGTTTTTGTTCCCTGGGTCATCCATGCGGGGGTCCAATCATGCCATACCAGAACATGACCGTGAACCGGTATGCCGTTTTCCAGCGTCCGGTCCACCATCTGATCCGCGTATGCCCAGTTGTATGCGCCTCCCCGGTTTGATGTCAGTGCAACAGGTTTCAGGTTGTTTTCGGGAGTAATAATATTAAAATGATTCTTTACCACGTTAAAATAAGCGCCGTCCATATATCTTTCGTTAATGATATTGCCGACAAGAAAATCATTTTTATACACTGATTTTTGGCCATAGGGTTGAAGGGGCGGCGTCGTTCTTACCAATTGCCTGTTTCTGCGCAAATCACCGGGGGTAAATCCAAATTTCCGCCTAAAGCTGAGTATATATGCCTGTTCATAACTAAAACCGTATTCCAAAGCAATATCCTGAACGTTTAAGCCGCTGTACAATAAATCAGCAATGCTTGCCGATAATTTACGGGAGCGTATATATGCGCCAATCGGCTGTTTGAACGCTTGCTTAAAGAGCCGCTGTAAATGAACTGAAGACAGATAAAATTTATCCGCCAGAGCATCGGCGTTAACGTCATCTTTGAGGCTGTTTTCAATTTCGGCTAAAACGCCTTCGAGTACATTATTACACATTATCTTTCTCTTTCTGGCAAAATTATCGGACAAATTTATTTTACTCTTCTGGTTTATTTTGTCAATTCCATCACCTGCTTCGTTCCACCCCAACCTGTCTGCAATACGATTGTATTACGCAGCGGGAACAATAAGGGCTTACCGGGCGGCAAAGGTGTTGTCCGTAGAGAACCAGCAGGGCGTTTAACCCTTTCCAGTATTTTTGGGGCAGGATTTCGCGCAGGGTCATTTCGGTTGCTTCCGGCGTTTTGGTACGCAGCCAGCCGCAGCGGTTTGATATGCGGTGAACATGAATATCGACGCAGATGCCGGGAAGGTCAAAAGCTTCAATGAGTACCAGATTGGCGGTTTTGCGGCCTACGCCGGGCAGGGCCAAAAGCGCATCCATATCCGAAGGAACCGCGCCATTGTATTGATCCAGCAGAATGACGGCAATTTTTTTCAGATTTGCCGCCTTGGTTCGGTAAAATCCCGCAGGATAGGCAAGGCGGGCAATCCGGTCTTCACGCAGACCGGCAAGTTCCCGTGGACCGGGGGCTTTTGCTAAAAGCCGTCTTGAGGCTTGCAGCGTTACATCATCTTTGGTACGCAGGCTGAGTATCGTGGAGACCAGCACCGCCCAGGGATCGCGGCGGTAATGTTCCGCAACGGTGGTTACCGCGGGATCATCCTGCATCCCTTTCCGCCACTGTACCAGGGCGCGCCAGATTGCGTCCCATTTAACGGCAGTTTGCATTTCTATTCCTTTTCCAACAGGCATACGGCCAGGGCTTCCACAGCTTTGCCTTTTCCCACCGGCCCCAGCCCTTCGCCGGTTTTTCCCTTTACAAAAATTCTGTCAATAGAAACTTCCAGCGCCTGCGCAAGGGATTGGCGGATACTGTCACGGAACGGCAAAACTTTTGGTTCTTCGCAGCAGACCACGCAGTCAACGTTTACCAGTGTCCAGCCGGCCTGTTTTACCAGTCCATAAACGGAACGCAGGAGAACCATGGAGTCCGCGTCTTTCCATGCCGGATCGGAGGGCGGAAACAGGCTGCCTATGTCGCCTAATGCAGCCGCCCCCAAAATGGCGTCGCATACCGCATGGGCCAGCGCATCCCCGTCTGAATGTCCCAGTTCTCCGCGTTTCGCGGGAAGCTCAATGCCTCCCAGCAAAAACCGCCGCCCCTTGACAAGGCGGTGTAAATCCCGCCCCAGTCCTGTCCTTAACATATCAGGTCCTCCGGAAAAGTTATTTTGCGGTTTTCGCTCTCGCCGGGAATGGCCGCCACGGGACCGCAAAAGGAAGCCCACACTTCCGCGTCATCGGTAAATTCAATGTGCAGGGTTTCTTCCTGTACGGCGGCCTGTTCGTGGGCTGCAAGGATTTCAGGAAAGGCAAAGCCCTGGGGTGTTTGCGCCGCTCCCATAAAAACCCGTTTTATATGCCGTTTTATAAGAACAGTATCTGTATCGGCGCTGTCCAGGGGCGTATCCGTTTCTTTGGGAGTTTCTGTCAAAGGCAGCAGGGGAATGACGGCGCGGTATTTCTTTACTCCGGCAATAATACGCTGTATGAGGGAAGGGCTGATCCAGGGGCGGGCGCCGTCATGGATAAGCACGTAGCGGGGAGCATAAGCGGCAAGCAGGGACAGCGCGTTATAAACCGAAGCGCGGCGGGTAGGGCCGCCGCAGACAAAAAGAATGGCGGGATTTTTTTCCTCCGCAAGGAGTTCCGGCGGCAGGGCCTTTCGGGCGGCAGACTCTCCGTTTACCGGATCGGCAGGCACGGTGATGACGATGGTTTTAATTTCGGGGACGGCGGCAAATGCCGATACTGCCGCGCCCAGTATGGTCAAATTGCCGGCAGACTTGCCGGGTAAAAGACAGTATTCTTTTTTTATGCTGTCTCCTGCGGAAGTATTCATGCGCCTGGAAGAACCGGCGGCGCAGATTATTACTGCTACAGAATCCGCGCCTTGAAGAAGGCGGCCTTGTTCAAGGCAGGGATTAGTCTTCCGGCGGTTCAAGATGTTCGTGGATCAGGTCTTCCACTTCTTTTTTAGACTTACGCAGCGAAATGGAAAGTTCATCTTCCAGAAGTCTTTGGGCAGAATCATAGAGTTTTTTTTCTAAAATCGGCAGTTCCTTAACCTTGCTCCGGTGATACAGGGAACGAACGATACATGCAATGTCCTTTATGCTGCCTTTTTTTAGAAGGTCCAGATTCATCTGATAACGGAGTTTCCAGTCCGAAGAAATCGGCTCGAAGTCCTGGCTGATCAGTTCAAGGGCTTTTTGCGCCTCATCCCTGGATACGGTTGGACGTATGCCCAATTCTGCCGCCTTGTCCACCGGCGCCATGATCGTCATGTCCGATGCTTCAATATAAATAACGTAGTAGGGTATTTTGGCGCCATTAAATTTTTTCTGCTCAATGGATTTAATGATTCCGACACCCTGACTGGGGTACACAATTTTCTGATCTACCTGAAAACTCTTGGCCTTACTCATTACCGGTCAATATAGCACAAAAAAGAATTATTGTGAACCTCTGTAAGACCCTCCTCAAGAACTGACCAATTTATTTCCCCATTTTTCCGCAATTTTAAGCAATGCTTCACGGGTGTTCTGGGCAGGATCATCCAGTACGGTCTCAAGCAGTTCATCAAGAATGATGCCCAGAGTTTTCCCGGGCTTAATCCCTATCGCGATAAGGTCTTTTCCGGAAACAGCAAGGTCTTTGAGGGAAAAGACCCGGCTTTCGCCCAGAGTTTTTTCCACGCGGCGGGCAAGAGGAAGGAGAAAATCCGGCGGCGGTTCAACTGATGCCGTGGCATAAGCGTCGGCTCTGCGGAGTTGGTATATCTTTGTAAGATTATCTTCGCCCACACGGACAATAAAACGGCGGACTGCGGCATCGCCCCATTCGTCCGTATAATGGAACATATGTTCCTTCACCAGATGACAGACCGAATCGACAAGCACATTCGGATAACGCATCCGCATAAGCATATTTCGGGTCATTTTTTCCGATTCAATTTCATGCTGATAAAAAGTCCAGATGCCGCCGTCCAATTTACGGGTGGGGACTTTCCCAATGTCGTGTAACAAGGCGGCAATCTGCACATCCTGTGAATACTGTTTTTTGGCGGCATAATCACAGGCAAGCAGGGAATGTTCCAGCACGTCAAAGCGGTGGAAGCCCTTTTGTTCAATGCCCCGACATGCGGCAAGTTCCGGTAAAAAAAGTTTAAGCAGGCCGCTTTGTTCCATCAATACAAAAGCGCGGGAAGGTTTATCCGATGCGATAATTTTTTCGATCTCGTCCCTTACCCGTTCCGCCGACACTTTCGCGCTGGTTTCCAGAGCGCCGGGAATAGCGGCTAATGTTTCCGGTTCAAGATTGAAGGAGAGCTGTACGGCAAAACGAACCGCCCGCAGCGGACGCAAGCCGTCCTCGGCAAAGCGTTCCGCCGGATTCCCCACACAGCGGATAATCCCTGTTTTAATATCAGCCTCCCCGCCAAATGGGTCAACTTTCTCGCCCTGAGGAAGGCGCAGGGCAATGGCGTTCATGGTAAAATCGCGGCGGGAAAGATCTTCTTCTATATTTGCGGCATAATGCACTTGATTGGGCCTGCGTCCGTCAGTGTACTCCGCTTCGGTACGGTAGGTGGTAATTTCCATGCTCCGCCCCCGGTACAAAACTGTTACCGTTCCGTGTTTGATGCCGGTGGGGATAACTTTGCTCTGTACCTTCCTGAAAATTTCTGTCACTTCACCGGGCGGGGCGTTGGTAGCAAGGTCCCAGTCATGGGATTTTTTTCCCCGCAGCATATCCCGCACCGCACCGCCCACCAGACAAAGTTCCCGGTTCTGTGCCTTAAAAAGCGCGGCAATTTCTCTGAGTATGGGGTGAATGGTCATCGCAGATTAGTATAATGAAGAAAAAGAAGAATTTCACCACGGAGTACTGGCGGTGTCCGAAAAGTCAGACCTATGGTCTGTTGTAAAACTTCTTCGTACACCGCCGGTACTCCCTGGTTAAAAAATTCTTCTTGGACTACCCCGAGCGCGCCACGGAAAAAAAAATTTACTTTTTTTCCGTTTTCACTAATGCAAAATGACACTTTTCACCCTATATAGGGTATGAAAAAGTTTTTGCTGATACTTATTTTTTGTGCAGAGTTTTTCCTGCACAGCTGCGAAGAATCTCTGGTGGATTCCCGGTACAGCCTGGAATTGCCGCAGCTTCCGCAAGGATGGGCGGCCCTGTTGGGCATCCCGTATTGGCGGATAGAGTGGCTGAATGATGAAGGCTGGAAAGAAACAAAGACCGTCCTGGGGAACGGCGGCGCGGAAATTTCCCTGCCTCCGACTTTAGCCAGTGCCGTTTCCGCCCTGCCTTTCTGGCCGGACAAGGGAATAGGGCCCGGTATTTTTAGGCCTGCGGGGGCGATATTTCCTTTTGACGCCTCCGGTAAAAACATTATTTTAAGCTGGCAGGGCGGAGTCGATGCAAACCTGTTTTGGGAACTTGTGCGGGCCTACCAGGGGACAGAGGAGGTATCTATCCCGCCGGAAGCACAAACTGATGAAATGGCCGTCATGGAAGGGCGCGCCATGGTGGAATGGCGGGCAGCGGGACAGCGCGGTGTTTCCCGGCTGCCCTGGAACTTTAACTGGCCCCGTTTCCGCCAGCTTTTTATTGATCCGACTCTCAATGCGGAAGTCCGCGCTGATCCCTGGCTTGCGGATTGGCATGGCATAGCGGAAAAAATTGTCAAATCCGGTTTTGACAAACGCCGCCTGGTTCCGGAAGCCCGAAGCAGCCTGAAGATTCCGGTAAGCTGCGGCCCCTGGATAGGTACTTCTCCCTTTGCCTCTCCGCTGTTTTTTGAAACTACTCCGGTTTTTCCCGTCAGGTCATCGCCGGATACATGGGTTTCTGCCGAAGGCATTTTACGCTGCAATACGGAGACATGGATATTGCTGTCATCCGCCGTTTTTTCAACATCGATTCTTCCCGAACCATGATTACCTTCTACCTAATCAAAATAAAATCCACACGGCGGTTTTTCCACCAGCCGGAACGATCCTCATAAGGAACCACCGGCATGGAACCGCCCGCGCCGGTAAATGTAAGCCTGTTTCTGGCGACGCTGTTACGGACAAGCTGTTCAAGAACATATCCCGCGCGCTTTTCACTGAGATCCTTCAGCGATGGTTCTTCCTGTTCACGGGCAGGGCCGGGGGCCGTAGTCGGATTAGCGTGGCCTTCAACCGACACCTTATAGTTCCTGAACTTGTTGAGTATCTGGGCAACGCGTTTAATAACGCGGATATTGTTGTCCAGTGTGCTTTGATTCAAGCCGTCAAAGACCGCGCTGTCCGCCGGGAACACGATTGACGGTATTTGTATTCTGAACTGGTCTCCTTCACGGATTACCAATACGTCAATGCCGAAAGCTCCCATCTTGGTACTGGTATTGCCCAGGGCGTCAGTAGCGGTGTAAATATACGGATAATCAACAGCGGATTGTACGAGATCGCCGTTGTTTCCGCGTCCGTTCCACATCAGCTCATCAACGGGGGCGGCTTTGCCTTCAAAATGTTTGAATATATGAACAGGGTTTGTTCCATCCTCCATATTTGGTTCGTAAATATCCAGCGACCAGCGCGCGATAGGGGAAACATCTTCCGCTTTCAGCCTGATAGTCAATACGTCATTCACGCCGTCATTATCGGGACTGAACAGATCGGGGGTGGATGATAAATCCAAAACGGGGCCGGTTGAGTCAACCAATATCGGCGCGGATTTTGCGTTTGCGACATGGCCGTCAAGGTAGTTTACGGTAAGTTCGGGGTAAACCAGCCCTTCGCGGATTGATTCGTTGTCGGCCAAGCCGTTCCAGCTCAAGTTTTCAGGAGGTCTTCCGCCGCTGCCCTGGTAAATCCTGACAATATCGCCCTTGTCATTTTTTATTTCCAGTTTCCATGAATTTATGCCGTCCGTCCGGTTAAGACGATCATTAAAGCGCACCAACTCGGCGGTCTGGCCTGCTTTGGGGGCAATAGCGTTAGCCGATGCTGTGAGGATAGCGCCGACTGTTCTTGTGTCTACGACGATATTACTCATAACAGCGAATCCTGTGTTTCCCGCCCTGTCGGTGGCAGATATCCTGTAAGTATAAGCGCCGTCCGGGGCAATCTGGCCTGAGTCGGTTTTACCGTCCCAAAGCTGCGGCTGCGGGCTCCCGCTTTTGGGCTCGAATATCCGTATCGGTTTTCCCTCGGAATCGTAAATGCCGCTTTCCCATTTATCTTCGACAGTACCGCGTGGAACAATATTAATGGATGTTCTATTCCCCCCCAAAGGATCAAAAACACGGTCATTAAGGTTTATGTTGTCTATGGTAACTTGCGGCGGCGTGTTCTTTATTATTACCTCGTAGTTTGGGCTGGTTCCGACATTGCCGTTTTCGTCCGTAGCGCTGATGGAGAAATAGTATTTACCGTCCGGCCCGATCTCGCCTGTGGTAAAGACACCGTCCCATCGCATAGTCGGCGGAACATCAACCCCCTTTTTTTCCAGATAGTAACGCCCATAAATATCCCTCACGTCCATCATTTCAAACCGGCGATCCTTGTTTTGGTATGTGCGGACTATATTGCCGTTTGAATCTTTTATGGTCATAATCCAGCTCATCACGTAATGGTCGTCGACTATTCTGACGGGAAATAAAAGATTGTCGAACTTTCCGTCATAGTTGGGAGAAATATATTGAATCTCGGGATAATCAACAATGATATTGGGCGGCAGGTCGTCTCTGTAACCCATATACCACGTCACACCCGCGCCTGTCGCGTAAACATCGTAATACAGGGGCTTGAACGCGGCGTCAAATGTTATATCACCGTCAGACGGGCGTCTTTCGCCAGGCTGCCTTTTACCGCCGGACGGAATTAAAAAGTTTATACCTATTCCCACGGAAGGATTCCACTGGAAATGGCCGTTGTTTTCTTCTTTTGACTCGCGCATATTGTAACCGGCGGCACCGGGCCACAATACGGAAAGGGTTAGTTTATCAAAAATAGTAACAGTAATTCCGGTTTTGACAATAACATTGATATTTTCAGGAACGATGACCGAAGGGACGCCGACATCAGCGGCGAAATTCATCACCAGGGGAGCCGGTTTTCCGCCTTTGCCTTCAATCCGGATAAAGTCAAATGTAAAGCCGAACCAGGGCGTAAACCATGTAGGCGCCCAGCTCATGCCCATATTCCGCAGCACCAAAGCCCATGTGAAATTTTTTATAAATCCCAGATCGCCGAGATTTTGAAGCAAACCCAGATCGGCTGATAAAGTCCAGTTATCCGTCCCCACCCCGAAATTAATTCCCGCGCCCAGTGAAAATTGGGGAAAGAATTCCTTTGCAATTGAAAAATTACCGCCTAACTCGTTCTTAAGGGGAAAGTCAGTCTTGAATTGATCAAAATAGTAATACCGCAGGGTGCCGCTGTAAGTAACGGATTTTGTGGGATACAGAAGACCCAGGTCGAATATCCCTCCAAGCTCTGAAGCGATATTCAGGTTGGTGACACCTAATGCCCCGACGTTGAGGATCATGCGGTCAGTCTGGCCGGCCTGCGCGGGGTTTATCGCGCTGAACGGAGCGCTGCCCCTGCTGGTGACAAAAGTCCCCTGGCCGGCTAAATCGGGAGAAAACAAATCCTGCACAGTGTCCGCGCCAAAGTCAGGCGTCTCGGGCAGGGCAAAAACCGTAAATGCCGCCGCCAGGAAAAGAACCGCCAGAAACGAAGAACCGGTAACTCGGAATTTAACTGCCATTTTCATAATCACTCTCTTTATTTACTACCTGTTATTGTAACGGGCCGCGGACAACACGGAAGCCTATTGTCCAGAAATTTTGCATATTGATATCAGTTGGCTGAAAGGAGTCACGGATGAAAGTCCGTGTGTTATTTATCCCATGGTTCCAACTTCCTCCACGGCGGACGCGGGGCGTGTCCTGACCCGGGTTATTGATAACCACCGTGTTCGTCCCCGGGCCTTTTGGATCAACGGCCGGGCTTGTTGAATAATAATGTGAATCAAATTCATCCCAGCACCATTCGCATACATTTCCGCTCATGTCAAAAGTCCGCAGGATATTGGGCTTTAATAACCCGACCGGATGCGTTACGCGATCAGTGACGGTTCCGCCGGTACCTCCGTACCATGCCACTTCAGAAGCGGTATTACTTCCGGCCCAGTCGAAGTTTCCCGGCGAACCTTTTCCGCCCCTGGCCGCGTATTCCCATTCGGCCTCGGTTGGCAGGCGGTATCCGTTGGCATCCCAATTAATCGTTACTTTTGCGCTGATTATTGTCTGGCTTGAGATAGGCGGCCATCTGCTGCCGTCAGCCAACACTATGCTGCTTTCATCAATGGTATAAACCTTTTGCAGGCTGAGCCCTTTCGCGCTGTTTTCCATGTCAGTCAGTTTGTTGCAGAACATGACCGTGTCTAACCATGTAACCCTGTTTGCCGGAAGATTTGTCCCCTCTTTATTGGAATTGGGAGTATAATCCATTACTTTCATATACTGCTCCTGCGTAATGATGTACATTCCCATGAAAAAGCCCTGGGTTAAATTAACCTGATGTTCAGGACGCGAACCGGAGACGGACTGGCTGCCCATCGTAAAATTTCCTTTCCTTACCCAAACCAGATTTCCGTTATTAATAGGATCGTATGAGCTGGAAGTGTTAGTTGAAGAATAGTCAAGGTATTTTTGATCTTTTATCCACCGGGGATACAGATTGATATTTGTGGTGCCAGTTGTTACATAGTCCGGCCCTGCCGTGTAATTTTCAAAAATCCACTCTCTGGTATCTTGTGAAGCTGCCGGAGTTTGTGAATCCGCGCACCAGTACCAGCCGTCAAACCCATAGCCGTTTACAATCGCCATAGAGTCTCTGGTCATGTCCAGCGGTTCATCAATGTTTCCGCCATAGGCTATGCTTTGGTTCTCCGGCTTCTGGTCCCCACCGCCATAGATGATGTCTTGATTCGTATACGAGTCAATGATCCCCATGTTGAATACTACGGTGTAGTAGATTATGCTCCATTCGGCGTGCAGGGTCATGTCTTGCGTTATCTGTCCTGCCGCAAAATCCCATAGTGATTGATCTTCTGTAAACCATCCCCGGAAAGAATAACCTTTCTGTCTCATGTTGGTGCCCAGAGGCTCGGTAATTTTTCCGCCTTCAATAATAGTTTGCGTCTCCGGAGCCGTAATGGTGGAACTGTTTGTATTGAACGTTACGGTGTAGGATTTGGGAGGGATGACCCAATTCGCGTATAGAGTGATGTCAGCGGTAACCGGATTGTCAAAGTTATACAGCGAGGTCGGGGTAAAGCTCGAATCGGTGTACCAGCCGCCAAAACCGGAATCACCTTTGCTCATGACAGGAGGCATAACCGCCGTACCGTTAGCGGCTATAATTTGCTGATCCGGCTGCGGGCTTCCTCCGTTTGCCTGAAAGGTAACGGTGAATGTTTGAGTTACGACCCACTTTGCGTACAGGGTGATATTACTACTAACAGTATCGTTGGTAAAATCCCACGGCGCAGCAAAACCCGAATCTTTGAACCAGCCGCCAAAACCGGAATCACCTTTGCTCATGACAGGAGGCATAACCGCCGTACCACCATCAAGAATAACTTGATCGGCGGGGGCCGGGATTCCATTGTTTGCTTCAAACCGGACAGTGTAATGTTGAATCTCAAACCACTTGGCATACAGAACGGTTGGATTGGCGGTAACAATATCGTTATAAAAATTCCATTGTACAGTAAAGTTTGCGTCTGTGTACCAGCCGTCAAACCCATATCCGGTTCTGTCCATGATGGGTGGTATGACTATCTTGCTGCCATAGACTATAACTTGCGGAGCAGGGGCCGGGCTTCCGTTGTTTGCCACAAAATTGACGGTACATTGAATTTCAACCCATTTGGCGTACAGAGTGATATTTCCGGTATCAGTATCGTTTGCAAAATCCCATTGATTGGTACAGGCCGGCTCTTTATACCAGCCGCCAAAACCAAAACCGGTCTTGCTCATGGTCGGCGGTATAACTACCTTTCCCCCGAAGACTATATCTTGATTATCCGGGGCAGGGCTTCCCCCGTTTGCATTAAAAATGACCGTGTAATGAATTGCAGCCCACTTTGCGTACAGGGTGATATTGCTGCTAATAGTATTATTGGTAAATTCCCATTTTTTAGTATCGTCCCAGTTTCCGCTTGATGTTCCGTCAACGGTGTACCAGCCGCCAAAACCGGAACCGGCTTTGCTCATCGGAGAAGGCGTGACAACATTGCCATTAAGGACGATTATTTGGTCAGCCGGCGCCGGAGTTCCTCCGTTTGCTTCAAATTTGACGGTGAACTGTTGAATTTGATTCCACTTGGCATATAAGTAAATATCTGTTGGAACATTCGGAACAGGATTGTCAAAGTTATACAGCGAGGTCGGGGTAAAGCTCGAATCGGTGTACCAGCCGCCAAAATCATAGCCGTCCTTGGTCATGGGGCGTGGCATGACTATTTTGCTGTCACCGGCTATAATAACTGTGGTATGAGGCGACGGGGTTCCGCCGTCCGGATAATAATGGACAGTGACGGTGACAGTTTCCCACCTGGCATACAAAGTGATATTGCCGCTGACAGTATTTGTGTCAAAGTCCCATAGATTGGCAGAAGACCATGTTCCGTTTGATGTTCCGTCAACTTTGTACCAGCCGGCAAAACTAAAACCAGCTTTGAACACGGGGCGCGGCCTGACTACTTTGCCGCCGCTGGTTATAGTTTGAGGATCAGGTGTCTTGCTATCAAGATAATCGTTTCCGTCAGAAAATACTCCGCCTTTTGTATCAAATGTGACAGTGTATGTTGTTGGCGGTGTTGGGGGTGGGATTGATATATCCCACCTGGCGTATAGCGTCATATCTTTGGTTACCGGCGCATTAAAGTCCCATTTTTCGCTGTCGTTCCATGATCCGGTTGATGATCTATCAACCGTGTACCAGCCGCCAAAACCATAGCCATCCTTGATCATTGCCGACGGTATAACTACCTTGCCGCCTTTGGCTATGATTTGTGGAGCGATTTTCTCATGGTCTGAGGCTGGTTTACCGGTTCCGACAGTCTTTCCTCCTTTGAGATCAAAGGTAACCGTGTATTGTTCAATTTGAATCCACTTGGCGTACAAAGTGATAATGCCGCTGACAGGATCGTTGGTAAAGTCCCACGGTATGGTTAAGCCCTGATCTTTGAACCAGCCGCCAAAACTGAAATTGGTTCTATTCATGGAGGGCGGCGCGATTACCTTACCGTTTTGGGTAATATATTGCGGATTCGGCGCCGGGCTTCCCCCGTTTGATACAAAGGTGACCGTGTATTGTAATTCAACCCATTTAGCGTACAGGGTGACATTATTGTTAATAGTATTTACAGCAAAGTCCCACGGTGTGGTTAAGTTTTGCTCTTTGAACCAGCCGCCAAAACCAAAACCGCTTTTTGTCATAGGCGGCGGCATGATAACCTTGGCGTCGCGGGATATGGTTTGCGGGGCCGGTGAGGGGCTTCCTCCGTTTGCTTCAAAGCTGACTGTATAAACGGGTGTAGCCCACCTGGCGTACAGGGTTATATTACTGTTAATAATATCTACAGCAAAATCCCACGGTGTGGTTAAGTTTTTATCTTTGTACCAGCCGCTAAATCCAAAACCGCTTTTTATCATAGGCGGCGGCATGATGACCTTACCGCCATTGGCTATATTCTGCGAGGCAGGGGCCGGGCTTCCTCCGTTTGCGTCAAAGCTGACTGTGTAATGCTGAATATCAAACCATTTGGCATATAAAGTAATATTATCAGTAATGGTATTGGTAAAGTTCCACGATGTGGTAAAGTTTGCGTCTTTGTACCAGCCGGCAAAGCCGGAATCAGTTTTATTCATGGCAGGCGGCATGACTGCCTTGCCTCCGGGAGCGATAATTTGTTGAGCAGGGACCGGGCTTCCGCCGTTTGCCTCAAATTTAACTGTGTAATGAACCTTGACCCACCTGGCGGACAGGGTTAGGTTTCGGGTTACCGGCGTATTAAAGTTCCACAACTCATTGGTATCCGATGTGTACCAGCCGCCAAAAGCATAACCGTCTTTCGTTACCGGCTGAGGCTCTGTAGCCAATGTACCGGAGATCAGAGTCTTCGTTCCCGGCAGTTCCGGCATTCCGCCATTAGTATTGAAAGATACGATGACAAAAGACACCGTGTCTATATGCTGCCATTTGGCGTACAGGGTTATGTCCCTGTTTATCGGCGTATTAAAGTCCCATAATGCTTTCCATGTTCCATTATCCGTATACCAGCCGCCAAAAGCGTAATCGGTCAGTTTCAAAGCCGGCAGTTTGGGAATTTTAGCGCCCTCTGTTAAATGTAATGGCGCAAAAACCTCTGTTACCGTAAGTTTCTTATTTGCATCGTCTTTTATTTCATTTACCAGTTCGGCGCCTTCGCCCGGAAGAAATGTTACGGTGTAAGTATTCAGTCCGGTATTTCTGCTGTCCGGAGGGCTATAAATGACAGTTCCCGGAAAGAAAGGGTTTGTACAAGTCAGAGAAATAATTCCCGCGGTTATCGCAAGGGCGATTTGTTTAATACGGTTTTTCATTATACGCCTCTCTAAAAACAAATTCCTAACATGGAGCCCAGGCCAAAGGCGAACGGATACCCGGCGCGGCCATAAGGTTCAATATAAAAGAATGAGCCCAAAGGGATACGGTATCCGGCGGCAAGTCCGCTCATAATCATGGGAGTTATGCCTTCTTCTTCAAAGGCGATAAAGGCCCCTATATCAAACTGAAGAAAAAATCCTGAATGTTTATTCTGTAAAAAGTATTGGCGTACCAGGAAAGCCGGTTCCATAACATAAATTTTGTTAAAGTTCATACTTCCGGTAAATGAAAGGCCCAGCGTGGATGAGCCCGACAGGTTATAAAGAAGATTCATAACGGCTCCGCCAGCAAAGTCATGCCGGGAAGCCATGTTCCATTCAGCCCCAAAGCCTATGGACATTTTCTTTTCCTGGGCATAGGCGCACGTATAAATCCCCGAAAAGAATAACACCAGAAGTATCCATTTTTTCATGGCTATTACCCCTTTTCTTATTTTTCAGGAAACAAAGAATTTTGTCAATTTACTTTCGAATGAAATAAAACCCTTTAGTTTTCGTAAAATCACTGGCATTGAAGTCTTTTTTGACGTGAACCTTGGCGCGGAACTTACGGTCATGTCTTATCTTGACTACATCAAAAAAAAATCCCCAGCCGGAAACTCTGTTGGTAGCAGCTTACCGTAAAAATCTTCGATTTTTGTAAAACCCCCTTGACTCTTTTTTTATTTTTTGCTATTCCTTACAGTGTATTATCCTCTTGTTTTCAGAGGGGGATTTTTATGCTCTGGTGCGCCGGATGCTGACGGCGGTCCGACTTGTTCAAGAATCCGGTTGGTTCTCGAAGAAGTCTTACAAAATACTGCGTATTTTGTTATTTTTTAGCGGAAGTTGTTCAAAAACTGAAGTTTCTGAACAACCTTAAGGAGTTTTGAGCGGATGCCTACTATTAATCAGTTGGTTCGTTTTGGGCGGCAACAGGTGACTTCCAAGACCAAGTCTCCGGCCCTCCATTCCTGTCCCCAAAAACGGGGAGTTTGTACCCGCGTAATGACTGTTACGCCCAAAAAGCCCAATTCGGCGCTGCGGAAGGTGGCCCGTGTGCGGCTTTCTCACGGAACCGAAGTAACCGCCTATATTCCGGGAATCGGACACAATTTACAGGAACACTCAGTGGTTTTGGTACGCGGCGGACGTGTTAAAGACCTCCCTGGCGTACGTTACCATATTATTCGCGGGGCAAAAGACACCCTGGGAGTGACAGACCGCAAGCGTGGGCGCTCCAAATATGGCGCAAAGCGGCCAAAGGCGTAGGCAGGTATATAAATGGGAAGAAAGAAAAAAACTATAGATCGCAAAATAGCCCCGGATCCCAAGTATAACAGCGTGGTGGTGTCCAAATTTGTAAACCGCATGATGTGGGAAGGCAAACGTTCTGTCAGTTTGCGGTTGGTTCATGAGGCTTTGGGGATTCTGCAGACAAAGGCCGACAAGGAGCCGCTTGAGGTGTTTCTCAAGGCTCTGGATAACGTAAAACCGGTCATTGAGGTTAAATCGCGGCGGGTTGGCGGGGCGACGTATCAGGTTCCGGTGGAAATTCGGGAAGCGCGGCGGGAAGCCCTGGGAATGAGGTGGATTATCAATGCGGCCCGTGCGCGTTCCGGTCATGGTATGGGCGACCGCCTTGCCGCGGAACTGCTGGATGCGTATAATAATACCGGGACTGCCTTCAAAAAGAAGGAAGATACCCATAAAATGGCGGAGGCAAACAAGGCTTTTGCCCATTATCGCTGGTAAAGCGAGAGTTGGTGTAATTTTAGCATAAATGGCTTTACATGACAGAGAAAGATTCAGTATACTGACTTTCCCTGTTTTGGGGCGAGGTTGTTGACTACCCGCCTGAGTGTTGTGAAAAATCGTGCGGGTACTTGACAAAAATGTACAAAATGACGAAAATCGTTGTGTAGATTTTCGGAAGGTATCCATAACGGCGCCGGTAACGGTCCGGCGAGATGTCGGCGGCCAAACCGACCATCGGATTAGATGGGATAGGTGGAGTTCGATAGAGATAGGTTCTCCTTTTCTATTCGTATCCCCCTTATGTATCCCTTAATATGAATATCCGCCATCTGGCCACATAAAAGGTCAGGCGAGCGGATATTAACACGATAAGCGGCATTGTGTGCTCCGCACGTTAATACCGCTTGTCTCCAAATAGAACCTGCGGTATGCGGGTTGAATGAGAATAGTAACTGTGTCTAAAGCAAGGAGGACACAAAATGGCAAAGGACAAATTTAGTAGAACAAAGATTCACATGAATGTCGGAACCATCGGTCACGTTGACCATGGTAAAACTACGCTTTCCGCCGCTATCACCATGTACTGTAGTAAAAAGTACGGTGATAAAGTCATGAAATTTGATGATATTGATAACGCGCCGGAGGAAAAAGCCCGTGGTA
>Ga0268262_10002892_pt1 | contig 19268 bp, 19 predicted proteins | sample TergutNc150P3_FD_190354 | JGI IMG/M metagenome (GOLD analysis project Ga0268262, IMG submission 190354) | Nasutitermes corniger P3 segment gut microbial community from laboratory colony in Florida, USA - Nc150 P3 (SPAdes) (version 2) | ecosystem: Host-associated > Arthropoda: Insects >...
AACAAATTTGGCATTCCGCAAAACTTGAAAGAGTGCGGAATAAAAATAGATATGGAAAAAACTTGGGATGCCATTGCCGGGGATAAAAAAGCGGAAAAGCAAACTCGCGTTTATATTCTGCCTTTGGAGATAGGCAAGGTGGTGAAAACCTCCGCACCCTCAAAAAAGCAAGTGTTTGAGGCTTTGGAGGTTGTATTATGAAATGGTATATCCATCGGTCATATTCTAAAGTCAAAAAAACAATTTAGCAATACCAAGAACTCCTTGCTTCCAAGGCACACGGTGGGAAACCCCAGACGTATGGATAAAAGAATCCTTGTTATCCAAATACCACTGATAGTTCCTAATCAGCGCATCCTTGTTTGAATAACGCGGCTTGAAGTCAAGGACTTTCTTAGCTTTTTCTATCGAAACCAAACAATCTGTGGATGCCGTTTTATAAACCCATACGCGGAGTGGAGATAAACGTAGCATATCCAAAAAGCGTAACGCCAATATCGCTGGTGTCGCCGGAAGACCGCGTATCTTTTTCCCGAATCCGGCATAATCAAGCACCGCCTGAAAGTCCTCTTTCATCGTTGCAAACTCCTCCGCAGCAACATTAAACGTATCGTTAACTTTTTCCGCCGGTAGTTCAGTGCACAAGTATGTCGCGACACAAAGGTCATACACGTCCAATAGCTGGTAACAGTTATTGCCGCTTCCAATCAAGGGAAACCCGTGGCCGCTCGACGCCCAATCGTATAATAGCGAGAACGCACCGAGCCGCTCTGGTCCGATAAACGACTTGGGTCTCAAAATCGGAACGACCATACCCTTACTGCGGAATTCTTCACACACTTTCTCAGAATCTATTTTTGCCACTCCATAAGGACCCACCCCGTTAAGTTTATCCTCCTCAGCCAAGTAATGTTTGCCATCAGGTATCTCGTACACTGCGGTTGTTGATATTTGAACTACTCTCTTGATACTGGCTTCATAAGCCGCTTGCAATACGTTCCTTGTCCCGTCAATATCGGTGGTACGTATATCCTTCTCGGAATAAAGCGGAAGGGCGGCGGCGGAATGTACCACAATATCACAACCCGCCATAGCCGCACGTACAGCCTGCATATCCCGAATATCGCCGTGTACAACAGTTACTCGCTCATCGTTTTTTTCTGGATAGTCGTATTCCGGAGATATGTCAAAAGATACAACCCGATGTCCCTTTTCAAGCACAAATCTGGTCAGGTTTATCCCCAAAAATCCAGCTCCGCCAGTAATGAAAAAAGTTTTCATGTTTTATCTCCTTTATCATTATGTGAAAATATAAAAAACTGCCTACTAGTGAAATTGAACACAAAAGACACTCCTGTACCGACTATTTTTGAAACCATATTAGGAAACCCAAAAATTTCCACGCAAAGAGCCGTCACCGTTAAATCAATACTTAAACCTATCATATCAGAGATTATCATCATTATAAGTTCTGTTCTCTTTTTTCGGTTTTCTTTGGATTTAAAAATCATACGGCTTAAAATAAAATTCAACAATGTTCCAGTAATATAAGATATCGGGGCAGCAAACAAATAGTACACATTAAATTTAGCATTTAAAATGTAAAAAACGCTCCAATTCACAAGCGTGCAAAGTGCGCCGACAAAAAAATACTGAACGAATTTCGATAATATCAATTTTAAGAAGTCTCGCTTCATTTCAAACCTTCAAACCCAACATACCATAGCACAATCTCCTTTTGCAACAATATTGCGGCAGTATCACATAATCCATGCCGATATTCTCAGCCAACCGTCCGTCTTTATTCATCCTGTCGCCTATGAGCAAACAATCGTCCGGCGTTAATTCAAAATCTTTCAGCACTTGCCGCAAACCATCCGGGCACGGCTTCAAACAATCCAGTTCCTGTGCCGAGTAAGCCGCGTCTGGATAAAACCCAAGCACGGTCAGCTTCTCGGTCACCGGGTAGTCAGACAACACAATCAGCATTATACCATGCTGTCTAGCCAGTTCCATATCCGCAAGCAACCGTCTATCGCGAAATAAACGAACAAACGGCAACGGCTTTTCCACCATCCACATATAAATCATAGACTGCACCGCTTCCAAGCTAATATGGAAACGTTCGGCTAACGCCGCAATCCGCTCAGTTTCTCCCAAGCCTTGCTCATACAACTTTCTAGCAGCGGATATCAACCGCAATGTACGCAACCCGCCCGGATAAAAACACCGCAACACCAATAGCAAAGCCATACATAAACGTACAGGCATTTGATAGTATAAAGTACCATCCAAATCCAATATAATTGCTCGTTTATTTGAAAACATACCCATCGGTCATTTCCACTCAATAGGTCTCAAATCCATTCGTAAAAATAAATCTAGTGCCGGAATGTGGATATAGTAACACACAATAAACCCTAGAATAATTAGGGCACACAACAGCATCAGCGTTTTTTCGCGAAAGAGTTTCTCAGGTTTTTGGGCAGCCGAATCCGTCTCAAAACAGATAGATAAATAATAACAAAACAGCAAACATATTAATGGCAGGACAAGCAATAGCTCAATTCTGTATTTAATAAGAAACACCCCACAAAAAAACACCGACAAATTTCCATAAAATATGGCAGAGGTGAGCAACCGTTTCTCACTATATCCCCGAAAAGACTTGCGGTAAAGTTTTGCCTGCTCAGGATCGCCTATCATCCGGTATTCTGCAAAACGTTTGGCAGCCATCAGAAAAGCTCCGCCCATCCAATAACCGAACACTACGCTAAAAGGCGGCTGATACAGACTTGTGATGCAAAACCAACCGATAATCAACCGAATGGCGTTATTCATAGATTCTGTAAGAACATCAACGTAGGGCAAATCTTTTGTACGAATAGGTTTCACATTATACAAAATCCCCATCACAAGCAAAACCGCTTCGGCGATTAAAACTATTGTTGAGATAAAATTGGCTATGATGAGTGAAACCATCGCAAAAAAAACGTACTCAGCCAGTACGACTGGAACACTCAATTTGGTTGTGACAAAGGGGCGGTGTTTTTTTACGGGATGAAATTTATCAAACTCCATATCCAACCACTCATTGATACAGTAGTTAGCCGAAGCTGCTGCGCTGGTAGCAATCATGCCAAGTATTAATTGAACGACCAAATCCATTGATGGCATAGGGCTAACCATCATATAAGCGAGCCATGCGCCAGGCAACACAAAAAGCTGTTTTATCCAATGGTCAAAGCGAGCTATTTTTATATAGTTTAATACGGTTCTTACAGACACAATGGGAATATAGAATTTTCACGGCACATTGCATATAACTCCAAATGTTCGAGCTAGGTAGGGCTGTAGAAAATAATTCCAACGTCCTCCACCATATCCTCCACCATAGGCTATAATAAAGAAAACAAGCAGTATAGTAATTCCACAGAAAGAATAAAAGGTTTTTAAAATAATTTTTCTCATCGCAATTTCCTTTTCTTGCAATTGAAAAGCACAAATTAACGTACCGAGTGCCATAATCCAAGAAAAATCCATAGCATAGCGCCAGTCCAGAAAACCTTTTAATGCCAAGAAAACTATATTGAGCGATGAAATAAAAATTCCTGCAAAAATAAAATTTCTCAGAAGAGCAATTTTTCTGACATAAAATAAAAACCACATAACAGGAAAGCAAAAAATGCCAACAACTTGTCCATATGCAGGAAAAACATTAGTTGTAGCCAATGGAACATTTGATATTTTTACTGAAATAAAAGGAAATGTGAAATCTAGATTTGGCGGGGCAAATAATTCCAATAAAAGTATTTTTATGAAGAAATGAATTTTCCCAATAATGCCAATTTTGTTTAACATACCTACGTTCCAATGTCCCAACTGATAAATATCACCAAATTTAAAAGGAGAATCAAAGCGGGCATAGTTGTACCATGCGAGAATTGAACCTATAATTGCGAATGGAATTATTATAGCAAGTACTTTACTTGTGCTTAATTCCTTCTTTTTATCCCACAGCACAACCGGAACCAAAATGCTCATAAACAGAGCATTGGGGCGGCAACCTACGGCAAGAGCAAAGGAAAGCGAAGAAATAATAAGGCACTTAATAGAAAGATTCTCCCTTGCACGCAATAACATAATAATGCCTAAAATCACAAAAGCTAGTGCTGAATATTGCGTTATTTCATAGAAAAAAGGCTGTATTGTTATGATAGGAATGAGAGAGCAGGCATACAAAGCCGCTGCTGCCATTAGAAAGAAAAAATAAGGGAGCTTTTTAAAGTAATCCTGCGCGATTTGTTTCCAGAGCAGCAACAGCAATACAGTTGCCATGGAAGCAAATAAAAATATCCCCATTGAATTTGGCAAATAGTCTCCAGTGAGCAATTTGTAAGGGGCAAATAAAATTATAACAGGAACTATTCCAAAATAGCTGTGATATTTGCCTTTGTAATATGTATAGTCATACCAAATGGGAATTCCATGCTGCGCCCTATAATGCGGGTCATAAGGTTTTTCTGCTTCCAGCAATGCTTGCGGAACCTCAAGATCCAAATGCAGTTGTTTTTTTAGTAATGCATCTGTCATCCAATGGCTGTACAATTTATAGTGTCCACTAGCTAGTTGAGCATCTTCAAAACCATAAACAGAATAAGAACCGAGGAAATTGAAAATAATCATAAAACAAACAAGCACGGCAAAACCAACGCGCTGCCTAAAGCTGGCTTTGTCGTATAAATAATCAAAACAGAAGTATGAAATTTTTTTGCGAGTTTCTGCATTTTTTAGACAAAGCAGAAAAAGCGAAATAGCAAAAACAATAACCAAGCGAATAGGCATAATTGCCATCGGAATTTCTTTATTGAGTTCTACTTGCTTAACGTCTATGTTGTTTTCAAGAAATTTAATGGTTAAATTTGAAACTTTTCCACGTGGAGTTATAGTTATATAATTGCTGAAATCTAAGCCTTTTATTATTCTCACGTCTATAAAGCGTTCAGAAGATTCTTCGTCTGCCCAAGTAATTTTAACCCTTTGAGCGTTTCCTCGCAAAAATACAGGTTCTATGTGAATTGAAGCTATTTCCGTATTTAAATTTTCAAATTCCAAGCCATTTGACTTAAATTGCTTGCTTGTGAATAAGGTGGCATAGTGCGTGTAGTTGAACAGCGTTATCTCTAAAAAAAGCGAAATGAGCAGAGCAATTAATGAAAAAATAAAAATTTTACGGTGCATATGGACTCAATATAGTAAATTATAGCTTTATTTTACTACATTTTAGCAATATGAATAGAGAAATAATAACTGCAAAGGCAAAAAAAATTATTCGCGAACCTTTGCTTTATCTGTTGCCTTTGCTTGCTCTAGCTTGGTTTTGGATTATTCCAGAAAATCCTCTTTTTGCGATGTTTAGAAATCTCTTGTTTTTTGCTTTATTGCTGACGGTCTTCGTTTTTGTTTTGAGGAAATTCAAACTAAGCGGCGAAACTATTGTTGCCTGTGTTTTGAGTATTCCTTTTGTTTTTATGCTTTTGTGGTATTTAATTTCTGCGTATCAGACTGCAAATATGCAAAGTCAAGGAACATTTACAGGTGTACGTGATGGAACGTTTACAGATGCACGCGATGGAAAAGTTTATAGTTGGAAATTTATGCCGGACGGCAAAAAATGGATGATTGCGAATTTGGATTATGCAGGAAATGGCGGTTTGTATTACAATGGTGAGAGTAATCCCCCGTTTGCAGGTGCTGGCAGATTATACACTTGGGAGCAGGCGAAAACTGCTGCTCCTGCTGGCTGGCATTTGCCCAGCGATGCAGAGTGGGCAGCGCTTGCGAAAGCTGCTGGCGGAACAGGTTCTTATGGTGAAATAGGAACAGCGGGAAAGAAATTGAAAGCAAACCACACATGGAATCCGTATCAAGACATATTGACAGGTACAGATGATTTTGTTTTTTCTGCTTTGCCTAGCGGTTATAGAGATGTCTCTAATACTTGGCTAAAACTTGGTCTTTCTGGCGTTTGGTGGTCTTCTACTGAATATTCCTCTACTTACGCTTACTACCGGAGCATGGATCACAATAACGAACGCATGTATAGGGGCTACGACGATAAGACTTACCTATTTAGCATTCGGTGTTTGCAAAACTGATTTTTTTACAACATCAAAAACAATCGCTTTATCTCCACACCCTAGCCACAAACAAATTTCCATCTCTATCATCCTTAAATTCAATTTTCGGATATGCCTTTCTTGAGCGTAATATGCCACTTCCAAGCCCTCTATACGGTAAAATTTTTGCGGCAAAAGAGGCGATTACAGGATTGCGAATATTTGAGTTGCCAAATAAAATATTCTCAACGGTTAAATTATTTGGCAAATGCCCCGGACTTATTATTTCTATTCTGTTGTTGAAAATCAAAATTCTAATAGGAGCATTTGTGAAATAATCTCTGTGTATAATTGCATTTGCAACCAATTCTTCAAAAACAATTTTTGGAATTTCTGGTATCCCGGTGGAATTTACAGATTGTTCGCCTTGAAAAGTTTTTGTATTGTTAATTAAAAAAGAAACTGCGCCCTTGAACTGTTCTTCCAGTTTTCCAAAAATATCCCTGCTATCCAAATAATTCGTTTCTGCCACATCAATTCCGTTAAAAGCCACTGCCTTAATTATAAAACTAGGCAAAATAGTTTGAGGTTGTACAGCAAATAACAAAACTCCAGCTAAATTAAGGTTTTCGCCTTTCAACAGATAAATATTTTCCAAAAGTTTTTTAAATGGAATATCTAAATCACCTGGAGCACTTTCGTATTGTTCGGTAAAAAAACTGCTGAAATAAAGAGTATCTATATTTTTCTCACTTGTGTTTGGGATTAAAGTTTCGTCTGCGTGAATTACAGCCGAACTTTGGGCTAATCTTAAAATTTCTTCTCTTGAACTTGCTGGGCGTTTGTCTGCACCGGTTTTAGTCCAGAAAATTCCGCTTTGGTCGGAATATGGCTTGCTAATTCCTTGGGGAACAGTTAGTACCAAAACCAAGCCACTCGAAGTAACTATGTTTTCTGTAGTTGGATTTATAGCAGGGCGAACATTTTGAGAGCAGACATTGGATATTAATTGATTCAGTCTTGAAATATCATTTAAATTCAAACCGCTTATTTTTCCATTGTCTTTGACGCCAATTAAAATTTGTCCGCCGTTTCCATTGCTAAAAGCCACTATCTCTGCGGCTAACTTGCCTGCATTTGTAAAATTCTCCTTAAATTGATGCCCAGAATCCTCGCCAGATTTAATAATGGTTTCCAATTCCGAAAGTTGCATAGAATCAATATAGTAAAATTTGTAGTGGATAAAGGCAGTTATTAAGCAAGCAATATAACCTTAATCTCTAGTTCTGGTGGAAAAACAAGCCATAAAACTATCGCTGCGAATAGACAATAACGGATACAACAATATCATAAATAACCAAGCGAAAATTGAAACAAAAAATGATGATTCGCACGAAATACGTTTCCATAACCCTTGAATGGTAAAATATTGAAGAGATGAACTATAATGCGTTGTAAAACCATTATTTTCAAAGAGTTTTTTTAAATTTTGCAAATTGAAATAATGCACGTGCGGAGAAGTAAACCCCTTTTGCCACATACGATAGTATGGAGCTTTTATCCCAAGTTTATATAAAACAGATGCTGTTTTAAAAATTAATCCTTCACTGGTAGGTATGTTGATTATCACGTAACCGTTGTCTGTTAAATGAGTTTTTATACCCTGTAATACTTCTTGAAGATTAGGAATATGTTCAAAAGAATCGTTAAATATGATTATATCGTATTTTTTATTTAAAAGATTTTCCGTTTGAGGAAAGAAACCATCTATAACATCAAAACCACAAGCTCGAGTTTCTTTAGCTAAATGCTCCGTAGGTTCCAAGCCAGTTACTAAAAAACCTTCATCACGAGCAATTTTCAAAAAAAGTCCTCTGGAACAGCCAACATCCAAAATAGTCTTTGCTTTGGAGAATTTTTCTTTGATTATGTTGCAAATGAATTTAAAATTCCCCCTCCTTACTAATTCAAACGACGTAATTTCTGTTCCAACTCCAGGTTGTTCATTGGAAGACATATATTTGCAGGTTTTACATAAAAAATAAATATCTGCAATTTTATGCATATATTGGCCGCACACAGGACAAACGAGGTTGTTTTTTGTATAATCCATAAAGTCTCTGTAAAATTGTGAATTCTAAATTACTTTTGATAACTAACCATTTATTATTTCCATTATAAACGCTATAGAAAGCAAACAGAAAAGCATTTCCAAAAATATGGCAGAAGCTGCAAAACGCCATTTCTCATTGTTTAGCAACAAATGGATGCCATAGTTGTAAAAAATAGAAAAAGGTATTATTATAGGTAAGATATATCTAAAATCTATATTTACAGGGAAAGTGGCTCTCGTATACCATATTCCGCATAGTAAAAAAAATGAGGTACACAAAATAGGCAAAAGAATTCCTATATCTTTTAAAGGTACTTTGAATAAAAAAATTGCGGAAATCAAAAACATTGCAAGTGCAATAACACTTATAGCAATAGCAATATTGTGCATAGGGATTCCTCCATATCTCCATTCTCCGAACAAGGCGGTTTTACCTAGATAATTTGGAAAATACTGCCTGCCGTATTTATCTTCCCAAGGCGAAGTGAAAGGTTCAGTTGCAAATGTTTTTATGTCCAGCCATATAAGATTTTCCAAATTGTTTCCAACTCTCAGACCAGAAGAGACAGCGTTTATATTGGATATATAGAAGGTATCACTTTTTCCGCTGAGTTTCGATTTTATTCCAGGGTAAGTAGCGGCTCCGGTTGCTATCATTATAGCAAGAGATACAAAAAGAGCTTTTTTCAGATTTTCTTTTGAAAACGACACATTCCCTATGATAGCCTTTGCTAGAAATAGAATTATCACTACGGGGAGTAGCAATATGGCGTTCACTTTAGTTAAAATTGCAGCCGCGGTAAAAAAAGTAGCCATAAATACATATCTTTTTTTCCCTCGCAAGTATAAGATTGTCCAGCCATATAGAGCCGCAGCAAAGAGAAAATAAAACAAGGGATCGTTGCCAATCCGGACGGAATGCAAAATTCCACTTGGCCAAAATGCTATTAGCAAACAACACACCCAAGGCAAAATTTTCTGTAAAAGCGATGATTTTTGATTAACAAAATGCGCAAATACTATCTTCGTTGTTTTAATTCCAAAAAATACAAAGCCTATTGAAGCTAATAGCGAAAATATTTGCAAAGCGAAATATATGGAATCGGTATTATTATTTGTTAAATAAGATATTCCAGAATATATTAATGCAGCGGAAAAATAATATAGAGGAGGATGGATAGATGCACGGCTTACAGCTTTGTCTATAGGAGGAAGCGACCAATTATCCACGAAGTATTGTATATATGCAAGATGCTCGTATGTATCGTGGGCACGAGTATCAAAATTAGTTACAGAAAGGTATAAAACACGAATCATGATGGCCAGAAAAAGTATAAGGGAATATCTTTTGGATAAGTACATTTTTTTTGAGAAAGCAAATAAAATGAACAATAAAGAAGAAAGCAGCAATAGATGAAAAATAATATTTCTAATATCTCTTGACTGTGGTTGTATGTTTATTCCTATTAAACCGCCAGAATCTTCAGTCTTTATTTCGATGCTATTTTCTCCGCTATGCAGGTATTCAGACAAATTTATAGTGAAACCATTTTTCCAATCCGATAATTTTTTCTCTGGCACAGAAGCAAGAGAAACATCTTTTTCGTTTATTGCTAGTGATAAAGTTCTATCATCTATAATTATTCTATAAGTGCGCGGAGAAAATACACTCAAGTATATTTTCCCTTTTAGTTTATATATGTATGTTCCGTTATTTCTTGGCGATTCTGCGCTATATGGCAAATTAACAGCAAGATTCTTGCCGAATTCATCTGTCAGCATGAAATCTTCATATTTGACTTTTGATGCAAAGAATGCAGCAAGAGTCATCGCTGCCAATACAAGGCTGATGATAAGCAATTTTTTGTTCATTTTCCATCTCCTTTTTCCTGTTCGGAAATTTTTAATTCGAGCAAAGCAACTTTCTGAATAAGGGTTTTATTTTGCTCTGAAAGTTTTGAAATGATTACAGAATAATGTATGAGAATGGCAACTGTGCCTATTAGCAGAAATAATAAAAGCGCGGTAGGTGCGTAATATATTCCCACCAAATCGGCAAATTTTTCCAAAACCGAACGAAACACAGAAAACATTAAAAGAATGGATACCACAAAAAGCCATAGTATGCTGTATTCTTCCTTCAGCTTACGTCTCTTTATCAAACGAAAAATAAAAAGCAAAAAAAGCAAACTGCCGACAATTGAATATATTTGAATTTTATCCATTTTCTGTTCCCATTTTAAAAGACGGTCTCATTTTAGCCATTGACATTGAGAGTATAACCTTTACCATATAATATATGGATTTCAAGCTACCTATGCTGGAACTCCCGTGAATTCTTTCTCTCATTTCAACTGCAACTTCCATTATGCGAAAATTATTTCGCCTTAAAAATATAACCGTTTCTGGCTCTGGAAAATCCGTTGGATAATTATTAGCCAACGTCTCTACAACTTTTTTGTTATATGCTCTGAATCCTGATGTACAATCACTTATTCGTTGTCCTATAAATATTTTGCAAATTATCTCAAAAATTTTTATGCCTACTCTTCGCATGAATGTTGAACGAAATCCTTGTTGACCTTTGTTAAAAAAGCGAGAACCTATTACAGCGTCGGTTTCATTTTTCATAATAGGCTCAAGCAACTTTTCAATTTCTGTTGCTATATGTTGCCCATCACCATCGAACTGAACCGCAATGTCAAAATCGTTTTCACTGGCATATTTAAATCCGGTTTGCACAGCCCCGCCTATGCCTAGATTACAAGGCAGAGAAATAATTTTTGCGAATTTTTCTTTTGCAGCTACTTTCGCTGTACAGTCAACCGAACCATCATCTATCACAGCAATGGTATAATTTTCATTTGCATTATGTATATCTTGCAAAACAGAAACAATATTTTCTTCTTCGTTGTATGCAGGTACTATAATACAAACCTTCATACTTCACCTAATGGAAAGAACTAAAAAACCTACAAATATAATTCCTAACCCAACCCAACCCGTGACGGGTATTGTTTCTTTGAAAAAAATCATTCCAGCTATTGCCCCAAACACGTATGCAATTGAAGCCATAGGATATATATAGCTAAGATTATGCCTTGATAACAATATAAACCAGTACAGAGTTCCAATTATGTAAAGCACCGCTCCAATCCATATATATGGGGAGAAAAATAATTCTTTTATACTGTCTAAAAATGTTTTGCCATTCACAAAAAAGCCACCCATATTAGTAAGCCCTAACTTCCATAGCACATTGCCAGCAGTAAGCATACTCACAAAAAACAATATTTGCAATATTAATTTGAAATTCGGCATAAAATTAAAAATTCTACTTTATTATTACCTAATCTTTACAGAAAAAGCTGATATATTATATATGGCAAGCTCTCTAGCTTTATCATCCGCATCCAATTTGCTTTTGAACCCTCCCCCTCTAAGTTTATAAAAAGGAGCGTCAAAAACCATTTGTATATCATAGCCAGTTTGAGTTCTGAGTTTTGCCCTGCGAGCTTGAGCTACGTCAAAATCGGCAACAGCGTCAAATTGCAAAGTGTAATAATCATCCTGCTCTTTACTTGAGCTTTTTGCCATAGAGACCGCGTTGTAATCCACCCGATAAGAGGAATCTAAAGGCGGAAGCTGAAATTCCTTGCCTGCAAAAAGCGAATCGATATCCGTGGGGGATTCGCTGTGTGCAAAAACCGCCGCTACCACTATGAGTTTTGCTATTTTTTCCATAATGAGCTTTCTTTTTTCAAGTACTCCAATAAAAGATATTAAAAATAGTAAAAAAATATATGTAAAGCATTGGATTAAAGTCTGTATTCTGCTCGCTATGACAAGTTTGCTGACTTGGTATGGCAAATTTTACAAGCCTGCCCCTATGTTAACCCATAGAAATGATTTTGGCATTTGGATTATCCCCCATAAAAACGGCTTAGGAGCATTGGTCGCGCTACCAAACGATAACAACGATTCCAATAAAGTTAGTACGGGGCTTAGAATTTGGGTTTCCCCGCCAGATTCGCTTTTAACTTTTGAACGACTCAGTTCGGTTAGGTACAGGGGCAAAAATATAGTTGCAATAGGTGACAGCCTAAATGACTCCCTAAAGCAGGACTTGCTCTCCACTTTGGATAGTAACGGGAATTTCTATTGGCTTGGACCTTTGGGCGCAGAGTTAACAGGCGAAGATGTTTCTGCGGAGTTGAAGATTTTTAACTACAATCCTAAGGATTATATTTTGGATATTATATACGAAGGGTACAAACTCCGGTTTTTCGGTTCGCAAGCCGCGCTGGATAGCATGGCAGAAGAACCTTTAAGCATCGCGGTTTTGATGTTCAAATTAGCAAACCAAAGCGAACCACCTTTTAAAAATAATAAACAAATTCAATCTCTGATTTGGAATGGAGAAAACGAAACCTCAGATTTCAGCCGCATAGCATTGAACCACAAAGAGGCGATGGTTATAATTTATTATCATAAAAAAAATGGACTCTCTGCAAAACGGCTGCATTTAAGAGATTGGAACCCGGACTACTAAACTGTTGATTTAGCCTTATTGAAAGAATCCAGTAGCACTTCTCTGATTTTTACTTCGTCTTCCACTTTTGAGAGAACGGTTATTTGGTCCCAGCCGCACAAAGCGGTGTCTCCTCTTGGCGGGAGCACTTGCCAAACATCTTCTTCTTCATCTCTGCTAAAAGATTTTTTCTCGTTCATTTTATTAAATACAGCCCAAGTTTTGTCTTCCAGTTCTTTGACCTCTTCGCCATGCCGCTCTCTTATCAAACTTATAATTTTTTGAGTTTTTCTGAAAAGGGAAGAAATTCTTTGCCTACGTGCTATCATGAGCAAAAGCGCATTTTCCGGCAGTCTCAAGTCGCGTATAAGGGGTCCTTTAGCACCTTCCGGGTCTGGCAGGTCAATGGTAAATACGGTTATCTTTTGCCCAGCCTCCATATCATTTTTTGTGAAAAACTCAAGGCTGTAAGGCGGTTCGGGGCGAGACTCCATGGATAGTTTCAATAATTTTGCGACCTTGCCAAGCGATGAGCCTTGAATCATCAAAGAGAGCAACACCGCAAAAAATACCAGATTGAAAATTTCCATTCCGTTTTCTATGCCATGTGCTGTTGGATATGTGGCAAGCACAATGGGAACCGCACCACGTAGCCCTGCCCAAGCTATAAACAATCGGTCTTTAAGCGGTATGCGCATTCCAATAGTTCCCAAAAATACCGCAGCGGGTCTCGCTACAAAAGACAGGAAAACGAAAAGCAAAATTCCTTTTAAAACCATATTCTCATTAAACCAACTGCGCGGCTCAACCAAAACACCGAGTAGCACAAAGAGCAAAATGTTTGAAATCATGGATATGGCAGACGAAAAATTATAAACACCCTGCTTATGCACAAATTGCATATTTCCAAGAACAATGCCAGCGGTAAAAACAGCCAACATTCCGCTTGCATTAAGTGCTTCAGTAAAGCCATAAGCGAACAATGCCGTGCATAGCAGTATTATATAGTAATATCCATTTTCCTGCGGAGTGAGTGTGTTTATGAGCCGCACCGTCATCTTCGCTATTATATAACCGAAAATAGGTCCGGCGGTGAATTTCCACAAAAATTGCCAAACAAAAACATTAAAACTCAAATTCTCGCTGGAAGTCAGAGCTTGCACTGTTACTATTGTGAGCAAAATAGCCATAGGGTCATTGGCTGCGCTTTCTATTTCTATGGTTGAACTGAGCTTGTGCCCTAGAGGTTGTTTCCTTAAAATTGAAAATATCGCCGCCGCATCGGTAGAAGATATTATCACAGACAGCAAGAGAGCCAGATTTTTATCCCAGCCTAAAATGAAATACAAACACACAAAACTAAATACCGCTGTTAAGATAACTCCCCAAGAAGCCAAACCCACCGCAGGCAATGCAACAAGTTTTAAATTATTTTTCTCCGTGCAAAATCCGCCGTGAAACAGAACAAAAACCAAAGCCAGATTTGCGACTTGGTTTGCCAAAATCATATTGTCAAATTCCCAAAACTTGAGTCCGTCTTTGCCAAAGATAATTCCAGCGAACAGAGCCACTAGAATAACGGGAATGCTTTTTTTATCCAAATGAACTGCGGATACCACTACTGCTAAAAGAATTAACGGAATCGCCAGATAAACTATATTATCGGCAATGCTGGTCGTAAAAAAATTTAACCAATATTCCATGTAGAGAATGTAGAAAAAAGGGACTTAGCCTTGCCTGTTCACCAGATGCACCGGTTCCCTGCGCACGGTTCTGGAGTAAGCCCCGCCGTTCCCATAAGTTCGCCAAGCGCGGTCGCGTGGGTCTACGCTTTGGGTCATTATTGTCTTTATGGTCTCTTTGATTATGCTACGTGAGATTTCCAAAAGTTCTGCATTTGATGCCGAGATATTTTTTACTTCCTGCGCTTCCTTTTTTAATTCCAATGCTATATTTTCCAGTTTTTTGCCATCAAATTCCGGGAAGGCTTTAACTATGTCGCGAATTGTTTTAACCTCCGAATTTGCATTCTGTGCCAATATGCCCATATTGTAAATTCGGCGATTTTCGAGCAGGTTAATGCCTTCGTATATGCTTTCTATTTTATCCAGTATTTCCGTCAGTTCTGCTTTGTTGTTCGCTATTATCGCAGCCCGTTGTTTTATAAGCGTTTCTTTGAAGAAAGCGTATTGCTGCTTCATTTTGTCAAGTATCATCACTAAGGATTCAAATTCCCTTTCAAAATTCATAGAGCCTCCTCTTGAGAAAACTGTTCTTTATATTTGAGAACATTTTTAACATAATCTTGTGTTTCTTTAAAAGGCGGAATGCCGCCGTATTGCTCAACTCTGCTGGGTCCGGCATTGTAAGCGGCAAGTGCTTTACTTTCATCGCCGTTAAATTGAGCCAATAACTGTTTTAAATATTTTGTTCCGCCCATAATATTCTGCCGTCCGTTGTAGGAATTCACAACCCCCATCTCTTTAGCGGTGGAATCCATGAGTTGCATAAGCCCTTTTGCGCCTTTATTGGAACGAGCCAAAGAATTTCCAGCGCTTTCCTGTTGAACCACGGCTTTGATTAAATTTTTGTCTAAATCCATAACTTCGGATGCTTCCGAAATCCAGGTTTCTATCTGTTTTTCTGAGGCTTTGGTAGGTTGCCAGTTGTACGCGTTTTGTGCCGCCATTATTTTTTGCGGGCTTGTGGCATCTTTGCCTGCTAGTTCTTTATAAATCATTTGCGCTAAACCAAAATTACCTGTCCGGCTTGCAGCGTTCGCAATTTGTTCGTCCAGCATTTCTGTGAAAATTCGCCTGCCAGTGCTCATATCTTCGTCTTTTGGGACGGTATTTCGCATGGATTTTAGCATTTGATGAACAAATAGCGATTCAAATTCCTGCGCAACCTTCCATTTTTTGGCATCATCGGAAGAAGCGTTTGAAAAACGTATCCCAAGGCTATCTGTTTCTACAATAGACATATCACAAGGGTTGGTGCAAAAAGTGTGCCAATTAAATGATGAGCGGTGGATAAAAATGCACTAGTAAAATTGGCTGTAGTAGCCTGCATTCCCTTGACAACAAGGTATTTTTTTTCTATATTCTATATTACCCTTTATCGCGGGGTGGAGCAGTTGGTAGCTCGTCGGGCTCATAACCCGAAGGTCGTAGGTTCAAGTCCTGCCCCCGCAAGTTAAAAACAGATATGCGCAATGAAACTATCTATAATACTTTCCCCTACTTACAACCCGCATAAAAAGAATGCGCATAGTTTAGCTGCTGAGGTTTACGCTTCAAAAATAATAGCATTGCTATCTGGAAGACCTACGCTTAGACTAAGCGTGTTTTGGACAGGGCAAATGTTAAAAGCCCTAAACAAGGAACATCAAACAGAAAGGGAAAAGCTAAAGGAATTTGTCAATAATAAACAACTGGAATTTTTAGGCGGAGCGTATAACGATGCTATGCTCCCTCTATTCCCAAAAGACCTTCAGTTTTTGCAGTTGCAAAAGCATAAAGAACTTTTGGATTCCCTGATGGAGCCAACAGGTTATTTTTGCAGGTCCCATGCTTGGGAAATAGATTTGATAGAAACCCTTGAGAAATGCGGTTTTGAATACACCGTTATGCCGGATATTTCCATTCAAGAAGCATTGGGCAGAAAAGCCTCGGTAGCAGGGTGGTTTGCAGCGGAATACGGTAGCTCATTTATGCGACTTTTAACATATTCGCAAAATCTCTCTTCTACTTTCCAAAACCACCAACGAGCAGAAATAATAAGTCATCTAAAAAATTTTCATGATTCAGGTTGCATAAACGGTATTCTTTTGAATGTTGATTTAGATACAACCATTCTGAATAGCGAGTGGTTGCAAGCTATGGACACCGCAAACGCCGAAGGTTTAGACATTGAACACGAGCTGCTATGCAGTGCAACGCAGAAACAAAAAGCAGCGGGTAGGGTAAATTTAGTTAGCTATTCCTCTTTTGCCCCTAGCTGCCGCGATATCCTTCTGCGAATGCCGGAGATAAATTTCTTGCATAAGAGAATTTTGAACGTGTATTTTAAAGCCCGTTCCTTAAGCGACTCAGAAGTTCAGCAAAATGTTTTTGAAAGCCTGCTGAAAGCAATGCCTCAGAGCTATTTTAAAAATACAGCAGATGGTATGTCGCAAAACCTCGTGAGATTCCGGGCAAACCGCACGGTTATGAAAGCGGAAAAAATTTTGAGAGACAGCGAGGCACAAACCGGCACTAGGTTTGCCACCCATAGTTTTTTCTTAGATGGCAACCAACAGCTTTTATTCAGCAACCCGCATTTGGAATGTCTTATTGAGCCTGTTTTAGGCGGCTGGCTCCGTTCGCTGGCATATAGACCTTCTTTTTCGGAACTCGCTTGTGCTAGGCGCGATGACGGTGAAATTTCACCGCTTTTTTTAGACCATATATGCCCCTTTGAATTTGAAAATCTAGACCACAGAAATTTATGGATTAACGACAGACTCGGAGCTTTTTTGAACTCTTATGAAAGCTCTATTAAAAAACAATTGGATAAAGTGCAGATATTGCTTTTCGGCGAACAAAGCGTATCTTATTTGGGAAAAGAATATCCGTTTAAAACAGAAAAGGTTTTTAGCTTAAAAAACAATGAGGCAGAGCTTTTAGTAAGTATTTCTATCACAAACAACTCTTTCAATGCCTATAAGGGAGAATTTGCAACAGAGATTTGCCTTGGATTTCGCTATGATGATATTCGCGGGCAGTCGCTTAGAATTCAGGGGAAAAAAGTAAAAACCGAACTCAGCAATAGTTTTCATACTGGTGTAGAAAAAATAAATTTTAGAGATAGATATTTAGGCATTGGTGCATCTATTGAAATCAGCAAAAGCGTAGATGTTTTGTGCGCTCCTATTTTAGGTGCTGGCTCTGTTGCTACGCCAAATACGGCACAAGGGCTAAGGCTTGTTGTTTTTCGCAAAGTGGAGTTAAAAGGGCAAGAGAGCGAAATATGTCATTTACGCGTTAAGCTAAACGGTGGGAGCTTTTTATTGTGAACAGAAGTTTAGATTTTGCGATGGAATTTTCTGGAAACGAAATATCGCTTGAATTTAAAGGGATTTTAAATGCGGAACATCTGGGAGCTGTACGGAGCGAGTTATTTTCTTCGGTTGACGGATTGAATAAGATTTATTTTGTGGATATTGAGCAAGTTAAATTCAAAGATAAAAACTATTTGAATATGTTCTTGGAATTTTTGAATTTTGTAAGGGGAAAGGATTCCGAGCTGATTATTCTTTTTCACAACGACGAGTGCGCAAAATTTTTCAACCCTTTTTTCAATGTATTTAAAATATACGATTCAAAAGATTCTTATAGAAAAAACCTAGGCATTTGGGAAAAGCTGAAAATGATGGGTGTAACCTATCAGAGAAGCACCGGTTTGAGGCTTGCGCCAGGCGTTGCAATAGTTTTTTTAGTATTGCTCGCAGGCTGGCTCTTAACCTTATTCTCCATAATATCCAACCAAGATAAAGATATTCGGGAGAGGGAAGCAATTTTAAGCGAATTGCAGAATAAATATGTGCACTCCGTTCAAGCTTTGGAAAATTTAAAAACTTCTGTGGCTCCGCTCAAAAGCATGGGTTTTGATATAGATACTTCCGGGAATCCGCCGCCAGGAGCTATAAGCGACTGGGAAGAATTTTTAAGAAAGAAGTGACTCGTCCCAACTCTCGTGCTTTTCAAATCCGAGCAAATTCGCTACTGTTGCCGCAATATTGGAAAGCCCTGCGTTAGGAACATTCTTCAGCGAAAGTTTTCCGTTGCTCACGTTATCGTAGAGGATAAAAGGCACGGGGTTTAGAGTGTGCGCGGTTTTTGCCTTGAAACTCCCATCTGCATTTTTCATTGGGGTTTTAGTTTTTTTATCTATCTCATACATTTCGTCTGCGTTGCCGTGGTCTGCGGTGATGAGCGCAATGCCGCCAAGAGCGTCAACCACAGGCAAGATGCGAGCAAGGGCTAAATCCACCGCTTCAATAGCCATTGTAGCTGCACGGAAAGAACCCGTGTGCCCCACCATATCGCCGTTTGCAAAATTGCAGCGAAGGAAGTTGTATTTTTTGCTAGTCAAAGCTTCTATCATAGCATCTGCAATTTCTGCGCTTTTCATCCAAGGACGTTGTTCAAAAGGTATAACATCGCTTGGTACTTCCAAATATGTTTCGCCGTCAAATTTACCGGAACGATTACCGTTCCAGAAATATGTCACGTGCCCAAATTTTTGTGTTTCTGAACAGGCAAATTGCTTTATGCCGCTTTTGGAGAACCATTCGCCACTTGTGTTTTGGATTGCCGGCGGAGCAACCAAAAAGCGATTCGGGAGCTTTAAATCGCCATCGTATTGAAGCATTCCAGCATAAGTCACTTTGGGAACTCTTTTTCTGTCGAATTTATTGAAGTTTGCGTTTTCAAATGCCTGCGTTATTTCTATTGCGCGGTCA
>Ga0268262_10002893_pt1 | contig 19267 bp, 12 predicted proteins | sample TergutNc150P3_FD_190354 | JGI IMG/M metagenome (GOLD analysis project Ga0268262, IMG submission 190354) | Nasutitermes corniger P3 segment gut microbial community from laboratory colony in Florida, USA - Nc150 P3 (SPAdes) (version 2) | ecosystem: Host-associated > Arthropoda: Insects >...
CGAAAAGATAGGCGTAACAAAGCAGCAGATTTGCAATATGGAGAGCGGACGTGCTCCTATAGGAAAGAAGATGGCTGTACGGCTTGGAGAGGCTTTAAACAGGCCGTACAATAACTTTTTTTGGTAAAAACGCTCCTTTTTTGTAATTTTTGTCATTTTTTTATAAAATTTAGAGCATTATTTTGTAAAATTACTATATTACTTAGGTGAGAATTTTTAAAGGAGGTTCAAATGAACAAGGTTAAAATTTTGGCCGTGGCTATGGCGAGTCTAGCCTGCACCGCTTTTGCAGGAGGCAATCTTTGGGATTTCGCTACTTTGCTTTCAAAAACTAACCCAGATAACTGCGGTAACTATTGTTCGCAAGTTCATACACCCGGTGCGATATTTTGCTGGGAGGCAGGAGTAGCTAATGGAGGAGCACCACCACCAAATAAGGAAACCGGCACAGATAAAGATGGAGATCCAATACCAGCATGGGGATCTCCCTGTTACGCTAAAACCGGTGGCTGGTGGTTTGGCTACGCAGACGAAGGTGGACGGGTGGAAGATGGTGTTAAAGGTACTGCAATATTCAAAGCACGTGCGGATAGTTGTACTACTCCAAAAGATCCAAATCCAACACAAGCAATTGGCACTGTTGTAATTGAAAGATACATAGCAGGTACCGGAGCTAACGACCAAAATTCAACTTGGTCAGGAACAACATATAGTACGGTAGCTTTTGATGCAGCAGGTCATTATTTTATTAAAGGATATGGTATGGGCGATGCAGATCAAGGTTTAGATGTTAAATTTATAAACCCTGGCGGAACCGATGAAAAACCTAATGTGTCTGCTATCGGTTTTAATTGGCGTGGAAAAAAAGAGTGCGGTGGAACTGACTGGGAGAAAACTTTCGTAGAAAACCTTAAAACCAAAGGAAATGCTACTGGTCTTTGCATTCGTTATAAAGCGGATAAAGCAGGTGTTGATGTTGAACTCGGCTGGAACGAAGCCGCTTATGAATGCAATACTTGGATAAATAAATTGCCCGCTACCAACGATGCTTGGAAAACGGTTAATATAAAATGGGAAACCTTTGGGCTTTCTTACGAAACCGATGAGCCAACTGAGCCTTTAGAAACTGCTCTTACACAAGCAGAGGCTTTGAAATTTGCCCTTAAAACTAGGACTGCAACCCCAGAGACGATTCGCTTCCAGTTGAAGGAAGTCGGTTGGTATGGCACTTGCAGCGGAACCGCAGAAGAACTCCCTCCATACGTAGCTGGAAGTGGTGGTGGCGGTACTCCCATTGTCGGTGGCAAAATTGCTTCCGCATATAGATTCAGCATAAATGGCCGCACGCTCTCTGCAAACTTTGTAGGCACTGTGCAAATTGTGAACTTGCAGGGCAAGGTAGTGGCCAAAAAAACGCTTGCCGCAAACGAGTCTTTGAGCCTTGCGAGCTTGCCAGCGGGCATTTATATGGTTCGTTCCACGAACCACGGAATTGTGCAGAAAGTTATATTGAAATAAGTTATCTCTTGTTTTTGCAAGCCTAAGCCCTCGCAAGAGGGCTTTTTTTGTTAAATATATCACAAAAAGCGGGAAAATGCTTTTTTTAGCCAAAAAAATTATGTATATTATATATTATGATACGTTCTCTCTTTTTAATCGCTCTAATGGCAGTTCTCTCCTTTGCCGCCGCCCCAGCTTCAGCCCCATTGTCTGTTAAAGATGGCAAAATTGTGGACAAAAGCGGCAACCCCTTTGTGCTACGTGGCATGAGCTTGTTTTGGAATAGGTCGGATTGGCCAGGCGCGAAGTTTTACAAACAAAGCACGGTTACCACCCTTGCAAACGATTGGAAGGCAAATGTGGTTAGAGCAGCCATAGGAAATGGCGACGTTCAGGATGCTAAAAATTTTATGGATTGGACTTGGCAAGCTGGAATTTATGTAATTATAGATTGGCATCATCACGATTTAGATCTAAACGGTGCAACGAGTTTTTTTAATACCGTAGCTAGTTATGCAAAACAAAATAACTACAACCATGTTATTTATGAGATATTCAATGAGCCATGTAGCGGTGCAGCTGGTACCAATTGCGGATCAGCTATTAGTTGGACGAGTATAAAAAGCTATTCCGAAAGCATTATATCCACAATCAGAACTCAAGATAACAATGGTTTAATAGTAGTGGGTACACCTTCTTATTCGTCAGACATAGGTTCTGCAATGGGTAATAAAATTACAGAAGATAAGGCGAAGAACATCTTATATTCCCTGCATTTTTATACTTCGGATCCGAGCCATGACACTTTTAAAGGTAGTCTTAAGAGTGCTTATTGCAGTAATTTTCCAGTTTTTGCAACTGAGTGGGGAACAAGCATGGCAGACGGTGGCGACAAGAACAAAACCATGAATTGGGATTTAACAAATGGCTGGATGAGTTTAGTTGAAACGCTGGGCATTTCTTGGGCAAATTGGTCTATTGTTGATAAAGACGAAACTGCAGCAGCTTTGACAAATGGCTGTTGCAGCGGCGGCACATTCAGCAATAGTAATTTATCCACATCTGGGAAATATGTTCAGACAATTATGAGTAAACGCAATACTGGCGGTGGAATCACATCTGCAAATGGCTCCAACCTTGTGAATTTAACTCAGGTAACCATGGACTGTGGCAGTGCAGCGCAAACAGTGGAAAAAACTGGCATTGTGAAAGTGGGTGGCGGAGTAACCAATGCGGTGGATTTTGTTCCTAATACTATGTCTGGGGCAAAGGATTCGGTGGTTCTAAGCTCGCTGTATGTGTTGCAGAACAATGGAAGCACAGTTACCGTAAGCTATAAATTAACAGGTCTTTCAGGACCAGGCAAATATAAAGTGAGACTTAGATTTGGTTCAACGGCTGCGGTAAGTGTTTCTTTGCAGGAAGGTGGTGTGGATGTCGGTTCTGCTGAACTTGCAAGCACGGGCGGTACAGCAACTTGGAAATATTCGGATTATATTCCTATAACTGTGACGGCAAGCGGTTCAGAAACAATTTTGAAGTTAACTTTTAACGCTGGTGCAGCCAACAATTTTGTATTTGTGAATATCTCAGCCGCTACGGATGGCACCACTCCCAATCCTCCTCCAACCCCCGGCTCCAGCAGCAGCGGTGGTGGCGGCGACAACACCCCTATAATATCCGTTTCGCCTAACGGGACTAACAGCGGGGCTTTTGCCATCAAAAACGGCGTGAATTTGCGGGTTGCCCAAAAAGCGAGCATGGAAGTGTTTGATTTAAACGGAAAATCCGTGCGAAAGATGAACTTCTTTAACGGAAGCTACTATATATCGCTCAATGATTTGCCCAAAGGCTTGTATATAGTGAAGGTTAAACTCGATAATCGCAGTGAAATTTTGCGGATTCCGGTAAAATAAAAGTTTTTTTAGCCCTTTTGTAAATAAACTGTAAATATATTATATATTTATATATAATATACTTACGGGGTTTATATGCAAAAAATTCTGCTTCCCATATTTCTATGCGCAATAGTCGCATATTCCGCCGTCAACTTTCCTTATCCTCAAAATAGGAACTACGGCAACTCAACAATAAATACCACATCTTCCACTACAAATCTGAAAACCCGGTTTAGCAGTTTTCTCTCCAGGCTTTATGAAGAAGGCACCTGCAACAATAAATTCAAAGGCCCTTGTGCGCGCATTAAGTTTGATACCGAAAGCCAAACCGTTTCTGAGGGCATTGGATATGGCATGATAATTATGGTTTATTTCAGCGATAACACCACAAGCTATCAAAGCCAATTTGACAAATTATGGGCATATTACCAAAACTGGACTAATGGCAATGGGTTGATGAATTGGAAAATCAATGGGTTTTCTAGTGTTGTTGAAAGTGGTGGAGCTACCGATGCGGAATTTGATGTTGCCCTTGCGCTTGTAATGGCTCACTATCAATTCGGTTCCACCAGCAGCAAAAATTACCTTGACACAGCCAAAGCTCTGATTTCAAAAATCAGGGCCTACGAAATTAGCTCAAACAATTTGCACAAACCCGGAGACGCTTGGGATAGCGAAAGAAACCCTAGCTATGTTAGCCCAGCAGCTTTTGAAATTTTCAAAGAAGTGGAAAGCTCTCAATCAGCTAAATGGCAATCTGTTATTACAGCAAATTACACCCTGCTAAAAAACAACCAAAATTCAAGTTCCGGGCTATTCTCCGATTGGTGCAACGATAACGGGGGCGTCACTCGCGGCAAGTATGGCTATGATGCGGCTCGCGTACCATGGCGCATAGCTTGGGCCAATGCTTGGTATGGCCACGCAGATGCAAAGACATTGCTCACAAATCTTTACACCAAATTTTTAAGCAGCAAAAACGCATCGGATATAAAAGGTGCTATAGAAATAAATGGCAATATAAGCGGAAATGATAAAAACTCTACATTCGTAGGCCCATTTACAAATGCGCTTTCTTACAGCTCTCAAAACCAAACAAAGATGAATGACTATTGGGGAACATTGATAGGTTTTACCAATGAACCTTATTACAGCGCAACTTTGCAGCTCTTAACAGGGCTTTTGGCGAGCGGCAATATGCCAAATTTAAAAGCATTGCAGCCAGGTAGCGGTGGAGGCTCCAGTAGCTCCTCAGGTGGCGGCAGTGCCTCTTCCGGGGTTTTAATAGATAACTTTGCCGGTAGCGCAGAGGATAGGGTTTTTGCTAAAACATGGGAACCTTGGTATGCTTATACAGATGTTGGCAATAGCGGTAGCTCAACAATGCAGAATACAAAATCAACAGCCATAGGTTGGGATAAAGACAAAAATTCTTGCCAAGAAATGGTTTCTTATACCGTAATTATGCAAGATGGCTCGGATTGGGTTGCCAAAATTGACAGATACTCGCTTAGCCAAGGCGGCAATAAAGACGAGCCTTATGTAGCTTTGGGTTTACAAGCGGAAAATAACGGACTCACCACCACAGGAGGGTATAACTTCTCAGGCTGCACAGGCGGTTTTACTTATAGCTACAAGGGCGAAGCCCATAATTTTAAAGCGCAACTGAAAACGGTTAAGGACTATGCCTATCATTCTATGGAAGTTGCTCCGGCAAGCAACAGTGCTTGGAAAGATGTAAGCGTGCCCATTTCGGAATTGAGGCAGCCATCTGCTTGGGGAGACAAAGTTGATTTTAAGTTAAGCGATATAAATGCCTTTTCTTGGGAACTGAAAGGCGGCAAAAGCGGATCGGCAGGGCTTTCTGCAAATACAGGTTCTTTGGCTATAAAGAACTTCCGTTGCATAGGCACTATGACTTTCCCAACTGCAAAACCCGCCGCAAAATGCGGAGGTAGCAGCAGCTCCAAGGCAAACAGCAGCTCCAGCGTCTCCAGCAGTTCTAAGGCAAACAGTAGTTCCAGCGTCTCCAGCAGCTCTAGGGGCAGCAGCTCCAGCGTCTCCAGTAGCTCCAGCAGCATAGGTTCTTCCAGCAGTTCCGTTGGCATCAGCGGTAGCAGCAGTTCCATAGAAGGCGGCAGTTCCAGCAGTGATGAGGGCGGCGACACTCCTATAATATCCGTTTCGCCATACGCGGCAAACAGCGGGGCTTTTGCCATCAAAAACGGCGTGAATTTGCGGGTTGCCCAAAAAGCGAGCATGGAAGTGTTCAATTTAAACGGAAAATCCGTGCGCAAAATGGATCTTTTGAGGGGAAACTACTATATATCGCTCGGTGATTTGCCAAAAGGCCTATATGTAGTGTCGGTAAAAAGTGATAATCGCAGGGAAATATTGCGAATTCCTGTAAAATAAGCGGTTTTTCACCAATTTTAACCGAAACTTAATATATATTATATAAAAATAATGTATATTTAAAAGAATAGGTCTATCGAAAAAGGAGGCGACATGGTCCTAAGAAAGAGAAGCGGCGTTGGCAATGCTCAAATTTTGTCAACGCTTTTAGCGTTGTTAGCCTTTTTAGGCATGGTTTTTTGGGGATGTACCCAAAAAGATGACCCTATAGAACTCGGCGATAGTTCCAGCAGCCAAAGCGAATGCCCAGGTTGCGAGCAGCCGCAGCCTCCCCTTTCTTCCACTACACCGCCCCTTTCCTCTCCACAAGATCCTTCTACTTCAAGCGACTCCCAAAATCCTGAACCTGGAGTTTCTTCTTCCTCTGTATCGGCAGCTAGCGTTTCCAGTTCCAGCAGCCCCAGCGTTGTTTCCAGCAGCTCCCACGCTCCCGAAGTAACCGACCCAGGTGCCAACTGTGCTTATAAAACAACATGGTGCGGTGGAATAACCTATGACAATGTGAAAAAGACAAGTTTTGATGCAACTGACGTGGGTGCCACAGACAAAGGGCAAGAAAGTCCTAACTGCATATATGCAACGGAAATCATACAAATCGGGAACGAAAACGCTGGAATTTCCATAAATGGCACCACGTTTGCAAAAGGTACAGCTTCGAGATGCGGTGGCGATAGTGGCCACGGATACGGCAGTACAACTCCATGTGCCACAAAATTTGCTAGCGTACAAAAAGTGGATGGCGGTTATTATATTTACGTTCCAGATTGGGCAGGGCAAAACTTCAAAACAAACGGCGGACAGCCAGTTTGCACCGGCAGTAATCCAACTCCAGCTCCGGGCGTAAGCAGTTCTTCTAGAGCATCTTCTTCTTCTGCCGCAAACACAAGCACAAGCTCTTCTTCTGCCGCAACTGCAAGCACAAGCGGTTGCGTGGACCCAATGTACGGAGTTCCACCTAATGGCACAAAATCTTGCATTAAAAAAGATGGCAAATGTTACACCTGCAATCCAGACCGCGGCAATGACTGTTCGCAACCTTGGATTTGGCAGGCAAACACCATAGATACTTATTGGTATAAAGAAGTATCTTGCACAGAAAGCGGTGGCACCACTACCTTTAATTTAACTTGCACTGGCCTCGCTCAAACAGGTGTTGCTGGTACAGCAGTTACCCAGCCTACCGTAAAATGCAATGCTGATAATGCCTCCGCTACCTTTGCGGGCGCACCTATTTGGAATAACCCAGCAGCGAATACCTACAATGTTACCGCAACGGCAAATTGCGGCGGAAGCAACAAAACGGTTAGCTGCGGGACTCTAACGGTTAGCGCGGCACCTACAACCGACCAGCTCACTTGCACTGGTTTGGCTGGAACGGGAGTCGCTGGCACAGCTATAACACAACCAACCGTTAAATGCGGCAGCGCTACAATTACAAACGGCACTTGGACAGGCGCGCCAACTTGGGCTAATCCAACCGCCAACACCTACACCGTATCGGTTGCGGCAACTTGCGGAGGAAGCAGCAAAACAGCAGCTTGCGGAAGCATAAAGGTTAACCCCAAGCTCACCTGTGATGCCCTTACCACAACATCGGTAATAGCAGGTACATCGGTAACTCCACCAGCTGTAAAATGCGGCACTACCACTCTCCAAAATACAAGTTCAAATATCGCTTGGACCGGAGCTCCTGAGTATTGGAGTGCTCCAACCGCAGGTACCTATAACAACATCATGGCAACGGCAAACACCGGGGACTGCAGTGGCCAAACAGCAACTTGTTCCGGCACTTTGACGGTTAATAATAAACTCACTTGCAATTCCGTGACACAAGCGATAACAACTGGGCAAACTCCAACCAAGCCGGAAGTGAAATGCGGAACCAATACGGTTACCAGCGGCATCACCTGGAGCCCAACTTCCATCAACAGTGCTATTAACACAGCGCAGACCATCAGCGGTGTAAAAGCAACAGCCACTTGCGGCTACCAAAGCCAAACAGCCGATTGCGCAGGTACAATAACGGTTACCGCCCAGCAAACCACTCCAAGTTCTTCAAGCGCGGGCAATAGCGGCGGCAACCCCAGCTACACCCCAACATCGCCCGGAAACGAAACTTCAAAAATTACTCAGTATTGGGATGCTTGCAAACCCAGTTGCTCATGGAGCGGCAAAGGCGGCAAGCAAGCTAATAGCTGCAATATAACTGGTGCCAACATAGGGCACAATGATGGCGATAGAAGCGCGTGTGATGGCGGAAGCGCATTTACATGTATGAAACAAGCTCCGTGGAAAGTTGGCAATGTGAGCTTTGGCTATGTTGCGGCTGGTATTGGTCAGTGTGGCGACTGCTGGCAATTTGACTTCCCAAATGGGCACGTTATGGTTGTTATGAAAACCAATATCGGAGATATAAAGGAAGGAGCCAAATTTGACCTTATGATTCCGGGCGGCGGCGTTGGCGACTTTGATGCCTTATCAAGGCAAGTCACAAATAGCGGCGTGAGCAACCCGGATATGGGTGTGCGCTATGGCGGATTCAGAGGCAAATGCGGCTGGGACTACAGTGCACAAAGTGTTAATTGCGTAAAGGATATGTGCAATAATGTTTTCAAAAATCTCCCTGACTTGAAAGCTGGTTGCCTTTGGTGGACAGAAAATTTGGGAAATTCAGGCAACTGGAACAACCCAACTGTTAAATATAAATCCGTCACTTGCCCAAAAGAATTGACAGATAAATACTAGGAGATAGTATGAAAAGAGTATTTGGAATTTTGTTTTTGCTTGCTTTTGCAATAGGTGGAGTTTTCTTCGCGTGTTCCAACAACGATGAGAACCCTGCTGAATCAAACAATTCCAATAACTCTGAGGGCAGCAGTTCTGCTACTGCTGCCAATCCCGGTTCCAGCAGCCCTGCAAACCCAAACCCCAGCTCCCCCGCTGCATCTTCATCTTCTGTAGCAACCGCGCCCGGCACTTCTTCTCCGGCAGGAACTTCTTCGGCTGCTACTTCTTCCTCGGCTAGGGCAAGCAGTTCTTCTGTATCCACAACGCCAACCTGCGCTTATAAAACCGAATGGTGCGGCGGCGCTGCTTTTAGCAATGTAAAAACAGCAAACCTAAATGATGCTACTGGCACAAGTATTTGCACATTTGCAACAGCAGCTACAATGCTAGGAAATAGCAACAATCTAACCGTAAACGGAACAAAGATGGATAGATGCGGCAAAACAGATTGGGGCCAGCAAGCCTGCACCTCAGTTCTCGCAAATATCCCAAAAGCAGATGGTGGATATTATATCTACGAAAAAGATTACTATCAGTATTTCACCGTAACTGGCGGCACTCCAAGTTGCAATGGCAGCATTACTCCGGGAGCATCTTCATCTTCCAAAGCGAGTTCCTCAAGCACAACATCTGGCGGAGGTACTTCTTCGGCAGGTGGCAGCGGCACACCTAGCTACACGCCAACATCGCCTGGAACAGAAACTTCAAAACTAACTCATTATTGGGATGCTTGCAAACCGAGTTGCTCGTGGAGCACAAATGCTGGTGGCAAGCCAGCCAATAGCTGCAATATAAATGGTGGAAACATTGGTCATAACGATATGGACAAAAGCTCATGCGATGGTGGAACTGCCTATATGTGCATGAACAACGCTCCTTGGAAAGTGGGTAATGTGAGCTTTGGTTATGTTGCGGCTGCTGTTGGCAGTTGCGGCGACTGCTATCAATTCGATTTCCCCAATGGGCAAGTTATGGTTGTTATGGCAAATAACCACGGGAACATACATGAGGGAGCTAAATTTGACCTTATGGTTCCGGGCGGCGGCGTTGGAGATTATAATGCTTTAACAAGGCAGATTCAACAGATAGGCGGCGTGAGCAATCCAGATATGGGTGAAAAATATGGCGGATTTAGAGGCGCATGTGGCTGGGATTACAGTGCGGCGGCGGCTAATTGCGTAAAGCAGAAATGCGAATCAGTTTTCGCAAATATGCCAGAACTTAAAGCTGGCTGCCTTTGGTATGTAAATACTTTGGGAACAGATAATGCAAGTTGGAACAACCCGACTGTTAAATACAAAAAGGTCACTTGCCCAAAAGAACTGACAGATAGATACTAACATAAGGGGCTTTAAGCCCCTTTTTTCTTTTCTACGTTATATCCCGATGAGGCTTAAAGAAGTTGATTTTTGGATTAAACTCGACCTTTGGATGAGCAAGCGTCCTTTGCCAGTTTGCATAGTCTATGACAGTCTGCGTATATTTTTGCTCGAACATTGCACTATAAGAGCCACGGCTTTGGTTTACACCTCGCTCTTGGCCGCCGTTCCGCTGGTAATTCTGCTAACCTCAATAAGCCTGTACTTGGGCGTTGGGGATTTATTCATAACCCATATACCGGAATTGCTGCCGGATGTATTAGCTAAAATAATGCCGCACATAAATGGCGCTATACATATATTTTTGCCGGGGAACTTCATAGAGCTAGACGCTATGGTAACCGTTATTTTAGAAAACATAATGCCGTTCTTGACTATGGCCCAAGGGATAAGGCTCGGCTCTTTGGGCGTTGTGGGCGGGTTTGGGCTGCTCGTGACATTCATACTCGCCATAGATACCATAGAGACCAATATGAACATAGTTTGGGGAGTGAATGAAAGCCGAGGCTACGGGCAAAAAGCCGCCATATTCATCCCCTTTTTGCTTTTGTTCGCAGGTGGCATAGCAATACTCAGCTTGTTTTTGCACTACATGCAAAAAACCTTGGAAGATATTCTGCTGGAAAAATCGCCCTTTGGGGAAATGAGCCAGCTGTTGATAGACTTGAGCATCCCAGCTGTTCTGTTGCTCCTCGCTATATTTGCCCTGTGGCTTTTGTATTGCTATATGCCTTATGTCCCAGGCAAAAAAGGTTTTTTAAAAACCAGCATCGAAAAAACAAAAACAAGGTGGTTCGCTGCCCTTGTATCCGCTGCGTTCACATTTGTGGCTATATTAGTTTTTGTTTTGACTATGGCAATTTTGCAAGCCGGGATGTTCACAAAATGGTCGCTCTTCTACGGCTCGCTCGCCGTTTTCCCCATGATAATGTTTATGCTATTCGGCTTTTGGTGCATTGTGCTTTTTGGCAACACCCTTTGCTGGAGAGTAACGGATAGAAAAGATAATGATGGCAAATACAGACCTCAGAGATATTTTTTGCGCAAAATATGGAAAGCGAGCAAACGGCAATGAACGGTTTAGTGAAAATTATAGCCTTTGATTTGGAAACCACTGGCCTCGATGCGAGCAAAGAGGAGATAATAGAATTAGGCGCTATAATGTTTTCCGTAAAGGAGAGCAAGGGGCGTTTGGTCCCGGATGAATTGGAGGAATTCCAGTACCTGCTTAAAACTTCAAAAAAAATATCCAACGAAGCCACAAAGATAAACCACATAACAAACGAAATGCTCTCCGCCGCATCACCGCCGGTGGAGGTTCTGCAAAAATTCAAAATCTTTTGCGATAAAGCCAACTGCCTAATTGCGCACAACGCCGCTTTTGACACCAGTTTTTTGAGCACCGCCTACGGTAAACATTTGGTGACCGCACCTACATTGCCAATTTTGGACAGCATGAAGATTGCCCGCAACATAATACAACTCCCCGCTTACAAACTGGGTGTAATTGCCAAAGCCCTAGAGGGCAGAAACGAAATTTCATTGAAAATCAAAGACGCTTCCATGCACCGCGCCGTTTATGATTGCGAAATGCTGATGCACGTTCTGGTAGCTCTGCTGCGGGGCAGGTTTTCACCTGAGGAATGGACAGAACCCGAATTCCTGCGCGCCCTTAAAAAGAAAGGCATCCACCAAGACTCCATGCAGATAAAACCCGTTAAACCAAAAGCCACGGGTTTATTTTGAATTTCGCAATTCAAGGGGGGTTATTGTTACGTCTCGAAGTTTAGCCACTGGAACATGGGTTTAAGCGTTGCGTATTTCACAGGATTTTCCTTGTATAGCAAATAAGCATCGTAGCTTTGGTTTTCCAAATTATTTTTGTTTATATCCATATTCAGCCAATCCGCTATGGTTATAAGCTCCGTAACCCAGTCCACCAATTTTTGCAGTTTATCGCTGCTCACAGAATCCTGATTTTGCATACCCTGAATTCTAGATATCAGCTTGACTATGCGCTCCATAAACACCTTGTCTAAACCCATGGATTTTAAGGGAACTCCAAGCGCTTCAAATTCTTCCTTCATATCTTTTATCTTTTTGAAGAAAGAAAAGGATTCATTGTAGAGAACTTCCGTTGCCAACTGCTTCACCTTCATAATCAGGTTGAGTATAATCATCTGCTTGAGCGGGTCTGCTAGCGTATTAGAATGGTCTGCAAGGCTATCCATGCTCAAGCTATGCCTATCCGAGAAATCCAACAACTCTTTGCTAACCGCAGAGAGTTTTGCCGCCGAAAATAGCTCGTTGACTTCCGCCAAAATATCTTGAGGAAGCTCGTACAACCTAAGCACATAAGCACTTGGGTAGAGCTTTTTGAAATCCGTAGTTTCTATGTCTTCTTTTTCCACAAAATCAATTGCAGGCCTTTGATTTGCTGCCGCTTGCAAAACAATTTTAATTCTGCCCATGGAATCGCTAGCTACAAGAACAACCGCGCTCGTATGCTCGTATGTATCTGGGTTTGTATAGGATGCATGTAAAATCAACTGATTGTTCTTGTTTTTTATGGAATTCGTTTTTATATGCGAAGATGGAGTGTGAGGCAAATTTAAATGCACTTTCACTGCCGCTTCTGCTATAAGGATATATGGGACTGGTATTTTGGGATGCACATATTCCATCCAAATTTCCGTCCCTGTTTTACCGTGCTCATTGGATTTAATGGTGCTGAGTATGGTTAAAACCTCGCTCTCCAAGGTATTTCTGCTCGGTAAAAATTTATTAAGGAGTTCCACCGCCCGCAAGCAGTAACGCATATTCTGCACAGGTTCCAAGCCTTCTATGTCGTTGAAAAACCAACCGCAGCTGGTATAGGAGTAAAGGCAGAATTTTTGCATTTCCAAAAGCGAGAATAGATTTACCTTGTCTTCGTGGGTTGCGCCGTTGCGAAGAACCGCCTCTGCAAACTCCTCTTTGCGCTCCTGATTTTCCGACTCAAGCATAACATCTATATACTTATCGCGAATATCCCAGCATTTCATATCGCTTATATTTGCGAACTCTCTTTCAAAAACTTCATCTGCGGTCTTTTTAACCCTGTCAAAAACTTGCCTTAAAGGTGCTCGCCATTTTTGGTTCCAGTTTTCGCCAGCGCCCGTTGAGCAACCGCAATCCCTGCACCATCTTCCAACCCCGTGCTCACAGCTCCAAGCCGAGCCTTCACCGTAAGCACCTTTTATTTGAACTTCAAATTCCGGCGCATTCTTTTCCAAATACCAACCGTAATTCACAGGGACAATATTATTCTGCGGGCAAAATCTTTCAAAGAACCATGCAGCGCACATATCGCCAAACGGTTCGTGATGCCCGTAAGATTCGCCATCCGTTCCAACGGAAATCAATTGGTGCCCTGTTTTGTTAGGGTCTTTTGCATCCAAAATTCTCTTCCCAAATTTAGCGCCGTTCCTGAGCAGATGCTCAAAGCTGACTGCGGTGGACAACCCTGCGTTATAGAAAAACACATCCAAATGCCCTTTGCAAATTCTCTTGCCGTTTATATCCCGTGGGATTATTCTATACGGCCTTGTTGTGTCTATATCACCGTTTGAGCAGTTCACCCATCCCTCGTTTTCCCTTGCGCTTAAAGCTCTGAACGATTCCGCTTGCTTTGGGGATAGGATGGTGAATTTTATCCCTTCTTTTATAAGGGCAACAACGGTGTCCATATTTATAGCTGTTTCTGCAAGCCACATGCCTTCCGGCTTTCTGTTGAAATGGAATTCAAAATCGTGAATGCCCCACCGGATTTGCGTGAGCTTGTCTTTCTCCGATGCCAAGGGCATAATTATATGGTTATAGACCTGCGCAATGGCGTTCCCGTGCCCGTCAAACCGCTCGGCAGATAGCACATCGCCTTTTCTTATGGTGTTGTAAATATCGGGCCTTTGAACCCTAATCCAGTTCATCAAGGTTGGGCCAAAGTTAAAGCTCATGTAGCTATAGTTGTTGACTATTGCCTCTATGCGCCCATGCTGGGAGATAATGCGAGAAACTCCGTTTGGGGAGTAGCATTGTTCCGCTATTCGCGCATTCCAATCGTGGCTGGGTGCTGCGCTCTCTTGCAATTCCACCATTCCTGTCCAAGGGTTTTCCCTAGGCGGCTGGTAAAAATGCCCGTGTATAGTTAAGTAAATTGGATTTATTCCCATTGAAAAGGTGTCCCATCTGAGTTTAAAACTTCTGAGCCTTGTAGGCGTTGATATAATATCTGCATAGCCTCTTTAACAATTTCATCTCTAGAATCCGATATAGGCGTGAACCACAGTTCAGGTTCCTGATTTATGCGCACGTAGCAACGGTCGGCTATGTGCTGTACACCAACCATTATTTCCAACGTGCATTTAGAACCACCTACAGTCACATTTCTTATCCAACGGATACTCGGCATATTTTTTTGAATATAGAAAATCCCCAGAACGCCACAGCGAAATCCCGATTAATTTATTCTCTCCAAATCCCCGTTTTATATATCCACTCTACGCCTACGCTCCCCTGCTTGTCGGTTCTGAAGAGCTGGGTTGAGTCCTGTAAAATAAGACGGAGTTTGGCTAGGGTCTCCGGGTGAGGATGCCCATAGGAATTGCCCCTTCCTGCGCTTATAAACGCCATTTTTGGCTGAATTTGGGCCAAAAAATGCCATGAAGACGAGGTTCCTGAGCCGTGATGCCCCACCTGCAAGGCTGTGGCGGTAAGCAGGGGTTCCAGTTCCAAGATGCTCTTTTCCTGCTCCGCTTCCAAGTCCCCCATGAACAAAAAGCTGTTCTGCGAGTCGCTTATGCGGATAGCCAAGCTGGAAGGGTTCTCCGTAAGGGAATTATCGCCGGGCGGGAACAGAACCCTGGCTGTCCACGGCAAAAAATCCGCCAAGGTGTCCCCTCTTGAGATTTCGCTTAGGGCAATGCCCGCGCCCTTTAATAGCGTAAGGCAAGAATCCCTGAAACGCGCCGCAGAACCGCTGAGAAGGCTGTCTTTTGTGAAGAACACCCTGCCTATATGCAGCTTGCCGCTCTTTGCCATTTTGGCAAGCTCAGGAACTCCGCCCACGTGGTCGTTGTGCCAGTGGCTTAACACCACAGAGCATAAGGCGCTAACTCCTCTGTTCTGTAGCATGGTGTCTATGCCGGACTTTGGGGTGCCGGTATCGTAAAGCGATCTGCAATTTTTGCCGCTTATCAAAAAAGAGAGACCCTGACCAACATCCAGCATCTCTATGTAAAGCCTGTCCGGTTTTTCAAACGAGCCTGAGGAACAAGCTACTGCCAAAAACGCCATTGAAGCTACCACTATGAACATTGAGACTTTTTTCATTTTTTTCTCCTTCTACCTTAGACGGAGGTAAAGCGGAAAAAAAGTCAAAAATTTAATTTTTTTTATTTTTTTTAAAAAAATCGTTTTTTCAGCAGTTTTTGCACACGCCGGAGACCCTTATTGCGTATTCTATGTGCTTGAACTTGGCTTTGGCGGCGGCAGTATTTATAACTTTTGCCAAGTTTTCAATTTGTATCTCGCAAATCGCGCCGCATTTTTTGCAGGTTATATGCTCGTGGTATTTTTTTGCTTTTTTGGCTTCGTAGTGTATATGTCCGTGCCCAAAATCAACGGAATTTAAAATCCCAGCTTCCTTCATGGAAGCAAGCGTTCTGTAAATGGTGGCACGGCTTATGTTTATGCCGTTTTTGTGCATCTGCTCTGTAAGTTCGTCAGCAGAGAAATGCCCTACCGCAGAAGTCGCTTCTTTTAAAATGAGTTCACGTGGCTGGGTGTATAACAAACCCTTTGATTTCAAAAAATCTTTATAGACTTTAATAGTTTCTTCCAGGTTCATCGCCAAAACACAAATATCAAAATCCGCCATTGATAAGAGTCGTATTATTGCCAGAGTCTATATATGTCCCATCTATTGCAGACTTTTTCGCAGATTTTATATAAACGGTGCCGCCCGTAATTTGCAAACTTCCTTCAGCATTAACCTTTATGCCATCATCGTCTGCCTCAATATGGGTATCTCCGCCGCTTATAGTACCGTTGGCTATATTTATCCCTTTAGCTTTGCAGCCAGGGCTTTTTACGGTTAACTTGCCACCTTTTATCGATAAAAAGCCGTCTAATTTTATTCCTGCGGCAGCGCTTGTATCAGGGGGAATTACGGTGTTATCTATGTCTCTGCTGCCGCTCGCCTTTATGGATACTTTTCCGCCAAAAAAATCCAGCTTCCTAGACGGGCTTTTTATTACTATTTCGCCAGACGGTTTTTTCTCTTCTACAGTGCCAGACGACTTTATTCCTTTTGAGCCATTGCCTTTAACACTTATTTGAACCACGGCAGTGCTGTCTATTCTGATTGGTCCCTCAGCTGTTATCCCGTGTGATTTTATGCCTGTGGTCTGGGCCTTGATTTTTCCACCGACAATTCTCACCCAGTCGTCAGGTTTGTCATCATCATCCTTAGGTGCTTTTTCGCTTTGAATGGCATCGCCTCTGCTTGTGATGTTCAAAACCCCGCCTTTTACTTTAATTCTATCGTTTGCATGTACGCCATCGCCAACGGACTCGCTGATGGTTACTTTCCCGTTGTTCATTTCAAAATCTTCGTCAACCGCTATAGCGTGGTTGCATCTTCCCTTCACTTCCAAAGAGCCGCTACCCTCAAACTCCAGCTTGCCTTCGCTAAAAAAGGCACCTTTTGCCTTTAGTTTGTCGTCATCTGCAAAATCTTTACATTTATAACCTAGGCCGTCTGCCAAATAGTTAGCCGTTCCTTTAACCAAATGGACTAATACATGTCTGTTCCCTTGATGGTTTATAGCAGGCCCTTTGCTGTTTGTGATGCTAACGCCGTTTAAATATAGTTCCTTTCTATTATTATCGCCGGTAAATTGAAGCGAGCCGTTGATGGCGGTTCCGCTTAAAATAAAGCTATATAGACCTATTCCATTTGTCATCATGACATTTACATTTTCGCCATCAGAACTTATGTTGACGCCATCGGCCTTGTAATCGTTGCTTATCTCAGGTTCACCTCCATTTTTGTATTTGATATAGATTACCTTACTAAAATGATGCGTATCATCCTCGTGTTCCATGAGATATTCTAAGCTAGGGCTTGGCTCTAGCTCTTCGCCAGAGGAATCAAATGGCCACCCATCATCACTGACTGCGCCGCAGCTACCACCGATAGAGCCACCGGGATTAACGGGATCATCTCCACCGGATGAACAGGACAAAAACACCGCCAAAACCGAGGTTATGGCAAAGGAGAAAAGCGGGGAAAAACGGAGTTGTAGCATAATTATAATATACTAAAATCTTATTACTAACGGTCGTTAAATGTCATTAATTTATATATTTGCTACATATCCCATATATTTACTATATTAAAAGGAATGAGGAAGCCTTTTTATATTCTGTTAGCTTTTTTAAGCCTGTTAATCGGGGTTCAGTCGCTGATTTCCTGCTCCAATTCAGATTTGACGCTTCCCTCTCCTCTGCCTATGAGTTCCGGCATTGGGCAAGGCAACGGTGGAGATAGCAGCGGCAGCGATAGCGGCAATAGCAGCAGTAACGATAATAGCAGCGATAGCGGCAATAGCAGCAGCAGTAATATTAGCAGCAGCAGTAGCAGTAGTGTTAGCAGCAGTAGCGCGTTGCCGCTCCCTGAAATAGAGCTTCCAAAAAGCGGCTATTACCCAAGCGGCGTACCCACTATCACAATACCCACGCAAACGGAACATGGAACTGTTTACTGCGACTCCACCGGAGCAGCTCCAAGAGAAAACGGTCCTATAGGGCCGGGTTCCACATTTACCTTTACTGCAACAAAAAAAAATGCAGTTTTGCAATGCGCTTCTTTTATAGATGGAAAAGCTATAAGCAAAACAATTATGCGAACCTATTTAATAGAACGCTTGCCGGATTTGCCCATTGTTTCCATAGCGGTGGACCCGTACGAAATGTTTAATGCCCCACGAGCCCTTTACAAAAGTTCATTTACGCCCGGCGTGGATTGCGGAGGAGCATCTTCGTCTTATCGCAGAGATGACTCTCTTCTTATACACGTGGATTTTTTTGAAAAAGATTTTAATAGAAAAGGAGAAGACGTAGCTTGGAGCTACCCGGCGGCGATAAAAATTCACGGCGGCTGCTCAAGGCAGTGGCCAAAAAAATCGGTGATAGTCAGCTTTAAAGAGATATATGGGCAAAAAAATCTGAAATATCCCCTATTTCCAGATTTTCCAGAATTAATAAAATTCAAGCATTTTATGCTGCGGAACAACGGCAACAATTACGATTCCGATTATATACGCGATATGCTTATGAGTTCGCTAACCGAGGGTTTGGGAATAGACTATCAAAAAGGCCGTGCTGTGGTTGTGTTTTACAATGGTGAATACTATGGCATCCACAATTTGCGGGAACGTGCCAACAGCGATTACTTTGAAACCAACTACGGCATAGACGAAGAATTTATAGACTTGGTTAAGGTGGATAACGGCGGTACGGTGAGCAAGGGTTCCGATGATGACTATAAGAACATAGAGGCTTGGCTGAAAGGAGTTTCGCTCGCAGATTCCAATAATTTTAAACAATTGGAAAAACGGATAGATGTGGACAATTTCACAAATCACTTTCAGAGCAGAATTTATTACAAAGACTGCGACTGGCCTGGGAAAAACATGAAGAGATGGCGTTCTAGGTTGGGGCAATCACAGTGGAGATGGCTCTTATACGACACAGACCACGGTTTTGGCAGCTGGGGCAGTAACCATCCGGGATGCGGAACAATGGAGTATATAACCGCAGCGAATGGCTCAGATTGGCCTAACCCACCGCACTCAACATTTATGATGCGCAAGCTCTTGGAAAATCAGAATTATAAAAATGCGTTTATAAATCGCTTTTCACTGCTCATGGCAACATATTTTGCGCCTGAGAGAGTTAATGCAAGGATAAGCGAACTCATGGCTCCAATAAATAACGAAACAACTTATGACCAAAGAAAATGGGGCTCTAAAGGTGAGAATGGCCGTACACCAATAGCAACTTTTGCAACTAGCCGCCCAGCGGAAATGCAGAACAATATCAAGAGTTATTTTAACCTCGGCAGCCCCGTTGCTTTTACCCTGACCGTAAACGGCAATGGAAGGATTTTAGTCCACAATCTGCCTTTGCTAAAGAACAGCGTTACTTTCAATGCGTATCCCAGCGTTCCAATAACATTAAAAGCCA
>Ga0268262_10002894_pt1 | contig 19265 bp, 25 predicted proteins | sample TergutNc150P3_FD_190354 | JGI IMG/M metagenome (GOLD analysis project Ga0268262, IMG submission 190354) | Nasutitermes corniger P3 segment gut microbial community from laboratory colony in Florida, USA - Nc150 P3 (SPAdes) (version 2) | ecosystem: Host-associated > Arthropoda: Insects >...
GGGGGGGGGGGGGGGGGGGGGGGGGGGGGGGGGGCAGATTTGGCTTTAAACACGCCTCAGATGCCCAAGGCTGGCAAAACTCGGCTTGGGGGTTGTTTTTTGACCCCTGACCCGCAAAGTGCCTTAAAGGGCAATATTCAGACCTAGACCCTGTGGAGCAGGGTCTGGCGGCGAGTTTTTTGTGGAATAAAAATTGCATTAGAGATAACATAGAAAAATGATTACGGGGTTAAGATGCCGAATGTAATTCTAAGAAGTAAAATATATTTGCAAGCATATTCGCATTAGTGGCTACACGCATTTCTCTTAACATAGGTGTTGTTTCTCCCTCAAATTGTCTAGAGGCTTCCTCTACAGCCCATACCATACGAGGAATAATGGAACTTTTATAGCTTGTATATTTCTCGCAAATTAAAGGAGGAGTTTTATCGAAGCCATTATTGTTCAAAAATTTTGCTTTGTGGGAATCGGGGTTCTGTTGTTGGGCGAAAGAAATAAAAGATTCAATGCAATTCAAAGAAACATCATAAGCAATTTCGTGGCACGCTCCCAAATCAAAAATTCTATTCTTATTTTTCATAGGTTTAAGGCGAACAAAAGGGGACTGAGGATTGCAGGCTAAAGCCAAATAAAGTAATGCAGCTACCTTGTGCCTATCCGCTTTAATCTCATTGTCTTCAATTTCATTATCGCTTTGTTTTTGTGTATCATATTTTTTCATATACTCATCTTTGAAATAAGGTCTAAGTTTATTGTAACATTCTTCAACAGAATCCCTAAGAACGTCAAGCCCTCCAAGACCGCATTCTAATTCATAGCTTGTATATTTTTGGATATAATCTTTTATTGCAGGTACTATAATATTATTCCATAGTTGCAAGAATTTTCCTTTTGTCATTGAATACCCTAGTGTTTATACTAAAAATAACTTCTGTAACGTTTAAATTCCACGTCTTCTACGGACACATCATCATTTGGGATTTTCATCATTTCGCGAATATACGCTTCATCTGCTTCTGTTACAGCACCTTTTTTTTCTTCGGCTATCCGGTGCATCTCGGCAAGCCAGTCTATTTTTTCTGACACTTGTAACTCCCTATGTTAAAAATTACATCAATTATAAATATAGTAAAATTTCACCTTAGCCCCGCAAAACCACAAGCCTCTTCCCTAGCAGCGGCATCCGCAAGCAAAACTTTTTCCAAATTCAACTCACCGCTTTGCTCTGGAATTTTTCCCAAACAATGCTCAATACCACGCGGAATATCCAAAAAAGAAATTTTCTCTTGTATAAAAGCGTTTACTAAAATTTCGTTTGCGGCATTTAAAACAGCCGCTCTTGTGCCACCTGCTTTGCCCGCCTCGTAAGCCAATGAAAGACAAGGGAATTTTTTTAAGTCAGGTTCAAAAAATGTGAGCTTTTGAATTTCCGGCAAATTCAATCGCTTTGTTTCTAGCTGCAACCTTTCTGGGAAAGTCATTGCGCAAAGAATGGGGATTCTCATATCCGGCGCACCCAACTGTGCCATTAAACTGCCGTCTATGAACTGCACAAGCGAATGAACCATACTCTGCGGATGCACCACAACTTTAATACGCTCGTATGGAATATTAAAAAGGAAATGAGCCTCTATAACCTCTAAACCCTTGTTCATCATAGATGCGGAGTCTATGGTAATTTTTTTTCCCATACTCCACACAGGGTGATTAAGCGCATCTTTTAATGTTATCTCAGAAAATTTTTCCGCAGGCAATTCCCTAAAAGGGCCACCGCTCGCTGTGATAACCAAACTTTCAACCTCTGCCTCGCCTCGCCCTGCAAGGCATTGGAAAATCGCATTGTGCTCGCTATCCACAGGCGTTATTTTTGCTTTTGGATTTTTTTCCAGAGCCTGTTTTATTATTGCCCCCGCCATAACAAGGGTCTCTTTATTTGCAAGAGCAATTTTTTTGCCGCTCTCTATCGCCTTCAATGTCGGTTCGCAACCAACTGAACCCGTCAATCCATTCACCACCAAATCGCAAACGGAATCAGAAACCAATTCCAGCAAACCTTCCATACCTGCTAAAACGGGTTTGCCCGTTATTTTTTGAAATTCCAAAGCGGCGGTTTTATCAAAGAGAGCCAATTTTGCATTTGGATATTCTTTGGCAATACCCGCCATTTTTTGCACATTGCCGCGAGCTGCCGCAGAGCGCAGGGAAAAACGTTCCTTGTGTTGCTTTATCACGTCAAGTGCGGAATCGCCAATGGAGCCTGTTGCTCCTAGCAAACAGACTTGTTCACACATCCGGGTCTCTGAGTTCCCTTAATTCGTCAACATCCAAATGCCCGTGCCTGCGATAAACCGTTATGGCTATGGCGAGCGCAATCGCCATTTCGCAGGCGGTGGCGGCTATAACAAAAAGGCTAAAAACAGAACCTGCCGTTGCATCTTCTGCTCTGAAATGCGCAAAGGCTATAAAGTTTATATTTGCGGCATTCAACATCAACTCCATGCTGATTAAAATGCCGATTGCGTTGCGGCGAGTTAAAATTCCGTAAATCCCTATTGCAAAAAGGAAAAAAGCTAACAAAAGACAGGTTTGCAAAGTCATTTTGCCTCCTCGTTTTTATCATCGCTTGGAATTCGCGCTATGGTCACCGCACCTATCAAAGATATTAAAAGCAACAAACTAATTGCTTCAAAAGGCAAAAGAAAACCTGTTTCATCGGGAGAAAGAAGCCTTCTGCCTATGGCGGCTAGAGTGGCAAAATCTTCTGTTTGCTCTTGCAAAACCATTCCAAGTTCTCTTAAAATGCTAAATGCCAAAATAGCTACAAGCAAGGAAAAAACAAAAGCCACGATTTTTCTTGAACGGCTTATTTCCTGAACGCGCTCACCCAAACGGCTCGTGAGTAAAATGGTGAACACCACAAATACAACCACGCCGCCTATATAAACCATCACCTGAGCCACAGCTATAAACTCTGCCGAAAGCAAAAAATAAAGAACCGCCGTTCCAAAAAACGTGCATATAAGAGCAACCGCGCTGTGCAAAATATTTTTGGCAAGTACCGTGAGCAAAGCCGCCGCAACCATAATAACAGCCGTTGCACAGAAGAGAATATCTTTAAACGGAATCAAATCCATAAGGAGAAGATAGAAAATACTCTATTGTTTTTTTCAATCCTTCTTCTAAATTCACGCCGGGTTCCCAGTTTAGAAATTTTTTTGCCTTGCTGATGTCTGGTTTGCGTTGTTTTGGGTCGTCTGCGGGCAAGGGTTCTTTTATTATTTTGCTTTTGCTGCCAGTTAGTTTGATTATTTTTTCTGCTAGTTCCAAAATGGTAAATTCGCCAGGATTGCCTATGTTTATGGGCAAAGTATATTCTTGCTGTTCCATTGTGCGCAAAATGGCTTCCACTAAATCGCTCACAAAACAAAAAGAACGTGTTTGCTGCCCATCGCCGTAAACCGTAATATCTTTGCCCTGCAAAGCCTGCACAATAAAATTAGACACCACCCTGCCATCGTTTGGGTGCATCCTAGGTCCGTAGGTGTTGAAAATACGCACAATGCGAATATCCACCTTGTTTTGGCGGTGATAGTCTAAAAACAATGTTTCGGCAACGCGCTTGCCCTCATCGTAGCAACTGCGGATTCCTATTGGATTCACATTTCCCCAATACTCCTCCACCTGTGGATGAACGCTTGGGTCTCCATAAACCTCGCTTGTGCTCGCCTGCAAAATTCTCGCTCTTACCCTTTTGGCAAGCCCCAGCATATTCACCGCGCCGAGTATGCTCGTTTTAATAGTTTTAACAGGGTTGTATTGGTAATGCACCGGAGAGGCAGGGCAAGCGAGGTTGTAAATCCTATCCACTTCCAAAAGGATTGGCTCGGTTACATCGTGGCGAATAAGCTCAAAGCGAGGGTTGCTCGCTAAATGCTCAACATTTTTTTTGCTGCCTGTGAAATAATTGTCAAGGCAAATAACATCGTGCCCTTGCTCAATGAGCCTGTCGCACAAATGCGAACCTAAAAAACCTGCTCCGCCAGTAACGAGAACTCTCATATCACACCATTGTAGCTTTTAGCTTTGCTTCTGCAACGCGGTCTTCGCCAACAAAAATTTTTCCATCAAATGTAATTATGCCGCGGCGGAATTCTTCCAACTCAGCTTCTATTCTCAAAGAGTCGCCTGGTCTAACAGCGCGGCGAAAACGGCAACCATCAACACCCATAAAAGCAGGGCGTTTGCCTTTGGATTCTTCTTCAAATTTCAAGTATGCCAAAATGCAACCAGCTTGTGCCATAGCTTCTACCTGCAAAACACCAGGCATCACTGGGTCGCCTGGGAAATGCCCCATAAAATAAGGCTCATTAAAACTAGCGTTTTTCAAGCAAGTTATTTTTGCCTTCTCTGCATCTGGCTCAAAAGAGAGAACTCTATCTATGAGCAGAAAAGGAAAGCGATGCGGCAAAAGCTGCAAAATTGCAGCATAGTCCAGCAGGCAGTCTTTTGCCTGCGGCTTGGGTAAGGTTTCTAAAAGAGACATAGTGGGAATATAGAAAATATTTTGGGCACAAAGTTTTCTAAATTACTTTAAATGGATAAAAAACAAATGGAATTTTCTGTATTTTGCATAGAATCCATTGCGGAAAGGCTTGGACAGACAGGAGATGTTATTTATGAAAAACTTACAAAAGAGAGCAATATTTTGAATGATTATATTGTTTCCTGCTATGATGTTTTGCATACGCAGGGCAAGGAATATATAGTTGATGATATAATAGGAGTTATGAAACAAAAAGGCGTGGAAGTATGATTTTGTATCACGGTTCATATTTAACAATTGAAGAGCCCGATTTGTCTTTTTCTAGAATCACGCTTGATTTTGGCAAAGGATTTTATACAACGCCAATTAAAGACCAAGCAAAAAAATGGTCAAAGCGATTTATAGATACAAAAGGACAAGGAATTTTATCTGCTTTTGAATTTGACGAAAATTCTATGCAATCTTTGAATTGTTTAACTTTTGAAAATTATTCCGAGGAATGGTTGGAGTTTATAGTGTCTTGTAGAACTGGGAATGATATTGGAGCAAAATATCAGATTATAATAGGTGGCATTGCAAATGATAATGTGTTTGATACTATAGAAGAATATTTGCAAGGGTATAGGACAAAAGAGCAGGCAATAGCGAGGCTTCGTTTTGAAAAGCCAAATGTTCAGTATTGTTTTAAAGAGCAATCGGTAATGGATAAATATTTGCGATTTGTTTCAAGCGAGGAAGTAAAATGAAAGCGAATAAACTTCTTTTGAGGCATAAGTATTTAAGGATAATTGAGCTTTTTCGTGAGCGGAAAAATATTTCGTATAGCGAGGCTCTTGATATTTTTTATAAGTCCAGAACTTACAAGGAAATGGCTAATGGAATTTCGGATATGCACTGCCGTAGCGATATTTATTTGGTTGAGGAGTTGGCGTAATTTTTATCTTCCATACTCTATTCAATAGTTGCCTTAATGCGTTTTGATAGTTTTTCAGTAAGTTCGGCCTCTGTTTCCCATATAATAGTATTTACTTGTTTTACATCAAAATGAATACCGTCATTAAACGAATCTTTCTTACAAATATGTATTACTTCTTTCCCTAAACCAGCTGCATAACCAGCCTCGTAATACGCTCCTTCATTATGCTCGGTAAATTCAGCAATAACAAACTTGCTTTGTTTTATTTCATATAACATTTCTGGAACTATTTGATTATTATGTTCAATTTCATCCATAATTCTAGGAATATATCCTGCATCTTGAATTGCTTTATGAATAGCTTCTCTGACTGTTTTCATATTATCGGCAAAAGACATAGCCACAAAAACATTTTTACTATTTAATGATTGATTCTTTTGAAGTTCATCTATTCTTTTAAATCCATTTGGCAATAATGTTATAGGACTATCCACACCTATTCTTTCAATGAAATTATTTTTTAATAAATAATTTTCAATAAATTTGACTTGGTCGTAACGCTTTCCTTGATCAATTTCTGAACCATCGGAATTATATCTTTTTACAAAAAAAGCACTGCAATATTGCTCGCCTGTCATTTCAATGGCATCACCATTATATTTAGATAATTTTGAAAAACTAAGAAGTATAGTATCAATTTTTTCACTGAATGTTCGTGGATACCAGGCTTCTACTTCTTGGTTAGACACAAAACGAGCGTAAGGATATTTTTTTTGTATTTTCTCAAATTTATCTTTAGAGCCTAAAAAACAAAAATATCTTTTATCTTCAATTTGTGAAGAAATTTTGCAATTATAATACAGAAATGAAGCTAAAAAATCCTTATTAATATTATCTTCATACATATGTTTTACAAATCTTCCGCAAGCTTCACATTCAATAGTAGTAGATGTAGTAATTGGATCTGTTGTTGCATAAGCATTCCCGCCACAAATGCAACATTCTTCATTGTAATTCATTATGCTTTTACCTCTTTTTCCCATTTGCTTTTCATCCTTGTCAAACCCTTGGGAATATAGAGCTTGACAAGGTTCGCTCCACCGTGGAGCAAATTCTTTTTCGGCTCAGTTTCGCACGCAACGAACACTATACAAGCAGACATCCTTATTGAAGTTGTCCCTAACAACATCCTCACGGTAGTTACTCACAGATCGGTTGTAGGCACGGATGCTACCGTACTCCGTGTTACTCCACCACATTCCGCCCTGATTGCCCAAGATGAAAATGCCATCTGAATAACCGCTGCCGCACGACAGAGCCGTAAAACCATACGAATCCAAACCATTCCCACTCGTAGCTTTCAAAAATTTGCCTGCTGTTTTTTCACCGCCAACCGCAGTTATCAAAGCACCCCATTCGGTATCACTTGGCAAATGCCAACCCATTGGACAAGCCATTTTAGCCGTTGCCCAATTGTACAACCTCCCACATATTTGACAGTTGGCAGGGTTGTTGTCATAACATTTACTACCACTTGCATTGTAGTTAAGGTTCTCCGCCATCCAAATTTTACCATCTGGCATTTTAATTGTTTTGTAGGTTTTGCCATCCCTACTATCTGTAAATTTGCGGATTTCTTCAATAATATTCCTGGCATAGACATCATTTGGGTCTATTTTTAATACAGCTTCAAAGTCCTTTATAGCACGGTCATAGTTGCCTTTGTAAACATACGCATTGCCTCGGTTGCTGAGGGCATCGAGGTAATCAGGCTTAATCCTTAGGGCTGCGTTAAAGTCCTCAATAGCTCGGTCATAGTTTTTTTTGAGTAAAAACGCAAATCCTCGCAGGTACAAAAATTCTTGAAAATTAGGCTTAATCCTTAGAGTAGCGGTATAATCTTCAATAGCACGGTCATAATTGCCTTTTTTGTGATACGCAAGCCCTCGGTTGGCCAAGGCTATGTAGTAATCAGGCTTAATCCTCAGAGCTGCGGTATAATCCTCAATAGCTTGGTCATAGTTGACTTCATAAAAATACGCATTGCCTCGTTCACCCAGAATTTCGTATTCATATTTATGCGTATGCTCAACCCTCCCATTATACTCCAACTCAACATCCACCCTCTCCCTACCTTTCCCAACCTCCACCACCGCACACAACGGCACAGAACCGCTAAAAGGCGTTTTGCCAACTTGCTTGCCATTCACAAAAACAGGCTCGCCGTTCTTTTCCGCCTTCAAAACCAAACCACCTTTTTTCAATTTCACCTGCTTCGCCATATCAAAAACTTGCCGCTTGCCTTTGCTCACACCAATATTAAAACTTATATCCTCATAACACCTATGGCTGAGTTCCCCATTGTATTTATCGGCAGGCAACTTATTTTCCAAAGAAGAAAAAGATTGCCCGTTTAAAGTCAAACTCCATTGCTCATCCTTGCCTATGCCTTCTGAATAAGCGGGCTTTATCTCTAAAAAACCAAAATTCGGCCTCATTCTAATGAGTATGCGTTGGTTATTCTGTTTTATAGAAATAGTAGTGTCTGTTGTTTCGTATTCCTCTAAATCTGCGGTTATGCGAACACTGCTCGCAGGAAGTTCAACTTTGCAAGGCGTAATGCATCTGGAAGATACCACATCAAAACTCAAATCAGCTCCTTCAGGGTCACTTGTTATACTTACCGAATGACTTTTTATTTTGCTAAATACTTCGGGAGCTTTCTTTTTCACAATGGCAAGCAAGCCTATAACATTGTCTGCATCATCATTGAACATACCAACCAACCCTTCGGTTCGTACGTTATACAACTCAACTTTAAGCCTAATTCTATTGCCGAGCTTGCTCACGTTGGCTTGAGCCACATAATCAACTTGTGCTTGCTTGCCCAAATCCACAATGCAGGAACTTTCCTTGCATTTTTTGATGTAATTCTCCGTACCGCCAAGCCGCTTAACAACAACATCCTGTTTCAGCAGAACAAAATCATTCGTAGGTAAAACTTTCAACGCCGCCACTCGCATTTCGTCCGTGAGAGCTTCAAGTTCGTCATTGCCGATCACAGAACCATCGGAAGGCAGCACAGCAACTGAGATTTGCTGCCCGTAGGTGGCAAAGGCGAAAAACAACAACATTAAAAGAGGGGAGAAGCGCATCAGTGAGGAATATAGAAAATATTTCTAAATTACCACCATGCCCTCGCAAGAACAAATGTTTTCCTCCGTATTTTCCAAGTTCAACTGGGAGATGGTGGAAAAAGGAATTGCCACCGCCACTCTTCAATCTGTGGAGCGGGCGCTTTCAAAAAGAGAAAATATGAATATGGACGATTTTGCCGCTTTGATTTCGCGGGCGGCGGTTCCGTATTTGGAGAATATGGCAAAAAAAAGCAGAGAGATAACATTGCAGCGTTTTGGAAAAGCCATTCAACTTTACTTGCCGCTTTACCTTTCAAACGATTGCACAAATTCCTGCGTATATTGCGGGTTCAATGCTCGCAATGATATTGAGAGAAAAGTTTTGAACACAAACGAAATACTTGATGAAATTGAAGCTATAAAAAAACTCGGCGACTTTGAGCATGTTCTTTTGGTAACAGGCGAAAGCCCAAAAAATGCAGGCTTTGAATATTTGCTAAATGCGGTGAAACTCTGCCACGAACATTTTGCCTCTGTTTCAATAGAGGTTCAGCCTCTTAGCATGGAAGAATACGCCGAGCTTGCAAAATGCGGAGTCACTGCGGTTTTTGTTTATCAAGAAACTTATAGAGAAGAAACTTACAAGCAACACCACCCGCACGGGAAAAAAAGCGTTTTTGAATATCGCTTGCATTGCCCAGATAGAATTGGAATTGCAGGGGTTAGGAAAATTGGAATTGGGGCATTGCTAGGTTTGGAAAACTGGCGAGTGGATAGTTTTTTCACGGCTTTGCATTTGAGCTATTTGCAGGGTACATATTGGCAAAGCAGATTTTCAATTTCATTCCCAAGATTGCGCCCTTTTGAAGGGCAAACTATTGAACTGCACACCCCAAGCGACAGAGAACTGATTCAACTTATATGCGCTTACAGAATATGTTTCCCAGATGTGGAAATTTCACTCAGCACAAGGGAATCTGCAAATTTCAGAGACAGAGCGATGATGCTTGGGCTAACCACAATGAGCGCAGGCAGCCGCACAGACCCTGGCGGTTATGCGGTTTCCAAAAATGAACTCACGCAATGGGAAATAAACGATTCTAGAAGCCCCGCAGAAATTGAGCAGAAAATAAGAGATAACGGCTATGACCCCGTTTGGAAAGACTGGGATGCGGCACTTGAATGAATAACCCATCATTTCTTTTGGCAATTTCGGGCGGCTTGGACAGCATGTGCATGCTGCATTTCTTTGCAAAAAAACATTCAAACTTATACGCTGCTTATGTGAACCACGGAATTAGACAAGATGCAAACGAAGATTCCAAACTGATAAAAAAGAAATGCGAAGAATATGGCGTTCCGTTTTACGAACTTTTTATAGACCAAAAAATTTTTGAAGGCAAAAATAATTTTGAAGCCATTGCAAGAGAAGCGAGATATAATTTGCTCTTTGACTTAAAAAATAAATTATGCACAGATTTTTTGGCAACCGCTCATCACAAAAACGACCAAGCAGAAACAGTGTTCTTGCGAATAGCCCGAAGCACGGGTTTAAAAGGTTTGCGAGGCATTTTGGCAGAGCGAGAAGACGGAGTTATTCGCCCAATGCTGAAATTCACAAAAGAGGATTTGCAAAAATACGCAGAGGAAAATGGAATTGAGTGGAGAGAGGATAGCACTAACAAAAGTACCAATCATTTTAGAAATAAAGTCCGTTTGCAAATTTTGCCAAAAATTGAAGAAGAGTGCAAAGGCACAATAAATAGCTTGGCGCATATAGCGGAGCTTTCTCAAAAAATTTACCCAAACGTGGTTAAAATTCTGGATTCCTACTTTAATCCTTTTTTGGCAGAGCGCACCGCAGGCTCCATTCTTTTGAGGCATTTCTATTTACCCGCTATGCAAGGCTATGGCGAACTTTTCAGGTTATGGCTTGGGAGCAAAGGCATAACTTGGGAAGAAACCAATGAAGACAAAAAATTATATGAGAAATTGCAAAAAAAAGATTCTTTCAGATTTCGCTTGGGGGATGTTTATTTTGAAAGGAAAAAAGGATTCACTTCACTATCATATAAATTTTAGTATATGTTTCTGTTGTGTTGTCTTCTTCTAAGATTCCAGAGAGCGATAATAAATGATTTGTTCTCTCTCTATTGGTACTTATATCATCTATAATTTCCTTAAACATTCTTTTATACTCTTTAGACATATTCTCTATAGGATGGCTATAGCCATAATACAAGCCTCGATATTGCAAAACATAACCTCTTTTTTCGTAAATCTCAACTATATTGCCATAAGAGTCAAATAAATAAACGCGGGCGTTCAAATTATAATGCACTCTTGCTTCTGGAATTCCCACGATATGCAATATGAATGTCACATAGTCAATGTTTATGATGTCAAATATTTTTCTTTCGGTTCTATCAAAATTATGCTGAATGTAATAATAACCCCAAGCACTGCTATCTGTTGCAGCAATGCTTTTTATAATTTTATTAGCGGTTTCAAGATTTAAAGTGCTTCTATCGTGGTATCTCAGCGGCAATATGTTTTGATCCATATATTCATAGGAAAAATCTACTGTATTTATGTTAAATCGCTTGGTTGCACAACTGGTTAGCAAAAAACCGAGCAGAATGAGGATTATATATTTTTCCATATTATGGAAATATAGAAATTTTCTATATTCTATAAATGCCCAACATTTCTCCAAAATGGATTAAATCTCTAGGCGAAAATGAAATTTTCGTTTTTGGCAGCAACCTCGCAGGTTTTCACGGCGGCGGCGCAGCCGAACTTGCTATGGAATGGGGAGCGATTTGGGGACAGGCTGTTGGCTTGCAGGGGAAAACTTATGCCATTCCAACTATGTTTAAATCAGTAGAAGAGATGAAACCTTATATTGACGAATTTCTGACTTTTGCAAAAGCGCATCCCGAATTGAAATTTCTCGTCACGGAATTAGGATGCGGAATTGCAGGCTTTACACCAAAAGATGTTGCACCGCTTTTCAAAGCGGTGATAGACGAAAATATTGAGAATGTGTATTTGCCGGAGAGGTTTGTTTGATTATGTATATTCCTTTTGTCTGAACCCGATATATACGCTTGCCTTGCAAATTGTACACTTCTATTTTTGTTCCTGCTGGCAGGTTTTCAAGTACTATGGTGTTGTTTTTTAGGTGAATTGGGGTTGGCTCATCATTACTTGAAGACGAAAGTGTTTGAACAGAACTGCTAGATGACGTGGTTCTGCTTGACGATGAGGTTTCTCTGCTTGACGAACTGCCGACAATGGAAGAAGAGGAAGAAGAGGAAGAACGAAAAGAGGAAGACGATGGTGTTTGTGCGGAGCTGCTTGATGAAGTGGTTTTGCTTGATGAACTGCTAGACGGATTTACCACCGTCACTCCCTCAATCACCCTAAAACCTGATGTTGCGCCGTTGGCATAATCAATGCGCGCATAGCCGTTTCTGTTTGACCATACTGCTGTTGCCGTAGCTGGGAATATCACAATGTCATCGCTTGTGCCTGCTGTGTAGGTGGTGTTTCCTGCTTCTTTATTCCACCCAAGTATTACAGGGTTACCTGGCGTTGTGTATGTGCCGTTTATAATATCTGTTTTATCTTTAATGTAGCCGTAGCCAAACAAAAGTCCGCCATTTAAAATAATTTTGTCGGTTTTATTTATTGCCCTGCCATTTTGCGCCAAAATCTCGCCGCTATTTATAGTTAGCGTTCCTGTTCCACCATTGATCGTTGGACCTTTGGCTGAGATAGTTCCGCCTTTTATGGTAACTGAGCCAGTTGATCTGTTATCAATTGCTATTGTACCTGCGGTATTGGTAATATTTGCAGTGCTTTCTATGGAAGTGCCGTTACTCAGATCTATAACGCCTAATATCGGAGGAGGACCTGCAATAGAGACAGGAGGATTATATGACGAGGTGATATTTCCTTCAAGGGTAATCAAACCCCAAGTTGGTGACCCGCTACCATCAAAGCTGATATAGTTCGCACCGATATCTATAATCTCAGGTGGCTGTATTCCGACTGAGGGCCTGCCGCTACCGAAGAATATGGTACACGGGCTACCTGCCGCATCTGCTTTGATGTCGTTGATGACGCTTTGTATTGCCTTGTTAGACGATACTGGCGAACCATTTTTGTTAGCAGTGAATGATGTACCTGCACCGGTGATAGTATAGACCAGCTGTGCGTGTGCCATTATTGCGAAAACCGCCAAGAATATAGCGATTAGTTTAGGTGTTCTCATTGCTGTTAATATTCCTCTGGAAATATGACATAAAATCCACCTTCTAGTCTCCTAACTCCATCTGCCGTTAATACTAACTTTGCTCGGATTGAACCTGTATCAGCCTCCAAAATCCAAACCTCCCTTTGTTCTTGTTCTTTGGGGTCAATTTGATGCTGATTCATAATCCATTTATCCACTTCCTTACTCCATGTCACTATCTTGGTAGGGTCAATAGGCTGCTGTTGTGGCGGTTCCTTCTCAGGTTCCTTTACATACTTTGTTGTATCTGACTCATAGCTAGTTGGTGGCTGCGGTGTAGGCATAGGGTCGCCACCGCCAACAGGAGGTTTGACTGATGTTCCGCCGTTGTTTTCGCCTTGTTTTGACGAAAGATCACTACCCGTGCTTTCTTCTGGTCTAGGTGGCACACAATGCCTTGTAGCATTGCCGCACGATGGCGTATTATCACCATCATCAGCCTTACTATTATTGGTACTGCAACCGGAAAGGGCAAAAAGTGCCAAAGCGGCAAAAGCGAGAGTTTTGATGGGCGTTTTCATTTGGTTTCCTCCAATTTATAGGTTTATACAGTATAAATATACTAATTTTTCGCAAAAAAAATGGGAAAATAAGCCAAAAAACCTAAATTTGCATAAATTTTATGATAATTATCATTAAAGTTTGCATTTAGGGCGTAAGCATACGCCCCTTGTGTCCTATTGTTTGCTACAAAGCATTGACGGATTTTCGTTTAGCTTTGCTTGTTTTTATAAAAGCATTTATTTCCCGCCTGCCTTTGTCCGTCAAAGGGGTGCTTTTAATAATGAAATCAACTCCGGCTGGCTCTTTTATGTAACCCATTTTTACCTCCTATTCATTTTTGAAATATTTACCTATTAAAACGCTTGCAGCAGTAGTTTCTATAATCATTCTTTGACTACCTATTAGCTTGGCATTCAAAACATTTTTATAATGCTCTATAAGTTTAGTTTTTGCATCAAAAGCAACAAAACCATCAAATCCGTGCTGAAAAGATATTTTACACGCATAAGCAATTAAATTTGCCGCAACGCCTTCGTAAATCTTTTTTTTCCCTATATTAAAAGGTGCATTTTCCAACAAGTTTATATAAATATGACCTTGCTCAATAGACAGGCTTAATAATCCTTGTATTATATTTGGATTATTCACAATGGTCAATTTATAAACTTCTTTTGCGTTACTCTCAAACTCGCTTTTCCAATTAAAATTCCATTTATTCTTTTTGGTAATAAGTTTTAAGTCTGTTTTCGCAAGCCTATAAATTTCCGTTTGAAAACTATCGCCGGAGATTACATTCTTAATAGAATTTGTAATGGCATCTATTTCAAATCCAAGCACCCGTTTTCCCATAGTAATAATATAGAAAATCTTTTGGGCACTTAGTAGGGGGTAGCGGAAAGTTACCTATTCTTCTCACTCTGTGCAAAAAAGAATGTTCCAACTATCAGGCAAACCACAGTCAAAGCTACTATCGCGGCGCAATTCACCATAGGGTTGAACATCACCACGTTGCTGTATTCCGTGCTGCCTCTGTAAATCACCGCACGTACCAAATCAAGGCAATATGTCATAGGCATAATGCGGTTCAAAATCAGCAGAACACCAGACGAATTGTTGATTGGGATAATAGCACCAGAAAGGAACATCTGTGGCATAATGATTAGCATTATAGCAAGGTTCGCAGCTTTTCTGCTTTTAATAAGCCCAATTACAATCATAGCCAGCGCACCGCCAGAGAGACACATCAACGGAGAGAGTGCGAGAATCAAAAGCATTTTGTCAATGGATAAAGTAATACCCATTGCAAACCCAACCAAAAGCGTTCCAGCCATACTCAAAATCGCAGCGAATCCCGAACCCAGTATTTTACCGATAACCAACGAATAACGCGACACCGGAGATACCAGCATTTCTTGATTAAAATCTATTTCGTGGTCATCAACAATGGATGCCATGCCCATTGACGTAATCCAAAACAGCATATTGACAAGCATTCCAACAAGCATAAATTGCCCGAACTCAAAATTCACTCCGCCAGCCATATTCTGCATAAGATTGCCGCCTATCATACCCATCATAATAATAGGCATAACAAGGCTCATAATAATAGTGGCAGGAGATTTGAAATAAACGGTAATTTCCCGCCCCATAACGGTGATTATTGTGTTAAGTTCCCTAAACATGTGCACCCCCTTTTTGTTTGGTTAAAAATTCAATATACGCATCTTCAAGCGTTGGTTCGTATATTTTCAATACAGTCAATTTTGTCTGTATTTTTGAAATGATCTCCTGTGCAGATTTTTCCTTGTATGGAACAACTATTCGCCCATTCACCGTGAAAGGCAAGCCGAGCGATGAAAGTTCATTTGTCAAAGCGGTTCTATCTTCGGCATCCATAATGAGTTCGTGCCTCAGCAAATTCAGCTTTAATTCCGTAGGCGAGCAGCAAGCCGAGATTTTACCTTTGTTGATTAGGCATACCGTATCGACATTCTCGGCTTCGTCAATGTAATGCGTAGTCAAGAAAATTGTTGTTCCGTATTTCTCGCGAGTTTCGTTGATGTATTCCCACAGCGAGCGGCGGCTCACGGCATCTAAGCCTTGCGTTGGTTCGTCTAAGAACAACACCTTTGGCGTATGTATAAGGCTACGGATAATTTCCAATTTGCGCTGCATTCCGCCAGAAAGTTTCTTTATCGGTTTGAAAAGCGAATCTTGTATGCCCACGATTTCTGCAAGCTCCATAACCCGATTGCGATACGCAGCGGGCATAAATTTGAAAGCCGGACGGTATCCGTACATTCCATAAAGACACGCATGAAAGCGAATATTCTGCTCCGCAGTTAATTGCGGGTCAAGACTTGGCTGCTGAAAAATTATTCCCACCTTCTCCCGCACTTTCCGCGCCTCCTTCTCTATATCAAATCCGGCAATTTTAACTTCGCCAGAAGTTTTAGACAATGTGGTTGTAAGGATTGAAATAGTCGTGGTTTTTCCCGCCCCATTTTCACCCAAAAAGGCAAAGAATTCCCCTTCGCCCACCGAAAAGCTGATATCATCCACCGCAGATTTCTCTGCGCCTTTATACCGCTTTGTCAGATTTTGTACTGTAATGACTTTGTTCATTTTATTTTCCTCTATAAGGTAAGACGAATTAGTAGGGGAAATATTTTAAAAATTATTGATTTATAAAAAATTTTTATATTATAACTCTATGAAATACACTCTCCCTCAATTTTCTGACTTTTTAAAAGACGTTCGCTTGGACTTATACCGTCAAAAATATGTTTCAATAAAAATTGTAGAAATGGATTTGCCAGAAGAAATACAGGCTTTAAAAACCATTTATGAACAGTATTGGGAAAACAAAAATAGCCTAAAAGAACCACCGACCTTTGATGAATATTATAAAGTTTACCTTAAAGATACAAATGGGAAAAGACAAAAATTTAGAGAGAAATCAGGCTTTGACAATAATTGTTCTTGTTTTGATAGAGGCTTGGAAGCTCGCATTTACAGAACTTGGGCTTCGCTCATAACGCAAATACACGCTGGATATGTGGCAGAAACCGTATTTGGCAAGGGTTCTATACAGATGTCTCCTGAACTTGACCATAAGGGGATAGATTTTTTAGTTACAAAAAATGGAATCCAGTTAAAAATACAAGTAAAAAAATCTTCTCACAGATTAGAATCGAGAATAGAAAGAAAATTAGAAAAGGATATACATATCATAAATTATTTTGTTCCGAGTGCTAGCGATTTTGGAAATCCATATTATAGGGTTGGGGAAAACAAAGGCAAAATAAAGCAACAATTATTAGCATTTGTTGAATTTGACCCAAAAAATGGAGTTTTGCAGAGATACGACAATGGTTTTATAGTTTTTACGCCGAAAGTTTTTGAAAGTTTTTTGTGAAAAAATTTGGCTGGATTTTTGAGTAATAATGTTTTAAATTTTCGTTTGCTAATTTTATGTAGTCTTTGTTTATTTCAAAGGAAATAAAATCGCCGCCGTTTTTCAAAGTTTCAAGACACTCGGAACCACTTCCACAAAATGGAATCAAAACCCTGAAATCTCCTTTTGGTTTGCAAGACTTAATCAGTTTTTGGGTTAGTGCCATTGGTTTTTGCGTTGGATGTATTATTACATTATGAGAATCGTGCTTTTTCCGCTCTTTTGGTAAAACTATGCTATTGCAAGTTTTGCAATACATAATTCTTTCTTTCAAGGATGCACCGCCTGCAAGCGTTGATATGGGAAAAACATCTCTTGGCAAAGCACCGTTGCTATTTGCATTATATATTGTTTCAACTCCGCCGTCTTTGGCAAACCTGCTTTTCACAGCAGGTCTAACTCTTCCTGCACTTCCTTTTAGAAAACCCTCTGTATATGGTTCTCTAACAGCGTCTCTGTTGAAAATAGGTTTGTTCTTCCAATGGCAAATTATGGATTCGTGACTTCTCTGCCAAAAATTCAAAGATGGAATGTTTTTATTTGTATAATACCAAATCAGCCACCTTTGTTTGTTTAAAGGTAATTGCACAGATAAATACGCCAAGATTTCGTCAAAGCCATAAATAAACATCATTCCTGTTGGTTTAAGCACTCTTTGACACTCTTTAATCCATAGCTTGCACCAAGAAATATATTCCTTAAAATTCATTTTATCCGAATCGTTTCCAAAGTCTTTTCCTATGTTGTAAGGCGGGTCAATAATAGCAATATCTATGCTTTCATCGTGAAGTTTGCTTATTCCTTTTAAGCAGTCTTGATTGTGGATTATGTTAAACTCCATAGAAGTAAATATAGAAAACATATATTTAAAATTTTATTTTAATTCACTTCTGCGCTTTATCCAAAAAATGCGAACATCTTTTGCAACTATCAAGTTTCTTTTGTTTATGGCAGCAAAATCCAACATACTGTGGTTTTGTATATATATCATTTCGCATAAAATGGAAACATTCATTGCAAGTAAGTTTGTTTTTCTCTATATGTTTTTTGATTAATTCCATAGTCTCAACTATCAATCCACATATAACCCCCGTGATTATGGCGGCGAGGAACATTTTGCGTGCTATAAAAATGGTAGCTATCACTGCACCAGCAAATAATAATTTTCCGTAAATTTTTCTCATTCCATCACCCATTTTACCGTTGCCTCTGTTGAATCATTTATACTTTTCGCTTCTGCAACTTCGGTTTTTGAGAGCATTATTTTTATGCTTTTTACCTGCTCTTTTAATGCGGAAAATTTTTCTCCTTCAAGTTTTGGTGTGGCTATCATTTTTTTTAGTGCCGGATTCATCCAAGAACCGCTTGGCTGTTTTATGGCAAAATGCAAATGAGGCCCGTTGCTCCTACCTGTGTTGCCAACCTTGCCTATAATCTGCCTGCCCTTAACTCGTTGCCCCGAGCCCACGCCTCTCTGCGATAAATGCAAATACCAACTCTGACTGTTATCTGAATGTTTAATAGCTACGTGATTTCCGCTATCATCGTTATAGGAAGATTGCACAACAATTCCATCTGCCACCGCATAAACTGGGGTTCCAACCGTGCCTCTGTAATCTATTCCGCTGTGGAACATCTTTATGCCTAGGGTGGGGTGAATGCGGTAGCCAAAACCGCTTGTTATGTGCAGCCTGTCTAGCGGATACCTCAAACCGGAATGTACAAGTGCCTCGCCGTCTTCGGTATAATGGGCGTTAAAGGAACTTTTTGGGTCTGCTTCTTCATATAAAAAGGCCTCACTGTGTTTTACCCTTGAGCCATCATAACCCGCATATAAAACCTTTCCACCTATCCATATAGAATCTTGAAAACGCGTTTCCTTTAACAGAACTTTGAATCTATCTCCAACTCTTGCATCTGTTCTAAAACTCACTTTGCATTCCAAAACGCCCGCTACAATCCCAACCATATTTTGAGGAATACCTATATCCCTTAAAGTATTGTATAAATTTCCGCCCTCCTTCAAAATACCCTCATACATAGCATAGCGCACATTTAGCGGCTTTTCAACTATCTTATATCTCCATTCTTCTGTAATGCTATCTGTCACTAAAAAATGAAGTGTCGCGAGGTTTTCTGCATATCTGAACATAACCGCTTTTGTAGTATCTATAGGGTCAAAGCCCACCCAAAAAACTTGCCCTGCTCTTAAAGAGCCTATCTCTACGGTATCTGCAAGGGTATTTATTATTTTCAGGGTTTGTTTTAATTCCAAGCCAACTTTTTGCAATGTTTGAAAAAGCCCAAAATTAGGTTCAACCACAGCTGGCTTTAAAATTGGCTGATTTTCTATAAAATCTTCAAGAGAATCTATCCTGCTCTGAATTTCTGCAAGTTGAGCCTCAGGG
>Ga0268262_10002895_pt1 | contig 19264 bp, 13 predicted proteins | sample TergutNc150P3_FD_190354 | JGI IMG/M metagenome (GOLD analysis project Ga0268262, IMG submission 190354) | Nasutitermes corniger P3 segment gut microbial community from laboratory colony in Florida, USA - Nc150 P3 (SPAdes) (version 2) | ecosystem: Host-associated > Arthropoda: Insects >...
AACAATGCGCAATGGAGAAATAAAATTACAGTTCTGCGGTTTTTCACGTTATGCGGTTTGTTAGCCGTAATCGGCCCCGTTGCATGGGCCGGCGGAAGGGGGCAGGTTGAGACTGTCACCGCCGAAGGCGACGAGACATGGCAGCACGATTTTGATATTAAAGGGCGGGGAAAGGGTACCTATAACTATATTGTAAACACCTATGACCATGCTGGAAACGAAGAAGTTTCCGGCCCTTTCAATATAAAGATTGATCCAAGCTCAGGCCTCCCAGTTGTAAAGGTAGTTAACCCGGAAAACGGTTTTGTCATACGGCAGGACATCACTGTCCTGGGCGCCGCCGCCGGACGCTTCGGCGTTGAAAAAGTAGTTGTCCGTCTGGATAACGGCAAGCCTATCGAAGCGGAAGGTACGGAATACTGGAACGCGTTTGTCGAAATAAAAGGCGTTCCGGACGGCAAACACGCCCTGTTTTTCCAGGCCAGCGATACCATGGGAACCGCGGGCACGGAGCAGAGAATAGATATTATCATTGATACCAGCCCTCCTAAAATTGAGATGCTGTCGCATAAAAACGGCGACACTATCGCCAGGGATGTGAGCATCAAGGGAAAGGCAAGCGATATCAACGGAATAAAGACAGTCGAGGTAAGCAATGACGGAAAGAATTACAGAAGGCTGAAATTGCGGAATGTACGGCGGGACGGCTCCGTGAATTTTGACATCCCCGTGAAACTCAAGGAGGTTGCGGACGGCTCTAAGGTATACTATGTGCGCGCGGTAGACACAACCGGCGCTGCCACTGTCAGGCCGTTTATGTTTATTATTAAAAGCGACACGCCCGCGCTGGAAGTATATACCCCTGTGCCAGGCGAGACCGTATCAGAAAAATTATTTCTGTCCGGCAAGGCATATTCCAAAGCCGGTGTTGACAGGTTGTCCTTTGAATGGGGAAAAATGAAGGGGACCATTCAAGTACGCCCCGGCGATCCATACTGGTTCGCGCCGCTTGATGTTGACAAAGACTCTCCCAGGAATATCAAGTTGACGTTGAGGGACAAGGCGGGAAAAACTGTCAACCTGGTATACAAGCTGGATGACCTCCGCAAGGAAGGAGAGCTTGATCCGCCCCGCAAGACCAATATCCAATTTATTACACCAACAAAAAATGAAATTGTACGCGGCAGCGGAACCGTCATTGGTTTTATAGAACATCATGTTCCGATTAGCCATGTTTCCTTCTCACTTAACGGGTGGGCTTTCGAAGAAATTCCCTATATCTCGCGTCAAGGGAAAACGTGGTTTACTTATCTCTGCGATTTCACCAATTTGGGCGAGACTAAAGGTAAATTATCTTTCCGTATCGTCGATGCCAACGGAGTCAGTTTTAACGACGCCCCCGAATACACGATTGGCGTCGAAGGGCCCGCTCCCTCAATCATTCTCAACACGCCTTTGGATGACGAGGTGATTTCCGGAGCTTTTGAAATCTCCGGCTTCGCTTCCGGCGGTAAAGGCGTACAAACCGTTCACTGGCGCTTCCTTGGCCCAAAATTGGAATCCATTACCAAAGGGCAGGCGGGCGTAGCGGGCAGGGAAGCGGCCCTGGCATTTATGGCAAATCCCAATGTCCCCTTTAATGAAATGGGCGCGAAACAGAATTTCGCCGTTCCCATTGACTTTACCATGATCGGAGACGGCGAATACTCTTGCGAGGTTTATGTCCTGGATCGCGACGGAGTGAAAAGCGATACTATCACCCGTACAATCAAGGTTAGCACGGCCGCGCCTGAAACAAAAATGCTAACGCCGCCAATTACGCGCTACAACAGCCATGTGATTCTTGCCAGGGGCTTTTCCGGCGACGCTAATGGTATTGAAAGCGTCAAAGTTTCAATGGACTCCGGCCTTACCTGGCAGGAAGCGACTGTAAAAGATGACGGCACATGGGAGATCCCCCTGAACACCGCGATATACACGGACAGGGTTTACGCGGCGCGAATTATCGCGGAGGACAGCTACGGTATTCTTTCTTTTTCAAACGCGATGATCAATATAGACAACAACGCGCCCAAGGTGTATATCACTTCACCCGACAGCGGCCAGTATGTGGGGACAGATATGCCCGTCATAGGCCGGGTGGCAGACAATATAGAGTTAAAGAGCCTGGTCTTCCATGTTACCAGCGTGGTAAATCCGGAAAAGAGGATTTCTCTTGATATTACGCCCCAGCCGGTACTCTTTGAAACTGTAAGTCTTGCCGATTTCACGGCCGGCGAATATTTATTAAGGGTTGTCGCCAGAGATCTTGCGGACAATGAGACTGTACTCTCCAGAAAAATTTTCTATGACCCCAATGACATAGACGCGCAGGTATCCATATACAGCCCACTGCCCGGCGAAGAACACACTGGTCCCGTGTATGTGGCGGGACTTGTAAAAGGGACAATCCTGCCTGAAACCGTCCAGCTTATGCTGGATGGCAATGAATTCCAGGAGCTTCCGGTGGATCGATATGGTTTGTTCCGTTATGAAATCTCGGAAGCGGATCTGGCCACTAACGGGCCGCATAAAATTTACGCGTTTTACAAAACAGAAAAAGGAAAAACCATCGCGAGCGCAAATCACACTGTATATTATTCCCATTTCGGCCCGGTCCTGCTTATAGACAGCCACAGGGACGGCGATGTCATAACCGACCGGCCCTGGCTTAGAGGCCAGGCGATGTTTACAAGACCGCCTCGCTCTGACGGGAGAGCATACACCCGCGCCGAAATTTCGCAGTTTGCCGTTAAATATGTTGAGGTAAGTTACGACAACGGCCGTACCTTCAGGAAGGCCATGGGGAAAGGCGACTGGAAATGGCGGCTTGAACCCCTCGATCTTCCGCCGGGGACCCAGCCGGTTGTTGTCAGGGCGAAATTTGAAAACGGAGAGGAAGCGGTGCGGCGCGTCCTTTTGTTTGTCGATACCGAGCGTCCGGATGTTGAAGTCGTTTCCCCGGCGGAAAAGTCTGTTCATCGTGATGAGATCAAGGTTTACGGAGCCGCGGAAGATAATTTCGAGCTTGCCGATGTAAATATCAGCCTGCGTCCATATGATAAATTCTGGTATTCGGTTCCGGAGCTAATCCGCGGCATGTACTTTGACGTAAAAGCCCTGGGAGCCACTTACTTTGACGTAGGCGTGGGCTTGAGTTTCTTTAACGATAACGTGCGTTTCCAGGGACAGTTTGGCATCGCGCCCGAGAACGGCATTTATACTCCTATGGTTGAAGGCGGGCGGTATGTCGGCTATGTTATGGGCGTGAAACTGGTTGCCAATATCGCATCAATACCCTTTGACTGGCTTTTTAAGGATCGGGACTGGATATTTTATAAAATGAATATCGGCGTTGGGGCGAATTTCTCTTATTTTGGGATGGACGAATGGCGTCGACCCGTGTATATAAGCGCGGTGCTGGCGCAAATTGATCTCGCGAATGTCGATTGGAAATACGCCTATTCCACATGGAAATACTTCCATATTATGTCCCTGTATATGCAGCCGGAAGTGTGGTTTGCGTCAACCGACGCCACACACACTACCAAAAATGGAGTGACAGAAAAAATTCCCAAAACCATCTTTCGCGTTGGCGTTGGTATGCGGTTTAATGTCTTCTAGAAAAATGAATTTTCTGATACACTAATGTTACAACGGCCTAAAGTCCGCAGTTTCGGAGGTTTGTGAATGATCTTAAACCCTGTAAGTGAATGCATGGATATCCATGCCCGAAAGAAAATACAGCTTGCCAGCCTTAAAAACCTGGTCGAGATGCTGTATTCCCGCGTCCCCTTTTACCGGGACAAGATGGACGCGCTGGGGATAAAACCCGCGGATATCCACTCCCTGGAAGATATAAGGAAGCTTCCCTTTACCACCAAAGATGATCTGCGCGACAATTATCCGCATAATTTACGGGCTTGTACCCAGGACCGCATAGTGGAAGTCCATATGAGTTCCGGCACCACCGGAAAACCCGTGGTTAACGAATACACGATAAAGGACATTGATATATGGCGTGAGAGCATGGCCCGTACCCTTGCGGCCGCGGGCTGTACGCGTAATGACATTGTTCAGAACTGCTACGGTTACGGGCTTTTCACCGGCGGCGCGGGAGTGCATTACGGCGCGCTTACCATAGGCGCGGAAGTCCTGCCCATGTCAAGCGGAAACACCGAGAGGCAGATCATGGTGATGCAGGACTTTAGCAGCACCCTGCTTACCAGCACCCCTTCGTACGCCCTGTACCTCGCCGAGGAAGCCAGGGACGCAGGCATTGATTTGAAGGCGCTTCCTTTGAAGAAAGGCTGTTTTGGCGCGGAACCCTGGAGCGAGAATATGCGCCTCCAGATAGAGGCCTGCTACGGCATGAAGGCATACGACATTTACGGCCTTACGGAAATTATCGGCCCGGGCGTTTCCTTTGAATGTGAGGCGCAGAACGGCCTGCACGTCAATGAGGATATGTTCTATCCGGAAATTATTAATCCTGACACGGGCGAACCTGTGCCGGACGGCGAGAAGGGGGAACTGGTATTCACGACCATTACCAGGGAAGGAACCCCGCTTTTACGTTACCGCACGCGGGACATAACTTTCCTTATCAGGGAGCCGTGTACCTGCGGGCGCAGCACGGTGCGCATGCACCGGCTCTTCGGACGCACCGATGACATGCTTATCATCCGGGGCGTAAATGTCTTCCCAAGCCAGATTGAACACGCCCTGATTGAGATTGAGGGGGTTGAGCCCCAGTACCTGATCGTGGTCAGCAGGGGCGCGGATCATCTGGACGAACTGGAACTCCAGGTTGAAGTTAAAATGGAATTATTTACCGATGAAGTGAAGAATCTTGAAAAATTGCGCAACCGCATTGAGCATGTAATGAAGTCAAAACTGCAAATAGCTGTTAAAGTAAAACTGGTAGAGCCGAAAACCATTGAAAGGTCAATCGGCAAAGCCAAAAGAGTGATTGATAACAGGAGAATATAATGGGAATGAAACAAATTTCGGTTTTTCTTGAAAACACGACAGGCCGTCTTTGCGAGGTGACAAGAACGCTTGCCAAGGCGGGGATTAACCTCAGGGCGCTCAACATTGCGGATACCGCGGAGTTTGGCATCCTCAGGATTATCGTTGACAAGACGGACGAGGCCGCCGACATCCTTAACAAGGCGGGGTTTACCATTAAGATTACCATGGTCGCGGCCGTGGAGATCGAGGATAAACCGGGCAGCCTTGACAAGCTGATGGTGATGATCCAGAAGTTCGGAATAAATATTGAGTATCTGTACGCTTCACTTGGGGGCAACAGCGGCAAAGCGGTGGTGATCTTCAAACTGGAAGATCAAGATAAAGGTTTTGCCCTGCTTGAAAAGAGCGGCCTTGTCTTGGCAGACAGGTTATAGCATGAAGATATTAATGGTTTCCAGCGAGGCTGTCCCTTTTGCCAAAACCGGCGGTTTGGCGGACATGGTCTCCGCGCTTTCCATCAGCCTTACCGCCCTGGGGCATGAGGTCCGTATTGTAATACCTCGCTATTATAATATAGACAGAGGCAAGTTAAAGATGCTGCCGGGCGCGCTGGGTGTTCCGATGGGCCCCGGCGAGGAATGGAGCGCCGTTTATACGACTGTAATGCCGGGAACTACAAAGAAAAACCCGGTGAATGTTTATTTTATCGATCATGAAATATATTTTGGCAGGGACGGTATTTACGGAGTTCCGTCGCAGCCGGATTTTCTTGACAACTTCAGGCGTTATTCGTTTTTATGCCGCGGGGCGTTTCAGCTTTGCCGTAAGATAGGCTGGTTCCCGGACGTGGTCCACGCCCACGACTGGCCTGCCGCCCTCGCGCCCGTGTACCTGAAATTCGCGGAAAGGGTTCCCGCCAGCCTGAAAGGTTTTGATAATGCAGTATCGGTTCTTACCATCCACAACCTCGGTTACCAGGGTATATACAGCAAGGATAATTATAATTATGCCGGCCTGGGCTGGGACGTGTTTTACAACGCGGGCTTTGAGGACTGGAGTATGCTTAATATGCTAAAAGCCGGCCTGTACAGCGCGGACAGCCTGAATACAGTTTCGCCTAACTACGCGGAAGAAACCAAAACCCAGGCCCACGGCTTCCGTCTTGACGGCGTGCTGCGCTACCGCAGCGCCGATTATTCCGGGATTTTGAACGGCATTGACACAAGCGTATGGAATCCAAAGAAGGATAAACTGATCCCTGAAAATTATTCCGCAAGCGACATGTCGGGAAAAGCCGCCGCAAAAACCGCTTTGCAGAAACACTTTGGGCTTCCCGAGAACCCCAAAGCGCCGCTTATCGGCATGGTTACGCGGCTTGTCGAGCAAAAAGGGGTAGGGGAGCTGTTCGGTCCCACTTACGGTTCTCTTTGGAACATCTGCAATGATTTTGACGTGCAGGTTGTGCTGATAGGCACAGGCGAATCCTGGTGCGAGCATGAAATAGGCAGCCTTTCCTACAAGCTTCCGAATTTCAAGGCGCATATCGGCTACAGCGAGAAAGTAAGCCACCTTATAGAAGCCGGTTCTGATTTTTTCCTTATGCCGAGCCGTTATGAGCCATGCGGCCTTAACCAGATGTATTCTCTTGTATATGGCACGCTTCCCATAGTAAGGAAAACCGGCGGCCTTGTTGACACGGTTGAAAATTACAATGAAAAGAAAGGAACCGGTACGGGCTTTATGTTTGACGAGCTTAATCCTTCCGCGATTTACAATACGGTAGGCTGGGCGGTCTGGGCCTGGTACAACAAGCCAGATCATATCAAGGCGATGCGCATCAAGGCTATGAAACAGGATTTTTCCTGGGAAATATCCGCCCAGAAGTATGTGGAGCTTTACGAGAAGACGCTTGCGAAATTTAAGCCTGCCGCCAGGAAATAATCGGAAGAGCAAAAACGGCGGCTGTCACCGCACTCGGTTTGCCGCGATGACAGTCTTGGCAAACTGCGCGGCGGTTCTGCCTGAACGTCCATTGTATAGTATTTCCCATCGCGCCGCTTCTTCTTTTATTTTTTCCGTAAATTGAATGTTTTCGAGTGATAAAATTCCCTCAATTATTTTATAATAATCATCGCTTGTTTTTGCTGTAATAAAGTTTACGCGAATTCCAAATCGTTCGGATAACGACAATTTTTCGCTCATAGTATCTCTGAAATGAATTTCATCGCCTTCCCGGTCTTTCCATGTTTCATTGACAAGATGAAATCTGTTTGAGGTCGCGTAAAATAAAATGTTCTGAGGCTGTTGTTCAATTCTTCCGTCCAGGATAACCTTTAATTTTTTATACCCGATATCGTTCGTTTCAAACGATAAATCATCCATAAAAATTATATATTTAAGACGTTTGTTTTTAATGCAATTTATAAGCTGGGGCAACTCTTCCAGTTTTTCTTTGGGTATTTCAACTAAACGTAATCCCTGATTATAGTATTGATTCAGAAGCGCCTTAATCATGGCGGATTTACCGCTGCCGCTTGTGCCGTATAATAGGGCGTTATTGGCGGGTAATCCGCGTAAAAACAAAGATGTATTTTCAATTAGTGTTTCTTTTTGGGAATCCAGACAAAAAAGGCGATCTAAAGTAATATCATCAGGCTGCTTTATGCCTGTCATAGCGTCCTGCCATCTGAACGCGATATATTTCGCGTTTTTTCCGGAGCCAAACGCGGTATAATGGGCAATTAAATTCTCCAGCATTTCCGGCGGGCTGTTTGATGACGCGACAGTTTTAAGCGAATTCTGATATTCTTCAAAAAATATATTATGTTTAAAGGAGGGAATGTAATTTCCAAGAATGTTTTTCGACAATGTTTCCCATAAAGTATTTAAATCTTCCAAGGCGGCAGATTTCAAACTTTTTCCGATATCACCTGTTTCTTCGCATACTTTAGATAATATATTATCATCTTCCAAAAGGGATACTGTCAGGTATTCTTTAAAGATATCTTCGGTAACAGATTCTGTTTCCGCGAAATAAATTAATTCCTTAAGGGATATAGCTTCAATGTTGAAATTAATGTTAAAAACTTTCAAAATACCGCCCTTTTGGTTTATATTTCAATTTTTATGGTAACACCAAATTGCCGCTTGTGTCTATAAAGGTTAAACTGTAATAATTAACATATGAGTGAAAATATATCTGTTTTTATAGCGTTTGGGGCCGGGGTGCTGAGTTTTTTGTCGCCCTGTGTGCTGCCGCTGATTCCGTCGTATTTGTGTGTTATCGGAGGTTCGCCTTCGGCCGGTAATACCGAATCCGGACCCCGGCCAATCGCAAGAACAATTAGTTTTATTTCCGGCTTCAGCGTTGTTTTTATCGTTTTAAGCGTTATTTTTTCATCGGCTATTATATTGATGAACGGGGTCTTTGGGTATATCAACCTGATTTCGGGAATTATTGTCATTATTCTCGGATTGAATATTATTTTTGATTTTCTTTCTATGCTAAATTACGAAAAACGGTTCCATTTTAAAAACAAACCCAGGGGCATTATCGGGGCATTTTTGGCGGGAGGCGCTTTCGGAGCGGCATGGACTCCCTGTGTCGGGCCGGTTCTGGCGGGTATTTTGCTTTTGGCGTCTAACTCGGGCAGCGTCTGGCGCTCGGTTCTTTACCTTGTTTTTTATTCAGCCGGTTTGGGGCTTCCTTTCTTATTGGCATCATTTTTTTTAAACGCGTTTTTTAAATTTTCCGCGAAACTCCGAGCCCATCTTCCGTTGATACGTCGTATAAGTGGAGCGCTGCTCATTGTAATCGGAATTATGATTGTAAGGGGGTATTTATGAAAAAGATTGCGGTTATTTTTGTTATAGCCTGTAATATAAGCGCCGGCGTTTTTGGCCAGAGTCAAAATAAAAAGGTTTCCGACGCGGTTATAAAAGCTTTTGACGGCACGGGAATTCAGGCCGTGTCTGTGGGTGTTGATCCGATAGATTTTACTTTACCTTTGCCTGACGGGACAAAAGTAACCCTTTCAAAGCTTAAAGGCAAAGTAGTTTTTCTCAATTTTTGGGCAACATGGTGCGGGCCGTGCCGTTCCGAGATGCCCTCCATGGAAGCGGTTTATCAAAGACTTAAAGACAGGGGATTTGAAGTTCTTGCGGTAAACCTTGGCGAGTCAAAGGACAAAGTATCCGGTTTCATGAATGAATACAAACTAAATTTTCCGTCAGTTCTGGATGAAAGACAAATTACCGGCTCTCAGTACAATGTACGGGCTATTCCCACAACCTATATAATTGACAGGCGGGGACTGATTATTGCCAGGCTTGTCGGCTCCATTAACTGGAACACGCCTAAAATAATAGCGGCTCTTGAGGCGGTTTTGCAGGATTAACTGTGTTTTTTTGAAAATTTCACATTTTTGAAAATTTCTATCGACAAGATTGTGATTTCATTGTACAATAAAAAGCAGGGAATTTATGCGTTTTTGACGAAAAAACGGGTATTTTTTAAAAATGGAGGCGTTTTATGTCCGATGTTGTATCAATTATCCTTGGCGGAGGAAAGGGAACCCGTTTGTTCCCCTTAACGCAGTCCAGGTCAAAACCCGCCGTTCCTTTCGGCGGAAAATTCCGTTTAGTGGACATACCTATCTCAAATTGCATAAACGCCGATCTGCGCCAAATATACATCGTTACCCAGTTCAATTCAGCCTCTTTACACCAGCATATTGGGCAAACCTATCTTTTTGATTCATTTTCCAATGGATTTGTCGAAATCCTTGCCGCGGAGCAGACTTTTGAACATTCCGGCTGGTATGAGGGAACCGCTGACGCGGTTCGCAAGAATTTCCCCCATTTCAGGACCCATAAGCCGGCGTATTATATAATCCTTTCCGGCGACCAGCTTTACCGTATGGATTTGAAGGAACTGTTGAAAAGTCATATCGATTCCGGCGCGGCAATCACTATTGCCTGTACCCCGGTGAGCAGGGGAGACGCCAGCGCTCTGGGTATTCTGAAAATCGACAAAAGCCGCAGAATAACCGAATTCATGGAAAAACCAGGTCCGACCAAGGACATTTCCGATTATAAAGTTCCTTCAGAATTGAAGATAGAGAAAAAAATCGACGGGGACGCCTTTCTTGGTTCCATGGGCATTTATGTTTTTAACGCGAAAGCAATGGATGACGGTCTTGAAAATGAACTAACCGACTTCGGCAAGGAAGTAATCCCCCAGGCCATCAACAGCCTCAAGGTCAACGCCTATCTCTTTGACGGTTACTGGGAAGATATCGGGACTATACGGAATTTCTACGAGACAAATCTGGAGTTGACGGCCCTGAGGCCGAAATTCGATTTCTATGACGAGGATCGGCCGATATTCACGCACAGGCGCAACCTGCCGCCGTCTAAAATAAATTTCGGTAACATGAACCAGTCCATCGCCGCGGAAGGCTGTATTATAACAAACGGCAGTATAACAGATTCGATTGTCGGTATCCGCACCATCATAGAAAAAGGTTCCAGCCTGAACGGGGTAATCTGTATGGGGGCTGACTTCTATGAAACAGACAGCCAAAAAATATATAACGCCGAAGCGAGGATCCCCAATGTGGGAATAGGCCGCGGTTCAATTATCAAAGGGGCAATCATTGACAAGAATGTCCGCATAGGCGAAGGCTGCCGCATTGGCGTTGACAATATAAGCCGGACTGACGGCAATTACGGCCATTATCATGTTGTTGACGGGATCATCGTCATCCCGAAGAATACGGTGCTGTATCCGGGAACAGTTATCTAACTGTAAACCAGTTCCTCATTCCTCATTTCTAATTCTTCGGCGTACGGCGGTATATTTCCGGTAAGTTCTATCTTTCCATCGCAGAGGTTTGCTGTAAAAACAGTTCCTTTCGGCCAGTCATGTTCCATTAGGAGGCGGGCGAGTGGATCTTCGAGTTCTTTTTGCAGTGTACGGCGCAGGGGCCTTCCGCCGAATTTAGGATCCCAGCCTTTCTTGATAAGATATTCCCTTGTCTCGGGCTGTATGTCAATGCTGTAATTCTGCTCCGCAAGCCGGACGGACAGTTCGGCCAGTTCAATCTCCAGAATATTATCTATTTGTTCAATACTCAGGGGATGGAAAACAATTACGTCGTCCACGCGGTTCAGGAATTCCGGGGGGAACAGGCGTTTTAGCTCTCCGGTTGCCTGGGATTCAATTTCACTCTGGCTTAACAAACCTGAACCTGATCCGAAGCCAAGCCTGGATTCGCGGGAGATTTCCCTGACGCCCGCGTTGCTGGTCATTATGATAACGGTATTGCGGAAGCTTACAGTATGGCCCAGGTTGTCGCGCAATTCACCTTCTTCCAGCACCTGCAAGAGCAGGTTGAAAACATCCTGGTGGGCTTTTTCCATTTCATCAAACAGCACTACCCGGTACGGGTTACGCCTGATTTTCTCGGTTAACATTCCGCCTTCTTCGTAGCCGATATAGCCGGGCGGAGCTCCTGTAAGCCTTGAGGCATTGTGTTTTTCCATGTAATCAGACATATCAATGCGTACAAGCGATTCCTCGGTTCCGAACAGGTACTCCGCAAGGCGCTTGGCAAGCAGGGTTTTTCCTACGCCGGTAGGCCCCAAAAAGATGAATGAACCCATAGGACGGCGGGGGGAGGAGACGCCCGCGTGGGACCGGCGTATTGCCGAACATATTTTCAATACTGCGTCATCCTGGCCAATTACCCGCTTGTGGATTTCCGCTTCCATGTGGAGCAGTCTTTTTGACTTTTGTTCGGCAAGGCGCATCAGGGGAATGCCTGTAGCCTGTGAGACAACGCGGCGAATGTCATCTTCGTCAACCTTTAGCTGTTCCTTGTTGTAGGCGTGTTCCCATGCGATACGGGCGGATTCAAGGCGAGCCCTTAAAGTTCGAACCTTGTCCCTGACCACTGCCGCGTGTTCGTAATCCTGGGCGTTTACAAGAAGGCTTTTTTCTTCGATTAGTCCGTTAATCTCCGCCTCAATGCCCGCTATTTCAGGCGGCTCATCGCTGTCGTTGTATTCCAGTTTCCGCATCGCCCCCGCTTCATCAAGGATGTCGATTGCCTTGTCAGGCATGAAACGGCCGCTGACATAACGCTTTGCCAGCTTTACGGTCAGTTCGACAGCCGCGTCGGTATATGATACTTTATGGTGGTCTTCGTATTTTTTTCTGATGCCGTGAAGTATTTGCATAGTTTCTTCTACGCTGGTTTCCTCAACAAGAATAGCCTGGAACCGGCGCTCAAGGGCCGGATCTTTCTCAAAGTGTTTGCGGTATTCCGAAAGCGTAGTCGCCCCTATGCACTGTATGTCGCCGCGGGAAAGGCCCGGTTTAAGCATATTGGAAGCGTCAATTGTTCCTTCCGCCCCTCCCGCGCCGATTATGGTATGTATTTCGTCTATGAACAGAATAACATTTCCGGCCTGTGTAATTTCTCTGGTGATTTTTTTTATTCTTTCCTCAAATTCGCCCCGGTACTTGGTTCCGGCGACTATTGAACCTATGTCCAGTGAAAGTATGCGTTTGCCTGAAAGAGCTTCCGGCGCGTTTCCGGATACAAGCAGCTGGGCAAGGCCCTCGACAATGGCGGTTTTACCGACGCCCGGCTCCCCAACCAGGATAGGGTTATTCTTCGTCCGCCTGGCGAGTATTCGCACAATGCGGTTCATCTCTTTTTCCCTGCCTATTACAGGATCGAGTTTTCCGGTTTTCGCGAGAGAAGTCAAATCGCGGGAGAAATTATCCAGCGTAGGGGTAAGCACAGGGTAAGACGCCGGCCTGACTTTTGCCCTGTCCGTATGCTGTCCCTGGTACTTTGTCTGGCGGTCCCGGTGGATAAAATACGACGGGCAGCCATTGGAAGATATATATTCACCCTCGTTCCTTGTGGCCTGTGGCGGGGTAAAGGTAGTCTGGACGACAACCCTCAGTAAATCCACATCAATGGCTTTTTTGCTTAAAAACAACTGGACGCTGGAATCCTGTTCCTTCATGGCGGCAAAGAGTAGGTGTTCAGTGCCCAGATAATCGCTGCCCATAGCCTTTGCTTCCGAGGCGGCCATGTCAACCATGGCTTTAGTCCGTCTTGACGGAGGGACGGCCCCATGTATCAGAATACCCGGTATACGGGGTAAAGTGCTTTCCAGCGTGCGCCTGAATTCGGACAGATCTATTCTCATGGACAGCAGGGCTTTGCAGGCGGTCCCGGCGCCGTCCCTTAGCATGGCAATGATTATATGTTCCGGCAAAAGCTGGTCAGAATTAAAACGGCATGCCTCTTCCTGGGCTTCTATGGAAAGGATCCGCTGAACCCGCTGCGTTAGGTCGTCTTTGAACATCAAAAACCCTCTATATTGAATTTAATGGATTACGGGGCGCTTTGCAAGGGTTTATACCCTAATTTTGTGGGGAGTAGGGAGCAGGGAAAGAGGCTCCGTAAGCGAACTTTTCCCTACTCCCTATCCCTATAAATTAATGAGTATTTATGATAATATACGTTTTAGAGGGTTATATGGTTATATTTAGTATAAAAAAAATGGAAGAAAGAATAAAAAATCGATCTATTACATCAAAACAATTCATTATTTATTCCTTTTTTGCATTCGGAATGGTTTTTTCATTAGTTAAAATAAGCAGATTTCCCGTAAATATTGAAGCGTATAATATGGTATATATTTTATCGTATATTCCGGTTGTTATAAATTTATTAAAATATATATGTTGTTATAAAATAATAAATGGTAAAGATATTTTTGACTATTTATATGCAATTATACCCTTAAATTTTATTTTGTATATAAGATATACAGTATTTATAGTGTTGCCATTGGCTGCGGCAAGTCCCTTTTTAATAAACCATTATAATTTGGATAAAAATTATTGGATTATTATTAGCTCTGTAATTACAACAATAATTTTCCATATATGTATATCAATACATTTAATTATTATTATGAGAAGATTATATAAAAATCATATCTCTTCTTACGGGGAAATGAAAAAATAATATTTATTATTTGAAGATATAAAACAATTAATTGAAGAAAAAATTAATTAGGTATTTGCGTCATCGCCTGGGTGGCGAGAGACTTAATAGCGGGGGTATAGTCATGCATTGCGACGGTACTTAAAGCCGTCCTGGCGCGGGGGCGGCCTGTTATGCCAAGGCCGCGGATGATTTCACGTATAAGCTGATCCTGATCGCGGTTTAGCGGGAGCCTTTCGTTCAGGGCTATCAGGAACTCTGACAGCAGATCGGCGGCATCATCGGTTCTTTGGGATGAAATGGCGTTAATGGCGAGAATTTTTTCCTGTAAATCATAGCCGTTGGTATAGCTCTTTCTCAGCAACAGGTATAGGGACGAGTCGTTTGACTTGTAACGGTTTATCATGGTAAGCGCCTGTTTTCTCATGTTTGCGAGTATTGTGCTGAGCTGCACGTCGTTACCCACGGCCTTTTGGCCCTCCGCAAGCGCCGCCACCGCCACTTCCGATTTGTTTTTAGTGTCAACGGCGGCTTTGTCAATTGTTTGAAGCGCTAGGTATTTGGTGGGGTAATCGTACTTTACGCTCTTTACAACCTCAAGCATAAAAGGCGAAGGATCTTTTGCAATGAACGGAAGTGATTTGGTGGCTTGAGTGCGGATCCTCTGTGAATACCAACCCGCCGACGCAAGGAAGACAGGAAGATAACCGGACGGATCCTGGTATTTTTCCAGGGATATAATTGCGCCAAACGCTACCCTTTCCCCGTTGAGCCTGTCAGGAGTAGGCTTCAGGTTTAAGTTATCCAGAACGCGGATAACCTGGGGCAGATAAGTGGTGGCGCGGATTCTGCCAAGCGCCATGAGAGCCTCCGCCCTGACCAGCGGCTCGACAAAACCGTCGGCAACCAGCCAAAGGTCGGCGGCGGCTGGGGTGTATTTTTCCGCGCCAAGAAGCGCCGACAGGATCATTGCCTGCTCGGCAGCGGCGTTCTTTTCGGTAGAGTTCTTGATGTTTGGATATTCCGATACAAGCCGCCGCAGCGCTGACGCGTAAAATTCGCCGGCTCCCGTAAGTTTTGCTTCAGCCATATTCTGCAGAATATCCAGCTGGGCCGAGTTGGTAGTTGACGCCCTGTAGAGATACGCGTAAACGTCAACTTCCTCGGTGCCGGAAAAACCCAGAACCGATACAAAACACATTAACAGCAAAACAATGGACAACTTTTTCATTTTAGCACCCTCTCTAACTTTGCCGGCGCGGCCGCCAAACATACTCATACTTAATAACCTGCTTTGAAGATCCCTGGATGTTTTCGATTGTTTTTGTGTCTAATTGACCCTCTTTCCCATATTCGTTTGTGACGCGCATCAGGACAGTGCCGTCCGGTGTCTTTGTTTCGTTCCTTGTTTCAAGCCCTCCCTGAAATACCGAACTGATTACCGATGTTACCTGCCCCGCGCCGTTAAACACCTGCTGGCCGATAAGGTTGCCCTGACCGTCATAGCTGAATTTGGTGGAAGCTATCTTGTTGTCGCCGGCGTCCTTGGTTTCTGACGCTATCATTTTTCCGCCTGCGTCATATGTGTAAGTTGTTTCCGCTAATTTGTTTCCGGTTCTGTTTTTCATAACCCGGCTTATCTGATTTCCCCTGCCGTCGTAGGAATACTCGTATGTGGAAACAACCTTGCCCTTGTTGTCAACCAGGCTCTCCCGCCAGAGCTTGCCCTGGTCATTGTACTGGTACACGATGCGGTTTTTCAGGCGGCTTTCAACATCCCTTGTGATTTTTGTTGTTTTCCAGCCCTTGTCGTCATTATAGGCAAATTCAACCTGTTCAAGCATTGCTCCGGAAGCGGAGTATTTTACTTCATTGTCAACATGGGTATAGGTGCTGTTCCATTCGGATGTTGTGTATTCATCCAGAGTACCATCGGCGAAGAAAGTCGAATTTTTGATTTCGTGCGCTTCACGTCCCCTGCCCCCAGACTGGGAAAACAGGTTCGAATTGAGAAAAACCAAAGCTACCACAAAAAGTATCGCTTTTCCCATGATTGCCACTCCCCAACAAATGTATTATGTTATAGTTATACACTATAATTTTAACATATAATCAATTTTCAAACAAGTATAAAAAACTACATATTATAGAAACAAGGATAATAAATGAAGATTACAGGCAACCGGCTTATTGACAACGAGAACAGAACCTTGATTTTAAGGGGCGTAAACCTTGGAGGAGGCTCAAAAATCCCATTTGGGGCGCCGGGCTGGGGATTAAGCCCTGAATCCCTTGAAAATCCGGAGAAAGTTTCTTTTGTGGGAAGGCCTTTCCCGCTGGAGGAAGCGGAAAGCCATTTTGAGCGCCTTGGACGGGCAGGGATGAATTTTTTACGGCTTGTTGTTACCTGGGAGGCCCTGGAACACTCCGGGCCGGGCCTGTACGACGAGGAATTTCTGGCTTATCTGCGTAAAATCCTGCTTATAGCGGAAAAATGGGGAATTTCCGTGTTTATTGACCCTCATCAGGATGTATGGAGCAGGTGGACCGGAGGCGACGGAGCGCCGGCTTGGACTCTGGAAAAACTCGGCATTGACCTGGACAAGCCGGACAAGACAGGAGCCGCCATTACCCGCCAGCATTACGGTGAATTACACAAAGGCAAGCCTTTTCCCCGAATGATATGGCCCAGCAACTACAACCGCTACGCTGCGGCGACCATGTTCAGCCTTTTTTTCGGAGGGAAAACCTTCACCCCCGATCTCCTGATAGATGGTAAAAATGTCCAGGATTGGCTGCAAGGACATTATATTGCCGCTTTCCGCCACTGTTACCGCCGCCTTAAAAACTGTTCCGCCATTAAGGGATGGGGTGTTTTAAATGAACCTCACAACGGTTTCATTGGACTTAAAGACCTGGGGAAGAATGATAATAACATGATGCCTGTAGGCCCAAGACCAAGCCCCTGGGACACAATACGCGCCGCTTCAGGATATCCGGTTGCGGTTCCCGTATACTCAACCGGAACCTTTGGCATGTACAGCGTAAAGCGTGAAATTTTCAATCCCGGCTATGTCTCTCTGTTTAAGGAAGGGTTTCTATGCCCATGGAAACAGGCCGGCGTCTGGGATGATAAAAACGGCGTACCTCGTCTTTTACGTAAAGACCACTTTTCAATGTTTGAAAAAAGGCCATTAGATTTCATGGAGGATTTCCATAAGCCTTTTGCCCTTAAATATATTGAAGCGATAAAGGAAGCGGACGAGAAAACCATTTTCTTTCTTGAGGGAATGCCTTCAGGCACAAGCGCGCCGTCGCATCCCAGGTGGGGTAAAAATGATCCGCAAAACGTGATAAACGCTTTCCACTGGTACGATGGTTTTGCCCTGTTTACCAAACACTTCAGCCGGTGGTTTACCATAAACCCGGTAAAGGCGGCTTTTATTTTTGGCAGAAAAAGAATGTTTGCTTTTTATTCCGAATGTATGGCAGAAGGGGTAAGGTGGTCAGCCGAACACATGGGGGGGATACCCACTTTTCTGGGAGAATTCGGCCTGGCTTTTGACATAAACAAACGCCGCGCGTTTAAGAGCGGGGATTATTCCGTGCATGAACAGGCCCTGTCCATGTACTACGACGCGGTTGACGAAAACCTCCTCCATTCGACTATCTGGAACTACACATCCGACAACACCAATAAAACCGGCGACGGCTGGAACGACGAGGATCTTTCGATTTTCTCTGAAGGGAAGGAGAGGGCGGCAGGAGGCTGGAAACGCCCTTACCCAATGGCGACTGCCGGCATTCCCGTCTCGTTCAGTTGGGATCGCGAAAAAGGTATTTTCGACTACCGCTTTAAAGCCGACGGCGCTATTGCCGCGCCCACCGTCATCTATATTCCGCCTGAATGTGGCCCAAACGCGGTAATAACCACAACCCTGCGTTATGAATACAAGCCAGACGAGCAGAGGCTGTTGGTTTATAACGACGGGAAAGAAGGGGAAATGCGGGTAACAGTGAGCAGGGAGCAATGAGAGTGCCGGTTTGTTTAAATGATTAAAAATGTTAATTTTTTATCCTCCTGATATGTTATCGTTTTTTGAATATTGAAAAATGAAAATTTATAAGGATATTTTTAAATGAGAAGTTTTTTGTATGAACAAAAATACGGCGCTTTAATCAATGAAATGATTGAAGACATACGAAAAAACAGGGTGTATTTTATCGGGCCAAATTGCATAGTTCTGATTGAAGAATTATGTAAAAAGATGACATTGAAACCCGGTATGCGTATATTGGACATGGGATGCGGAGCCGGATTTACATCAATCATTTTAGCAAAGGAATTTGGCGTTACCGTATTTGCTAACGACCTTTGGTTCGCCGCGACTGATAATTATCAGCGTTTTGTTAAAGCGGGCGTTAGCGACAAAGTTTTCCCGATTCAAGCGGAGGCTCATAAACTGCCCTATGCCGATAATTTTTTTGACGCGATAATAAGTATCGACTCATACCATTACTACGGAACAGACGAATGTTATTTGGGGGATCATTTCGCAAGACTTGTAAAAAAAGGCGGACAATTAGGCATTGTAAATCCAGGATTGTCCCGTGAGTTTGAAAACGGCCTGCCGGAAGCAATGAAACCGTTATGGGAACCAAACATGTACTCATGGCACAGCGCCGAATGGTGGAAAAAATTGTGGGACAAATCCGGCCTGGTTGAAGTTATATATGCGGAAGAAATCCCCAACGGAAAAGCAATTTGGCGCGCTACAGCTGACAATGAACTTCATGATGCCGATAAAGAACAATATTTAACGCTTGTTTTGATGACGGCAATAAAGAAGTAATTATTAATGGGAGAAAACAATGAATTACAGAGGAATAATTGTTGAAGAAGGACTTAATGACAACAGAATATTAAATAATATGATAATCTTAAAAATGCATATTACCGGACATGAACAAAAAAGTGAAAGGTGGCATTTATTTGAAGTTGAAATTGAAGGAGAATTTATTGAAAATGTTGCAAAAGAAATTGTTGGAAATTGGTATGCTCATTTTTGGCATGGAACTGATGTAATTGCCGTATTTTCCAATAAACTGATAAAATTTAATTATTTGGATAAAAATACATGGAAAGAAGTAATGGAATATGGCAGAAAGTTGGATATTCCGGAAGAACAATTGGATTTCCCTATTTTTGGCTTATG
>Ga0268262_10002896_pt1 | contig 19261 bp, 20 predicted proteins | sample TergutNc150P3_FD_190354 | JGI IMG/M metagenome (GOLD analysis project Ga0268262, IMG submission 190354) | Nasutitermes corniger P3 segment gut microbial community from laboratory colony in Florida, USA - Nc150 P3 (SPAdes) (version 2) | ecosystem: Host-associated > Arthropoda: Insects >...
GCAAAAATTCCGCGCCTGTGGATAGAGGCTGGGCAGGGTGCTGGCTATGAGCGATTTGCGAAAAAATTTACTCGCTGAATCTGGGCGAATTGTCATTAAGCTCGGTTCTAAAATATTGGTGGATGCCGACAGCAATGGCGTTGATTTGGGATTTATAAGAAAATTCGCTAAATCAGTTGCTATTTTGCAGAAAGCTGGCAAAGAAATAGCCATTGTGAGCAGCGGTGCGGTAGGAACTGGAATGGCAAGGCTTGGTTACACAAAAAAACCAAAAAATATCGCAGACAAACAAGTTTGCGCTGCGGTTGGGCAAATAGACTTGATGCACGCATACAGAAACGCTTTTGAAAAAGAAGGCATAACGGTTGGGCAAATTCTCCTTTCCGCAGAGGATTTTAGAGATAGAAGCCGCTATAAAAACCTGCAAAACACTTTCAGCTCAATGCTAAAGCACAAAGTTATTCCCATAATAAACGAAAACGACTCCGTTGCCACGGCAGAGATTAAGGTTGGCGATAACGATAAACTTTCCAGCGATGTTGCCCTGTTTTGGAATGCAGATTTGCTACTTCTTTTCACAGATGAAGACGGCCTTTTTGACTCAAACCCCAAAACAAATCCCAAGGCTATGCTTTTGAATTTGGTACCAGAAATAACCCAAGAAATTTTAAATTTGGCAGGAAAGCCCGGCAGCGCTGGTTCTACGGTTAGCACGGGCGGTATGCACAGCAAGGTTGAAGCGGTGAAAGCCGCTGCTCGCTCTGGCTGCAATGCTTTTTTGGCAAATGGAACTAAAATTCTGCCTAACGAAGTTCTGTTTGAAAATGCTATCGGGACTTTATTTTTGGGCAATGCAAAAAAACTTGGCAGCCGCAAGAAATGGCTTTCTTTTGTTAGCACCCCAAAAGGCTCAATAACAATAGATGATGGCGGCGTGAACGCAATAAGAAAAAAGAATGCAAGCATTTTGCCAGTTGGCATAGAAAGCCTTAGTGGAAAGTTTAACGCAAAAGACCTCATAGATGTTAAAGATTCAAAAGGCAACAAGGTAGCGCGTGGGATAAGCCGTTTCGACAGCGAAAACCTGAGAAAAGTAATACGAATGAAAAACCAAAAAGAGGCCATTCACAAGAATGACTTGGTTGTATTTTAGAAGGGTATGCCTACGCAAAAATTAAAGTTTGTCGCTAATTTGTTGACATAGCCCATTTGATAAGTTTTTGTGCCATCTAAGCCAAAACCTAAGCCCCCTTCGTAAGACAAACTTATGTTTCGCCATTTGTGCGCTGAACCTATATAGAACATCAGTTCACCGACTGTGCCTTTTACCTTTTTCCAAGTTTTTATTTCGTAGCCCCAGTAGTCATCATCATCGTCTTCTTTGTATTGAATGCTTTCTGCTTTGATGTAATATGCGCCAGCTACTGCCTGCAAATAAAAACCATAACCTTTATTGTTTACATAATGACGCAACCCAACGCCACTGCCTACTCTTTTAAGGTTTTCGTACTCCACCTCATCTAAAATAAATCCGTCTGAACTGCCAAGCCAAATAGCAGGCTGAATTACCACGGAATTACTTAAATTTAAAGGCAGCTCAACTGTTGAATTAAACATAAACATATTGTATCCTGCGCCAACAAAGAAGGGCAGAGGGTGCAAATAAGCCACTACCCTAAGGTTTTTTTCGTCTTGCGGCGGTGGTGCCTCTTGGGCACTTGCAAGCAAGGCCAAAAGAGATACCAGTAAAACTGCATTGCGGAAATTTTTCATATTATTACCTCAAGTTTAGAGTGGTATGCCTACACCGATATTGAAGTTGGTTGCCAATCTGTTGATATAGCCTAGTTGCTGAGTCTTTGTGTCATCGTAGCCAAAACCAAGGCCCACTTCGTAGAAAAAGCCTACATTTTGCCATTTGTGCGTTGAACCCATATAGAACATTAATTCGCCTACCATGCCTTTTACTTTATTCTCGTTTTCTTTCCAAAAATCATCATCGGTTCTGTACGATAGGCTTTTAGCAGAAAAATAATATGCACTGGCTATTGATTGCAAATAAAAACCCTGGCCTTTATCAAGTGCGTAATGGCGTATTCCAATGCCGCTGCCAATTCTTATGAGTTTTTCATATTTTATTCTACCATTATCAACGAGAAAAATAGTCATATTGGGCATATATACATCTGAGCTGCCAAACCAAGCGGTTGGCTGAACTACCACGGAATTTCTCAAGCTCAAAGGTATTTCAAATGTGGAATTGAACATAAACATATTATATGCCGCACCCCAAAAAAGCGGGATCGGGTGAAAATAAGCCATTACCCTAAGGTTCTTTTGATAGTCTTCTGGATTAAATTCATCGCGTTTTGCAGAGGCTTTCTTTTCCTCTGCTTTTTTTTCGATTTTCTTTGGCTGGCTGGTATTTGGGCTTGCCGGGCTTGCATCTGGGGGCATAGCCAAAGAGCTATCTTTTGGCAAGGGTGGAGGTACCTCTTGTGGCGGTACTTCTTGTGGCGGTACTTCTTGGGCATTTGCAAATAATGCAAAAAGGAGAACTAGCAAAGCTGCGCTACAGGATTTTTTCATATTACCTCACAATAAAAACGGGAAGGGCGAGATTCGAACTCGCGGTGGGTTTTAAAGCCCACACGTCCTTAGCAGGGACGCACCTTCGGCCAGCTCGGTCACCTTCCCATTGGTCTATAAATATAGAAAATTTTTCTTGCGGCGCAAAAAAATGGGGGCTTGCATTTTTCCCATAAAATTGTTATATTTACATAAATAGCAATGGAGGTTTTATGGCAACAGAATTAGAAGCCAAAATGGACAAGGCGGTTGAGGCTACTCACCGTGAATTTGCCAGGTTGCGCACCGGGCAGGCCTCTCCAGCTATTTTAAACGATGTGAAAGTGGATTATTATGGCACCCCAACCCCAATCCCTCAAGTTGCCACAGTGAAAAGCCCCGAACCGAGGATGCTCTTGGTTAGCCCTTGGGAAAAACAATTTATAGACCCTATATGCAAGGCTATTTTGGCTGCAAACTTGGGCTTGAACCCATCAAAAGAAGGCGACAGCGTTAGAATTGCAATGCCAATTTTAACTGCCGAACGCAGGCAAGAACTTGCAAAAATGGCAAAAAAACACGCAGAAGATGGCCGCACCGCCATAAGAAACCTGCGCAGAGAGGCTAACGATGCCGTTAAAAAGAATAAAGAACTACCCGAAGATGAATCTAAAAAGCAAATTGATAATATTCAAAAAACCACAGATAAATACATAGGCATAATAGATACGGCTTTGGCAGAAAAAGAAGCAGATATTATGAAGGTTTAGATTATGAACGAAATCCACTTGGAAAAGGTTGCCTGTATATATTTGGGCAAAGCGCAAGAGGCTTATATGCAGGCCTGCGAAAAAATAAAAGAGGCTGCCACCAGCAAGGTTTTGGATTTGTCGGATATGGAGCTTTTTGATATTCCGCAAGAACTTTTTGAGCTTGAAAATCTTGAAAATCTCAATTTGGATGAGAACAAATTAGCATATATTCCCGATGAAATAGGCAAATTGAAAAATTTGCGGCATTTGTCCATAAGAGGCAACTGCATTATGAACCTGCCAGAGAGCATTGGCCTGCTTGAAAATCTCGAAAAACTCTACCTAGGCTACAACACGATATCTGAACTCCCAGATTCAATATGCAACTTGCAAAATCTAAAAATGCTAAATATGGCAAACAATTTATTAACTACCTTGCCAAAAAATATAGGCAACTTAAAGTCCCTTGTTAAACTGAGCTTGCACGATAATCTTTTGGAATCCCTGCCAAGCTCAATTGGAAATTTGAAAAACCTAAAAAAAATCTTTTTGGACAATAACAATTTAAGCACAATTCCTGCGAGCTTTGTTAATTTGAGTTGTTTAGAGGAATTGGTTGTATCTGGCAATGAGTTAAAAACTTTGCCGCCGGAATTTTGTTTTATCAGGCTAAAAGAGTTGATTTTAGATGAGAATAAATTAGAAACATTGCCGGCAAGCCTAGCAAAATGCACCTCGCTTCGCCTTATAGCGATAAATGGGAATCCCATTGAAAGCATTCCGCAAGAACTTTTGGGGTGCATGAATTTGACTATTGATGGGAATTAAAGATTGTACGTATTATATGCCTACACCCTCGGAAAGAATCAAAGAACTCACCCTAAAGCTCAGTGAAGCGAACCGCCTTTACTATGAAGGAAAAACAACTCTCTTTTCAGATATTGAATTTGATACCAGCTTAAAAGAGTTGGAGGCTCTGGAAAGAGAATACCCGGAACTAAAGCGGGCAGATTCCCCTACCCAAACTGTTGGCAAAGAAACCTCTGGCGATTTTATGCGCATTGCCCATAAAATTCCAATGCTCTCCATTGCAAACACCTACAGCGAAAGCGAAGTTTTAGACTGGGAGCGCCAGCTCTGCAATTTGATAAGCGATAAAATTGAATACGCTTGCGAAATAAAAATAGATGGAGTTAGCATGTCTCTTTTGTACATAGACGGAAAATTAGTACATGGACTTACAAGAGGCGATGGCGAAGCCGGAGACGATGTGACCGCAAATATAAAAACAATAAAAGACATTCCGCATATCTTGAAAAATGCCCCAAGCGGCGAACTTGAAGTTAGAGGCGAGGTGTATATGGAGCATTCCGCATTTGAAAAATTAAATGAAGAAATGCTTTCGCTGGGCAAAACCCCTTACGCAAACCCAAGAAATACAGCAGCAGGCAGCTTAAAGCTAAAAGACCCAAAAGAAACCGAAAAAAGAGAGCTTAGGTTCTTCGCATATCAAGTACCACACCCCGTCAGCTACGCTGCCGCCCCGCTAGAAGCGGGGACTTTTAAATTTCACAGTCAAAATTTAGATTTATTGGAAAATTTAGGGTTCAGAGTTTTTAAATATTTTGTAAAAGATTCGGTGCAGGGAATTTTTGAAGCTAGGGATTATTTTGATGATTTGAGAAAAACACTTCCCTTTGATATAGATGGAATGGTTGTTAAAGTGAATAGCATTTTCCAGCAACAGGAGGCGGGCAGAAATACAAAAGCACCTCGCTGGGCAATAGCTTATAAATTCAAAGCGGAGCGGGTTTATTCGGAGCTTTTGAGCATTGATGTTCAAGTTGGGCGCACCGGCAAAATTACCCCTGTTGCAAACCTTAAACCTGTTCAACTCGGTGGCACCACGGTAAAAAGAGCAACCCTTCACAACTTTGACGAAATAAAAAGGCTGGATTTGCGAATAGGCGATATTGCAGGCATTGAAAAGGGTGGGGAAATTATCCCGAAAATAGTGGAGGTTCAAACTGAAAAAAGACCGCCAAATGCAGAACCTGTGAAAGAGCCGGAATTTTGCCCCGTTTGCGGAGAAAAATTGCAAAAAGAGGATGTGGATTTGCGTTGTGAAAATTTGCAATGCAAGGCACAGCTGCTCGGATTTTTGGAATACTTTGTTTCTCGCAAGGTTATGGAAATTGAAAATCTCGGTGAAGCCTTATTAGAGGTGCTTTTGGACAATGGTATTATAAAAGATGTTTGGGATATTTACTATTTGAAAAAAGAGCAGCTGGTGGTTTTAGATAAAATGGGAGAGCGCAGTGCGCAAGTTGTTTTGGAAGGCATAGAGAAAAGCAAAAGCAATAGCCTTGAGAGATTGCTCGCTGGGCTTGGCATTCGCCACCTTGGGGTGAATGGGGCAAAAATTTTGGCGAAGCATTTTAAAAATTTAGATGCGGTGGCAAAGGCAGAAAAAAAGGAATTGGAAAATATAAATGGAATAGGGGAGATAATTGCAGAGAGCGTTTACGATTTTTTCCATTCAAGTTTGGGCGAGGAATGGGTGAAAAAAATAAAGGAAATAGGCATAAACACAGAATATAAAGGTGTGAGCGGAACTCTTTTTGCGGGGCAAACCGTGGTTTTAACGGGAATGCTCCCTACTTTGGACAGAGAAGAGGCAAAAGCGATTTTAGAGACAAATGGCGCAAAGGTAACCAGCTCGGTTAGCAAAAAAACATCTTGGGTTTTGGCTGGAGAAAACGCAGGTAGCAAGCTGGAAAAGGCAAAGGAACTCGGCATTCCCATTTATGGGGAGGAATGGTTTAAACAAAATATTGCTATATTATATAAATGACATTTTTGCTAATTTTAATTTCCCTTACTGGCTTTTTTTTGAGCGGCTGGTATTTTTTGAAAAACCTGAAAATGATAGATATCAAAAACAGGACAGAAAAGTCGGGGTTGAAAAGATTTTTAAACTACCCATTTACCGTTATATGGTATAGTTATTTGCTTATATTTTTTGTTTGTCTCACAATAAACAACCTTTAAGATTTATGCTCAGGCAAATTTTTTCTTTTCTGCTGCTTTTGGTTTATGCCGCTTTTGCCATGCAAAATACAGGAAAAGCAGCCAATCCCTTTGTATTTGAACCGGTGGATCTGGGGCTTTTGCAGCAGGGTATAAAAAAGAATGTTGAAATAAAGGGCAAAAATATATCTTCTCAATTGATAGAGCTTGAAAATGTTTTTGACCAGATGACTGGTGGCGAGAATTTTATTTATCCGCAAAAAATAAGCCCAGGGCAAAATTTTAAAATAAATTTCACTTTGAACACAGAATATATGGAAGGCGATTTTTTTCACAATATAATATTGGTAGATACAAGCGGGACTCCTTATATGGCAGTAGTTAAAGGCAAAGTTGAAAATCCCATTGTGTTTAGCGATAGGTATTTGGATTTGGGGTTTTACAAAAAAGGAAAGCAAAAACAATGGACATTCTATGTGTGGAACCCAGACAAAAAAACCTTAAAGCTAAAACTAAAGCCTGAACTGCAAAAGGAATTCAAAGCGGAGTTCAAAGATGTGAAATTGGATGTGAGTGATTTTGAAAATATTAAAGAAGGCGGCAACACTCCGGCAGTCAAAGTAACTTTATCTGTTATAGAGTTGGAGCGGCTAAAAAATTCTGGGCGCAGCATTCGTAAAATTGTCTCTTTTATTTGCGAAAATTTCCCAAGCGCAACACCAGAGCTTCAGGTTACGGGTTATTGGGAAGAGTGACATTCATGCTCATAAGAATGTCAAAGGCATTTTGCAAGCCAATTTTCTGTTTTGCCATATCGTTTAAAATAGACTCTATTTTGTCTATTTCCGCATTGTTGAGTACCCTGGCTGTTTTAATGGCTAATCCTCTTTGGAATGATTTGTAATCTGGATTTAAATAGTCGTCCATAATCTGAGTTATGGCTACGTTTAAAGGCATGGCTTTCAGCTCAAAGGTTCTGGCTATTCTGCGAATATGTTCCGGTGCAGTTGTATCGTTTTCAAAGGGTTTCATTATTTTTGCCGCATAAGCGTAATTTTTGCCAGGCCCATCGGCAAATCTAAAGGCAGAGCTAACAGCTAGCCGCCAGTCGTCTGGAAAAGCCTTTATGCCACGGCGCAGAAGTACGTAATCTGTTGTGTCGGGTTCGCTGTTTGCCGTTATTGCGTTCACGAATGTGTATGGGGTTTTGAACAAACTGTCTAGCCTTGTGGAGGCATCTGCCAGGTGAGCAAGCCACTTGAAGGTTTTGCCATCAAACATTGTTTCGCTATATGCTATAATGCCGCTTATCCAAAATAAGCTGGCAGCGGCGGAGTTGTAGCCCATAGACATCCATTTGGCAGCCTCCGTGCGAGGCACAAAAGCGCTTGCCTCTTTAATTTCTGGCAAATCTGGAGATTTGACAAATCCTAAGTACGAGATAAACAAAGCGGCGATAGGCACAATAGCTAAGAGTGCGTATTTCTTTGAAAATCTAGGCATTAATAAAAAGCTCCCGATTTTAGCAGTTCAAAATCAGGTGTTAAAATAGCGCATTTAGAAATGGGAGGCTCTGGAACGGCATTTCCCACTATTTGTTCGGGGTTCATATAAGCGAACCATTCCCCTTCGTATTTTGAGCATTTATCGAGCTTAACTCTGTTAATTGCCAAAAAACGGCCTTTTCCATTTGCCAAATCACTGTTGTAATTAAAATATTTGCTTTGGCTGCTTTCTCCATCTGGAGCAACTTTTCCAAAAGGAATATATCCTATTTCCTTGAAAGAACCCAATTTTTCATTTTCAATGGCATAAGTTACCGATAACCTATTCCATTTGCCTACTTGCTGGCTAACCTCCAGAGCTTTAACTTGAGCCTCCACTGCGAATAGTTTATAAAATACGATAAAAACAATAGCAGCTATAAACAAAATGGCTGTAATTAGATTCACTACCGAAACAGAATATTCGTATTTGCCCATTTTAAACCCCCTATTTTAATACCCACAGCAAGATTCGAACTTGCGACCCACTGCTTAGAAGGCAGTTGCTCTATCCGGGCTGAGCTATGCGGGCAACGTCATTTTCAAGCAAATTTGAGCGGTTTTTTGCTATTTTTGCGTAAATTGCAAAAATCATAAAAACCATTCACTACACTTTCACTACGCCAATTTCTCTCTCAAACAATTCAAAATAGAAAAATTGTTCTGGAATAAAGTCAATGCACCCACTCAAATTTCATAAATTCCCCAGCCTTTGCATACTCTCCCGTGTTCTCGCCTTCATAAGCGGAACCGCCACCAATGCGCAGAGCCCTGTGCATTATACCAGCTCTAAAGCTTCCAAGCTCGCCGGACAAAATGCACATCTGCCGCAGCAGCTCATCCGCAAGCTCGCGGCTTATGGGGTTGGTTCCATCGCTAAGTTTTGTGTATGCAAAATCATGGCACAAGATAGCGAGGTTATATCGATTGTTGCCTGTGAATTTTGGAATGAGCCAATCAATGCAGTGCGAGCCGCTGCGCATATTCGTTGGGAATCCTGGTCTCATAGTATAGAGCAGGGTTCCCTCATTAGTGAAAACAGTAACGGAAACTTCATCACTTAGCCGCCATAAATCCTGTCCGGCAAACTCTGTTTTTATCCGCGAACCTGCGAATTCATAGACTTCAATTTTTTTCACCTTTCCTCCTTAGTCTATCCTCAACCAAAACGTCAACCTTTGCCTCAATGCGAATCTGGCTGTCTCTTACAGAAGTTGTATCTTTGCGTATCTCAACAAGCTCTGAATTCATGTGATTCAGCCTATTATCTACTTGGTTATGCAAGTGCTGGTGTTCGTTCACGTAGGTGTCAAAGCGTTTATTTATTTCAAGCAAAGACCTATTGTGCTGTTCCGAGACTTTAGCTCTGTCGTCCATCATTTTTGTCAATCTTGAGAAAACAATGTAGAACGCATAGAATATGCCTGCAAATATCAGTATATTAAGTACCTCGGATGGCGGTATCTTTTCAAAGATTACTTTTAGCAGCGAGAATAGCTCTTCCATTTCAAATTTCCTCCATGATGTTCACATAATGCAGCAACTCGCACCTCGTGACAGCTTCGTCAGCCACCCCGCCGTTGAAAGGATGGCACCAGGCTATCTGAAGGTTGCCGCCTTCCAGAATGTTCTTCAGTTCATATATGTTTCCGCACGGCTTGTCGTTCCAGAAATGGCAGTTGATTACATGCCCCGCCGGAAACACCGTGAATACCAGCGATTCCTTCCACGCCGTCCATTCCCAGTCAATGAAATCCCTGTGGCCGTTCCACCGCCACTTGTAAGGGCTGCTTCCGTCCAATGCGGGAGGGTGCTCCTGCATCTGCCTCATTTTCTCTTCAATGTTTTTGCTGTATTGCTTGATTATGCCCTCAACGACAACCTTGCAGCCCAAATCGGGCTTTTCAACAGGCTTGTCGGCAAGAACCTTGACGATGAATCCAATTTCCATATCTTTCAGAAATCGCACATATTCCTTTGTCCTGGCGATGTCCGATGTTTGGTGGTGAGTGAGGATGACTTTAACTTTGTCCTTCGGGTTGTCCATGTTGGCCAAGTCTTTTATGTTCAGGCCGTTCGTGTATAGAATCGGCTTTGCGAACCCCGCATTGTGAATCCATTCCAGCAGCTCCGTGTAGTGCCGCACGATGGTGGGCTCTCCGCCCGATATGACTAGCCGGACATCAGGCAGATATTTTTTCTGAAAGGCCAGCCACCGCTTGAGCTGCTCCGTGTTCATGATGCCGCCTGCCAGCTTGTAATCGCCCCTCTCATTTATCTTCCCCTGCACGGTTGTGTAAGAGCTGTCCTCCGTCTGCGCGAGGCAGTACCGGCATTCGCGCTGGCAGTTGTTGGTCAGCAGTAATTCAACGACCGCTCTCATCAGCACAGCCTGCCGAAATACGCATACCTGCCGTTTGATGCCAGCGGCATTAGGAAATATTGCGGCGCATGATTGCCTTCCACATCCGCGCCTCTCCATTTCTCAAAGGAGTCGAACAGCGTCGAGGTCTGATAGGCAGTCTTAACAGTGTACATTATGCGGCGGAATTGCGGGCTGTTCAGCGAGCCGTCTATGTAATGCCAGGGGGTCAGCCATTCCAGAGCTGACTGGGAATTTCTTGCGCCCCACGCCATTATGCCATCATAGCCGATTGAATCTTGAGGCATTAAAACTATGAACGGCGTACCTATCTTGAATGCATCCGTGTTGCCCATTTCGGTCATGTTTATCATGGGCATGGGTGACGATTGCGCCAGCGTGCTGTTTGGGTTTATGTATAGCCTTATCATTCTTTTTTGGTCTGCTGCTGGCAGGCTCTCGTATCGCTGCGAGCCTGTTATAGTGACGAAGTTTATGTTTTTGTCCGGGCTGCCGCCTCCGTCCTGGTTTACCCACTCAAAGCCATTGTTGGCGGCGTTTCTCGCGAGAACCTGGCTCGCCGATCCGTTTGGCAGCTCGGACAAAACCGCGAGATTGGGATTGCTGCTGTTGGGCACTCCGTAAATCAGCTTGCCGCCGGTGAATTCGGCTCCGTAGTTGGCGGTCTGTATTTCGCGCCAATTGGGCGGGCTCCAGTTGCCTCCCCACCTTTTCCTTATGAACATCCGGCAGTAGTCCAGGTCTATGAATATCTGGGCGCGCCCGTCTGTGGTGGCCTTGGCTGCGGTCACTATCAGTCCTCCGGCTATTGACTGGGGGTTTGTGTTCCGCCCGTTGAAGGGAACGTTGCCAGTGAAAACCCCCGAATAATGGCCGGGGGTCAAAAAAGCATCTATGTCCCCGCCCGTGTCCGACCCCGGCCACCAGGCAGATGACATATTCCATGCCTTGCGCTCTTCCTCTGTTATATGCCGCGTATCGTTCTCTACGTGCAGGGCAAATTCATTGACTGCTTGCTCCAGTGCGGCCTTGTCTGCCTTGCTATCCAGCATTATGCTAACGAGCCTGTTCACATAGCCTTTCAAATCCGCCGCGCTTATCCTTGCGTTGCCCTTGTTCCCGACTGCCACGGGGAAAGCGACATCGCTGTTGCCTGCCGCTGCTTCCATGCCGCCGGGGAACCAGTTCAATTCGGAAATTTTCTTTCCGTCTGCCATTTTTACCTCTCCAGTTTAAGTCCCTCTGAATCCTCTGTCAAAAATTTCTGCCCGTCTTCAGTTAGCAAATACCTGTTCAGCGGAACCGAGGGAACGCCCCACGCCTCCACAAGGCCAAGCTTCGTTGTGCGGTTGTCCAAGTCATTTTTAATCTCCGTCACGAGCCAAGCCGTCCTGCCCAGTTTTTCGTGAAAGCCGGGCAGCTCAAACCAAACCAAAACGCCCAGGTCAATCCCCTTCGGAAGGCGCGATGTTATGCATGCCAGCTCCGCCTTGCGGAGCGGCTTGCAGAGCCAGTAGAGAAAATACATCGCCATGCGCTCCGCCCCGCCCGTGCCGCGTATCCATTCATTCTCGACAGTCTTTATATTGGGGCCATGCAGATTTTCGTTTTTGCCGAGCTGCTCAAGAATGCCATCCCACCTATTTCTTTCATCCGAATACAGCTCGCGGCTTGCGCCGTCATGGTATATGCCGGAGCCGTTCACAAGCGTTTTGCGCTCGTAGCTGTTCGTTGCAAGATTCTTGCCCCATGTTATCTCAATCCCTGTGCATAAATCCATCCTCTCCGGCGTTTGCATCTGAAAATCGGCCATGTTGTTTCTGAGCATAATGGCCCCAAGCGGAATCTCAATGTCCGCCGCTACTTTGCCTTCCATCGCAAGCGATGAGAGATTAAGGCTATTAATCCAGCTTTCCGATTTTGCTCTCACTAATGTGGCGGATGCGGCGGCAAGGCTGCGCAGCTTGTCCCTGAAACTGGAGGCCTCTCTCATCACCATGCCAAATTCTATTTTGCAACCGGTATCATCATAAACAGTTATATCCGTTCTGCCCGCCGCTTTGAGAAGGCTTTCAACGGCTGGCTTTATGGTAGATGCGCTGCTTGCAGCCCCGGGCGCGTTCCGGGCCTTCACGTAGAGCTTTATGCTGTCGGTGTAGGGTATCTCAACATCGCGCCTTGCCTTCAGCGCATACAAATGAAATTGGTCTCTCATCGCGCCTGCGGAATGGTGGCCCATAAGCGTGTTGAAGTGGATTATTTGCGTGACGGCATATGAAACCGGTTCTTTTTTTGAATTAAAAAGAACAATGTCTTTTGCAAAATCAAATTCATAGCTGTGAGGATTATCATCATCTACTGGCAGGTTATAGGCTTCGGCGGTGTAATGATTGTCATTGAGCCCTTCAATGCTGAACCAGTTGACCTTGACGTATCTATCCACATTCCTGAAGTAGACATTTAACTTCATGCTAGTCGTCATTGCCTGTCCGGCGTTCGGCAAGCCGTGGTCGGGGAAGATGAAGGAAAAGCGGTTGAAGGCAATGTACGGAGCGCCATTCAGGTACAAATGCGGATATGTGTAATCTCCCGCTTTCACCTCGGAGAATCTGCCTTCGGCAAATTCCCTTGACAGGCTCAGAAACATGCTAGGCTCGCCACGCACCAAGCCGCCGCCTTCCCTCGCCCTGTCAAAGGGGAAGTTGATTCTACCCCCATAATTATAAATAAGCGGAATGGGGTAGCGGTCTTTGAAATCTATGTATCCATTGCCGTTCTCGCCCAGCTCGGTTCGCGTTTTGGCAATGCTCGCCGGCGTGTCTTCAAGATGAAGGCGAATCTTTTTGCCATAAGATGCTTTCCTTATGGGGTCGAGAGCCTTGTGCGACTTGCGCAGCCTCGCATCTGTCCAGTCGCGGCCTATCTGCACAAAGCCATCTCCGTCAGACAGGGTATTGTTCCAGACCTGCACCATCTCCTCGTTCCCGTCAATGCCAAGAACGTAATTCACTGGGACAGGGTCGGAAGGGTCGGGCCTTAGCGCATCCGTCATGGCTTTGGGAAGAAATAGCGATTGGCTGTAGTGCAAATCGCTCGGAAGATTCCGCTCGCTCTGGGTGTCAATGAATACTATCCTGCCCCCGACAAGGGAAGTGTTGGGATTGCCTCGCTCGTCAAGAAATTCTATAGCCGCGTACTCGCCGGTCTTCTCCAGATAGATGTAAAGCTGGCTGTCAACGGCGCTGTCGCCAAGCAATATCTCGTCCATGCCCTGCGCGTTTTTGGCAATCTCGACTGGCAGGTACTGGGCTGCCCTTGAATTGCCTATTATGAGAGGGAATGCACTTTTCTCTATGCTCGGATTTTGCAGATGCTCGCTTATGTTTATGCGCGTGGTCTCGCCCGTGTTGTTTAGGCTGTCCACAACGCCTTTGAACAAAACACTCTCATCGTCCATCAAGCGAGCTGCGCAGCCTATGAGGCTGAACTCAAGGCCCTCAGCCTCGTTCAATGCTTCCAAATGATAAATTAGGTCCAATGTTTGGAAATTTTTGCCTTTGTGCGAATATATGGAGCTTATGCTTACTGACCAGTCCGTGAGGCTCTGCAAAGGGGATTCCGGGATGCTGTCTATGTTGCGGTAAAGCTCGCCTAATGATTGCAGGGGATAATGCCCAGGCTCGTATCGCTCATGATATTTTTTGCTGAACGCAAGCCGGTCTATGCGGTTGCCACGGTGGTCAACCCAGCCGAAGCCATGAGGGCAAAGTATTTCCACTACCAGCATCAGTAGTCCCTCACGAACATGTAGGGAAGCTCAATGTCAAAAAACAGCCCAGCATCATCGCGCGGAACGATTATGTCTTTGAGGTATGCAGGGCCCGAATAGAACGCATCGGCGATTTGCTCGCCTTTGCCTTTGCCGAAATCTATGTACTCAGGGCAGGTTATGATGAACCGGTTAATGCCGAGCTTGGCGCGGCTGAAAAGGAACATCTCGTACTCTTTGGCCTTTTCGTGAGAGATTGCTTTCCAGACTATTGAGGCGTTTACACGCGTGGGGCCATCGCTGAACACAAGGCGGTCGCCAGAGGCTGCGTCAAGGGCTATGTAGTTGAGCCGCTCAGGGTGCGGGTACATGGGGTAAGGGTTGCCCGGAATCTCAATCATGCCGCCGTGGTCGCTCGTGCCTGCGTAGTCATTTGCTATGAGCCTGACCATCACCGCCTCCTTTCGTTTCTGCGCTGGACTGGCTCTATCTCTTTTCTGAATGTTTCGGATGTCATTATTGAGGTGCTTATGTTTATGTTCATGGTATTGGAGCGGCTGTTGTTGTAGGTGTTGCTGGTGCCGCGATTGAGCTCGTTAACGGCATTCTCGCCGCCAATCGCTCTAACCGCGCGGGTGTTTAGAATGGCCTCGCGGCCTTCTTCGTTGGCCATTATCAATGTGTTGGAGCCGGGTATCATGCCGCCGCGATACATTTTGGTGGAGGAAATCTTTTGAATCTGCACAGCTGCCGCTGCGGCTTGGGCGGCGGCAAGAGGTATGTTGTAGGGGAATGGATGGGCGGACATTGTTTTAAGCACGCTTTGGGCTGCATTGATTGCCGCTTCGCCTATGGCGCTGGATTTGACCAGGGATGAATATTTTCTGTTGTTTTCGGAAAGGGCATTTCCAAGCTGGGCTAGGTTGCTTAGCGTGTCCGCGCTGGCTTCGGCTGTCTGGAACTTCAATGCAAGGAGCTCTTCTTCATCGCGCTTGCGCTGCTCCATGTGGGCACGTATAGCCTCGGCTTCTTCCTCGCGCCGCCGCGCTTCCATCTCCGCGTATTTCTCTCTTATGCTGTCCAGCTCGGATTGCTTCGCTTCCTCTATCAAAAGGGCATCTATCTTGTTTTCTTGGGCAAGCTCATTCTCTTTTTTGTATCTGGCTTCAGCTTGCGCAAGCTCTATTTCCATCAGCTTGTCGCTGTTGTCTTTGCTTGCTATTTTTTGGAGCTCCCATGTTTTGTCTCTGGCGGCTTCCTCGGCTTTTAGTTTTTCATCTTGGTATTTTTGCATTAATTCTTTTTCTTTCTCATGGTAATCCATTGCCACGGAAAATTTTTTCAACTCGTAAGCTTCAGCGCTCAATATTTTTCTTTTGTTCAGTTCTTCCAGATTCTTTAATTGCTCGTTGTAATTGGCTTCGGCTATCTCGCTTTCGGTGCGCTTGGAGTTTTGGTAGGTGGTTAGCCAATCTTGCAGCCGTTTGGTTTCTGCCTCGTACATTTGCAGAGCTTTTTTTCTTGCTTCCTCTCTAGCTTTTTCCGCTGCTGCCAAGGCTTTCTGCTTTTCATCATACTCAGATATTGCTTTTGCTTCCTCTTCCGCAGCTTTTTTCGCTGCTTCGCGCTTGTCGTTTATGGCTTTAATTTCATCTCTATAAACACCAAGGTATCTTTCTTCTTTGTAGTTGAGATTCTGCTTTTTCTCCAGCATTGCAACATTCGTTTTTGCTTTCATAAGGGTCAATTCTTCATTGTCTATTTTTAGCTTCTCTTGCAAAACGTCTATTTGCTTCTGTGTAGTGACTATGTGCTTCAGCTTTTCGCCTTCCTCTAATCCGCTATACTTCAATCTTGCTTCTTGTATCTGCAATAGTTTAAGGTCGGCTTGGGCATTCTTCGTATCTAATTCCCTCATGACTTTTCTGTGAGATAAGATTTCCTTTATACTGCCTACATAATCTTCTGCCCAGCTTATAGCGGATTTGAAAGCAGACGTGTCTGCTATTTCTGCCATTATGCCCATAATAGCGGCTTTTGCATCTGTGGAGACATCTTTGAGTTTTTCCATTGCCTCGGCAACGCTTTCAACGTTGCCCGATAATGATTTGCCCTCATTAGTCATTTGTTGCAGTGCGCCGGAGCCGTCTTTGAGCATTGAAACCATTGAGGCACCGCTTTTGCCAAACACGTCCATTGCAAGCGTTGCCTTCTGTGCGCCATCTGGCAGTTTTTTGAAGGCATCGGCCATTTCCATTAAAACTTTCTCGGAATTTTTAACAGAGCCATCTGCGTTCTTGACGTTTATGCCCATTTTGCCAAAAGCATCGGAGGCTTGCCTGCTGCCGCTGGCTGCTTCTGCTATGGTTTTGGACAATTTAACCATATTCTTGTCCATAGCCTCGGCACCTACGCCGCTATGTTCTGCGGCATGGCGCAAGCCTAGAACGCTGTCTGCGGCTATGCCTATGTTCTGGGACAATTTAGCCGCAGAATCGTAGCTATCTACCATCTGCTTGCCTAAATCTTGAATCGTGCCAACGCCTTTTGTCATAACGCTACCTAATGCGGTAGCTGTTGCCGTTTTCAGAAATCCAAGCGATTTATTAAAGATATTAACTTGGGCATCTACATGCTTAAATTTTTCTTCAAGCCGTTTTGCATTGTCACCAATTTTTTTTAATGAGGCAGAGCCGTCATCCTTGATTTCTACAACATACGTTAGAGCCATAACCCCTCCGTATGTTTTTTTGAAATTAGAGTTTCATCCAGCTTGTTGTTATGAATATGGTGTTTTCGTCTATTCCACGCTTCCGCATTTCTTTTTCCAATTTTTTGATTTCCTGCTTCTCTGATATATCGGCTATCTTGTAGAGAATCAAGCAGACAATCAACGTAGCGAATGGAGCAGTGCAGACGAACATTTTTTTTACCTCTACCAATAAATATACATTTTTTTCCGCGAGGTGGGGCGGTTATTTTGAAAATTGTCATAGTTTCACCTCCGGAAGTCCTGCAAAATCATGTTTGCCAAAATTTGCGTTGTCAATGTGTCGTAGGGTGTTTCTATATCGAACCATGAGAGAGCCTGCAAGGTGGGAACGCCGGGAGAAATACCCGTACCCAAAACCACGGCGTTCCACACCAGAATAAAAAAATCCATCATGGGTATGGCGGTCAATAGCCACGGGTTGCCGCTTATCCCGGCCTGTTTCGCGGCATCGTGCTCCAAGCATTTGCAGTTCCCAGACTTTTCGCATTCGCAACCCCCATTGCTAGCCTTGCACACTTGGCACGCTTTCGGCTCCCACCACGCGTTCAGCAGCATCAGCCTTCTCAATTTTTTTTTCCGCTGGCTCGCAGTGAGCCTCAAACCACATTATGAACTCGGAATCCGTTTGCCTTAGGGTTTGGATAAGCCCCGCCTTTGCTTCAAAGTCAAATTTTATAAACACGTGCGATTTGCCGTTTTCGTCCTCCACGCCTGAGAAATCCTCCAAAAGCCACGCTGCGTAGCAATTAGTATGCTCCTTCGCCCACAGTACGCGAAGGTTGTTTCTGTTGTTGCCGCCTTCTTCCACTCTAACGAAAAATTCCAGTGCTTCTTTCTCTTTGTCGTTGCTCTGCCTGAACTTGAATTCCGCACCGGTTGCCTCGGAGCGGTATGTTGAGGGTTCGGGTTTTTTGTATTTGAACATTCTAGCCTCCGGTTGCTTCCATATCGCGCATGGGGTTCCTGTTTTCCTTGCTCGTTGCTATCACTCCCAGAACGCTCGCCTGCGGCCATTCCATGCCCTGCCTTTCAGCCGGGAATGAATTTACCGCCGCCGCCTGCTCTGCCTCATCGCATGGCCAAGCCACCTCAAAAGAGAGGGCGGTGGAGCCTGCGCCGTCAAAATTGGGCTGCGCCTGCACCAGCTGCAAGCGGGGCAATAGAATGGCGAATTTGTATTTGCCTCTTGTCGCGACCAGCTTGCACTGGAGCTTTGTTTCGTCTCTCTGCCAGTCCTCGTAGAGGGTTTTGTCGTGCAGGTATATGGTCATGTCAAGGGTTATGGTGCTTTTGCCGCTGGGCATCGGCTCGGCTCTAGAGAGGCCGTTGTTGCTGGTTCCGGTGGGAATGTTGTCATCGGAAAGGCCGTGGCTTATCTTCAATGAAAATTCCGTTGCCGAATGTGCCTGGCTCGGCTCCGCCTCGCTTGAGGGGCCTATGTAAATCCTAAAATCGGACAGCTGGAAAGCGTTTTCGGGGAATGAGCCTGGAAGGGTTGTCCATTGCTCCACGCTCGCTTTGCTGTCCTCCCTGTCCACGCGCTCGGCCGGGCCGCTGGCTGTTATTTGCAGAACGGATTTGGCCGCGCAGTTGATTTCAAAATCTTTAAGGATAACATTTCTGGCATGGCGTGCATAAGGGCCCAAGGCCTGCGATATGCAAAGGTATATGTTCACTATGTCGCCTGCATCATATCCGGAGCCTATTTTCGCCCTTTCCTCATCGCTGTACGGCCTCTGGTTCCTGCCCTGTGGCGGCACAACGAAAAAGTGCTTGAAGAAGCCTTGGCTGCCAGCGGCCGCTTCGGGGCCTTTGACTGATGCGTAACCCAGCCCTGCCAGCAGAACGCGCTCCAAGCCCTGAACGTAGCCTTTCACTGCCAAGCCGGACAGGGTTGGCAGCTCTGCGGTTCTTTGCTTGAATCCGTTGAACTGGGTGCCGTTCATGGAGGCATCGGTGTAATACTCCACGCCTGTCTGGAAGTCCATGTCGCTTTCGGCTGGGAAGCTGTCGCCCTCCCCCGGCCAGTTCGCATTGCCGCCGCCAAACCGGTCTGCCTCTGCCGCCGCGCACTGCTTCTCATTACGCAATGCGTATCTTATTTTGAACGCCTGTGATGCTGATTTTTCTAGCATTTGATTTTTTCTCCTATGAAATTAACTATTTGAACCCCATACCTTGTGATAACTGCGCTCATAAATTAGCTCCAGATTGTTGATTCATTGCAATTAAACGTTGCATGCTGAAATTAGGGTAATTGTTCATATTCACTATCTCAAGCACGGTAGCAGAGCTGAAAGGAATGCCATAAATCTTGCCGTTGGGCGCAAGCACGCCGCTATGCCATTTGGAAGCACCGCTTCCGTGCGAGCCGAACTCGCGCGATGTGCCCGAAGAGGGGTCTATCTCAAGCACGGTAGCAGAGCTGAAAGGAATGCCATA
>Ga0268262_10002897_pt1 | contig 19248 bp, 9 predicted proteins | sample TergutNc150P3_FD_190354 | JGI IMG/M metagenome (GOLD analysis project Ga0268262, IMG submission 190354) | Nasutitermes corniger P3 segment gut microbial community from laboratory colony in Florida, USA - Nc150 P3 (SPAdes) (version 2) | ecosystem: Host-associated > Arthropoda: Insects > Digestive...
TTTTTCCCCCCCCCCCCCCCCCCGAAAATAAAGCGAAAACGCTGGGCGGATGCAGTCCTGCACCAGCGGTCTTTAGGCACAAGCGGCGGAGGGGCGCTATGAAAGATGGCTTGGAGAGGCAGGCCATGCGGGCCCCCTTGCATAATAACGATGCGTTGTTTTTCGGCAAGCCGCATCTGCCGCAAAACGAGAAAAGCGCAGAGATTGAGTTTCGGATTGCCATGGGCGGCTCGGACGCCAAGCGGCGGGGGACAAAGTCATGACAGCGCCCCCGAGCACTTTCCTGGCTAAGCTACAGAGTCAAAACGCGCTTAATTCCAGCCTGTTATTGGCGCATTTTCGTAGTTATCTATTGCGTCACCCGGACGCGCTTGATTCCAGGTCGCGCTTTTCGGAATTGCTGGCTGAATATTTCCCCCATGATCCAGTGGTGGTCAATCTACTGCTTCAGTTGTATGACATTGGCATCCACACAGAAATCGAAAGGACGGATAGCGCTACCGGCTATATTGTGAATCGTTATGTGAGTCGGCTCATGAACGAATACGGTACAGACCGCCGTAACGCGGAAAGCGCCGTCGCCCTGTTCTGCGCTTGCTACGGCGGGGGGTTGCAGGGAAAACCGTGCGACAGCACGTATCTCAGCGACGCCTCAGCGCCACGGTATTCGTCAACAAGGCCCCTGCCCAGCTACTCGGATGCCATTGAAAAAATCAAGTTGGATACGGAGCCACCACGCCTGAAAATTGAATTGCCTGACTACTGGGAGGCCAAAGAAAAAATCATAGCGATGTTGCTGGATCACGGCGGACTATCACCTTTTGAGGCACAGAGTGGCCTCGGCCTCAACGGGAACGATGGCGCCCCCGAACTGATTCGCAGGATATTCGATGAGCTGGAAATGGCGGGGAAGATAGAGGCTCAGGAACACGAGAGTGGTATCCGCTATGTCCTCAAGCGCATCTCGGCCGTACCCCACACAGCAAGCACCGTAACCGACGATAAAGAAACAGAGCGCGGCGGCGTCCAAGTCACACAAGAAGACCACGCTCAGGCGCACGGGAAAGTCACGCGTGTACCGCCCGAATCGTCCACGAACGCGCCCGGCCTGCACGGCCTGAACCCCGGAAAAATCATGCAGGTGCTTTCCACGCGATTCTCCAACGGCATACTGGTTGGATCAGTAATTGAGCTAGACCGTTTCAGGCATTTCGCCGCCGACATGGATGGCCTAAAAGCGCTGCCGGATGAGGCGCTTAGAGCGGCATTAGAGGCTTGCGGAACATTCTTTGATGGTAAAGTCTATGCCGTTTCAGAGAGTGTAAAGGCCAGGCTGGTGGATTTGACCGAGGCATACTTCGCCACAGGCGCCAAGGCCATCTTCTATGAAGAGTTCTACGACAAGCACAGGAGCTGGCTCTTCCGCTCCAGCCTGACATCCCCGGAGATGCTCAAGGTTGTACTGGCGGAACTCTTTCCCAATTTGTACTTCAAGCAGACCTACTTCGGTCACACCCACGCCCCGGTGAAGGTGGTGGTGGGGACGGAGATTCTGCGCGTATGGGGGGACGACGCGATTGCGACGTACGCACGCCTGGCTGAGCAGCTGCCATACGTGCCATTGAAGAGCATAAAGAATGCCCTTGCCCCCCCGGACTTCATCTGGAACAGCCCGGATACATACACCCACATCAGCAAGATAAGCATAGCGCCGGAAGAGCGGGAGGCCATAAGGGAGTACGTTGCCGCGGAGTGCGACGCTCAGGACGCAAAGGGCTATGCCTCCCTGGCCGAGCTGCCTATGGGCTACATAGAGCAACTGAATCCTGACCTGTCAATTACGGCGTTGCATGACGCGATCTTTCGCGTCTGCCTCTCCGACACTTTTTCAAGGCAGGGCAAGATAGTAACCCGCGAGAGCGGCGCGCTGGACGCGCTGGAACTCATGAAGCGCCACTTAGGCGCTATGGACAGATGCACGCTGGACGACTTGCTGGACTTCTGGAAAGAACTGACGGGCGTAGAGACTGTCATAAACAAAGACCGGCCCCTGAAAGTCGGCCATGAGGTCATGGTCCGCATAGACAGGGAAAACTATGTCGCGGAAAGGCACCTGGACTTCGACACAGTGGCCATAGACGAGGCCATAGGCCAATTCGTGCCGGGCGAGTACCTGCCTTTGAAGTCCTTCACCACCTTTGGCACATTTCCCGACTGCGGGAGGCCATGGAGCCTCTATTTGCTGGAGAGCTACTGCCGCCGCTTCAGTCCCGCCTTCCGCTTTGACGCGCGCCAGGCGAACTCCGTGAACGCCGGCGCCATCATACGCAAGAGCTGCAAAATGACGTACATGCAGATAATGGCCGACGCCGTCGCAAAGTCGGGCATAGCCCTCAGGCAGAGCGATGTCTGCCGCTTTCTCTATGATAACGGCTACATAGGCAAGACCACCACATCAAGTGCAGGTGAAGTGAGCGATAAAGCTGGGAAGCTTAGAAGCCTTGAGGGAAAGGGAGCCTGATTGTACTCCTATACCCACGACCCAAGGACCGGCGGACTGCTGCTCAACTCCACGCCCACGCTCTTTTCAAAAGAGCCGCGGCCCGTCTATGCGCCCGAATTGGACATCCTTGGCTTTGATGAATATTGGAATTACGACATACAGCAAGACCTTCCCTATATGTGGGCGGAGGCGAACAAGTACTACTACCGCGGCACACTTGTGGCGGAGCTGCGTGGAGGCGATGTCTTTACACGCCCCGAAATTATCATTCCTCAAAGAGAGGACGGCAGGAGTATTGCCCCAGAGCCGGACGGCGTAGCACTACGCCCCATAGACATAGATGGCATGGTGGCCGCCAATCGAGACATGCTGATGATAATTGAGCGATCAACTGTCAAAAAGATACTCGCCGTCTATACCAAGCACAAAAAAAAGCTGGACTGCTTCCACGTTGCCTTCTCCGGCGGCAAGGACAGTTGTGTGCTGCTGGACCTAGTAAAAAAGGCCCTGCCAAAGGGGAGCTTCATAGTGGTCTTCGCCGACACGGGTATGGAATTCCCGGACACATACGATTTGATAAATAAAGTACAAGCCCAGTGCTTGGAAGACGAGATACCTTTCTACATAGCCAAGTCGCATCTAAGCCCCCAGGAGTCCTGGAAGCTCTTCGGCCCACCCTCACGCGCCCTTCGCTGGTGCTGCTCGGTTCACAAGAGTGCGCCGCAGGCACTGAAATTGAGGGAGATTACGGGGAAGAGCGACTATAAAGGCTTGGCCTTTGTCGGTGTCCGAAAGTGGGAAAGCGCGACGCGTGCGGAGTATGAAGATTTCAATGACGGCAAAAAAACAAGGGGGCAATATAGTCATAATTCAATCCTTGAGTGGACTTCGGCGGAGATATGGCTTTATATATATGAAAACAACACGATCTCAAATAAAGCGTATAGTAAGGGCAGCGCACGGGTCGGATGTCTTTGTTGTCCTTTGGGTGGCGGCAAAGCAAGCTACATCGAAAATAGAAACTATGCCGAAAAAGTAAATGGTTATTTAGAATTGATAAAACAATCAAACGGCAGACAAAATATTGATATTGATGAGTTTGTAAAAGTTTACGGATGGAGTGCCAGAAATAACGGACGAGATTTAGTAAACAATCCTAATCGTTATATTGAACGTGTTGAAAACAAAAATTTGATAATTAACATCGAAAATCCAACATCCGATTGGCGCGAATGGATTAAAACTATAAATATACCCCAAAACGCATACTCGGTGGAAAAGACAAAGACTGGATATGTTGCAACGTTGCAAGAAGAAGTTGTCAAGCAAAATCCCTTTATTGGCAAATTGTTTAAACAGGTATTTCACAAAACCACTTGCTGTAAAGGATGTGGTGTGTGCGAAACCAATTGTCAATATGGAGCTATGCAATTCAATGATAGCCGAGTGCATCTTGATGGATGTGTCCATTGCAATCAATGTCATTCGATAGATAGCGGCTGTTTGCTATATCATTCGCTACGCCATCCACAAGGAGGTGGGATTCCAATGAAGACACTTAATACAATGTCAAATCACGCACCAAAGACAGAGTGGTTGGCCGCTTTCTTTGAAAAGAAGAATGCATTTTTTTCGGAGCATAATCTAGGCTCAGAACAAATCTCCTTTTTTAAGCGTTTATTGAAAGATGCGGGATTGGCAGAAAAAAACCAAGCCACACATTTCGCGATGTTAGTTTCGACAATTGGTTGGAGTTCAGATACAGCACAAGCTCTAATCCTTCTCAATCTAACGTATTCAAATTCACAAATAGAGTGGTATGTAAAGAACCTTGATCTTGGAAGAATATATTCCCGCAAAGAAGCTGTTGAGATGCTTGTAGCTAATGAAGTCAAATCTGATGTTGCAAAGTCAATTTGTGGTGCATTTAAGCGCCTGACAGAAACCCCCCTCGGTACAGTCCTCCACTTCGGTCATGTGACAGACGACGGCTGCTTGGTCAGGACGAAATGCTCCGTTACAGATCAGCGGGTGGTGCTGTACGGCCTGTTCAAGTTCGCGGAGAAGTGCGGGGACTACAGGGAGTTCACGCTTTCAACGCTCCTGAACGACGACATAGAGAGGGACGGCGTTAGCCCCACGCGCGTCTTCGGCCTGGATCGGGAGGACATGATGCCTATACTGGAGGGTCTCTCGGCCAGGTACAGCTCATTCATCAACGCGTCATTCACTCATGGCCTGGACAGGATAACTCTGGACGCGGAGAAGACGTCCCGGGACGTGCTGGATTTATTTAAAGAGGGGAGATAGAAATGCCAGTCCGCAACAAGTACCGTGAATATTTCACCATAGACGAGAGGTACTTCCCCTGCATAGACGGCTCGGCCATAGACGCCGGCGCGCCCTGGGAGAACACCTATCCTCACGAGACTTTCATCAGGATGCTGGAGGCCATGGCAGGGGCGCTGGATCGCGGGGGAGAGAAGCAGAGCCTGTGGATTGAGGGCGCGTACGGCGTGGGGAAGTCGCAATGCGCGCACGCGCTGCGTAGGATTCTGGAAGTGCCGGAGGGGGAGCTGCGCGCGTACTGGGACAGGTACGATCCCCTGAAAAAAGAGAAGGATCTGCTGGAGAGGCTCATCCACCACAGGCGCGGTTCCATTGTGACGGCCTACCGCTATGCGTCCGGCTATATATCATCGCCCAGGGAGCTGTTCTTTGCCGTGCAGGAGAGCGTGAAAGATGGGCTTGTAAAAAACGGCCTCCGCTATATGGGCGAGGACACAATCAAAGACGCCATAGCCGATTGGCTGGAAAGCCCGGCTAACGGCAACTATTTCAATGAACTGCTGAAGGAAAAGGAATGGGCTTCGCTCTTTTCGCAAGGCTCCGCCGCCGAAATCATAGCGGCCCTGCGGAAGGGCGGCGAGATCAAGGCGCTGATGGCAAACATCTTCAAGCTCTCCGGCAAGGTGGGGATAACGGCCTTCAACCTGGACGCTGACAAGCTGAAAAACTGGCTGAGGGACATAATAGAAAAAAACAATACAAAGATCGTGCTTATATGGGACGAGTTCTCCGACTACTTTGCAAACAACAGGGAGAGCCTGTCGGAGTTCCAGAACATAGTCTCGCTGGTGCAGGAGAAACCATTTTATTTCATAGTCGTTACGCACGAAACAGAGGCCATGTACCTGGAAAATTTCGACAGGGCCACACTCAAAAAGGTGAGCGACCGCTTTAAGACCGTGGGTATAACCCTGCCGGACAATATTGCCTTTGAGCTTATCGGCCACGCTTTTGGCCCGACGGAGGCGGCGAGGCCGCGCTGGGAGAAGCTGGCTAACGACCTGAACGAGCGCATCCGTGCCTCCCGCGAGAAGGTGATGGCGGAGGCTGGCATCAAGAACTCTCAGGTGATCAAGGATATAATGCCCCTGCACCCCATTGCGGCGCTGTTACTAAAGAACATAGCGGTTGCGTTCCGGTCGAACCAGAGGAGCATGTTCAACTTTATCAAGTCGTCCAATGCCGATGGAGCCAAGGCCTTCCAATGGTTCATAGACAACACGGGGCCGCACGACGACCACCCACTGTTGACGGCCGACCTGCTCTGGAGCTTTTTCTACGAGAAGGGCAGGGAGAAACTCCCCCAAGACGTCAGGGTCATACTGGACGCATTTTCCCAGACCAAGGGTCTGCGCGAGGACGAGGAGGCGGTGCTGAAGGCCATACTCCTCATGCAGGCTATGGATCTGCGGCTGGGGGGAGCCATAGACCTCTTTAAGGCTACGGATCAAAACCTGGCCTACGTGTTCGAGGGAGTCTCGGACCTGGACAGAAGCAGGCCGGCCAACCTGGCCAAGGGTCTGGTGGACAAGGGCGTTCTGATAAGCAAGCCCATAGCGGGGAACAAATCCGTATATGCGCTGGCCGTGCTGGCCGGCGACCAGGCGAAGATAGACGAGCACAAAAAGAAGGTGCGCGAATACGCTAAAACACCCAAGCTGGTGGCGGAGGGGGGGCTTCCAAGCGTGCTGGGCTTGAGCCCTGCCCTGCGCCTGCGCTTCGAGTCGGAGGCGGGCACGGGTAAAATCACGCCTGTCACCCTGGACGACTTCACGCGCACCATAAATGGCCTGAAAGACCAAAGGGACATGGAGCAATGGCGCTTCCATGCCGTGATAGCCTTTGCCAAAGACGAGGCGGAGGCGGCGGAGCTACGCAGGAAGATCAGGGAGGCGGTGGCCAACGAGGCATATAAGCACATAGTGTTCATAGACGCTCTCTCCACGCCGCTTGGCCACGAGGCGCTTGAGCGCTACATAGAATATTCCGCGATGGCCTGGTACTACCAGGGCAGCGACAACCGCGTTTCGCGCGAAAATGCTGACAACGCCAGGCGCGTGCTGGATCAGGAGTGGAGGGACAGGATATACAGAGGGCCCTTCGTGGTCTATACGCACGGGAACCATGATGGCGACAAATCCAGCGGCGCGGAGGGCGTGGGGAGGGCGCTGGAGGCTATTGTAAGGAGCAGGCTCCCGCATGCCTTTGACTTCGCCAGGGGCCTGAGCGAGAACCAACTGAAGGCCACGCAGATGAAGGCGGCGGCCAAGTGCGGCATAGCCCAGGACACCAGCGGCCCTCTCAAGGGGATAGAAAATCATCTGCTGATGCTTCCTGTGACCGTGTGGAAGGTGGAGAATTACTGGGAAAATCCTTCGATGTCTTCGCTTCCAATTTCGGAGATAAAGAGAGGGGTAATAAAGGCCATGGACACTGCCTTTGCCAAGTGCGGCCAAGTGTCCATAGGCGAGATCTATGACTTTCTGGAGGCCGTGTACGGCTTCCCTCCGTGCAACATGTCTTCTTTTTTGGTCGGCTTTCTCCTTAAGGAATATGGCGGGGAGCCGTACCGGTACGGGGACTCCGACGGCAAGCAGGAGCCGATGACGCAGGACAAACTGGCCGAAATGCTGGGGAACTACATAGGGAAGTCCCCAAAGCCAAAGGCCACTTTCATAGTGAAGATGAACCATGAGGAAAAAGCTTTCTGCGAGTTCACGGAGAAGGCGTGGAATCTCCCGGTCAATTCCTGCACGTCGGCGGCCCAGGCCATAGGGGCCGTGGGGGAGGCTATGAGACGCATGGGACTGCCTGTCTGGTGCCTGCAGCGACGGGCCGGAGAGGAGTTGTCCGGTGTAATAAACGCGTATGCGGATCTCGTGCGCGGCGGCGCTGAAGATGTACAGGGGAGGGCGCTGGGCATCGGCAGAAAAGCCATCGCAAATCCCGCTCTGGCCGATGGTATGCGTGATCTCTTGGCCGGAGATGGCATATCCAAGGGAATGCAAGAGTACTTGGAGTCTCCTGATGGCGGCGGCATAATGGAATTGGCCAAAGAGATAGGAGCGGATAACGCGGTCTTGAACGATGTCCGGGCGCTATTCGACATAAAGCACTCCTGCCTTTGGGACAGACAGACCGGCGAGGAGGAGATAGGCAAGCTGCTGACGGATTACGGTATTGTAAAGGAGAGCAACGCCATACTCAATGTCCAGGCAAGCTCCCTCAAAGGCGCGCTGAAGGCGTGGCGGGAGAGGCTGAAGTTCTTCAATGTGCCCTGCGAGGCGCTGAAGGCGCGTTACCCTGAGCTATCCAAGGCGCTGGACGCTCTTCTGAGGGTGTTCAAGAACGAAAACCTGCTGCCTGACATCCTAAAGGGGCTGTATTCCGAGCTTTCTGAGAGGCGCAAAGAAATCAAGGACATACTCAACGGGGAGAAAGACATCTTCGCTGCTGAGTACGAGCCGTATCTGGAAGGTCTTGGCGGCGATGAAATAAATGATCTGCAGAGCAAGCTCCAGGTGGGCGGTCTGTTCGGGGCATCCAAGACTGAATGCAACGCAAAGGTGAGGGATGCCGCGGAAGATTACCGTAAAAACCAGATGAAGTCCCGGCTGATGACGCTATGGAAGGAAAAGACCGGCACTAAAAACCCCTGGGAGTGGTCAAGCAGGTACAAGACGCCCATCCTGTGCTGCGTCCAGCCTCTGGAATACGAGAGGGCCAAGAGGGTCTTTGAGACACTGAACAACAGCCGTGGAACGGATGCGGATGTGGAGGATGCGCTGGCCTTCCTTGAATCCACATCCATATTCGGCGACCTGGCGGACGAAGTAAAGCGCAACGCGGCGTTCATACGCGACATGGTGGGGGAGTACAGGGCGCTGCTGCCCGACCCCGAAAAGGTGCGCGAGGCGCTGGAACGCCTATCTATAGACGAATACGACTGGCGGGATAACCCCAAGGCCAAGGACAAGATAAGGCAACTGGCCGAAGCCGCGTACAACGCGGGGGGCAGCGACAAAGCTGTCTCTATAATTGACGGCATGGACGATGCCAGGCTAAAGCAGTACTTAAGGGACTTGGCGAAGAAGAACATGAAGCTGGGAATGGAAATACTGACCGATGCCGGAGGGCAGTAGAATGCAGCTTGAGCCTGTGAAGCGCTATCTTGCGTCCGAAGCCAGCGGCCCATTTTTCCTATTCGTCGGCGATGCCGATTACACCGCTGTGCAGGGTGAACTGCGGTATATGGGCCTGGATGCCATGAGCGCCAGCGACTTCTGCCGCGACGCCGACAGGCTGCCGGACTTGGACGCGCTATTGGATCGCTTAAGCGGGGCAAGGGTCAATACATTTGTCAGGGGTCTGGGTGAGCATCTTGGGCTTGCGGGAGGGCGTGAAGCTGGACGCCACCTGAGACGGCTGAAGGAGTCCAGCTTTGGCCGGACAAAAGTTGTACTGTTGCTGAGAGGGCTGGCTGCACAGGCAAAAGAACTACAGTCAGACCCGCGCTTCGATGATCGCAGATACTGGGTCATGGGCGATGGCAGGTGCGACCTGAGCTTCATCGTCACGCCGCCGTCCATGAAGATGGAGGCGCTGCCTGGCTACAAGGCCATGCTATCCAGCCTGGAGAACGGGCGCTGCGGGGCCATAACAGTGAACACGGGGGCGAGACTGGACAGCGAGTTGTTCGTTGTGAAAAAAATCAATAGCGCCTATGAGGGCATCAGGCTGATGACCGTCGGCTTTGCCCTGCCCGGCTCTTGCGGGAGCGAGTCCCAATGGGACGAGTTGCTGGCGGAGCTGAACCAAAACAACGGCTCCTTCGACAAGCTGTTTGAAAAGCAGGGCTTCGGCAGTGCGCTTGATTCAAATTTCTATTCAGATATCTCCAGCGGTGGCTATCGCAGCTGGCTCTACTTTTTATTCCTTAAATGCAGGGCGGGCGCTCTTTCCAATGGGTATCTGCGGTACGTACTGGAAAAGACGGACGAATTCAAGTCATTTGAAGACAACATACTGCACAAGATAATGGAAATCCATCACACGGACAAACAATTCGATGCATTTTACAGGGAACGCAAGGTACTCATAAAGGACTTCCCTGACTCCGCCATAGCTAATTTCGTGGTGAACAACCGCAGGGATGTCTCCGAGAGTATTTATAGGCTGACTGACAGCTCAAAGCCGGAGCGCGAGGAGATAATCGCGTGGTTATCCAGGCATGGAACGGACTTCCAGGACTTCGATGTGAGGAAGATATACCCGTTGCTGGCTGACTACCTTGGGCGCTATGTCTTCAAGTGTCCCGAAATCGCGGACTTGCTCACGGACTATTTCGAGGCGTACAAGCGCCAAAAGCTGTCCAACACCATCGAGCCTGATTTTTCGGCGCTTGTGGAGGATTTAGCCAAGAGCCCGCGGAAGTTCAACAGACTGCCGTCCCGGAACGAAATCATTGACGGGCTGGACAAGCCGGGGTGCCGGATGTACTGGCTGGATGCCCTTGGGGTGGAATACCTTGGCCTCATAGAGGCGCTGGCCCAAAGGCACGGTCTGTCGCTTTCGGTCAGCATTGGCCGCGCAGACCTGCCGACGCTCACTGAATTCAACCGCCGATTCTTCGACGACTGGCAGGGGCCGAAAAGCGGCTCGGACGATGGGCTGGACGCGGGGATCAAGCATAAAAGGCCGAGCGCCTGCGACCCCCAGAACAAAAATTTGCCCGTCTATATTGAGGAGGAACTGGGGGTCATAGAGAGCGTCTTAAAACAAGCCGCTGTGGCACTTCGTTACGGGGAATACAAGCGCTTCGTGCTGGTAAGCGACCATGGGGCCTCCCGCCTGGCTGTGCTTGGCTCCAGGGAAGAAAAGTACGAGACGGACACCAAGGGTGAACACTCCGGGCGCTGCTGCAAGGCATTCTCCCCCCACGACCTGGCATCGGCCATTGAGGAAAACGGCTATCTGACGCTGGCCGACTATGGGCGATTCAAGGGGGGGCGCATATCTTCCAGGGAAGTCCACGGCGGCGCGTCTCTGGAGGAGGTGGTCGTACCCATAGTCGAGCTGTCACTTAGGGGCAATGGCGTGATAATCGAACTGGCAGAAAAGAGCGTTACGGCTGACACCAAGATGGGCGCGGTAATAGAGCTGTTCATCAACATGGCGGCCACGGATGTGTGCGTGATACTAGGCGGCAAGCGCTATGCGGCTGAAAAAGAAATGAAAGAAGCCAACCGCTACACGGTCAAACTGCCGGACTTGAAGCGGGCGGGGAAATATGAGGCGGAAGTGTATTCGGGGGACAACCCCATTGGCCGCGTGACCATCAATGCCAAGGGCAAGAGTGGCAGTGTCAATGAAGATTTCGATAATTTGTTTTAGGGGCGGCGGTATATGATCGAAAAACTCAAAAACTGCTTCGATGAAATGGTGGTTTACAAGGACCTGAAAAAGAGTAATTTTTTCTCCACCATGAGCCTGCCTTCTTTCATGCGCGACTGGGTTCTTAAGAAATTCGGGGATGAGAGCGGAAACTACAGCTCGACTGCCATGTTTGAATTTGTGCGTGATTATCTGCCGCGCAGAGACGAGTGGACAAAGATAAAGAACGATGTGATAGTCAGGCAGGAACCTCGCAAGATACTAGCCAAAGTGTCCATAGACATTGACATCAAGACCAGCGTGGTGTCTTTTTCTCTGCCCGACTTCGGTCTGGCCAGCAAGGACACCGTCATTGAGAAGGATGTCTGGGAGACCTGCCATGACTCCCTGGTTCGCGGCCGCGATACATGGGGTTTTGTGGAGCTGGGCTACCGCCAGCCTGTAATTGCCGACTCCGAGACCAAGACAAAATCTGAAAAGGGCAAGATCACGCTGACCAAGTTCCACCCCTTCTGCCCGTACACCATAGATGTTGAACACTACAAGGACATGCGCAGGGAGTTCAACATCGGGGAGTGGATGGACGTTCTCCTGGGCGCGGTGGACTACAACGCTGACGGCTATTTGGGCGACGAGGAGAAGAAGCTCACCATGCTCACGCGCCTGCTCCCCTTCGCGGAGAAGCGCCTCAACCTGATAGAGCTGGCTCCCAAGGGCACCGGCAAGTCTTACTTGTTCGGCAGGGTGAGCCGCTTCGGCTGGCTCTCCAGTGGCGGCGTGATGAGCAGGGCCAAGATGTTCTACGACCTGAGCAAGCGGAGCGAGGGCCTGGTCTGCGGAAATGACTTCGTGGTGCTGGATGAGGTGCAGACGATTTCCTTCACGGACACAGACGAAATGCGCGCCGCGCTCAAGGGCTATCTGGAGCAGGGGATGTTCACCGTGGGCGGCTACATGGGGAAAGCCGACGCGGGTGTGGTGCTGTGCGGCAACATCAAACAGGAGACGATGAACGAGGACGGCTTTGCCAATATGTTCGAGGAACTGCCCACGGTGTTCCACGAATCCGCGCTGATAGACCGCTTCCACGGGTTCATCAAGGGGTGGAACATACCCAGAATGAACGATGACCTGAAAATAGCTGGCTGGGCGCTGAACTCGGAGTACTTTTGCTCAATTCTCCACGAACTGCGCGAAGACCTGAGCTATCGCGCCATAGTTGATGAGCTTATAGAGGTTCCTGACGCGGCTGACACGCGCGACACGGAGGCCGTCAAACGCATTGCGACGGCCTATCTGAAACTGCTGTTTCCCCATGTCCGCGGCCCGGAGGACATTTCGGTGCGCGAGTTCAAACGGTACTGTTTGGGCAGGGCTTACAAGATGAGGGATACCATCAAATACCAGCTCGGCATACTCGACGTGGAATACCTCGGGAAGAGCCTCCCCGCCTTTGGCGTCAGACCCGACTTCGAGGAAGAGGGGTGAGCCGGTGGCCATGGCGCGCTGCTATGTCTGTGGGAAGGATGGCCTGAGCAAGAAAGAAAGGGGCCTGTCCAAGAAGCTGCTTGACGGCGAATCCGGGCGTGTATATTGCCTTGCTTGTCTCGCGGAATACCTGGAGGTTGAGGAGGCATTCCTCCTCGCCAAGGCTGAAGAGTTCAGGGAGCAGGGCTGTGAACAATTCTGAGGGGGCAACAGTGATTTACGCCGACAACGCCGCTACGACGAGGCTATCTGACCAAGCCTTCGAGCGGATGCTCCCTTTTCTGCGGGAGTGGTACGGCAACGCATCCAGTCTGCACTCGTTGGGAACAAAATCCAGAAGGGCCGTTGAGCAGGCGCGGGGAGAGGTTGCAAGGGTCATAGGGGCGGAAGTTTCGGAAATCGTTTTTACGTCCGGCGGCTCGGAGGCGAATAGCTGGCTGCTGCGGAGCATGGCGGCTGCGTTCCGCAATGAACCGATGCACATCATAACAACGTCCATCGAGCACCACTCCGTGCTGAACGCCTGCCGCGCCTGTGAGCGGGACGGAGCGGAAGTCACGTATCTGCCCGTTGACGAGGCGGGGCGTGTCCTGCCAAAAGATGTCGAGGCCGCTATAAGGCCCGACACAAAACTGGCCACTATAATGTTGGCCAACAACGAAATAGGGACTATCCAGCCGGTAGCGGAGATTGGCCGCCTTTTGAGGGACAGGGGCATTCTGTTTCACACCGACGCCGTCCAGGCCGCAGGTCGCATCCCCGTGGATGTCCGCGGTCTGTGTGTTGACTTCCTGACGGCATCCGCCCATAAGTTCAATGGGGCTAAGGGAACCGGCTTCCTGTTCAAGCGGTCGGGCCTGAGCCTGGGCCTGTCCCCGCTCATTTTCGGCGGGAAGCAGGAGATGGGTCTGCGCGGCGGAACCGAAAATGTCGCCGGGATAGTGGCCGCCGGCTGCGCCATTACTGAAAGCGCGGCCATACTCGGCGAAACTGCGGAGAGGCTCGGCGCAATGGCGGATGCCACTATCAGGGGCATTCTGACCGGGGTTCCAGGGACTAGAGCGCTGGGCGACATCGGCAATCGGCTTCCAGGCTTGGTCAATCTCGTGTTCAAAGGCGTTTCGGGCGAATCCCTGATGCACTTGCTAGACATTAAGGGCATCTGCGTTTCCACTAGCTCCGCCTGCGCCTCCGGCGAGGTGTCGCACGTCCTCCTGGCTTTGGGACTGACGGAGGATGAGGCCAAATCGTCAATCCGCATTTCATACGGCAGGTACAACAGCATGGAAGACGCGGACACCGTTGTGTCTGCCGTGTGCGATGCCTGCAAGAAAATCAGGGGAAGCCGGTAGCGAGCGCCCCGCGGCAAAGCATAACACTGCACCCGCCCTTATTTCACGCCACTTTTACCACAGGAGCAACGCAATGCAGATATCATGGTTCAAGCCTAAAGACGACCCAATTGAGATAGACCCCAACATTGAGGCCCCACGCGGAGTCAACTTCAACAGTGTGCTCCAGAGCGCGAAGAACGCTTTGGATCACAGCAGGAACGAGGTGCTTGGAAACCTGTTCGTCCCCTACTACATTGAGATCAAGCTGTTCGGGCAGGATCAGGGCCAGGCCGACTTTCTGGAGCAGATAGCCCAGGGCACCGATTTCAAGGATGAGCTCAAAAAGTATCTCGAACAAAAGAACTATAGGACGGTTGCCAACATGCCATTGGAGGTTCACGTCATTTCCGCGGTGGCGCAGACAGAGGCGGAGAGGCTGACGCCCTATAAAGTGACTGTGCGGCTGCCCAGAAAAGGCGAAGCGCACATGGCTGAGCGGGAGTTCGATGAGGCTACATTCAAGATTGAAGACGAAGGGACCTGGGTGCCGAAACCTGTGCATGGGCCGGACCCAGACACCGAGGCTTGCCTGGAAGCCGTTTCCGGTCAGGCAGTCCAGGACAAAAAGGGGATACACGCCAGCCCTTTCTACATCGGCAGGGGGGCAATAGCTCAGCCCGAAGGGAAAAGACCCAAAAGGGACAATCACTTTGTCTTCAGGCAAATCCCAAAGGATCCAACGAACATGTCCGTATCCCGAACACACGCGGAGATAGTATTCAAAGATGGCTGTTATCGCTTATTCGACAGCGGCAGCGATGCTTCGACCTTTATCGAGAGGCCGGCGGGCAGCGGCAAGTGGATTGTGGTTCCAGATGCGAAGTCATCGGGGATCGGCGTGGAGCTTCAGGACGGCGATGTCATAAGGCTGGGGGTCGAGGGGGACGGGCGTCTGCCTGGAACCAGAGCCAAAGTCCGATTCAGTCTTTGCAGGAAAAAGTAATCATGGGGGTGATACGTGCGGGCGTTTGATCATCGTTGGACCGAATGGTTTTTATTGGCGGCAGCCGTGGGGCTTTCCTATGTATGCGGCTCCATCAACTTTGAAGGCCGAGCCTCAAGGGCCTTCAATGAAAAGCACTGGCAGTACAGGCACGTTGAGCAGAGACCGCCGACGATCCTTGAGTCGTCGCCGGAAGATCTCTCAAGAGCCCTTGCGGCTAAACCAGCCAAAATACTGAAACTGGTGGAGGACCGCGAGGCTGCGGTCATAAGGGCGCTGGACGATAGAATCGAGATCAAAGTAGAAAAGTGCCTGGGGCCCGAAAGGGCCGCCGCGCAGCGCCTAAACGATCAGAGTCAGGCGGGGAAGGCGCGAGCCGAAACAATGGAGCGCATATTGAAAGCGGTGGTGGATGACAAGGACAGGGGTGATCTCGCCAGGCTCTTCGCACAGCGGGAAAAACTCCAAGGGGTCTATGAGGAGCTAAGGGCGACGTGGCTTTTGAGAACACAACCGCAGGGGATGCGCGATTGGGTGGGCGATGTCAGGCACAGGGCGGTTTTGGCAAATGCCGCAAACAACGGCCTGTTCGGCAAGTCCGCGAGCAATATCTTTCAGGTGCTCGTCAGCGATGACCCCAGATATACTCGGCTCATCAAATATGCAAACCTGTACCTCCCGATTCAAAACGCCCTTTTGACTGGCGATGATGCCAATGGGGGCGGCAAGCGCGACTACCCCCTCAGCCTGAGGTCGCCCGCCGCGGCAAAGATGGACGCAATGCACATGCTATGCCTCATGCTTATCTCATTTGCAGTAGCCGGAGCCGCGCTATGGTTTTTTGCCCCGAAGGCGAACCAACTGGCGCTGCCCATACTATGCTCGCTTAGTTCCATCGGGGCTAACATTCTATATCTGTACAGGGACCCGCTCAATACATCCCCCCTCACAATGAACTTCTGCTTTCATGTGTTTCTGGGTCTGGCGCTTTTTGTCCTTGCTGTCGCCGCATTGGGTATCCTCAATCAGACGCACCGCGTCAGGAGCCTGAATGTGCTGGGCAACATTAGGTTCAGAAATGTCAGGATGCTGGTATTCGGTGTCCTCGCGCTGCTACTGCTTCTGCTGTCGTGGCTCTTTGGCAGCGGCAGGGGAGGTCTTAGTCTCTTGGAGCATGGTCAGCTCAGCGGCCCCATCAGCGCCCTCGCCATTCTGCATCTGGCCTTGTACCTGCACGAGGTGGCGGGGCGCATGAAGCCAAACCAGAACCGCTGGCTCTGGAGGGAACACATAGACACTTTTCTGCCCTTGACCATTTTCTGCGCCATTCTGATAGGTCTGTTCGTCCTCAAAAAGGACCTTGGGCCGGTGCTGGTTCTATTCTATGCCTTCCTGACCATGTTCTGCGTGGCCACGTTCAGGCCTTTGCTGGCTACGATCGGCGTCTTTGGCTTTCTGCCCGCCCTTTATTCCATTGCGTTCCTTTTCCAGACTTGGGGCTTTGTCAGGAGGCCGCTGGAACGCCTTGAGATGCTTCTGCACCCCTTTGAAGCGGCCAATATTGACATCGCGGCCTCCCTTTGGGGATTTGCGTCCGGGGGCTATGCTGGCAGCGGCCCCGCCATCGCCAATCCTTCGCTGATCAATCTGGGCTCCGCATCCCATAACGACTTCGTGCTATCGGGGATCGGCGAGGCCTACGGGTTGTGGGGCGTGGCCTTGGTGGTGGGACTCACCGCGATTCTCGTTTTCGCGCTTTTCTTCAGCGCCTACAAGATGCACGGCTTCCCAAAATACCTTCTGATAGGCTCTGCGGCGTACCTGGGGGCTCAGGCCGTCGTCAATGCTTTGGGTGTCTTGGGCTGGCTACCCATGACCGGTCTTCCTTTCACATTCGTCTCTTATGGCGGGTCGTCCATCGTTACTGGCTTTGCCCTGTTGGCGCTCTGTCTGGTGGCATCGCATCACTCTGCCAACGAAAGAGCCGATGGCAGGGCCGCCACTTCCTGGGCAGGGATATTTTATGCGGCTGCATTCGCCGCGATAATCTCCAGGGCCGTCCTGGTCATGGGGTCGGGCGCGGGCGAGATTGCCGCGAGGCCCGCGCTCAGTTTGCAGGAAGATGGCGTGCGAAGGTTCGTCAACAACCCACGACTTGAGGAAATACGCAGGTCGCTGACAAAGGCGACCATCTTTGATGCGCGTGGTCTGCCGCTGGCTACCAGCAACTTGGGCGAACTGACGGCCCACAAGGACGAATACGTCAAATTGGGGCTATTCGATGCGCAGAGCTTCGAGACCAAAGCCGCCATGCAAAAAACAAACGGCAGGTATTACCCCCTCGGAGGCTCCGCAGGTCAATTGTTGCAACAGATCGACTCCCCGCTGGTCCAGGTGGTAAGGCTTGGGCCAGGGCTGGAGCCCGAGCGGTATTGGCAGCCCGAGAGCGAAAGGCTCAAAGAGGCGCTGTACAGGCAGTTCTGGGGCTTTGGAATCAGGCGCACACTACACCGCGTGGGGCAGGGGAAGCGGCTGGCAGATGGCGGTTATGAGAGGAACGATGAAGCCCAGTACAAAAACAACCTGGCGGAACTTGTCCCCGCGCTTAGGGATAGGGGGCGCTACCCAAGTGGCGAATACGCGAAGCTACGCAATACCCCAAGGCAGGTCAAGATAAGCATAGACGCAAAGCTACAACTGGTCGTCCAGGGCTCTTTGGAAAAGGTCATGGATGCGTCCTCTGGATATTACGCGGACAAAAGGTCGCGCACGTCCGGCGCTGCCTGCGTGATTGACGCAGGGACTGGCATGGTTCTGGCAAGCGTGAGCCTGCCCAACGAAGCTGTCAGCGCGTCGCTGTTTGAGCCATTTTACAGTGTGGCAGGCGTGATGCACGGGGCCATAGTCAGGGCCGCGGTGAATGAAATCAATGGCGGAGTGCCCGAAAAAAGAACGCAGCTCGGCAAGCTGCATACGGGGGACGATGCTGTTTTTCAAGCTCTGCTGGGTTCCGCGACGATGAAGGCGGCTATGAGGGAGAACCTCATCGTTCCAGCCGATTTGAAGAAAATCATTCTGGCTGTCGCGGACTTGGAGAGATCCAGGGACCTCAACAAAAATAAAGAGAAGCTTACGAACATACTGAGCATCGGGAGACTGAACTTTTCCGAAGCGGTTTGCAATGCCATGAAGCCAAGGGACCGCGCACTCAAGGTTGGGCAGGACAAACTCCTGCGGGACGCCGTCGCCAAAGTAATTGAGGCGAGGGCGCGTATGGTAGCAATGGCGATGGGAAGGACAGTGCCAATCGGCGGACAGGCCGCCGACTCTGTCAAGCTTTTTGCCGGCGTCGGCGTTGAAGAGGGCGAAATCAGAGCCGCGCTAAACGGGGCGATAGGCGTTGACTGCGGCGCAGACCGCGTGTGGGCGCCGGATTATCCTTGTCCGCCGGGTTCCATATTCAAGCTGGTAACCGCGGCCGCCGCGCTTGATGAATCCTCCAATAATAACGACCACAGGTTCAGGGACTTCACCATTGACTGCAAGGGTCATTACACTTTCCACGGGAGCGTGACGGTGCGCGACAATGAAAATGATTCCCACCAACGCACCGGGCTGCACAAGGCGATGGTAAAGAGTTGCAATGTCTTTTTTGCGATGCTGGGCGATGCCCTGGGGGGGGAGCGCATCCACGCCGCTGCGAAAAGGCTGCTGGACCCCAATGGCATAGGGAAAACGGTAAAGAGCCTTGAAAACATCAAGAGGGACAGGCTCCCGGCCGTGTCCTATGGTCAGGAGGTGGCGGTGAGGCCCATTGATATGGCCAGTCTCGCCGCTACAATAGCCAACGGTGGGCTGAGGGAGGAGCCGCAACTGGTGCCTGGATTTGCAGAGCAGGGTGGTGAATACGGCAACGCCATGGCCTCATCAAGTGCCGGCGCGCTGAGAAGCGCCATGATGGATGTCGTGCGCGAAGGCACTGCAAGGGATCTGAGGCTCGCAGACCTTGGGATGGTCGTTGGGGGCAAGACAGGGACGGCCGAAGTGAATCCCGAAAGACCGCACTCCTGGTTCGTTGGGTTCGCCCAAAAGATGGGCAAGACGGGAAAGACCAAAGACAAGGGCATCGCCTTTGTCTTTTTGGTGGAAAATGGCGGCTACGGCGGCAGAGTGGCTGG